>Ga0209006_10001784_pt1 | contig 19487 bp, 11 predicted proteins | sample JacPin_JW_Ref_O2_FD_188567 | JGI IMG/M metagenome (GOLD analysis project Ga0209006, IMG submission 188567) | Forest soil microbial communities from Algoma, Ontario, Canada - Jack Pine, Ontario site 1_JW_Ref_O2 (SPAdes) (version 2) | ecosystem: Environmental > Terrestrial > Soil > Boreal...
TTGAAGAGAAAGTGGGGACGAAGCTGCATCTTGAGCGCCTGCAGTTCGCTGGCCACCAGCGCCTGCTGATACTCATATTTCTCGCGCTCTTCCCGGCGCAAACGCTTCAGGTATTCGTAGGCGTGCGCCGCCACCACCATGGCGATGTAGATGAAGATCTGGTCGGCAAATGCCGTGCGGATGATGTCGAGCCAGGAATGAAAGGTACGCGCCACGTAGGCGTGCTGCACGTCATCGAATTGCGGAATCAGCGCCCATAGGATCCCCGAGTGCAGCAGGACAAACGGCACTGCTCCGAGAACGCAGACCAGCACGTAGCTCCAGCGATTTCTGGAAAAATTCAGATATTTTCCCACCAGATAGAAAATGGGAGGCGTCCACAGAGCTAAGGCAAAGCCGCGCACGCTCGCCATCCCCAGCAATTGCACAAACGACGACCAAAGATGCTGTCGATTGAGAACTCCGTACTGCGACCCCATCAGGAACGCAAGCCCGAACCAGAACGCGATCGACATCAGATAGGCTCGCGCGGTTCCGCGTAGATAGCGCCATTTCATGGCGCCATTCTACGCGCTTGGAGAACGCGACTGAACATCTTTTGCGAGGCCTCTACACGAGCCTTGATAAGGCTTCCCCATGCCCATTTCCGGATCCTGGATTTTGTTGATTTTCCTGAGCGGGTGGGCCGTTATTCGTAACGCAGGCTCTCGACTGGGTCGAGTTGCGCGGCGCGGGTGGCGGGCACCGTGCCGAATATGACGCCGACCAGCGACGACACCACGATGGCGATGATGGCGGACCAGCCTGAGATCGGGATGTGGTACTCAGTGAAGAGGTGCACGGAATAAGGAATCGCCAGGCCAATCACGATTCCAGCAATTCCGCCGATCAACGAGATTAAAACCGCCTCTGCCAGAAACTGAAAACGGATTTCGCGGCGGGTCGCGCCGACGGCCTTGCGGATGCCGATCTCGCGAATCCTGGAAGTCACGGTTGCCAGCATGATGTTCATGATGCCGATGCCGCTGACTAAGAGCGTGACCATGGCGCTAGCCAGCAGTCCCCACATAAGAGCCGTCAGAATGCGGGCGGCCGTGGCCAGGATTTCTGTGAGGTTCTGCACGTTGTAAACCGATTCCGCGCGGTGGCGGGATCGCAGCACGCGCTTGATCTGCAGCGTCGCCTCCGGTACTGAGGCAGAATCCCGCATGGAGAAGTAAATCATCTTGACGTTGGGCGTTTCCAGAAAATAGCGGCTCACGCTGTAAGGAATGACCATGGAGTTGTCGCCGACTTCCGACTCGCCGAACGTCTCCGCGCTCTCTTTGAAGGTGCCAACGACGGTGAAGGGCAGCCCAGTCAGCTTTATGACCTTTCCGATCGCGGACTGAGGCGAGCCGTAGACCGACCTCGCCATTTTCTCGGTGATGACACCGACTTTGTTATGAGCCTGCGAGTCCTCTGCGTCAAAGAAGCGACCGGAAAGAACTTTCAGGTTGCGCACGCGCTGATACTCGGGATACACGCCGAGAACCTGAATGTCTTTTTCGTCCCCGTTGCCGACCGGAATGCGCTCACCCAAAGTGACGACGGGCGACGCCGCAACCACGCCGGGGACTTGCTCCTGCACGGCCTGCACATCTTCCACGGTGAGCGGATCGAGGCTGGAATTGCTGATGTGCTGCGCACCCTGATACTCGGCCCAGATTTCGTTGGTGCCGATGGCTTCGATCTGGCTCAAGGCGTACTCGCGGCCCGTCATGCCAATGGTTACGACTAAGATAAGCGAAGCCGTGCCAATCACCATGCCCAGCGCGGTGAGCATGAAACGAACTTTGTTCGACATGAAGGTGTCGTAGGCAAAGTTCAGAATCTCCCCGAGAGCCATATCGGCGCTCAGACGGGATCGCACGTGGACGGCAGCGGTTGGCATTGGTTAAATGCTACGGACAGCGGAGGAAAGGCGCAAGGGCTGGGCTGGGGCAAGTCTCAATAAATTGCGTGGTCCGCCCACTCGGCTGAGGGTTTTTGGCAGAGAATGTGGTACACCTTATTCTATCCTCTATCTTCTGAATTCGACATCGAGTTAACGGGGCCCACCTATCTCTTCGGCTCACACTGCTTTCGACACACACGATCTACAGAGTTCGCGGCAGCACACTCGTCGTTCATTGTTGTGGATGGTGCTGGCGGGGTTGGCGATACGGCTGATCGTGGTGGGATTTCTTTATCCTGAGCGGACGGACCCGGCGCGCGATCACTGGCGCTTCGGCGGAGAGGCGGGAAGAATCGCGCGCTCGATTGCGCTCGGAGAAGGATTCAGCAATCCGCTGTTCGGCCAGACCGGGCCAACGGCGTGGCTTTCGCCGGTATTTCCCTACCTGCTGGCGGGGATTTTCAAAGTCTTCGGCATCTACAGCAAGACTTCGGCGCTGGTCACGTTATCGCTCGACAGTTTATTTTCCGCGCTCACGTGTATACCCGTATTTCTGATTGCGCGAATGCACTTCGGGGAAAAAACTGCGCAGTGGTCGGGATGGGCGTGGGCATTCTTCCCCTATGGCATTTATTTTTCCGCCGATTTCATCTGGGCCACAGCGCTGACTACGTTGCTGATGAGTTTGGTATTTCTCGCGGCCCTGCGATTGGAGTCTTCGTCCCGAATTTCTGACTGGGTGCTTTTCGGCGCGCTTTCCGGCTTTGGCGCGTTGACCGATCCGGTGGTCCTGTCGGTGGCTCCGTTTCTAGGAGCGTGGATGTGGTATCGGAGATACACCCAGAAAGGACGATGGTTCGCACCAGGGATAGCGGCTGTGCTGGCGGTGGTGATCGTGACGGCACCGTGGATGGTGCGAAACTATCACATCTTCCACAAGATCGTACCTTTTCGCAGTTGTCTGGGCCTGGAAGTTTACTTCGGCAACAATCAGGACAGCTGGCATTGGGGGCCTCCCGGATATCATCCCTCGGACAACGAAGAGGAATGGAAGGAATATCAGCAACTGGGCGAGATCGCGTATGTGTCGAAGAAGTTCGATCAGGGCCTGGATTTTATTGAGCCGCATCGCGGCTTGTATGCCTGGATGACGGCGCGTCGCGTGCTGTATTTGTGGACCGGCTACTGGAGCTTGAGCCATCGGTATCTGCAGGAGGAGCCGATGGACCCTCCTAACATTGTTTTCTGCACCCTGCTGACCGTGCTCACATTGGCCGGTCTATGGCGCGTGTGGCGGGATAGTTGGGTCGTGGCGATGCCCCACTTCATCGCTTTTTTCTTTTTTCCCATCGTGTATTACCTGACTCACCCGGAGGATTATTACCGGCGTCCGATTGATCCGCTGTTTGTGGTGCTGGCAGCGTATGGGCTGGTGGCGTGGGCGCGGGAGCGAGTGGAGCGGCGGGTGGCGCGTGGTGCTCTGTGAAGAGATACCGAACGGCGTCCTACTTATTCCTGCTGACGGCCGGGGCTCTGCTGGTGCACGGATATCATCCTTACGCCGAGGACGCGGAAATTTATCTTCCCGGCGTCGAGAAGATTCTGCACCCTAATTTGTTTCCCGTGCTGCGGGAATTCTTTGCCTCCCATGCCAGCCTGACGTTGTTTCCGAATCTGATTGCTTTTTCGATACGGGTTACGCATCTGCCATTCGAGACCGGACTCTTTCTGTGGCACGGGGCCTCGATTTTCTTATTGCTGCTGGCCTGCTGGGAGCTAGGCGGCCAGTGCTTTGCGAGCGCGAGGGCGCGGTGGGGCGGGGTGTGTCTGGTGGCGGCCCTGCTTACGATACCGGTGGCCGGGACTGCCCTCTACATCATGGACCAGTATCTGAATCCGCGAAACCTGGCGGCGTTTGCCGCGATCTTCGCGGTGACCCGAACTCTCGAAAGTAAATATGCTCGCGCACTGCTGTGGCTGGTGTTTGCGGCCTGTGTGCATCCCCTGATGGCCGCATTTGCGTTTTCGTTTTGCTTCCTGCTCGGGTTCATGAAGTACGCCGAGGGCAGACGCGCCGACGCCGGCGCCGGGATAAAGATCGCTTCTGCCCCGGCCGGCGCTCTGGACTGCCTGCTGTTCCCGTTCGGCGTTTTCCTGGACCCTGCGAGTTCGCCGGCCTACCACGAGGCCGCGCTGCGGCATGGATTTCATTACATCCAACGCTGGCAGTGGTACGAGCAGTTCGGAATCCTCGCTCCGGTGCTGCTGTTCTGGTGGTTCGGGCGGATGGCTCGCGCCCGCGGGTCGCGCAGTCTCGACCTGCTGTGCCGCGCTTTTATTATTTACGACCTCATTTATTTCGTGATGGCGCTCGGGCTCGATCTGCCGGCCCGCTTTGAGAGCCTGGCGCGTCTGCAGCCTTTGCGCAGCTTGCATCTGCTCTATATGGCAATGTTTGTGGTCATGGGCGGGTTCCTTGCCGAGTATGCATTGCAGAATCGCTGGTGGCGCTGGCTGGCGCTTTTCGTTCCTTTGAGCGCGGGAATGTTCGCGGCGCAGCTGGCGCTTTTTCCGGCGAGCGCGCATGTGGAGTGGCCCGGCGTCCGTCCGCGGAACCAATGGGCGCAGGCTTTCGTATGGATTCGTGAGAACACTCCCGTGGATGCGGTGTTCGCGCTCAATCCCGAATACATGCATATCCCGGGCGAGGATGAGATCGGCTTCCGCTGCCTGGCGCAACGCAGCCGCCTCGCCGATGCCAACAAGGACAACGGCGTAGTCAGCATGTTTCCGCCGCTGGCCGAGAAGTGGCTGGAGCAGGTGAAGGCGCAGACTCCGTGGAAGAGTTTGTCTGCGGTGGATTTTGCGCGATTGAGACAGAAATACAGCGTGGATTGGGTGGTGGTGCAGCAGCCAGGAGTTGCCGGCCTCGATTGCGCCTACCAAAATGTCGCGGTGCAAGTTTGCCGGGTGCCCTGAGAAAAAGCACTGCCGGAGCTGATGCGGGGCGGTGAAATCCGCGTTTCAGATTTGCTGATCGGATACAATTAGAAGAAACTTAGGAGATTTCAGGCTATGTCCACTGCGCAGGCCGTTCAAGCCCCCGTCCGGCTATTTCCCTATGAAAGGTGGGGCTCTGCGCTGTCTGGACTGGCGAAGCAATACCGCGACAACCAGCCCTGTCCGCACATTCTGCTGAAAGATTTCCTCGAACCCGAAGTTGCGTTGGCCATGGCGGCGGAGTTTCCCAGGCCGGACAGTGCCGCCTGGACGCAGTACAAACATCCCAACGAAAACAAGCTGGGGATGCCGCGGCGCGAATTGTTTCCGCCAACGATTGCGGCGGTCACAGAAGAATTGAATTCGCCGGAGTTCACGGCCTGGGTCTCAGAATTGACCGGGATTCCAAATCTGATTTCTGATCCTATGCTCGAAGGTGGCGGGCTGCATCAGTCCGGGCCGGGCGGCTATTTGAACGTGCACACCGATTTTTCCATGCACCACTTTCACACCAGCTGGCACCGGCGCGTGAATTTGATTCTGTATCTGAATCCGGGCTGGCAGCAGGAGTGGGGCGGATCCCTTGAATTGTGGGAGCGCGGAATGAAGCGGTGCGCGGCGAAATATTCGCCGCTGGTGAATCACGCGCTGATTTTTACCACCGACGAGCGGTCGTTGCATGGGTTCCCTGATCCGCTGACCTGTCCCTTGGGTCAGTCGCGCAAGAGCCTGGCGCTCTACTACTACACGGTCGAGCCGGGAAAGAAAGGGACCGCGCACTCCACCGATTATTTTGCGCGTCCGCAGGATGGCTGGGGGAAGTCGGGCATGATCTGGCTCGACAAAAAGGCTGTGGATCTTTACTCGCGGGCGAAGGTTCGGTTCGGATTTTCCGACGAGTTTGCCAGCAAGGTGCTGGGATTTTTGTCGCGAAAAAAATCGTGAACTGAAAATTTCCCCTGCGAAGAACGTCCTGCAGTCTTCAACACTGCATTTCACGACACACTTTCAGTGCAGCAAAATCCCTGCGGGAGAAATCTCCGCTCCCACGCAGTGCAGAAAGTTGCCTTGAAGTTTGGCGCACGGCTTTGCATCAAAATTGGCGAGCCCGAACTTAAGCAGCGTGGGCTTCCCATAGATCGGCGTCTGCCGATATCGCCACAGAATCATCCGCTGGTCCGGGAGGACCAACCAGTCCGATTCCTCGGCTCCGAACCCTGCCACCAGCACGGCAATCCGGCCCTTCGCGGCCTCGACTCTCGGAACCAGTGTATCTCTTCCCACTTCGTGCATGTCGGCCGCAAAAGCCTTCAGCGCATCGTCCGTGAGAGAAGCGCTGCGAAAGAATGACAACTGGAGCTGCACCCCCGGATTCGCCTGTTTGTATTGGCTCAGCCAGGGTACGGACAAGACCAGTTTCTCGAATGGTGGCGCGTCCTCGAGAAACTTGTCCGCACCCTCGACGCTTCCGTTCCCATACGGCAGGACCACTTCGTCGTCGATGAGGTGCGGCGAGTCGGGTGGTTCCAGCCGCAAGAAAAGACCCTGCCCGTCCGACTCCGTCCGCTCTGGCTTGCGCAGCACCGGATCTCCGAAGTTTCCGATGCTCGCCTGCTCCACCGTATACCTCGATCGCAGCACGCCCAGGGTTGCGCCGGTCTTGCTCTCCACGTCAAGCATCTGAGCCTGATGCTCTACGCCCATCAACACGGCGTTTCCCAACGCGTTGGCGAAGTCCTCGCCGGCGAGGCGGGCGCGATTCGTTGCTTTCTCTGGCATGAGGGCGGCGATGGCACGCGAAATGTCGGCGTTGTATGCCACCTCTGCGCCGTCGCGCGATAAACGCCACGGCAGCATGTATGGGAATCGTGAGTACGACCTTGCCTCCGCGCTCGTGAAGTCCTCAAAATTGACGGACACCTTCACCGACGGACTATGCGAGCTGCAATCTGAGCAGCGGTAGTGATCGTTCTTGAAGAGCCTGGGGACGACTTTGCCCATGGTTGCGGGATCGGCGAATGCCGACTCCAGCATCGCCTCGTGCACGGGACCGCCATTCACGATCCGGCCCTCTGCGAGACGGTGCGCCACGGGAGAGGCATTCGCCTTCAACCACTCTGGCGTGACACCCAAGTCGTCCAGACTCGGGTCGGGATTCGGGGCCGCGGTCAAGGCTTTCACCAGCGCAGTAATCAGGCCGGCATCCACCACTTTATCGTCAACGTAGTAGGCATCCCCCTCTCGGCGGATGGTGAGATCGGTGCGTTCGGGTTCGCGCCGTCTGTGCCATCCTCCCATTTCCATCAAAGTCGAGGTGATCTGGATCTGGTGAACCACTCTGGCGTTCTGCGCGCGAACTGGGAGAGGCCACAACGATAGGGCGAAGAAGTACAAGAGGAAAACGCTGCAGCAGCGTGACATGGCGGCTCAACCTCTGCGGACCTTGAAAGTCACGTCAGTATAGATCAACGCAGCCGGGATGACGCGAAGAGTTGAGAACTCCAGAAGGCTTCGTAGTGGCGCAAAGCAAGGTCAGGCCGAACGAACCGTCTCGGTCCGCGGCGCGTAATACGTAGGAAAGCCGGGATCGAGCTTGCGGCCTTTGTCGCTGAAGCGGCGCAGGTGGATCAGCCCGATTCTTTGCAGAGCGAACTGCAGCGTGGTGCCGAGTACACCGAAGCCGTAGGTCACGCTGCGGCCGAAGTTGATGGACGAGGCCTCTTCGAAATACTTTGTGGGACATGAGACTTCGCCGATGCGAAACCCGAAGTACACGCACTGGGCGAGCATCTGGTTGTCGAAGACGAAGTCATCGGAATTTTCGAGCAGCGGCAGTTCGCTCAACACCTTGCGGCTGAAAGCGCGGTATCCGGTGTGATATTCGGAGAGCTTGACGCGCAGAAAAAGATTCTCGAAAGCGGTCAGCAGGCGGTTGGCCACGTATTTGTAAAACGGCATCCCCCCGTGCAGCGCCCGCCCTCCGATGATGCGCGATCCCAGCACCACGTCATACACGTCATAAGCCACCATGCTGCCCATGGCGGTAATCAGCAGCGGCGTGTATTGGTAGTCGGGATGCAGCATGATGATTACGTCGGCGCCGGCCGCGAGCGCTTCGCGATAGCAGGTCTGCTGGTTGCGTCCGTAGCCATAGTTGCGGTCATGCTGGAAGACATGCAGGCCGAGACGCTGGGCGAGAGCAACCGTGCCGTCGGAGCTGTGATCATCGACGAGGATGCGGATGTCGACCAGATCGGGGAGATCGGCAACGGTGGCGGCAAGGGTCATCTCCGCGTTGTAAGCGGGCATGACCACCGCGATGCGTTTGCCATTGATCATAGGTGCGTCGGACCACGCGCAGCCGAAAGGCTCCGCAGAATAGGTCACCCAAGGGTTTACGCAAAAAGCGCAACCGAAGGGTTTCGAGAAGCAGGAGCCGATTAAAACTGGAGCGCTGCTTTTATGATACCCGAGATCGGCGCCGGATCGTACAAATCCGTCCGAGCAACGAACCACTCGGCTATTTCATATTGTCGAGAATCGAGCCGACGATGCCGCCGACCACGCCCCCCTGCACCGACTGTCTGGCCTCGTGATGCGGCATGTATTCCTGCAGTTCGTGAGCCAGCCGGGAAATAGGCAGCGTCTGCAACCAGATTCTGCCGGGGCCGGTGAGCGCGGCCAGGAAGATGCCGTCGCCGCCGAAAATCATGTTCTTGATTCCCGGGACCGTAGTGATCTGAAATGAAACGCTCGATTGAAACGCGCCCACGTGGCCGGGATGAACCCGCAGGGTTTCTCCCGGCTTAAGATCCCGGATCACCAGCTCACCCGAAAGTTCCAGCCAGGCCACGCCTTGTCCGCTGAGCTTCTGCAGCAGGAAGCCGTCACCGCCGAAAATCCCTGCGCCGAGCGATTGCTGGAAGCCGACGCCGATTTGAATCTGCGGGGTGGCGCAGAGAAAGCCGTGACGGTGAATCAGGTATTCCTGGGCTGGACTCACCTCGACCGGCACGATGTGCCCCGGCATCTTGGCGGCGAAGGCGAGTTCTCCCGCGAAGCCGGCGGCGCGGTATTCGGTCATAAACAACGTTCCACCGCCGGCCACACGTTTCAGGACACCGAAGATTCCACCGCCTCCGCCGAATTGTGTGTGCGTGGTCATCTGGATTGAACTCGACATCCAGGAAAGTTCTCCGGCTTCGGAAATGATGGTTTCGCTCGGTTCGAGGATGAATTCGAGTACGGGCATGGTCGTCCCGGTGATGCGGCTTTGCATGACGGATCTCTCTCCTGGCGGAACTTTTTCGGTTGTTGGCGGAGGTTACGTCCGCGAGTAACCCTCCGACTGAAACCTCAGAGTATATACGGGCAGCGTCGAGGAGAGCGGTGTTGAACGGGCAGGGATGCTTCGACTCCGTGTGGCCATTCGCTTTGCGAACGGCCACCCCCGGCTCAGCATGGCACGGTCTAGGTCTTTCGGCTGCAGTGGCTTGCTCCGATCTGCTTGCCTGTGAAAAACTACGATCTACGTATTGAGACGCTGTATTGAGACGCTCCGCGCCGCCTGGAGTGGTGCGATTCATGGCAATGACTGCAAAGCGCACACTATTCGAGAAAATCTGGGACGCGCACCTGGTGGCCCAGCCGGGCGGCCGGTCTCCGATTATTTACATCGACCTGCATCTGGTGCACGAAGTGACTTCACCGCAGGCGTTCGACGGGTTGCGGGTTGCGGGACGCAAAGTGCGTCAGCCCGCGCGCACGGTCGCCACCGTCGATCACAATGTTCCCACGGAGCCGCGCGGAACTCCGATTACGGATGTGATCGCAGCGCGGCAGATTGCGGCTCTGCAGGCCAACTGCAAGGAGTTTGGTGTCCGGCTGTTTGACATGGATTCGCCGGAGCAAGGCATCGTCCACGTGATTGGCCCGGAGCTGGGACTGACGCAGCCGGGGACGACGATTGTTTGCGGCGATAGCCACACCAGCACGCACGGGGCGTTCGGGGCGCTGGCCTTCGGCATCGGAACGTCCGAAGTGGAGCACGTGCTGGCGACGCAATGCCTGGCGCAGCAGAAGCCGAAGACAATGAAGATTGAAGTGCACGGCCGGCTGGCGGATGGCGTCACGGCAAAAGACCTGGCGCTCGGGATCATCGGGCAGATTGGCACGGACGGCGCGACCGGGCACGTGATCGAATACGCCGGAGAAGCGGTGCGCGGGCTCTCGATGGAAGGACGCATGACGCTGTGCAATATGAGCATTGAGGCCGGAGCCCGCGCGGGGATGGTGGCACCGGATGACACTACGGTGGCCTACGTCAAAGGAAAACGTTTTGCGCCGAGCCCAGCCGAATGGGAGAAGTCGGTCGAGTACTGGCACACGCTGGCGAGCGATGAAGGCGCGGTCTTCGACAAGGTCATCGAGATTGATGCGGCGCAACTTTGTCCGTTTGTGACCTGGGGAACGAATCCGGGGATGGTGGCTCCGGTGACGGGACGCGTGCCGGACGCGGGAAGTTTGAATGCCGCCGACCGGCGGGCGACGGAACTTGCGTTGCAGTATATGGGGCTGGAGGCGGGCAAGCGCATTGAAGATATCGGAATTGATCGCGTGTTTATCGGCTCGTGCACGAATTCGCGGATTGAAGATCTGCGCGCGGCGGCGCGGGTGGCGCGGGGACATCATGTGAACCCCACGGTGAGGGCGATGGTGGTGCCGGGATCGCAAGCGGTGAAACGCGTGGCCGAGCAGGAAGGACTGCACCGGGTTTTTCTGGAGGCGGGATTTGAATGGCGGGAGTCGGGATGCTCGATGTGTCTGGGGATGAATCCTGATATTTTGCAGCCGGGCGAGCGTTGCGCTTCCACCAGCAACCGCAATTTTGAAGGCCGTCAGGGGCGCGGCGGACGGACGCATCTGGTGAGTCCGATGATGGCCGCGGCGGCGGCGATTGAGGGCCACTTCACGGATATTCGGAACTGGAAGTTTCAGTGAGTGATTCTCGGAGAATGGCGAGGCATCCGCAATGAATCCGTTTCGCACGCATCGCGGCCGCGTGGCGCCGCTGGACCGGGTCAACGTCGACACCGACCAGATCATTCCCAAGCAATTTCTGAAGCGCATCGAGCGTACCGGATTTGGCCAGTTCTTGTTTTACGACTGGCGCTTTTCCCTAGACGGAAAAAAGAATGCCGATTCTGTTCCGGGTCAGTCTGCGCCGGAGCAGTTTGTACTCGATCGGCCGCGCTACCAGGGCGCGAGCATTCTGCTGGCGGGAAAAAACTTTGGCTGCGGGTCGTCGCGGGAGCATGCGGTGTGGGCGCTGGCTGACTTCGGTTTTCGCGCGGTCATCTCATCTTCGTTCGCCGACATTTTCGCCAACAACAGCACGAAGAACGGATTCCTCACGGTGCTGTTGAGCGAGAGCGAAGTTGCGGAATTGATGCGTCGGGCCCGCGAGACCAACGACTATCAACTCACGATCGACCTGGAACAATGCCAAGTGAGCGACGAGCAGGGATTTCGCGCGAAGTTTCCGGTCGACGAATTCGTGCGGCATTGCCTGCTGAACGGACTGGACGATATTGGGCTCACTTTGCAGCATGAGGCGGAGATTACGGCCTACGAAATGCGGCACCCGGCAGCGGCGGCACTGGGCGCGGCGGATGGGGCCAGTTCGTAGCGGTCGATTCCTAAGATCATTCATCTTTCGTCATTCATCATTCATCATTCATCATGCACACGGATCAAATCGTTAAAGATCAAATCATTAAAGATCAAATCATTAAAGATCAAATCATTAAGATCAAATCATAAAGATCAACCATCAACTCATCAAGAATCGCCCTCTCCAAGATCAACGCGTGTGAAGATCCGTGCGTAAAGATCCACGATAAGCGAGTAAAGATTTGTAAAACTTTCGCCCCACTCTTGACCTGTTGCCGGGGCGCAGTTGATGCTGGTTTTGCGCTAATTTCTGATGTTGCAACCGTGATTCTGGTTCCCACCTCTGCGCTCGCGGAGAATCCCCTCGGAGTGGGTGAGTTTCGCGGTTCTTTGCGCATAGATTAGCGAAACCGAACGGAACTTGTGTACGTCTAATGCTTGGCAGGTCAGCCGCGAGTCAGCGGAATATCTGCTTCGCGCACCGACATCATAAAATTATGAGTGACTCCCGTTTCTTTTCGAGCCCAGCCGAGCCAACCCGAACTCAGCCGAATAAAACCCGTTGGTCTTCGCTGGCGTCCTGTAGCGCCGTGGTCTTGGCCTTGATTCTGGGTGCCGCCTTCGTGGCCTGCACCGGCGGCGACGCCAGGCAGCAAGCGCAAGCGGCGTCTCCGCACGCCGTCTCGGTGGCGATCGCGCCGGTAACCCAGCAGGATATGCCTGTCTACCTGGTGGGCCTGGGATCGGTGACTGCGTTCTACACAGCGAACATCAAGAGCCGTGTCGACGGGCAGATCATGCGCGTCAACTTCCAGGAAGGGCAAACCGTGAAGCAGGGCGATCTACTGATCGTGATCGATCCACGCCCTTTCCAGGTGCAGTTGGAACAAATGCAGGCGCAACTGTTCAAGGACCAGGCGTCGCTGCGCGACGCCAGGCTGAACTTTGACCGCTACACTACGCTGATTCCCTCCGGAAGCATTGCCCAGCAGCAGGTCGACACGCAGAAGTCCACGGTGGACCAGCTCGACGGCCAAGTGCGCACGGATCAAGCCCAGATCGATAATGCCAAGCTGCAACTTGTCTACTGCAACATTACGGCGCCGTTCACCGGCCGGGTCGGCTTGCGGCAGGTGGATCCGGGAAACATCGTGCACGCAGCCGACACCAATCCCATGCTGATCCTCACGCAGCTGCAACCGATTGCGGTGATCTTCACTCTTCCCGAAGATCAGTTGCCGACGGTGGCGCAGCACATGAAGAATTCGACGCTGCCGGTGGAAGCTTACAGCCGCGACAATCAGATCAAGCTGGCGACGGGCAAACTGCAGACCATTGATAACCAGATCGATCAGACGACGGGGACGGCCAAGCTGAAAGCCGTTTTCGATAACAAAGACAACCAGCTTTGGCCCAACCAGTTCGTGAACGCCAACCTGCTTCTCGAAACCCAGAAAAAGAGCACGGTGCTGCCCACGGCGGCGATCCTGCGCGGTCCCCAGGGAACATTTGTTTATCTGGTCAAGCCCGACAAGACGGTGGAAGCGCGCAGTGTGAAAATAGCGCTTACTCAGGGCAACACCACCGCCATTGCCAGCGGCGTTAAGCCGGGAGACACGGTGGTGACCGACGGCCAGGACAAACTGCAGACTGGCAGCAAGATCGAGCCCCGAAGCGGCGGCCCGGGCAACAATGCGAGCGGCAGCGGCTTGGTGTCGCCAGGAACTCCGGCCTCATGAGTCCTTCAAGATTGTTCATTCTCCGGCCGGTGGCGACCACACTGTTGATGGTGGGCGTGCTGCTGGTGGGGTGGGTTGCCTTTCTGCAATTGCCTGTCTCCGCCCTGCCGGAGGTCGATTACCCGACGATTCAAGTGGTGACTTTTTATCCCGGGGCAGATCCCGACGTGATGGCATCGTCGGTGACTTCGCCTCTGGAACGGCAGTTCGGACAAGTTCCCGGACTGAGCCAGATGACCTCGACGAGTTCGTTTGGCAGTTCCGTGATCACGCTGCAGTTTGCCCTCGACCAGAACATCGACGTAGAAGAACAGCAGGTGCAGGCCGCGGTCAACGCGGCGGCTACGTTTCTGCCGACGGATTTGCCGAATCCTCCGATTTACAACAAAGTAAATCCCGCCGATTCTCCCATTATCACGCTGGCGATGACTTCGGATTCGCTGGCTCTGTCGAAGGTTGAGGATCTCGCCGACACCGCTCTGGCGCAAAAGATTTCCCAGTTGCCGGGCGTGGGCCTGGTTTCGATCAGCGGCGGACAGAAGCCCGCCGTGCGCGTTCAAGTAAATCCAACGGCGCTCGCCTCCTACGGGTTGAGCCTCGAAGATGTTCGCACGGCGCTGGCCCAAGCGAATGTGGATCAGGCCAAGGGTGTGATTGATGGCGCGCGTCAGTCCTACACCATCGGCGCCAACGACCAGCTGTTCTCGGCCGAGCAGTACAGGCCGATCGTCGTCACCTATCACAACGGAGCGCCGGTCCGGCTCAGCGACGTGGCGAACGTGATCGATGGCACGGAGAACACGCGGCTCGCGGCATGGATGAACTCGACTCCCGCAGTGATCGTCAACATCCAGCGCCAGCCCGGGGCGAACATCATCAGCGTAGTCGACCGGATCAAGAAGTTGTTGCCCCAGTTGCAGGCATCGCTACCTTCCGCGGTGAAAGTGCAGATTCTCACCGACCGGACCACGACCATCCGCGCATCCGTAAAGGACGTTGAATTCGAGTTGGCATTGACCATTGTGCTGGTGGTCATCGTTATCTTCTTTTTCCTGCGAAATTTGCGGGCCACGTTTATTCCCAGCGTGGCGGTTCCCCTATCGATCGTGGGAACGTTCGGCGTGATGTACTTGCTGGGATACAGCCTGAATAATCTCACGCTCATGGCGTTGACCATCTCCACCGGCTTTGTGGTGGATGACGCTATTGTCATGATCGAAAACATCGACCGCTTCCTGGAAGCGGGAGATTCGCCGCTGGACGCGGCACTCAAAGGGTCGGGGCAGATTGGGTTCACCATCGTTTCGCTCACCGTGTCACTCATTGCCGTGCTGATCCCGCTGCTGTTCATGGGCGACATTGTCGGACGGCTCTTCCGGGAGTTCGCGGTGACGCTGGCCGTAACCATTCTGGTCTCCGCGGCGGTTTCCCTTAGCTTGACCCCGATGATGTGCGCCAAGCTGCTCAAACATCGCAAGGAAGGCGAGAAAGGCCGTTTCTACGAGGTCACGGAAGACTATTACAACCGGGTCATTGCGTTTTACGGACGCACCGTGAAGTGGGTGCTGAAGCACCAGACGGCAACCCTGTTCGTGACCGTGGGAACCTTGATTCTCACGCTGTTTCTCTACGTGATTGTGCCCAAGGGGTTCTTCCCGGTGCAGGACACGGGCGTGATCCTGGGCATTTCCGAAGCGCCGGACAATGTTTCCTTTGATGCCATGTCCGAGCGGCAGCAGGCACTGGCGAAGGTGATTCTCAAGGATAAGGACGTGGAGAGCCTGTCCTCATTCATCGGCGTAGACGGCACGAACACAACTCCCAACAGCGGCCGCATTCAGATCAACTTGAAGCCGCGCGATGAGCGGGACATGGACTCATCGGGGATTATCCGGCGTCTGCAGCCCGAACTGGCCAAGGTAGGCGGAATTACCCTCTACATGCAGCCCGTGCAGGACTTGACCGTAGAAGATCGCGTGAGCCGCACGCAGTTTCAATACTCCATTGAAGACGCGGACGCGCAGGAGTTGGCGCAATGGACACCGAGGCTGGTGGAGAAACTGCGCGCGGCGCCGGAACTGCGCGATGTGGCCACGGACCAGCTCAACGGCGGCCTCAGGACGGCCCTCACGATCGACCGCGATACCGCGTCGCGGCTGGGAATCCTTCCGCAGGCCATCGACAACACTCTCTATGACGCCTTCGGGCAGCGCCAGGTTTCCATCATCTTCACGCAGTTGAACCAGTACCACGTGGTGCTCGAAGTGCTGCCGAACTTCGCCAAAAGCCCCGACGCCATGAACGACGTGTACGTTCGCCCCAGCAGCGCGACACCGGCCTCCGGAGCGCCCACTGCCAACGCGGCTGCGGCGAGCACTAGCGGGCCTCCGGTTCCGCTATCCACTTTTATAAAAATGCAGACCACCAATGCGCCGCTCGCCGTCAACCATCAGGGACAATTCCCGGTGGTCACGCTGTCGTTCAACCTGGCACCGGGAGCCTCTCTGGGCGATGCCACGCGGGCCATCCAGGAAGTGGAGAAAGAAATCCAGATGCCGGCGAGCATCCATGCCGCGTTCCAGGGAACGGCCGCGGCGTTTCAGAATTCGCTTTCGAGCGAGCCTTTCCTGATTCTCGCTGCCATCATCACGGTGTACATCGTGCTGGGAGTTTTGTATGAGAGCTACATTCACCCCATCACCATTCTCTCCACGCTGCCCTCGGCCGGCGTGGGTGCGATCCTGGCTTTGCAGATCACGCACAACGACCTGACGGTGGTGGCGCTGATCGGCATCATTCTGCTGATCGGCATCGTAAAGAAAAACGCCATCATGATGATTGACTTTGCCCTGGAAGCCGAGCGCGTGGAACACAAACCGCCGGAAGAAGCGATTTTTCAAGCGTGTTTGCTGCGCTTTCGCCCCATCATGATGACCACCATGGCAGCGCTGCTCGGTGGCTTGCCGCTGGCGCTCGGATCAGGGACGGGCGCGGAACTGCGGCGACCGCTCGGCATCACGATTGTGGGTGGTTTGATTCTCAGCCAAATGCTCACGCTCTATACCACCCCGGTGATCTATCTGTGGTTTGACCGGCTGGCGCAAAGATTTGCGAAGTACAAGATCGGCAATACGATTCCGCAGGAGATGCCGGCGGATTAGATTTTGCCGAATTCAACCATGAGTATCTCGGCTCCATTTATCCGGCGTCCGATTGGCACGTCGCTGCTGGCAGCGGCCTTGCTGCTGTCGGGGATCCTTGCCTTCAATTCTTTGCCGGTGGCTTCACTGCCGCGGGTGGATTTCCCGGTGATCAGCGTGGGCGCGTCGCTACCCGGCGCCGATCCGCAGACCATGGCTTCGGCGGTGGCCACTCCGTTGGAGCGGCAGTTCGGGCGCATCTCGGGCGTGAACCAGATGACCTCGTCGAGCCAACTGGGCTCGACCGGCATCGCGCTGCAATTTGACTTGAACCGGAACATTGATGCCGCAGCGCGCGATGTGCAAGCGGCCATCAATGCCGCGCGCAGCCAGCTTCCTGCCAATCTGCCGAGCAATCCAACGTATCGCAAAATCAACCCGGCGGACGCCCCCATCCTGATTCTGGCGCTCACCTCGGACACCATTCCGGTGGCGCGTTTGTATGACACGTCCGACTCGATTCTGGCGCAGAAACTCTCCCAGGTGAATGGCGTGGGCCAGGTGTTCACCTACGGTTCGGCGCCGCCGGCCGTGCGGGCCGAAGTCAATCCGATGCTGCTCAACAAGCTCGGAGTGGGCCTGGACACCGTGCGCAACGCGCTCAATCTGGCCAATGCGAACCAAGCCAAGGGACAAGTCTCGAACGGAGCGACATCTCAAGAGTTCACCGACAATGATCAGCTTTTTACCGCGGATGAGTACCGGCCGTTGATCGTCGCCTATCATAACAACGGCCCGGTGCGACTGGGAGACGTGGCGGATGTGCAGGACTCGGTGGCGGACGTTCACAACCTCGGCCTGGCCAACGGCAAGCCCGGGGTTCTTGTGGTTATTTTCCGGCAGCCCGGTGCCAACGTCATCGCCACCGTGGACCGAGTGCGCGCTCTGATGCCTTATCTCCAGTCCTCGATTTCTCCGGCGATCAAACTGGCGGTGGTCTCGGACCGCACGATTACGGTACGTGCTTCGGTGAAAGACATTGAATCCACGCTGCTGATTTCGATCGTGCTGGTGATTCTGGTGGTCTTCGTGTTCCTGCGGACGGTGCGGGCGACCGTGATTCCGAGCATTGCCGTCCCGCTTTCGCTGGTGGGCACTTTCGGCGGGATGTACCTGCTGGACTACAGCCTGGACAATCTGTCGCTGATGGCACTGGCCATTTCGACCGGATTCGTCGTGGATGACGCCATCGTGGTGCTCGAAAACATCACGCGTTACGTGGAACAGGGCATGGGCGCGGTGCAGGCGGCGTTCAAAGGTGCGTCGGAAATCGGCTTTACCGTGCTTTCCATGAGCTTGTCGCTGGTGGCGGTGTTCATCCCGCTGCTGATGATGGGTGGGATTGTGGGCCGGCTGTTTCGCGAGTTTGCGGTCACGCTCAGCATTGCGATCGGAGTTTCGCTCCTGGTCTCGCTGACCACGACGCCCACCATGTGCGCCAAATTCCTGCGGCCAGCCCCGCCGAACGAGCGGCATAACGTGGTTTATCGCGCCAGTGAATGGTGCTTCGACACCCTTCTGGCGACGTACCGGCGCGCGCTCCAATGGGTGCTGGCGAACCAGCCCGTGACCTTGCTGGTGACGATTCTCGTGGCCTGCCTGAGCGTGTACCTCTACATCATCGTTCCCAAGGGCTTCTTCCCGCAGCAGGACACGGGGCGGCTTCAGGGATCGGTGCAGGCGGCACAAGACATCTCCTTCCAGGCCATGAGCGGCAAGATGGAACAGTTCGTGCAAATCATACTGAAGGATCCAGCGGTAGACACGGCGGTCGGGTTCGCGGGGGGAGGCTCGGCGACCAATCAGGGCCGGTTCTTCGTCATGCTGAAGCCACTCGAGAAGCGCGGTCAATGCAATACCCCCCACTTCTGGGACCCTTGCTACTTTAGTGCCGACGATGTGATCAACCGCTTGCGGGGGAAACTCGCGGCGGTTCCGGGAGCCACGCTGTTCCTGCAAGTGCAGCAGGATCTGACCATTGGCGGGCGCTACGGGCAGGCGCAGTACCAGTACACGATACAAGGCGAGGACTTGAATGAACTCAACAACTGGGGTCCGCAGTTGTTGCAAAAAATGCGCAGCCTGCAGGAGCTGCGCGACGTAAATACTGACCAGCAGGATAAGGGATTGCAGGCGCAACTGGTGATCGACCGGGACACCGCCGGCCGGTTGGGGGTTGCGGCGCAGGATATCGATAACGCGCTTTACGACGCTTTCGGGCAGCGCCAGGTCTCGACCATGTACCAGCCGCTGAATCAATACCACGTGGTGATGGAAGTCGCGCCGCAGTTCCAACAGACGACCGAGGCTTTGCAGAATATTTACTTGCGCTCCAGCAGTGGTGCGCCGATACCACTGGCGGCGTTCACTCACTTCACTCCGTCCAACATGCCTTTGGCGGTGAATCACCAGAGCCAGTTTCCGTCGGTTACGATTTCATTTAACCTGGCTCCCGGAGTCTCTCTTGGCCAGGCGACACTAGCCATCGAAAAAGTCCAACGTTCCATCGGCTTCCCGGCGACGATTCAGGCAAGCTTCCAAGGTACGGCCGCCGCCTTCAAGGATTCGCTTTCGAGCGAGCCCGTCCTGATTCTCACGGCGCTGATCACCGTCTACATCGTGCTGGGCATGCTCTATGAGAGCTACGTTCACCCCATCACCATTCTCTCCACCATTCCTTCCGCGGGCGTGGGTGCGCTGCTGGCGCTGCTTCTGACCCACAATGAACTCAACGTGATTGGGACGATCGGCATTATCCTGCTGATCGGGCTGGTAAAAAAGAACGCCATTATGATGATCGACGTGGCCCTCGAGGTGGAGCGCACGCAGGGCAAGAAGCCGGCTGAAGCCATCTACGAAGCCTGCATTCTGCGCTTCCGTCCCATCATGATGACCACCATGGCCGCTCTGCTGGGTGGGCTGCCGCTGGCTCTGAGCCGG
>Ga0209006_10001785_pt1 | contig 19480 bp, 16 predicted proteins | sample JacPin_JW_Ref_O2_FD_188567 | JGI IMG/M metagenome (GOLD analysis project Ga0209006, IMG submission 188567) | Forest soil microbial communities from Algoma, Ontario, Canada - Jack Pine, Ontario site 1_JW_Ref_O2 (SPAdes) (version 2) | ecosystem: Environmental > Terrestrial > Soil > Boreal...
TCGCCGCCGGTAGATATGAATAAGCCGCCGCCGATCCCGCGGCAATCGCGCGCCCGGTCAAAGCCGTCCGCACATAGCCCGCGTGATACGCCTCGACAGCTAGGATCCCGGCAGCCGCGGTCAAAAGCCCCGCCTGCACGCCCGCCGCGCTGATCAGCCCCGCCGCGCCCGAATACGCCGTCACTCCGACGTCCTCAAAAATAAATGCCCCGACCAGAAAATCATCGAAGCTCGCGAACGGATTGAACGCCGCGGCCGACGCAGTCGTAATTCCGGCCGCCACCGCCAGCGGACCAAAAAACGACAAGTCAATATCCGGCATCGGCACCGCATTGGCGCCAAGCGCCGCGCGCAAAAAGCGCACGTGCGCGCGCTCTTCAAACGCAATTTCGTTGATGATTTCCTGCTGCGCCGGCGTCAATCCAGACACCATCGCCGCATTGCCTGTCGTCACCGTACCGACTTTCGTAAAGCTCGAGCTCGCGCCCGCAGAAATATCCGCGGCTGTCAGCCCGACTCCCGTCGCCGCATACAAATAGAACTGCGCTTCGAGATATTCCAGATTCAGCGCGTAGTTAAGTACGTCGTTATCCGTAGGTGTGGGAGCAACCGGTGTTGGCGTCGGTGTTGGCGTCGGATTCGACGACGAACCTCCTCCGCATCCTGTGATCGTCAATGCTGCCGTTGCGCCCGCCACCGCTCCCGCCCCGACGACAAATTTTCGTCGCGACACGGCTCGGTCCACGAGCTCTTTCAATTTTTCCATGGGTTTTCCTCCCAATTCGAGATATGGGTGCAATTGCGCCGGTGAGCGCTTGCCGGGAGGAAGAAACCACCGGTATTTCTTTTTCAGTGAGAATCCACCACTGGAATGGACTACGCCGACGAGGAAAGTTCGGATGGCATTTCGCTAAACCTTTTGAAAACCCTGGTATGTGCCCCTACATATTCATGACTCTGATATCAGCACCCGCTGCCGATCCGCTTCACCTATTCCCGAATCACCAGAGGGTCGCCAGCGGCATACTCCAGGGCAAACGGACTCTCCGATCGAGTGTAAGAAAAATGCGTCCGAAATGTTCCGTCCCTAAGTTTTTCGGTTCTGTGCCTCTGCGGTGGTCCCTTTTTTTCTGTTTGGAGTACTGGGCCACGCCATTCGAATTACCTGTAAGGTAAACACACCTTGACATCTCGTAACCTTTATGTTACTATCCTGATGATAGCCGACCCCATTCGAAAAAGACCCGTCTGCAACCCTAGTGTTCTCAGGCACTTCCACACTCTTCAAAACACGCCTCTTGCAACCTCAATGAAATCAATCATTTCTACACTCTTTGAAAAACAACCCGGGGGTATACCCCTCCCGTTCCATTTCGGGATTCGCCTCCACCAGGAACCTCCCGCCTCAGTCCATCGGAAAGAGCGTCGGCCGCTCCGGCGGCAAATCCGCGATCTTCTCCAACTCCGGATACTTCACCCGCAGCGGATCGGGCACATTCACCTTCGCTCCCTTCAGCATGCTCAGCAGTTGCAGCGCGTTCACCACGCCCTTCCCGAGGTAATGGTTATTCGTCACCGCAAAAACCTTCTGCGCGACCGCGCTCTCTTTCCGAATCCGCCCGACCCATGGCGCGAGCTCTTCCGTCGAGTACAAATAGTTGTACCGCTCAAACGCAGGCATCGCCGGATCGTCGCCGAACCATGTGTCATATCGCCGCCCATGCAACCGAACATACCCAATCGGCGCAATCTCGGGCTCCTTCGCCGTGGTTCGACCCTCCGCCGGCAACGCCGGATCGAATTCCTCACCCGCATCAATTTCTCCGCGCCCCTCTGCGCTCTCTGCGTCTCGGCGTTGTCTTTTTCCTTCCGCTCCAACCGCAAAGTCCCGCGGCTCAATCGATCGCCCAATGATCGGCTGATCGATGTTGCAAAACGCCGCTCCATGCTCGCGCAACAGCCCAAATGTTTCGGGGACGTTCCACGAAGCATGCCGCAACTCCACTGCCAACGGATAATCGGCAAACCGCTGCATCAACACCGTCAACCCAACAATGTTTTCCGCGCTACGATGAAACGAAAAAGGGAACTGCGCGAGCACCGCCCCAAGTTTTCCCGCTCCGCGCAAAACATCAAATCCCTCGCGCACAATCCGCTCATCCTCGCGCGTCGAAACCGGCTCGTGCGTAAACTTCTGCCAAAGTTTCGCCGTGAACAGAAATCGCGGATTCGCCGACACGCGCTCCACCCACAACTTCGCGTGATCCGCCCGCATCGGCCCGTAAAACGAAGTATTGATCTCAATCGTGTCGAAAAATTGCGCCAGATACGTCGCTTCGTGAAATCCCCTCGTCCGCCGCGCCGGATACACGTATCCCGCCCAGTCCGTGTAAGACCATCCCGCCGGCCCGATGCGCACTTCGGGCCCAACTCGCGAATTTTCTTGGTTTTTTTCCACTCAAAACTCAATTCACCATCGCGTTGGCATGCACCGGAACCAACACGACAAGTCACCCCACAAGTACGATTGCCGCATACCAATCACGGCGCTATCCTGACCCCTCAATGCGGCGTAACGGTCCATCACCCCGACGCGACGCCAAAATCTGCGCGACCCTCCCTCACGCAAATCCATCCCACAGGTGCATGCATGAATCTTTCGATCAGCCACAAGCACGCCGATCCCAACGTCGAGGCGGACACAGCGCACGCCGTTGAAAAATTAAACCGGCTGCTCAAGTGTTACGCACCCGATTTAGTCATGCTTCACGGAGTCTTCTCGCAAAGCCAGCACACTCAGGATCACACTTTTTCATTGAATCTGTCGCTACCCACCGGCACTCTGCACGCCACCGCAACCGCCGACAAAGTCCGCGCCGCCTGCAAAAAAGCCTTCTCCGAACTGGAATCGCAAGTGAAGAAACACCAATCCCGCCTGCGCCACGACCACGAATGGAAACGCAAACACCACGGCGCCCCATCCTCAATCCGCACCGCCGACGCCGAAACCTGAGCGCCGGTTGCAGATGGCGTGAACTGCTGAAAGGAGTTTTTACTTGGTTGCAGAAGTATCGAGGCGGAGGAAGCGCGCGGCGTTGTTGTACAAAATGTCGCGCTTCTCTTCCGGCGTCAAATATTCGGCGTTCTGAATGACGCTGATCGAGTACGCCATTAGCTTCGGCCAGATCAATTGATCCGTGCCGAACATCACGCGATCTTCGAAGCCGCCCTCGACGAGGCGCTGAATGTAGTGATTCACTTCCTTGATCGGATAGCTCCAGATCAATCCGGCTACGTCGACATACACATGCGAATTCGCCTGGAGCAGCGTCAGCATGTTGTCGATCATTGGATATCCGGCGTGCATCACTTGCAATCGCAGCTTTGGATGCCGCGCCAGCAATTCTTCAAACAGCAGCGGATCGCCTTTCGATCCGCGAAACGTCGGCACACTAATATTCGCGCGGCCCGAGCCGCCCGTGCCCATGTGTACCGCGACCGGAATATCGAGCTCTTCCGCGAGCGCAAAATATTGATCGACGCTCATATCGCTCGGCGAAAGTCCTTCGTACTGCAATCCGATTTCGCCCATCACTTTGAATCCGCCCGTCGTGAAATCTTTTCGCAATTCATCGACGGGAACACGAGCTCCAGGCTGAATTCCGTTGCTGAAGGCTGTGCCGGGAATCACGCGCTTGCCTCCGGCATCTTTCCATTTCTGCACGCTTCTCGGATCGCCGAAAACGACGGCGGTCACGTTGAGCCGCTCCATTTCAGCGAGCACATCCTTCATGTACTCGCCCTTCGCCGCAGGATACAGCTTCGGCGTGCACTCCTCCTGCACCCAACCGAACGGCGCCTCCTTCGTCTTCGGATCGGAAGCCGTAAACTTCGCCGTGTTCGGACACATCGGCACCGCGCCCGGAATATCGTCCATCGCATGCACATGCACATCGATTACCGGCGGCACATCGGCCGGCGTGTTCTGCGCTTGCGAAATTCCAGCGCCGAAAGTGAAAGCCGCGATGCAACAAACAGCAAAAAGGGAAGCGCGAGCTCCGTGTGCTTTACGAAACGTTTTAGGAAGCACGGACGAACAGTCGAAAGTGGACGCCATTATTTTTCCTCGCAGAAATCGGCCTTGTTTGTAAACCATTGGCCGAAGTCGCGCAAGCTGATTCACGATTCGATTTGCGGTCCAAGTCGCATCGGAGGAGAAATTGTAGAGGTTGTATCAGCGCCTGCGTCGAACGGAGAACGCAGCGAAGCGGTGATGTAGACTCGGAGCGTCCGGTTCACAGTTCAAGTATTGCCGAAAATTTATGAATGACGTTCGCAAACACTACGCAGCGATTTCAATTTGTTGCCTTGCGCTTTGCTTGTGGGTCGTCGCTGCGTTGGGAGCGCAACAACCGAATGATTCGACAGCTCGGCCTGACGGCGCCGCGGCTCAAGGTGGCGACTTCAAGATTTCGGTCGGCGTGAATTCGGTGCTGGTTCCGGTTGTTGTTCGCGATGCGCACGGGCGCGCGGTCGGTGACCTCACGCAAAAAGATTTCCTTCTCTTCGATCAAGACAAGTCGGTGGTGATTTCCGGATTCTCCGTGCAGAGACGCGCGGTTGGTGCGGAGGTAGCGCCGAGTGTTGAACGAAGCGCCGGCGCCGTTGCGTCGAACGGCGCGACGACTGAGCCCACAGCCCGTCCCGCGCCAACGACAACGTCAGATTCTGCGAAGAATGCGGTGACGGCGGCTGCAGCAACGCCATCGTCACAGCTGGCGGCTACGCCGGAGAGGTTTGTTGTTTTTCTGTTCGACGATTTGCATTTTGATCCGGGCGATCTGCTGCGGATCAAGACGGTCGCGACGAAAATGCTGGGGCAGTCAATCGAGGAATCCGACATGGCTGCGGTCGTGACGACTTCGGGGACGAGCAGCGGGCTGACGCGCGATCGAGCTGTGCTGCAAGGTGCAGTGGACAAGGTTGCTGCGCATCCTTTATATGCGCACGATCCCCGCGCTTGTCCGAACATCGGAGTTTACGAGGCGGATCTGATCGTGAACAAACACAACATCCAGGCGCTCGAAGCGGCGGAGCAGGCTTACTCGGTCTGCGCGCATGTTGGCGGGCCGGAAAGTTCGATGGGGCCGAGCGGCGGCGGAACGACGGGCGGTTCGTCGGTCGGCGAAGGCATGAGCGCGCGGATGGTTCGATCGGCTGCTGCGCAAACGCTGGAGCTAGGCGACCGCGACGTGTCGGTGACGCTTTCGACCGTGAAGGAATTCGTGCGCAGAATGGGAAAGCTGCCGGGGCAGCAGCACACGTTGATTCTTGTGTCGCCGGGATTTGTGACGGTCACGCCGAACTCGATGCGCGAAAAATCAGAAGTGCTCGATCTGGCGGCGCGTGCAAACGTAACGATCAGCGCGCTGGACGCGCGCGGACTCTACACAACGAACCTTGACGCGAGCGAACACGGTGCCGCATCGACGCGCGATATGATGACCGGCGAAACGCAGCAGTATCACAGCGAAACGATGAACATGTCGGAAAACGTGATGTCCGAATTGGCGAACGGAACCGGCGGCACATTTTTTCACAACAGCAACGACCTCGAAGGCGGTTTTGCATTGCTAACGCAGGCTCCCGAATATGTGTACCTGCTGGAAATGTCGCTCGACAAAGTTAGATCGGACGGCGCCTTCCATCGCCTAAAAGTTAAAGTCGATCGCGACAACGTCAAAGTAGAATCCCGCCACGGCTACGTCGCCCCGCAACCTCCACCGAAGCAAAAGAAGTAGGCACAACACCACTTCATGCGCGCAAGCTGATTCAACCACGCATCGGGAAATAGAGAAAAATCTAACGCAGAGGCGCAGAGAACGAGAAGGATCGCGGAGAAGTATTTTTTTCGATGGTTACTTCGTGGCGGCGAAGACCAGGTGCTTTTGAAAGAACGGCAAGACCTCGGAATAAAAGCGGCCATCGACGCCCCAATCTGCGTCACCGGAGGGTGGGCCGTTGAACTCTTCGGCTTCGTGGGGGACTCCGAACTCATTTAATTTGCGCGTGAGATTCTGATTGGCCCAGATGTGATCGTAATTGCCGTCGAGGCGAGACCAATCGAATTTGAAACCGCGGAGCGATTTCAAATTGTCGGCATATTGGGGAATCATCGTTTCGAGATAGAAATTGTTGCGGAAGCGGTCCATCAGTTTGGTGTCGATGAGCAACCGGTCGCCTTCGCGGCGCGCGAGCAGGTCGATGTACAGCGGCGGCTTATCGGGATTGGGCAAAAATGCCTGAAACATCGTGGTGAAGATTTGGGTGCGGAAGTCTTTCTTCACGTCGTCCATCGATTTCGCGTTCGCCAAGATATTCCAGTCGGGAAGCATCATGCTGACGCTGACACCGGTGCCCGTGCCGACGGGATGCATCGCGTAGACCGAGCCAAAAACATCGGAATGGCGCATGCCGAAGCGGATGGCGCCGTAACCTCCGATGAAAATTCCGGTGATGCCGCGCGAATCTCGACTGGGAAGGGTTTTGAAATTCGCGTCGATGTAGGGAACGAGTTCCTGAATCATGAAATCTTCCCAATTGCCGGTGACGGAGGAGTTCGCGCTCCACGAAGTCCCGATCGGTGTCGTCATATCGACGGTCACGAGGATGAATTTTGTGATCACTCCTGAGGTGATGGCGCGATCGAAGAGATTTTGCGCGTCGTGGTGATCGAAATCGAAGCAGTAGTTGTCTTGAAAGGGATTTGGAAGGAAGTAGATCACCGGGTAACGCTGCGGCGACGACTCGTCGTAGTCGGCAGGGAGGTAAACCAGGAAATGTCGCTGTGGATCGATACCGATCTTGTTGTGCGCAATCGCTTCGGAACGTAACTCTCGCACGATGATTTGACTCTTTGGCGCGGCGGCGCGAGCGGGGGCGGAAGTTAGGCAAGTCAACATGACAGCGAACAGCGTCGGTAAGTATGCTTTGGCGGAAATCATCGTGGTTGGTCTCCTTAACTCCCCTAGCTTCACACTTGTCTTCCCTCGCGTGGTTCATGCGACAGTGCCGGAGACGTATTAATACCACAATGTAGTTATAATGCGTACGCTGTCAAGACTAATCTTTCGGTCAACAGCGACGACCTCGAAGACGGTTTCAAGTCGCCGGCGTAGGAGCGCATCGCGGCGAATTCGTTTGCGGTTTCAACGACCGGCGGCACATCGGAGGTATTGTTCTGCGCCATCGGCGCTACCCACGCTAGAGTCGCGTTGATTTCTCGGCCGACCTTGCGATGTAACTTCGCAGAAACGACGTGAACTCCTCTGCGATCGGCGAAAGCACTTTTCCGCCTTGCCGTATCTGATAGAAATCGAGACGCACAACCGGCTGAACCAAGGAGCTGACTAGAATTTGCCGGTTTTGGCATTCGGACAAGGCGAATGAGGGAATGACCGCAACGCCTTCTCCGGCCTCGACCATGGCGATTTGAGTGCTCAGATAATTCAGCACCAGTTTAGGCTGGTACGCGACTCCGGCTTTCGCGAAATGCTTTTCTATAAATTGCTGCACGGGAATGGATGGCCGCACGGCAACAAAATCTTCGCCCTTCAGCGCGGACCAAGTGGTAGTGGCGCGTCGAGTGGCGTTACGCGTTTTCGGTCGTATTACAATCAATGAAAAGCTAAACAGTGGTGTTCGACGGATCCCTGGAACATGCTTGAAGAAAAAACCTAGCCCCATGTCCAAAATTCCTGATTCCACTTTTTGAAGCGTGCTAGCGCTATCGCTATCCGATACCTGAAAGCGGACGTTCGGTCGCTGCAACCTGAATTCCTTCATCGCCTGCGCCAGATGTACCGCTGCCCATAACGGCGGCGCTCCCACTGCGATGGAAGGATTGCGTTCAGCCGGAGATCGCGCAAGGTGTGAGAGCGTGGTATCCAATTCCTCGAGCGCGCGACGGGCGACATTGGATAACTCAACGCCGTGAGAGGTCAGCGCGACGCGCCGGGTTGTGCGATCAAAGAGGCGCACGCCAAGCTGGTTCTCCAGTTCCCGTATCAAGACGCTCAGACCAGACGGAGTAATGAAGAGCGCACCGGCGGCACGCGTGAAGCTGCGGTGTTGTGCGACCAGCAGAAAGGCACGGAGCTGACGGGACGTGAAGTCGATCATTGAGTAAGTCTCAACAATTGTTGATTTATTTGAGCTTATATTACAAGCAGTTTTCCTGTTACATCAAACAATACCGCGGCAAAAGCGCTGCGGGCCACTCACGAGAATAAGTTCTGGATAAATCGGCGAGAGAGATAACCGATCGGAGGGTATATGGAAAATTCTGCGATTGCGCCTCATGGCGTCATGGAGGGCGGAGGTTCCTACAACCGACGCGCTTTCGTTCCGGCAGGTGGCGGAAGTCTGGCGCTGCCGTTTCTGCAAGAGGCGGTTCAACGCGTGACGATTGAGGATGACGATAAGCCCATCGTTATTGCCGACTATGGGTCGTCGCAAGGGAAAAATTCGCTTGCTCCCATGAGGGAGGCAATCAGACTGTTACGGGCACGCGTTGGCGCAGATCGCCCCATCTCGGTCGTACACGTCGATCAAGCCGCGAACGATTTCAACACCCTCTTTGACGTACTTCATAGCGACCCTGACCGCTACTCTGTCGATGATCCCAATGTATTTCCGTCTGCCGTCGGAAGGTCGTTCTATCAGAATGTGTTGCCGAGGGGCCACGTTCATTTCGGCTGGTCGTCATACGCGGCAGTGTGGCTCAGTCGCATCCCCATGCCCATCCCGGGCCATTTCATTTCTCTGGCTGCGACCGGTGACGTTCGAGAAGCGTTCGATCGGCAAGGCGCGGACGATTGGAAGTTGTTTCTAACGTTGCGAAGCAGCGAACTGCGAGCCGGCGCCCGGCTCGTGCTCGTATTACCGGCGCGAAACGATAATGGTCCGACCGGACTGGAGCCGCTGTTCACGCACGCGAAGTCGGCGCTTGCGGAGATGGTGGATGAGGGCGCGATTACTCGGGAAGAATCTGCGCGGATGGTGCTGGGATCGTTCCCGCGGCGAAGATGTGAACTCATGGAGCCTTTCAAGGTTGACGGCCAGTTTAGGGGTCTGACTGTAGAGCACTGCGAGTTGTCCGGACTTCCCGACGCCGTGTGGAAAGAGTACGAGCGAGACGCAGATGGGGAACTGCTGGCGGTCCGGCACGCGGGTTTTTTTCGTTCCATCTTCATTCCTTCGCTCGTCTCCACTCTGGATAGCCCCGCCAAGAGGCAACAGTTTGCCGATGTCATGGAGCGCAAGTTGGTGCGGCGTATGGCGGCCGATCCAGTTCCGCTTCACTCGTTCGTTCAGACCATGGTGCTCGCGAAGGTCACTTCATGAATAGCGAGCATCGCAGGGTCTTTTATGGCTGGAGGGTAGTGGCTGCGGCGGCCTTGGGTCTCTTCTGGGGTGTGCCAATTACGGTCTTTTCATTTTCCGCTTTCCTCAAGCCGCTCATGCAGAATTTCCATGCCGGTCGCGCCGCGGTTTCACTGGCGTTTACTCTTCATCTCGTCATCGGTGCACTAAGCACTCCGCTCGCGGGATGGCTCATCGCTCGCTACGGAGCGCGCAAGGTGATCCTGGCGGGAACCTCGATGTTTGGGGCAGTGCTGCTCTCCAATAGGTTTCTGTCTACCACGCTGTTGCATTTCTACTTCTTCTACGGCGTCCTGGGCTTGATGGTGCATGGCATGGGGCCAATACCGTATGGCCACGTGGTCTCACATTGGTTCGATCGTCGCAGAGGTCTTGCCCTTGGTCTCATGATGATCGGCATCGGTTCGGGGGCGATGATCATGCCTGCTTTCGCCCATGGCCTCATTGCACGCTATGGCTGGCACGCGGCGTACGCGATTCTTGGCGCCCTGGTTCTGATCATTCCGATTCCGATCATCGTAACGGTTTTGAGAGACAAACCGTGCGAACTTGGACTTTTACCGGATGGAGCGAAGACTCAGCTCGGTGCAGCGTTGCCACCGACGAATCTCGTGGGCATAAGGCGCTCCGAGGCGTTGCGGAGTCAAACGTTTTGGATATTGGTTGGCGCGTTTTCTCTGACGAGCGTGAGTGTGCAAGGCTGTCTGGTCCACATGACGGCTATACTCAGCGATCGCGGCGTGACAGCGGAAACGGCGGCTCTCGGCGCATCGGTCATGGGTGCAGCGGTGTTAATTGGCCGGGTCGGAACCGGTTATTTGTTGGACCGTTTTTTGGCCCCACACTTGGCCGTCCTATTGTTCGGAGGAGCGGCGGCCGGCATAGGCTTGCTTCTCGTCACCAGCTCACCGACAGGCACCTTCGTAGCCGCATTCCTTGTGGGATTGGGTCTGGGCGCTGAGGTGGACATGATCGCCTATATGGTTAGCCGATATTTTGGCCTTCGTTCGTTCGCGGAAATCTATAGCTTGGTATTCGGCGCTTTCGCCCTGGCGGGCGCATTTGGACCGTTCATCATGGGAGCGGGCTTCGACCGGACCGGATCCTACCGCGCACCTCTGGTTGGATTTCTTTTGGCGACATTGGTTGCGGCTGCGCTCATGAAATACCTCGGACCGTATCGTTTTCGTGTCTCCGAAAAGACAGAAACAATTCAGATGCTGCCGATTCAAGCAGAAGACCAGTCGCACGGAATCTAATTGCCTGCAAGTCCTTTGAAACGAATTCAACCACCTCCTCTAATCGGTCATCTTGGCTCGATCCGATATCGCGGCGCGTCGAGACGGTGCGAAATGCCGGTGGCGGCGCGGAAATTGACGGGGCGCGGGAGAAAATGACGGTCGGCGCATTGGTCGTGCGTGGATTGCGCACATCCTACCAAAACCAAAGAAATAGAACGCGCGATTCGCGGCGGAGCCTCGCGACTGGATGCGGCGGCGCCGAGGTGTGTGGAGGTACTTGAGAAACAATTCGACGGGTTGCAAATGTTAGGGCTTGACAGGGCGAGAATTGCGTAATTGAATCGGTTTAAATCACGGGGTGGACGCGGTGATCCCGAAGTGTCCGACCGATCCGCGCTGCTCTGTCAGTGGGAATTGTAGTCAGGGTGTGGTGCAACTCGAATCGCGCAAGGCTGCGACAACTCGAGTTCATTGTCCGATCCATTTATGGGAGGCATCAATGAATGCATTGCGTTCTGTGTGCAGCTATGAGCGTTGCGGGGAAATTACTCGATGGCTGTTGCTGGTTGTATTGCTGATTCTGCCGGCGGCACTGTGGAGTCAAGGATATTTCGGGACGGTGAGTGGGGAACTCAGCGATCCCAGCGGCGCGGTGGTGGCGGGAGCCAAGCTCACACTCAAAGACCAGCAGAAGGGCTTTACATTCAGCACGACGTCGGATAGCAGCGGGCGCTACCTCTTCTCTACGATTCCGCCGGGCACGTACTCGGTTTCCGCAGAAGCGACCGGATTTGAAAAGGCGGTCACTCCCAACATCAAGGTGAACGTCACGGAGAACGCGACTGCAAATTTGCGGCTGCGTATCTCGACGTCGACGCAATCGGTGCAGGTGGAGGAGCAGGCGCAAAAATTGTCCACCGAGGATGCGGTCACGGGGCAGGTGATCGACCGTAAGTTCATCAATGACTTGCCGAATGTGGACCGCTACGTACTCGACTTTGTGGCTCTGGCGCCAGGGGTCACGCAGGCGAGTGACAGCAATTCCGTCAGCGACACTGGAACGAACTTCATCTCCAATGGCAGCCGCAGCGCCAGCGCCGATCTGTTGATGGATGGCGCCTCGATCACGAACTTCGAGCCGAATGGCGGTGTCACCCAGGTGACCTACGTGCCGTCGTCCGAGGCGGTGGAAGAATTCAAAATTGAGCAAACCAATTTCAGTGCGGAGTACGGATTTTCGGGGGCTGCTGTCGTGAACATGATTACGCGTTCCGGTACCAACTCTTTTCATGGCAGCGCGTACGATTTCATTCGCAACCAGATCGCCGACGCGAACAACTGGTTCAACAACGCGAATGGTGTGCCACTCCCTCCGGTACACCGGCACAACTACGGCGGCACCATCGGCGGGCCGATCATCAAGAACAAGACGTTCTTTTTCTTTGACTGGGACGGCACGCGTGCGTCCAACATGAACACGTATCAGGCCGGCGTGCCGAGCACCGCTGAGCGAGGCGGCGATTTCGGTGAGCTATGCGCAGCGAATGGCGGGACGTTCAGCGCCGCGGGATTATGCAGCGCAACCGCGGGGCAACTATGGGATCCATACACGGGATCATTTCAAAGTCCCGATAATCTTCCCACAGGCGCTTATCGCAGCGGGTTCATTCCCTTCAACAATCTTGCGACGTACACCAGCCCCGGAAATCCGAATCTGGCCGGCACGCCGTACCAGTTGCCGGCAGTTGCCGGGAACCTGATCGACCCGGTGGCACAGAAGATGATGGGGCTGTTCCCGGCGGCAAATATCCCTGGCGGCACGCTCTACGACAATTGGATTGCTTCAGGCGCTTCGCGGAATAGCAACGACCAGTTCGACATCAAGGTGGACCATCGTTTCAGCGATAAGAATTTGGTCAGCGTGAAGTATTCGAAAGAGTGGAACAGCAACAGCCCGTACAACTGTTTCAAGAACTTTACCGACCCGTGCGGAAGCGGCCCAAACAGAGGTTGGGCGCAGCTGTTTACGATCAACGACACGCACACGTTCAGTCCGACTTTGATTCTGACTTCGACGCTGGGATTCACGCGCGGCGGCGAGGCCATCGATGCGTACAACAAAAGCCTGAACGCCGATCCCTTGGGTACGCTGGGCTTTCCATCGTATCTGGGAACGAACGGCTTTCTCGGTGTGCCGGCGATTGCCATCGGCAGCGGGTACTTTTCCGCGAGCTTCACCAGCGCCGGCCAGGACCCTTACGGCAACTACAAGCAAGGCCAAGATACCGGGCAGTGGACCGAACTAATGACCAAGATTCACGGGAATCATGAGTTTAAATTCGGCTGGGAGGGGCGCATTCACCAGCAGAATTACATTCAGACGAACGCTCCGCTGGGACTTTTCAGCTTCAACAGTCTCGGCAGCTCGGCGTGTCCGAATCCGGATATAACGCAGTGTGGCGGAGACGGCATGGCCAGCTTCATGATGGGGCAGATCTCAACGGGCGACCCTTATGGCAGCACATATGAAATCGAAATCCAACCGGCGACCACGAGTTATCAGTACGCCGGGTTCGTCCAGGACAATTGGAAAGTCATTCCGAAACTGACGCTCAACCTGGGGCTGCGTTATGACGTCAACCTGCCTCGGACGGAGCGATTCAACCGGATGAACTGGTTCGACCCCGATGCGGCTTCGCCGCTGGTCGTTCCGGGATTGCCCGCGTTGAAGGGCGGAGAAGTGTTTGCGAGCCCAAGCCAGCGGACGAACTGGGTTACCGATTGGAAAGATATTCAGCCGCGGTTTGGTTTTGCGTATTTGCTGACGCCCAAGATTGTGATTCGCGGCGGGTATGGAATTTACTTTGACCAGACGCGTTCGGGCGCGAATGGATTGTTGAGTTACGGGTCGCAGGGCTTTAACCAGTACACCAATCCGGTCACGACATATCTCAACGACGGTGCAACGCCGTACCTGCATTTGAGCAATCCGTTTCCGAACGGCCTGATTCAGCCGACGGGGAGCTCGCTGGGTTTACTCAACGATGTCGGTTACGGCGCGATCGGTCCCATTCGCGATGGTGCATACGGGCGCACTCCGTATGAACAAAGCTGGAGTTTGGGTTTTGAGCGCCAACTGGGATTCGGGACTGTGGTCAGCGTTCACTATCTCGGGAAGAAAGGAACGCGGCTCTATTACAACGGCGGGAATAATTTGAACATTCTGCCGGCGTCGGTGGAAAGCATGAGCCCGACGGCGATCGGTAACCTCGGGAATTTTGTGCCGAATCCGTTCGCCTCGGTGCTTACGGCGCCGTACTACGCGAACAGCGTGCTGACCAGTCCGACGGTGCAACAGTTTCAACTGATGCTGCCGTTTCCGCAGTTTACGAGCGTGACGACGGATGAGCCACCGAGTGCGAATTCGATCTACCATGCTTTGCAGATCGTCGTCGAAAAGCACTTTTCGAATGGCTTACAGCTATCGGCGAACTACACGTGGTCGAAATCGATCGACGATTCGTCGATTTATGACGGCAACGTCAGCTGGCTGACGAACACGACGGGCTTTTTGCTCGGCCCTCAAGATCCAAACAAGCCGTGGGAGGATCGGAGTCTTTCGACGTTCGATGTTCCGTCATCCTTGAAGCTGAACTACTCCTACGATTTGCCGATCGGGAAAGGGCGACCGTTCCTCGGCAATATGCCTCGTGCTCTTGATCTGCTGATCGGGGGATGGCGCACTGCGGGCATCTGGACGATCCATGATGGATTTCCGTTGGCGTTTATCGTCGCTGGCGGCGGCACACCGATTTGGACATATGGTCAGCAGCGCCCCGACATCACGGGAGCACTGGAGAAGAGCGGCGGACCAGAATCCAACTGGGTCAACAATTATTTTGCGAATCCAGACGTCTTGCAGGCGCCGGCCGCCTACACGCTGGGTAATATGGCGCGGACGTATGGCGGGGTGAGGAGTCCTTTCTTCTTTACCACCAACCTGTCGATTGCGAAGGAATTTGGACTGTCCAAGAGCCATGAAGACCTGAAATTGGAACTGCGCATGGAAGCGGAGAATGCTTTCAATCATCCGGTCTTTGGAACGCCCGACACGAATGTAGGCGATCCTACTTTCGGACTCATCAGCAATACCACCATTGGACCGCGACAAGTGCAGTTGGCGCTGAAGTTCAACTTCTAGAGCGCGGCAAGTTCGTAGTATTTTCGGATTATTGTTCGGCGTTCCTGCCTCGCACAGAGTTTCGTGCGCATGGTTGTGTGCCGAGCATTCACCGGCTTCGTGATGCTTGGGTTAACTTGCAAACCACGAGGCAAAGCTCATGCCTATACCTACGGAACCGATCGGCAGCGTGCCGCGGTCTGCGGAGTTGCTGTCCGCGATGACGCGGCATGCTAGCGGTGTAATTTCCAATGATGAGTTGGCAACGGCGCAGGACGCGGCGTTGCGCGAGACGATTGCGGCGATGGAGGCGACAGGGTCGCCGGTGATTTCGGACGGGGAGCAGACGAAGCCTAGTTTTGCTAAGTATCCATTGGAGGGGTTGAAGTTGGCGGCGGATGGGGTGGTGATTCCGTTTGCGGATGGGCATACGCGGCAGTTGCCGAAGCTGGTGGGCGGGCCGTTTCGGTATGGGGTGCACGCGGTGAGTTATTTGCGGGCGGCGCAGAAGCTCACGAAGCTGCCGGTGAAGCAGGCGGTGATTGCGGCGTCGGCGTTGAGTTTGTTGTATCCGGCGGAGGGGGTTGCGGGATATTCGCGCGAGGCGTTCATCGAGGATTTGATTCGCGAAGCGGTGAGCGGCATTCGCGACTGTTCGGATGGGGGGGCGGCGTGCGTGCAGATCGATTTCACGGAGGGGCGGCTGGCGCTGAAGCTTGATCCTTCGGGCGGCGTGCTGAATGCGTTTGTGGATTTGAACAATCGCGTGCTGGGGAATTTTAGCGCGGAGGAGCGGAAGCGGATTGGGGTACACGCGTGTCCGGGCGGGGATCACGATTCGACGCATAGCGCGGATGTCGATATCTGGGGCTGCTGCCTGTGTTGTTTCGGTTGGATGCGGGGCGATTTTATATTCAGCTGGCGAGCGAGCCGGACCGGCGGCGGGTGTTGGATGCGGCGCGGAAGCTGTTGAAGCCGGGCGTGAAGTTGTTTGTCGGCGTGACCGATCCGATTTCGCGGCGCGTGGAGACGGCGGAAGAGGGGCGCGATCGCGTGCTGGAGGCGGCGGAGTTGATTCCGCTGGATGCGCTGGGGACGAGGGACGATTGCGGGTTTTCGCCATTTGCGGACGATACGTCGACGTCGCGCGAGACGGTGTTTGCGAAGATTCGGAGCCGCGTCGAGGGGACGGCGCTCGCCTCGCGAGCGCTCGGCGTTTGAGTTCGGTTGATCTGGCGCCGGCTGCTGATCTGATTCGAAACCAAAGAAATGCGACACGCAGGGTCCTCTGACTGGCTGCGATTCTCCTTCGCCAGGGGCGAGCTGGAGAAATCGCGAAAACCCAGCGCCCCTGCGTGTGCATACTCGCCCCGGTGGAATGAAACCCGTGGCAATGCTTGCTGCGGCGGCGAGAAGCGCGCCGTGGCCGAACTTACTTCACTGGAATCAGAACCGGTGCGTTTTTGTTTTTCACCAGAAAGACGACGAACTTTGCGGGTTCGGTTTGGCTGGCGTTGCGGCCGACGGTATGAACGTCGTTCGGGCCTTCGTAGAACGTCTGACCCGCAGTGAGCGTGACTTCTTTTCCGCCCTTTACCTGCATCACGATTGAGCCTTCGAGGACGTAGACAAATGCGTCCGCGTTGTGGCGGTGGATGGGATCCTGGGAGCCCGGCGGATAGACCACGGTGATCATCAGGCCCTCCTTGCCGGGGAAATCGGGGAGGTCCTTTGACATGAGCTCCTCGACTTTTGCTTCGGGCGGCGTGGATTTCGGCGCGGTATTTGGAGTTAATTTGGGCGGATCATTTGGCGCCGCTTTGGATTGCAGAGTCAGAGCCAACAGACACACGGACAGCGAGACGAATTTTGTGATCGACATTTGCGAAACCTTTCGAATGAATTTTGTATTTGGTGCGATTCGGACCGACTTGTATCTGGTTCGAGTTATTAGAGGCCGGCGCTTTTGCGGCACGGCCTCTGGTGCGCTGCTGCGTTAGTTCTTCGCGGCTTTCGCTACAGTTTGAGCGGCTTTGTTTTGGGCTTGTGCGACGGGCGTAGCGAGCCACATTTCCAAGGTGGTTTCGCCGAGGCGCGCGTCTTTGCCGGGGACGAGCGTGGTGTCATCGATTTTAGCGCCGGCGTAGGGGCCGTTGGGGTCGGTGACGACTTCGCGCGTATCGCCGACATCGAGCATGCGGCGCTTTACGATTTCGTCGAGGTGGAATTTCTCGGGGCCGCCGGTTTCGACGACACCGTTGGCGGGCGCGCCGGCTGCGACCCTGGCAACAGAGGTCGCAACATCGTCAGCGGACATCGGCTGAAAGAGGGTGGGCGACAAGCGGACGGTTTTGCCGTCGAAGCAGAAGTCCGCGAGCTTTGCGAGAAATTCGAAGAATTGTGTGGCGCGGACGATGGTGTAGGGGAGCGAGGATTCCTTGATCAATTTTTCCTGAGCGATTTTCGCGCGGAAGTAACCGCTGGCCGCGAGACGATCGGTTCCGACAACGGAGAGCGCGATGAGATGTTTGATGCCGGCGGCGCTGCCGTACTTGATGAGATTGCGAGTCGATGTTTCGAAGAAGTTCATCACGGCGGCGTCGTCCCACGCGGGGGAATTCGAAACGTCGACAACAACAGATGCGCCTTTCAATACTTCGGCGAGGCCTTCACCCGTCAGGGTGTTGACGCCGGAGTTGGGAGACGCGGAGACGGCTTCGTGGCCGTGCGCGTGCAACTTCGTAACTACTTTTGAGCCGATGAGCCCGGTACCACCGATTACTACGATCTTCATTGTGATTACCTCGATTTCGAATTCGACCTGGCTTTTCTTTTTGCCTGTCGTCACTTGCTAAGACCGGAGAGCGCGTGAGTTTGTGACAGCGTGGCTGCGAATTTCTTGGCGAACTAAGACGACAGAAGTTCGCTGAGAGTTTTTCGGGGCTGCCATTCCGGCTGGTTTCGACGATAGGAAGTGGCGTCGGTGTCGATGAGTCCAACCAAAACATCCGCGACGATTCGTCCGCCGACAGGGCCGAGGCTATTCCCGCCCGCGCAGATATCGGGTTCGCGAAGAATGTAATACCAGAGGGGCGTTTCGCCTTGCCAACCGACGCCCGCGAAGCCGACCTGCTGCGGGGTGAGCGGAACGAATCCCAGAGCGTTCGGGCCGAAAAAAACCTGGCAACCCATAATCCCTTCGTGAATCAATTGATCTAATGGAGGGTATTCATGGCGTCCGCTACAAGATCGCTCACGCGAACGGTTTCACCACTACCACCGAACATCGAGACAGGCGCAAACGACGCGGGATTGTCGGCTTTCATGAGCGTGCGGCCACGTCTGTTTGGGATCGCCTATCGGATGCTGGGGAGTGCGGCAGATGCTGAGGATATTGTGCAAGACGTCTGGCTGCGCTGGCAGTCGATCAATCGGAATGTCGTCGTGAACCCGGCGGCGTACCTGGCGACGGCCGTAACGCGTTTGTGCATCAACGCCGCGACTTCGGCTCGCGCACGGCGCGAAACCTATGTGGGACCGTGGCTTCCGGAGCCGGTGGATACGAGCGCCGACGCCCAGTTGGGTCCGGAGCGCGACCAAACGTTGAAGTTGGCGATTCTTGTGCTGCTGGAGAAACTTCCGCCCACGGAACGAGCCGCCTACGTTCTGCGTGAAGCCTTCGACTATCCATACGGCCAAATCGCTGAGATCTTGCGGATAGAGGAAGCGAATGCGCGGCAGCTTGTGACGCGCGCTCGAAAGCATGTGTCAGAAGGAAGGCGGACTTCAGCCGATTCGGCCGAACAACGGAAATTGCTCGCGGCTTTCCTTGAAGCGGCGCGCAAAGGGGATATGGCCGCTCTCGAAGGGCTCTTTGCTGAGGATGTTGTCTCGGTGGCGGACGGGGGCGGGTTGGTCCGCGCTGCCCGCTTCCCGGTTTGCGGGCGCGAACGAGTGGCAAAGTTTATCGCCGCGGTTTCGCATTTCTGGAAGGGCCTGACTGTCGAGTGGGTGGAAGCGAATGGCCAGGCGGCGGTGCTGATTTTGCGCGATGGGTCCGTGGTTGCGCTCGCTACGGTGGATGTGTCGGAAAAGGGAATCGATCAGATTCTGTGGATCATGAGACCCAGCAAACTCAATGCTGTCTCGAGGACGGGACGAAGCACGAGCGACGATTCCCCTTCAGAATCTTCTGTCAGCTAGGCGAGTCGGGCCGTCAGCGCCGCATTCGGAGTGCTTTCCTTTTCATTGGATCGTGACGTAGCATCCGTTCGCCCGTGCTCATCGGGCGATTGCCGATACCGGAGGAGGCGTCTGAAGTGAAGCCGTGCTGCGATGCGCGGGCGCTGAGTCTTGTGCGAGGTTGCGATGAATACACCGATTTCGATCGGATTGAGGGTTGGCGGCGAAGCCCGGGCGGCGGCGGGTGGGGAGTGGGCGGAGCGACGGAACCCTGTGTCGGGGGAGGTGGTGACGCGGGCGGCGGCGGCTACGGTTGGGGATGCGGATGCGGTGGCGGAGGCGGCGGCGCGGGCGTTTGGGATTTGGTCGGAGATGGGGCCGGGAGCGCGGCGGGGGGTGCTGAACAAGGCGGCGGAGTTGTTGGAGGAGAAGG
>Ga0209006_10001786_pt1 | contig 19471 bp, 16 predicted proteins | sample JacPin_JW_Ref_O2_FD_188567 | JGI IMG/M metagenome (GOLD analysis project Ga0209006, IMG submission 188567) | Forest soil microbial communities from Algoma, Ontario, Canada - Jack Pine, Ontario site 1_JW_Ref_O2 (SPAdes) (version 2) | ecosystem: Environmental > Terrestrial > Soil > Boreal...
CTGGCACTGCATATTTGCGGAACGCATTGAAAAAGCCGGCGCGATCCTCCTTGGCAAGACCAACAGCCCGACCATGGGCTTGCGGGGTACTTGCGACAACTTCCTTTTTGGCCCGACACGCAATCCATTTGACTTGCGCAAGAATGCCGGTGGGTCCTCGGGCGGTAGCGCGGCCGCGGTCGCGGACGGACTCGTCCCTTTCGCCGAGGGCACCGACGCCGGCGGTTCGATCCGGATTCCTGCCGCTTGGTGCAACGTGATGGGGTTCAAGCCGTCATTCGGTCGGGTGCCCGTCGTCCTGCGACCCAACGCCTTTGCGGGCGCCATGCCCTTCGTGGCCGAGGGGCCGATCAGCAGGACGGTCGAGGACGCGGCCTTGGCGCTCAACGCCCTCGCCGGATATGATTCGCGCGACCCGTTCGCCATCGAGACGACGGAGGATTTCCTTCCAGCCGTTCGCCGGTCAATCAAGGGCTGGAAGATCGCTTACAGCCCAAACCTCGACGTGTTTCCGATCGATCCCGCGATCCGCCAAACCGTGGACGAAGCGGTGCAGTGCTTCGCTGACGCAGGAGCGACCGTCGAGGAGGTCCGGCTCGGTCTGAAAAGAAACCAGCGGGAGCTCAGCGACGCGTGGACCAGGCTCATGGTGCCGCTCAATATCGGCGCCCTCGAAGGCGTGAAAGCTTTTGGCATCGACTTGATGGGCGAGCATCGTCGCGATTTTCCGTCCGACTATCTGCAAAGGGTCGACGCAGGCAGGAATCTCTCGCCCTTGCATCTGGAGGTTGATCAGGCGATCCGCAGCGAGGTCTACGACGCGATTCAAAGCGCCCTGGCTTGTCATGAAATTCTGGTTTGTCCCACGCTTGCGGCAATGCCAGTCGACAACGCGTCCGACTGCGACACCAAAGGCCCCGCTGAGGTCGATGGGGTCGAGGTGGATCCTTTGATCGGCTGGTGCCTCACCTATGTCACGAATTTAAGCGGCCACCCGTCTGCGTCGGTCCCCGCAGGCCTCAGCGGCGGTTTGCCGGTCGGCATGCAGATCATCGGACGGCGTTACGCCGACAGCGATGTGCTGGCGGCGGCGGCGGCCGTCGAACGGCGGCGTCCTTGGCGCAATGCCTACGAGATTTGCATTAAACGCCGGCTTGAGGCGCTAGCGACATAAGGTGGGCCCGGCACGAGAGCTCGAGTCCCCCGTGCAGTGCGTGCGCTGAAATCGATCTGGTGCTCCGATTCGGTTTGCAGATTTCGTAGTCAGTTAGCGTCTGCCGAATCCACCGGGCCAATGGTGGCGCTCCCAAAAGCCCCGTGTTTTCAGCGGAAATCGGTCGCGGCCCAATCACCTCAGCGACCGCCCTTCGTCGAAACGGGGCTAGCCGACCCCATGATGCGGATTTCTTGCAGGCTGAGTGAAACCAAACGCGGTCCCGGGCGCTGATCAGGCCGGCGCAAACAGCGCCGCCTGTCGTACTCGTCGAAGATGAACTGCACGGCCAGACCCGCAAGCAGGACACCAGATATCCGGCCGACAACGTCGGAGCTCGTCTGCCCCAGACCGCGCACAAGGCGCTCAGAAACGAACATGGCGACATAGGTGACAGCGAGGCAGATCGCGACCATCAGCACGACCGCAGCCCCCTCCAGCCAGACCTCCGTGAGGCCCATGACCAACACGACAGGGGCAAGACTGCCGGGGCCCGCGATCACCGGAAACGCCAGCGGAAATATCGCGATGTCGCCGGCTTGTTGCGCATCTCGTGTTTCGCTCGCGTTGATGGACGACAGGCATGGATTTGAGAGGATTAGGGTCAGAGCCTGCAGGAATAGGAGCACGCCGCCAGCCACACGAACGGCCGGCAGCGACACGTGCGGCAGCGAACGCACCGCGCCGCCGCCCGGGGCGAATAGCAGTAGAACGACACCCGTGATTGTTACCGACCGGGCGGCCAAACTCTGGCGCTCCGTCCGATGCACGCCGGCGGTCAGGGCGGCGAAAACGACCGCGGTTTCGATCGGATCGATCCTCACGAAGACCGTGACGAACGCCGAAAAGAGGTTCGGCCGCAAGTTCATTCCTATCCAAACTGCGATGCGGGGACCGCCTCCGGCCCTTCGGCGACCGAGTTAGGAGCCGGGAAAAAATCTGCAAGCGAGGGCCTTGACGCCTTTTTGGCCTTCCGGTCATGGCCTCGTGGATTTCCGATGCCCGAGCGGTCCAGAACGCTCCTTCGTTGCGCCGGCTCCATAGTGGTGCTGTCGTCGAAGTTGATGCAATTTTGCAGACGCTGGTTTTGCTCCATGGCGCCCGAGCGCAGAGAGCACGGCAAGCGGCTGCACCCTTCGGGCCGAGGGCGTAGCCAACTTTCAATGGGGGTGAAGCGCGTCAGCCCCTCGAAGGGGATTGTCACATTGCCATGAGGCGAGCGCGAAGCGTCGGCGGTCGGGAAGTTTTCAGGCTGCCGCGACGGTGGTCCGCCATGTGTCCATTGCCACAGCCCGAAGCGCGCGGTGCGTTTGGGCCGAAGTGAGATGACGTTGAACGTTGAAGATGTTGTAAACCGCGGCATGCGTTGATAGGAATTTCTGGGCTGAACTCACGCTCTTGAACCGCTGCATCTTGCGCTCCCGCCGCCGCGTTGGCTGATGCGAATTCTCCGCTCGATTGTTCTTCAATCGGCCGCGCTCATGCAGGCGCTCGATCCCAAGACCACAGACGACGGCCATGTATGATCGCAAATCGTCTGTGACCAATCGCTCGGGACGAAGGCATATTTCCTCAACAGCTTGCGCATCAGCTTCAACGCGGCATGCTTGTTCCGCTTGGATTGGACCAGCACGTCGAGGACCTCGCCTTCGGCGTCGACAGATCGCCAAAGGTAGACCATGCGGCCGCCGATTTTCAGATAGACCTCTTCGAGGTGCCAAGTCGTATGCGGCTTCAGGCGACGCTTTCGTAGATCAGCCGCGATCCTCGGTCCGAAGTGATTCACCGAACGTCGAACGGTCTCGTAGGACACCGCCACACCGCGTTCCGCCAACAAGTCCTCGACGTCACGCAGGCTGAGGGTGAACCGGAGGTAGAGCCATATCGCTTGGGGAATGATCTCCGGTGGGAACCGGTATCCAGCGTAGCTTATCTTTTCCATCCCGCTGGCTACCGGGTCACCACAAGGACGCAAGTCCGTCGCGGCGCAACAATGCCTGTTCGAAAGATCTCGGCCTCCCGCGTGCGTCGGTTCTTGCCGCCGCTCCTCGAGATCCAGTTCGCTCACAACTGAGCGTCGTCCTGCTTGCAGAAGCTAGGATCGGAGCGTGCCAGCGCTCGCTGCTTGGCAGCGATTATCGAGACCGGTCTGCGCTCGTCAAATTTGGCGTTCCCGCCACACGTATGCTCAGATGAGCCAGTTCACGTTGTCGCGTTTCCACAAGCTTCCGCAAATGTAGGGTTCTTGCCGCCACTTCACCAAGAGTCAATCGAATTCGCGCCAGGCCCTCCTCGATCGCTGCTTGAGCCACGGCTTCTGCAACGTTCGCATGCAGATTGACATCCAGGGGTGATGGTAGAATCCGATCTGGGCTCACCGTTCCATCCCGGATGGTTCCGGCGATCGCGCGCGAGGCGGCGAGGCACATTCCGAGACTCACTCTCCGAGCCTTGCTATCGATCGCGCCGCGCATCAGTCCCGGGAAGGCGAGGACGTTGTTGCAACTGTTCGGGTAGTCGAACCGTCCACTCGCGACGATCGCGGCTCCCGCCTTTCGCGCCTCACCGGGCATGATCTCCGGGTCGGGATTAGCGAGGCCGAAGACAATCGGGTCTCGATTCATCGACCGCACCATATCCGGCGAAACGAGTCCGGCGACCGAGACGCCGACGAAGAGATCTGCGCCGACCATCGCTTCGGCGAGTCCGCCCGAACGCTGTCGAGGGTTGGTCATATCCGCAATTTCGTTCCAGTGCGCGTGAGGCGTTCGGCAGCCGCGGCTCAGAATTCCCGCCCTATCGACAGCCAGGATCTCGCCGACACCTAGAGCCGCTAGCATCCGGACGGTTGCCGATCCGGCAGCCCCCACGCCGTTGACGACCGCTCGAACATCGCCAGGCCGGCGCCCGACGACCTGAAGTGCGTTGATGATGCCCGCGGTCACGACGGTCGCGGTGCCGAATTGATCGTCGTGGAGAGACGGCACCGACAGTTCGGACTCAAGGCCCTGCATCAACTCGAAGCATCCAGGCGCAGCAACGTCCTCGATGTTGAAGCCGCCGAAGCTTGGCTCAAGCGCTCGCAAAACGTCGATTAGCTGGCGCGGACCGCTGGTGTTCAGGCACAGAGGCATGCAATCGATGCCCGCGAGCATCTTGAACATGGTTGCCTTGCCTTCCATGACCGGCATGCCGGCATAAGGGCCGACATTGCCATAGCCCAGTACCGCGGTTCCGTCGGTCACCAAGGCGATCATATTATCCTTCGCAACCTGCTCGCTCAGCTCCTCTGGATGTTCGAGCAGGCGCCTTACGACATGGCCGACGCCGGGGGTGTACGAGACCGCCATATCCCAAAGGTTTGTGACAGTTACTTTCGGCAAAATCTCTATCTTGCCGTGGCCGAAATAGACGTCGCGCCCGACACTCAGCGCGTCGGCCGCCGTCACAGCGCGTGGCCCGCGCTCTTCGCTCATCGCACGATCATGCGAGCGACGACCGCGCGCGCCGCGTCTCGACCCTCCCGCACTAAAATCTCATAATGCGCAATCTGGCCAAGTTGCGACCATACGTAGTTCTTCACCTGATTGAAGGGACGCCCGTCTAGATCGCGCCCTGTGATGCCTAAACCACTCTCTGCAATCTCCTTGAGCAGGGGATGCGTGTAGAGGTGAGCGGCGCCCATCGCGTATGGCCAGTTCATGTCAGCGAGATGCGTAATCCACTGCTCCGCGGGCTGGGGTACCAGCACCACGTCGCCGTTGCGTTTCTCCAGAAGCCCGTAAGCGACCGGATCGACCTGCGCCATGATCGAGGCGGCCTTTATGAAGTGCGCAACGCGCTCAAGGCCCCGCCAGTTCGTCACAACCCTACGACCATCCATCGAAGCCTCGAGGAAAGACAGCTGATGCGCCGCCGCCATCGCCATTACGATCCGTGCGTCAAATCTGCGGTGCATCAGCTCGGCAGTCACGTAGATGCAGTGAGCGTGCCAAGTGTCGTCGTAGACAGTACGAGGCTCCTCCAACCACGAGCCATCGTTCTGCCACTGATATAGCCAGACCTTCGGATATTCGTGGACGAGTAGCGAAGCAGCGGGAAGATCGCGGTTGGTTGGGATTCCGTACATTTGCCGGTAGTTCTGGGTATAGGCGTCAGCCATCCGGATGTTGTAGGCGACCGTCAGCGCAAGACCGCCCGGATGCGCGTTGTAGAAGTCGTTGTGGCTCGAGGGGGCGGTTAGGTACGTCTGTGGATCCATGTGCCCGCGCGGCCAGACGTGATCGGGGTTATCGGCGGGATTAAAAAAGCCGAGCGTCACCATTTCGTCGAACAGCCGACGGCGATCCTGGTCTGCCGGAAATTGCTCGAGAAACGTAATTTTCGGGCTGACGATGCACTCGGTCATCAACCGGCGATAGCTGGGATCTTCAAGCGAGGCCGCGGTCTGCAGGAGCTCGTTGTACGCCCCTGACACGAGACGCGACGTACGCGCCATCTCGTCCGGAGACATTGCGATGACGTCGTCCAGCTTGCGTGCTGGCGCGAGATCAAGATCATTGGAGAAATGCGAAAAGGCGAACCGTCCCGGAAGCGGACCGCCAAAACCAGCCGAACCACAAGCAACACACATGAGCTTTCCTCTCCTCAGCCTCCCGGCCGTATAAAGCGGCCCGTATCCTGGTCGAGCCAGTGACGAGCAGGCAGCGGAAGCCCGAACCAGGCAGGCCCCGCGTGCCGGATTGGATGATCGGGCGCGACCACGACCTTCAGCGCCTGCCGACCGACCTTGGCGTCGAGAACCTGGTGGCTGCCGAGGCGCTCGATCCAAGTGACCTCCCCGGGCAGGGATGCGGATTCGCTTGGAGCTGGTGCCGCCACCACGTCTTCGGGCCGCACGCCGACGGAAAGTTTCATCCCCGCGCTGCCCGCGGGCAGGTCGCGCGCTGCAACGTTGATCGCAGCGGCTGGCTCTCCCAGTTCTGCCGAGTTCCTTACATCAACGTCCAACAGGTTCATTGGTGGCGTGCCAATGAATTCGGCGACGAACTTTGTTCTCGGTCGACTATAAACGTCGTCGGGCGTCCCGATCTGCTCGATACGGCCTCGATTGAGAACAAGTATCATGTCGGAGAGCGACATCGCTTCGACCTGATCGTGGGTGACGTATAGGATCGTCCGGCCACGGTCGCGATGGAGCGATTTGAGCGCGAGCCGTAGGGCGATGCGAAGGCGCGCGTCGAGATTTGTGAGCGGCTCGTCGAGCATAAGTAGCCGGGTGGGGCAGGCGAGCGCGCGCCCGATTGCAACGCGCTGCTGCTCGCCGCCGGAATAAGTCGCCGGCAGACGATCGAGAAGATGACCGACGTTGACCAGCGCCGCCACTTCGCGGACACGCGCCACTGCGTCATCCTCGGCCCAACCTCCAAGGCGTAGGGGATAGGCCAGGTTGTCGTAGCCATTGCGGGTCGGGAAGAGAGCGATGTTCTGAAAGAGCAGGCTCACCCCCCGTGCACGCGGCTCGAGCGCGGTGACATCAACACCGTCTAGGAGGATGCGACCCGACGAAGGACCGTGCAGTCCGGCGATCAGCTTCAGCAGCGTCGATTTGCCGGCGTTGGTTGGACCGACAATGGAAAAGAATTCGCCGGGCGCGACCGTGAACGAGACGTCGCTTAGCGCCTCAACCTTGACGGGAAACATCTTGGAGACGCCGCGCGCCTCGAGCCGGTTCATGCCATCGCCTTTTGCCGCTCTACGCGCTGAACGAGGCCATCGGATTCGCGGATGAGATGCACCGCCCCCGGCTGAAGCGCGATCGCGATGTCTTCGCCGGCTTGGACCGTGTTTGGAGCGACCACGGTGGCAATCAGCCTATCGCCGTAGTCAACGTGCAGTACGTGCTTGGCGCCGAGGTTCTCGACAAACCGAACTCGGGTCATCGCCGCGCCGGGAGCGCCTGGCACCGCCATGAGCACGTCGTGGGGACGCACGCCGAGTAGATGCGGCCCGACATCGACCTCTAGCTCCTCAAGAGCAATCGGGCCGTGAAGCGCGGTGCGGACAGCGGTCGCCGAGCCCGAACGCACGATCTCACACGGCACGATATTCATCGGCGGGTCGCCGATGAACTCCGCTACGAAACGGGTGCGCGGCCGGTGGTAGATATCGTCCGGCGAGCCGATCTGCTGAATTGCTCCGGCATCCATGACGGCTAGGCGGTCCGACATCGCCATCGCTTCGCTCTGATCATGTGTTACGTACAACACGGTCTGATTGAGCTCGTGCTGTATCTGCTTGAGCTCGGTCCTGAGCGACGCTCGCACCGAAGCGTCTAGGTTCGACATCGGCTCGTCGAGCAAAAGGATACGGGGATTCGTTACGAGCACACGGGCAATCGCAACGCGCTGCATCTCGCTCATGTTCAAAGCGGAGCCCCTGGACGCCAACAACGTCTGGAGGCCGAGCCTCTCGGCCATCGCAGCCGTGCGCGCGTCTCGTTCCCGTCCGCTCACGCCCCGAGCCTCCAGGCCGAAATTCAGGTTCTGCCGCACGGTGAGTCGGCTAAAAACGGCATAGTCTTGAAAGACCAGGCCGAGACCTCGCTTTTGCGGTGGAACAGCGTTCACCACGCGACCGTCGATGCAAACTTCACCGCTGTCGGGTTCGACGAGCCCGGTAATCATCGCAAGGGTCGTGGACTTGCCGCAACCAGACGGTCCAAGCAGCGAAAGGAATTCGTTGGGCATGATCGCGAGGTCGAGCTGCTTGACCGCTAGGGTTTGCTCAAAACTCTTGGTTAGCCGGCGCAGTTCGAGGCGGGACCTCATGGCTATCGCTTCACCGCGCCAAAAGTCAGGCCGCGCACCAAGTGTTTCTGGATTAAATAGCCGAAGACGATCACTGGGATCGTCGACACCGTGCCCATTGCAGCCTGTACACCGTACAGCTTGCCAGATGAAGCGGATACATAGTTCGCGACCTGTAACGTAACGGTCAGGATTCTCCCCGAGGTCAGGACGAGCGCGAACAGAAACTCAGACCAGTTGAGAATGAAAACGAACAGCGCGGTCGCGAGCACGCCACCTCTTACCAGCGGCAGCGTTACGGTCAGGAACGCCTTCGCGCGACTTGCCCCGTGCACCATCGCGACGCCCTCAAGCTCGGAGGGAATTTCCTCGATGAACGAACGGATCATCCAGATCGAGAACGGCAGCGTGAAAGCGGTGTAGGCCAGGATCATGCCAAAATAGGTGTCAGACAGCCGAAGTACCGCAAACAGCGCGACGATTGGCACTACGACCGCGATCGGAGGCATCATCCGCACCGTCAGGAATTGAAACGGGAAGTTCGGCCCACCCGTTGCAAATCGCGCGATCGAATACGCGGCCAGTGTTCCGAAGCTGATCGAGAAGGCGGTTGCGAGGCTAGCAATCAGCGCGGAATCGCCGAATGCCTTCCAAGCGCTGCCTGACACTTTGTAATCGAGTGAACCCTTTTCTGCCGCTGCAAACTCTCGCGCCGCCTCTGGAAAAAAGACGATACGAAAATTCTGGAGTGTTGGATGCCCGCTGACCCAGACAGGGGGCCAGGACGCCCACTCGTCGAAAGGCTTGAAGGCGGTCGATATGAGCCAGAAGATCGGAAAGAAGGAGATCAGCATGGCGATGACGACTGTGACGCGCTTGAGGATCACAACCCAGCGCGACTGCCGACGCGTCACCAGCCCATCAGCCATGTTGCTGGACCGACTTGGCGAGGCCGAGGCAGGTTGCGACCACCAGGATAAGCACAATAAGCGCTGCGGCTGCGATATAGCCCATGCGGAAATAGACGAAGGCTCCGTTGTACATGTACATCGAGATCGTCTCGGTGGCCCCGCCCGGTTGCCCGCGTGTCAGCATGTAAACCGGATCGAATATCTTGAACGTCTCGATGCAGCGGATCAGAACCGCTACGCCAAGCACAGGCAGGAGCAGCGGCAGCACGAGCTTGAAAAAGATGCGCGGCGGCGAAGCGCCGAGCATAACCGCGGCTCGTATCTGATTTTGTGGCAGTGCTATCAAGCCAGTCAGGACGAGCAGGAACATTAAGGGCGTCCACTGCCAGATTTCGCAGAGCATAATCGGCACCATTGCCCACGTCGGATGCGATAGCCAGGAAAACTCAAACGGATGGCCTAGCGCGAGCGATACGAGGTGGTTGATCGGACCGTGCTCGTTGAACAGCATGAAGAAGGCGTTGGCGGCGTCGACCGGGATGATCATCATCGGCAGAATGATCACGCTGACCGCAATCTTCTTCCACCGCCAGTCTTCTAGGAACAGCAGCGCGAGGCCAAGCGCTAGTACCAGCTCAACCGCGACGCATACGCCAACAACGAAGAAGGTTCGCAGCACAGCGTTGACGAAGCGCTCGTCGTACCAGAGGTCGTAGAAATTCCAGAACCAGACGGTCTCGGCCTGATACCAGGGGATAGCGTCGGTCGGCTGCCAGTCTGTGAGCGCCAACCACACGACGATCACCGCCGGCGCCAGCGCGACTGCAAGAATGATGAGCTGCGCCGGTAGCACGAGAGCGACGTTGAAAGGCAGGCGCAGCCGGAACCCCCAGCTACGGCTGACTAGAGAAGGTGAAGCCGGCTGTTCAAACATCGTCAGGATCTACACCGGCCCCATTATTTGAGACGGCCCCGGATCGCCTCCGGATAATTGCTCTTAAGGAAGGCCCATTGCACCTTCTGGCTTCGTGCACCCACGCGTCGGGTGATCCGCTCCCATGAGTGCGCTGTATCGTCGAGCGCTTGTTTCGCGGTCTTCGTTCCGGCGTCGGCTGCGGTGAGGTTGACGCGAAGCTCGTCGAAGTACTCGCCTTGGCCCTTCATGTAGAAATCCGGAATAGAGTTCTGCATCGACACCTTGTGGACCTCCAAGAATTCCGGCGTGTAAACCTCCCGGATTTGAGGATCCTCATAGTGAACCCCGCGGAAGGGGTCGAAATACCCGTCGACGTCACGCACCGCGATCGTCGACATAGCAGGGCTGGTTGCGTACAGGCTAAATAGGTAGCCGATCTCGGGCTCGTGCGAGACGCTCGAGACGACGTAGTTCCAGCCCCAGTTGAAATAGGGCGCACGAAGCAGTTCGCCGCCGGCCTTGCCCCCCGGCATCAGGCCGAAGGCTAGCTTGCCCTTCAGCTTCGATTTCTCCGAGTTCAGATATTTTTGTGTGCCACCCCAGCCAATATTGGCGAAAGCCGTGCCTTGGCCATAAGCCTCGAAGTTCTCGAATAAGCCGTTCGATTTGGCGCCGGCATATTGATGCTTCGACGCGGCGATCAACTCCTCGAGCGCCGCCACCCCAGCCGGGTTGTTGATCTGCGGCGTCAGGTCGTCCGCGAGCGGGTAGAAGCCCTTGGCGTGGAACCGACCCCACCATTCCCAAGCGATGAAATATTGAGTTCGGAACAGCGTCCCGCCGAACATATTCTTCTCGGGCTGGTGGAAGAACGCCATCATTGCGTCGAGTTCCTCCCAAGTGTCGGGCACCTTGAGGGGATAGCCGAGCTTGTCGGCGAACGCCTTCTGCTCATCGACGTTCTCGAGCCACGGCTTATTGTAGAACATCAGATAGGTGTCGCCGTCGGTCTCGTAACCGTAGAGACTTCCCTTATAGTAGTCGCCGATGGTGTACAGGACGTCCTTCTGGAAATCGGGCGGCTCATGCAGCTCAGCGTATTTGTCGAGATTGACGAGAATGCCCGATTCAGCAAGGTCTGGCACGCCGAAGGTCGCAGGCAGCGCCAGATCAAAAGAGCCAGACCGCGATACGGCCTCAAGCAGCACCTTCTGATTGATCTCGCCTAACGGCACCTCGACGAACTCCACTGCGATGCCCGTGTCCGCCGTCCATTTGTCGGCGACTGGCTTAATATTTCCCAGCGAACCGGAGGGCTCTAGGATTGTAAGCTTCACACTCCGGCCAACGGCCAGTTTCTTCGCGGCCTCTGCGGCAACGACATGCGCGTTGGCGGCAGTCGCGGGCTCCGCGAATGCGAGCCCCGAAAGAAGCGCCGCCGGCGCCGAAGCCGCCGCGAGCCCCGCCGCGCCTGTCAGCAAGAACTTACGCCGACTCTGACCATCCCTCATTCGATTTTCCATGACTTCCTGCCTCCCAGTGTTTGTCTTGTTGCGGACGAGTGCCGGCGGCTTCACTTTATGACCAACTGCCGCGTCCTCGTTTGGCTGACGAGAACCGCCGCCACGACCACGGCGCCTTTGACCATCATCTGAGTGTACTGATTGACGCCCATCAGGTTCAGGCCGTTGTCCAACAGCGCGATTATGAGGACGCCGATCAAGGTGCGATGTACGCCGCCGACCCCGCCCGACAACGATGTTCCTCCCACGACGATCGCCGCGAGCGAGTTGAGCAATAGATCCTGGCCCAGAGTCGGGCCCGCCGCGCCAAGTCTTGCCGCCGCCAGCGCGCCGGCGAAACCCGCCATCGTGCCTGAGAGGGCGAAAGCGTAGATCTGATATCGTCGGACTGGCATTCCTGCCGTCCGTGCGACAGCCTCGCCCCCGCCAATGATGTACATGTAACGGCCGAAGCGAGTCCGGAATCCGACAAGCGCCATGGCGGCCCAAGCAACGAGCGCAAACAAAGCGATGTTTGGCACGTAGGGGACGAGTTGGCCGATGGCGAGGTTCTCGAAGGCGGTGGAATCGAACCGAAGGGCGCGCCCTTCCAAAAGTTGCCAGCCAGCGCCGGTGAAGAACGAAAGCGTGCCGAGCGTCACCACGAAGGAAGGCATACGACCGAACGCGAAAATCGCGCCATTCGCGAGGCCCAATCCCGTCCCGAACATCACCGCCAAAGGGAGCGCAAGTACGCCGATACCGCCGGCATTCAAGGCGGTTACGGTCACCGCGCCAGTCAGCAGAACCATCGCGCCGACCGATAAATCAATGCTGCCCATGAGGACGACAAACGACGCGCCGAGGCACGCCAGCAGCAGCGTGCTCGCCTGTCCGAGAATGCCCGAGGCATTGCGCAATGTCAGGAAAGACGGCGTCGCTATCGCAAAAAAGGCGCACAGCGCCACGACGACTCCTACGGGCAACCACAAGCCTGACCGTAGGGCTTGAAGCGTGACGGTCCGTGCGGGCCGCATGTGGTTCTGGCTGACAGCGTCGATACTGATGTCGTCTGTCATGCCGCCAGAACTCTGTCGGGCTGACCGGAGGAGCCGAGCATCAATCGGATTAACTCGACTTCGGTTGGCTTCGCGTCGGGCGGAGCATCCACGATGCCGGTCACGCGTCCGTGCCGCATGATGAGGATCCGATTCGACAGGCCAATCAGCTCGAGAAGTTCGTCGGTAATCAGGATGATCCCGACCCCCGCCGCCGTGAGCCGTCGGAGGATACCGTAGATCTCCTCCTTGGCGCCGGCGTCGACGCCACGGGTCGGATTATCGAGCACTAGTAGCCGGACCGATCGGCACAGCCAACGCGCCAGCACCACCTTCTGCTGGTTGCCCCCCGACAGCTTTTGACAAGAGACGTTGGGTCGCGCGCCGCGAATATCGAGATCGCTGATCATCCCCTTGGCGACTTCTGTCTCGTGAGCCGAGCGCCACAGACCCCAGGCGGACGCGAATAGATCCTGGCCGCTCGCTAAGGACATGTTCCAGGAGACCGGGAAATCCGGGATGATCCCCTCGGCCAGACGTTCGGACGGAACGTAGCCAATGCCTTCGACGAGCGCTCGGCCAATGTCTGGTCGCTGCCATTCGCCAGGCCCGATCCTCACCTCGCCATCATCGGGCGGTTCGACGCCGAGAAGCCCCTTGCCTAGTTCCGACTTACCGGAATCGAGGAGGCCGCCAATCCCCAGAATCTCACCAGCTTGTACCGCCAGTTCAACATCCGAATACGCGCCGCTGCGGCGCAGCCCGCGCGCCTCGAGGACCACGGAGCGGCCGACGGTTGTCTGTTCCGACTCGTGATAATAGTCAGCATCGCGCTCGCGGCCGACCATCAGCCCATGTAACTGTCGCTCGTCCGCATCGCCGGCGTTCAGCTTGGCCACGACGCGGCCGTCCTTCAATACATAGACGAAGTCGCTCGCTCGCAGGACCTCGGTCAGCCGATGCGACACGAACAAGAAGCTCGCGACGTTCCGCATTCTAGTCACCAGCGTGAAGAAAACGGCCTCGTCCGCCTTGTCCAGCGATGCGGTCGGCTCGTCGAGCAGTATGATCGGCCTCTCGATGCCGAGCACGCGCGAGGGGACGAGACAAGCGCGCGCGATTTCGACCAGCTGTCGTTTAGAAAAACTGAGCGATGACGTGGCCCGCGTGACATCGACGCCGATTCCGCCTTCGTCTGCGAGCGCCTGCGCCAGGTCGACCATTGCCCGGCGCTGCATGATCTGACCGAATCGCGTGAAGCGCGCCTCATGTGACAGCAATAGGTTCTCGTAGACACGGAGATTCGGGATGAGCGCCTGTTCCTGAAACACCCGGGCTATCCCACGCGCTCCAGCCGCTCCGAAGCCGCCAGGTTGGAAGGGACGGCCATCGAGCTCCATCGTGCCGGCGTCCGGCGCGACGATGCCGGAGAATATGTTCAATAGCGTCGATTTGCCGGCGCCGTTCTCGCCAATGAGCCCAACGATTTGACCAGCGCCGATCTCGAGATCGACTCGATCGACAGCAGTCGCGGCCTCAAATCGTTTCGTGATGCCGCGGGCGACCAGCTTCGCTCGATCAGGGACCATGGCGGTGCGATCGCGCTCGCTTACCCTCTCTTCATCGGTGACGGTCCGAAGAAGTCGATCTTGTAATGGTCGGCGTATTCTTTGCGGACCGCCTCGGCCCCGCCGCTCTCACGCGCCTTCGTGTAGGCGGCCGGATAGGTCCACCCGTCGGGCTTTGCTATTCCGCCCCATTCGAGGTCGATGTCCATCGGGAACAGTTCCGCTTGCGGATCCCAATCGGTGGGGTGCGCCACCTTCGACATCTTCTTGTAATCGAAGGGCGCGACGTCTTTGTTCTCGACATACCGCGAGAGATAACCCGCGACATTGTCCTTGGTCATCGTGACCGAGCGCCAATTCATCATCCGCTCGGGTGCGCGAGGGGCCCATCCGTTCATCACGTCGTAGAGTCTCGTGGTCAACAGCGCGCCCATATAGGGCGGAACGTTTGCGCTCGTGGCGACGAGCTGGCCCTTCTTGATCATCTCCGCGCCAAGCGATGTGCCATCAGCGCCCGAAACAAACACGTCTTTACCCGGCTTCAGATTCGCGGCCCGTAACGCCGCGATGCAACCGTCGGCAATGTCATCGTTCTGAGCAACGACGCCTTTGATGTCGGGGAAGCGTGAGAGAAGATCCTCCATTGCCTTCTGCGAGTCTTCACGATTCCACTTTCCCGGAAGTTGCCCGGCAAACTTGATCTGGGGAAAATCCTTGAAAGCTGCGTCGCGCCCTCGAGAGCGGATGAGATCCGTAGAGTTTCCCTCAACCCCCGTCACGCCGACGACCGCGCCCCCACCGAACGCGGCGACGATCGCCTTGCAAACCTCGGCCGTCACGGCCTTTTGGGCGGAATATTCTTCAGGTACCGCATACATCGTATAGTAGTCGCCGGCTTCGAAAGGTGTGAACCAGGCGAGCGTGCCCCAAGTATTGTCAAACCAGACCTTGTCTTGGTTGGCGAGTTGGGCGATGCGACGGATGGAGCCGCCATCCGGCGCGTGCAGCATGATGGCCTTGGCGCCCGCCGTGACCTGCTCCTCGAACTGGTTCAGTTGCCGGCCCGAATCGAACTGTCCGTCAACCGAAGCGATGTCGAGGCCGAGCGCCTGCGCTGCGCCATGAGCGCCCGCATCCGCATTGGTCGTATATTCCATCTGCAGCGTCATCATCAGATGCGCCATCTTGCCCCCGCCCTCGGCAAGCGCGACTGAGGAGAAGCCAAGCGAGATGCCTGTGGCCGAAGCTATGGCGCTCGCCGAAGCGAAGGCGAGAAACTGGCGGCGCGAGACGCCGCTGAGGTCGAGTCTGTCCATGTGGGCGTCGACCACACGCCGGTTCTCAAAATCCGGGAACTGTCTCGGGTTCAGTTTCTTGCTCACTGTCTTCTCCTAGATTCCAACTTATTGTTCAGCGCGCCACCGTCCGCTTAGCGGCCGGCCTCAACTCCAGTCCTTCGACCGACGTTCGTCCCGTTCCGATCGAGCGCTGTCGCGCCCTTGCGCCGTGGCTGCGAAGAGTGTGCGTCCGCTCTCTCGAACGCGCTCCGCGTTGCCTTTTTCGATATGCCAGACGAGATGCGTCTGCATGCAGCATTCTGCATAGCAACGTCGCATTCCGATGCCGGTGAAGACCGGGTAGTCGAGTTCACTTTTCACTGGCAGGACTTCGGGAACCAGATCCATTGTCGTCATCGGACGACGCTCACGTTCAAGCACGTCAAGGACCCGGAACTGCGTGTCTTCTTGTTGCCGCTGCATATGCAGCAAGCGCCGGCGCGAGCTTTCGGGCGAGTAAGCGGAGAGGCCGTGGCCCTCCAACAGCATAGTCGGCGAAAGGCTAAGGCAGCGCTGGATCGATTCCCAGTGCGCTTTCGCGTCCCCAATTGGGAAGGGGCCCAGGGGCGTGGGATAGTGCATCACATCGGCGCTGTAGAGGATGCCAGACGCCGGATTGTGGATACCAATCATGCCTGGGCAGTGGCCAGGCAGATGCACAACGCTGAGCCTCAAGCCGCCGACGTCGAGCTTGTCGCCGTCCTTGACTTCGACGTCGACCTCGACAGGGAAATTCCAGTGCCGGCGGACGATCTCCGGATCGGAGAGTCCGAGGCTCTCTCCCGGGCGAAGGTTGAAATCGGCCAGAACCTCTTCAGGTGTTGTTCCGAAACGTATGAGATTGTCTGGCCGTGTCACGATCATCGGGTCTTCGATGATCGGCCGGTCGAGCGGATGCGCCACGACCCGCGCACCATACCGCTTCTTCAGAAGCGCCGCATTACCCGTGTGATCGTAATGGAAATGGGTGATGACGATGTATTTGAGCGGGTTTTTCTCTTTGTTGAGAAGAGCAATCAGGAAGTCCCCCATGCCGTTGGCATATTCGGGAAGGGTCCAATTGCCCGTGTCGATCAGCAGGTTCTCGCCGGCGCCGCGGATCAGATAGACGCCGCTTTGCACATAGCCGTCGAGCTCGTCATCGGCGAGTGGACCGTGGAGGCCGGGTATCGCCCAGCCATCGGGTGTTTCGGCATGAAAGAAGATCATCGCGCCGCCTCCTCATGCGTCCGCTTCTCGTTGGGCGGCGCGTAACGAGCAAAACGTACGTCGCAAGTGGCCGCGTGGGCGATCATCCCTTCGGCTTCGCACATCCGCGCCATGACGGGCGCCAGCGCACGGCTCGCCTCGGGCGTCAGGCGCTGATATGTGACCGTCTTGATGAATTTGCCGACCCAAAGACCGCCGGTGTAGCGGGCGGCGCGTCCGGTCGGCAGCGTGTGGTTCGTTCCGACGCCTTTGTCGCCGTACGCCACCGTGCTTTCCTCGCCGACAAACAGGCTTCCGTAGTTGCGCAGTCGCGACAGGTAATAATCGTTCCTCCGAGTTTGCACTTCGAGATGCTCCGGGGCGTATTCGTCGCTCAACGCGATCGCAGCATCGTCGTCCGGCACAACGACGACTTCGCCAAGATTGCGCCAGGCCGGCTCGGCCATCTCCCGGGTCGCTAGCGTCTGCAGCCGTTTTTCGATTCGATCGATCACCGAGCGACCCAGCGCCTCCGACGTCGTGATGAGCCATGCAGGACTGTCGGGGCCGTGCTCGGCCTGGCCTAGAAGATCAATCGCCACGAGGTCGGGATCGGCCCCCTCATCAGCGATCACGAGTATTTCGGTCGGCCCCGCCAGCAGGTCGATTCCGGCGGCTCCGAAAAGCTGCCTCTTCGCCTCGGCGACAAACGCGTTGCCAGGCCCGGTGATAACGTCGGCCGCGCGCATGCCAATGCAGCCGTAGGCCATAGACGCCATCGCCTGAACACCGCCGATGCAAAATATCTCGTCCGCGCCCGCGGCGTTCAGAGCGTAGAGCGTTGCCGGAAAAATGCCGGACGCGTCGCGCGGCGGCGCGCAACCGGTGACGTGTCCAACGCCCGCGACTTTGGCCGTTGCAACACTCATGATCGCCGCGGAGATGAGCGGGTATTTGCCGCCAGGAATATAGCAACCTGCGGTCGTGACAGGAATTTGCTTTTGCCCCAGATGGACCCCTGGGCTGATTTCGCTCTCAAACTCGGTTAGCGACTGGCGCTGTAGCCGAGCGAATTCCGTGACATTGCGAAGACAGACCGCGAAGTCGTCCTTAAAGGTTTCCGGTAACCGACTCTCGACGGCGCGAATGGCGTCGGGCGACACGCGAAACGCACTGTCCTCCCATTTATCGAGCGTCTTGGCGTAGTGGCGTACGGCTTCGTCGCGCTCGGATGCAATGAGGTCGAGCATTTCGCGTACAGTCGTTTCAACGCGACCACGATCGGCTCGGGTCACCGGCGTCGCACGCTTGAGGTAATGATGCTCGGCGAGCGGCAAACCAGCGTCCCTCCCAAGAATGTCTACTATTTTTGTAGACTAATTTTGTCAACCCAGGTTTTCCGCGTCTGCCATGCGGTGTAAACGGTTACATTTTGTTACCAAACGGGGCTAAGGTCAAGGGCGGTGTCCGCGAAATGTACGTCGCACTCGGTTTTGTGGGGTTTGCGTGGTAGGACCGAGGCACTGAGACCACTCACCAGCAGTTTTGCCGTGAAACCGCGTCTGACGATCAGGGATATTGCGCGAGAAGCGGGCGTCTCGACTGCCACCGTATCCCGGGTCATGAACAGCCCTGAGAGCGTCGCGCCGGACACCCGCTGCGCCGTTCAGACCGTAATCGACCGACACGGCTACCTGTCGCATGGCATCGCGATGTCGTTGGCCTCATCTCGGTCGATGAGCATCGGTCTGGTCATCCCGACGATCATTAACTCGATCTACGCATCATCGACCCAAGCAATCCAAGGAATAGCTCAAGCCGCTGGATATACGGTGCTGCTCGGCGTGTCGGAATTCTCTCCTGAACTGGAGGAAAAAATTATTCGTCAGTTGCTCGAGCGACGTGTTGACGGACTTATACTGACCGGCGGCGAGCGGAAGCGCGCGATCTACGACATGATCGAAGCGAACGGCGTTCCCTACGTCGTAACTTGGAAGCTTCTTCCTGGGAACGCGGGGCCTCCGAGCGTCTCCTTCGATAATCATCGCGGTGGTCTTGTGGCAATGGAGCATTTGATCGCGCTTGGCCACCGTAAGATTGGGTTGATCTGTGGACGCTCGGCTTTGAACGATCGCGCCCGCGAGCGCCGCCGCGCCTACGAGGAATCGATTATCTCTTGCGGGCTTGAAGTCGAGGCGCGCCTGATCCATGAAGCCGATTTTGAGCTCGACAGCGGACGCGACGCAATGCGGGAGCTCTTGGGGCTGCCCGAACGCCCGACAGCGGTTTTCTGCGCCAATGACGTTCAAGCCATCGGCGCGCTGCACGAATGCGAAGAGCACGGCCTTCGGGTGCCAGCCGACATCTCGCTTGTCGGTTTCGACGATCTCCCCATCGCAAAATACGTCCGGCCGCAGCTGACCACCATCCGTGTGCCCGCACAACGTATGGGAGAACTTGCGGCGACCCGGATCATCGAGGCGCTGCGCACGGGCGGTCCGGCCGCGAGCGCCGAGCTTCCAATCGAACTGGTGGTGCGCGACAGCACGGCCGCTGTGAGCACAAGAAACCCGAGAGGTCGGTTGATCCGGATGGTTCAATCGCCCTAGCCCCGACAACCAGCATTGCCGCGGTCAGCAGTATCAAGGCGATCCCGACGATCCTCTACATCGTGTGTCGCACGACCGGCATGCGGTTTGCTGCGGTCGCACGCGTCACCGAGGATCGATGGATTCGAAACAGAGCATCCGTCGGTTTGGGAAACGGAATTTCGTTCCTAGAGACCAGTCGGCGGCGATGTCAGACCAAATTTTTCGGCCGTCTCTCTCGCTCTGATAGCTTCGGGCCATGAGGAACCCGTTCCGCTATTTCAACAGCTCACCAGAAGTGATTCGTCTGGTCGTGATGATGTACGTTCGGTACCCACTGTCGCTGCGAAATGTCGAGTATCTCCTAGCCGAGCGCGGGAT
>Ga0209006_10001787_pt1 | contig 19471 bp, 15 predicted proteins | sample JacPin_JW_Ref_O2_FD_188567 | JGI IMG/M metagenome (GOLD analysis project Ga0209006, IMG submission 188567) | Forest soil microbial communities from Algoma, Ontario, Canada - Jack Pine, Ontario site 1_JW_Ref_O2 (SPAdes) (version 2) | ecosystem: Environmental > Terrestrial > Soil > Boreal...
GTGCGCCATCGCCTCCAGCGGAGGCAGTCCGAATCCTTCATACAGCGACGGAAACACAAATATCTTCGCCGAGTCATAGAAAATTCTCAGCACCTCGATGGGCACAAATCCCAGAAAGCGCACATCATTCTGCACTCCGCTGCGCACCACCGTGCGCCGCAAATCCGGATTGCCGGAAAGATCGTCTCCGATGATGATCAGCTTGAGATCGGGAAACGCTCCTTCCTTTTCCAGTTCGCCCTTCAGCGCAGAAAACGCTTCAATCATGCGCACCACATTCTTGTGCGCGCTCACACGTCCCGCGTATAGCAGAAAGGGATACGTCACCTGATACCTCTTGGCGATCAAATCCCGGTCGGCGGCGCTGGCATGTCCATGCAGAAAGCGCTCATCAATGGCGTTGTAAACCACGTCGATGCGCCCCGGCGAAATTCCAAACAACTTCTCCATTTCCGTCTTAGTGAAATTGGAAACCGCAAAAATACGCACCGCTCCCCTCAGCACCCGCCTGGTTAGCTGAAAGTGAACCGCCCGCCAAAGGTTGTTTCGCTTTCGTCCCAGTGACATGTGTTCCAGCATGTCGTGCACCGTCATGACATACGGGCAAGGCAGTGCGCGCGGCACCGAGAAAACATTGGGCACATGCAGCAGGTCACAATCGAGTCGCTGCAGAATCGTACGAAACTCCCAATATCCCTGCAGCGATCGCTCCGGCTGCAGCAGCGGAACGGCATGAAAATTAGCCGGCAGCGAGCCGATTTCTTCCACCTTGGCGGAAGGCCCAATCAGCAGATATTCATTCTCGCGGTCCAGACGCCCTAGAGTTCGCACCACATTGCGGATGTAAGTGCCCACACCAAATTCCGTCATCCGCCGAATGTCGATTGCAATCTTCACGGAAGGAATTTAACCACAGAAGGCACCTAGAAACACAAAATGAACAACAATTAGGGATCGGACGTAGTAAGCAGAGGAGTAACTTTCAACAATCTGTCATCCTGAGCGGAGTTGTCGTTCGCCAAGCGAACGACAACGCAGTCGAAGGACCCCATGCAATCTGGGAACCACCAGCGGCCTCAACAGGATTTTCCGTTGCTGCCCGCGCGGGTGCGGCTTCTATCAATGGCGACCGCGCAACCTACGTCCTGACTTCCGCCTGCGCCTTCGCTCTGCGCTCGGCATACAACGGAAACGCCTCGCAAAGTTCCAGCACCTGACCGCGCACTTTGCTGGCAACGCTGGCGTCGGCGCGATGCAGCAGTACCTCGGCGATCCAGCGCCCCACTTGACGCATCTCGGCTTCCTTCATGCCGCGCGTGGTCAGCGCCGGAGTGCCAATCCGCACCCCGCTCGGCTTCATCGGCGGATTCTTATCGAACGGAATCGCATTCTTGTTCACCGTGATCCCCGCATCGCCCAGCGCCTTTTCGGCTTCGCTTCCCAGCATCCCTTTCGAGAAAACGTCCACCAGCATCAAGTGCGTATCCGTCCCGCCGGAAATAATCCGGAACCCTTCCTCCGCCAGAGTCTGCGCCAGCACCTTGGCGTTCGCGACAACTTGCGCCGCGTACTCGCGGAATTCCGGTTGCATGGCTTCAAGAAAGCAAACCGCCTTCGCCGCCATGATGTGCACCAGCGGCCCGCCCTGCATCCCCGGAAACACAACCTTATCGATCGCCGCACCAAACTCCGCCTTCGAAAGGATCATCCCAGAGCGCGGCCCGCGTAACGTTTTGTGGGTTGTTGAAGTAACAATGTGCGCATGCGGCACCGGCGAAGGATGCGCCCCGCCCGCCACCAGTCCCGCAAAGTGCGCCATGTCGACCAGAAACAGCGCTCCAACTTTGTCCGCAATCTGGCGCATGCGCGCAAAATCAATCGTCCGCGGATAAGCGCTGCCCCCGCCGATAATCAGCTTGGGACGTTCCTGCTCGGCAATTCTCTCGAGTGCATCGTAGTCAATCGTCTCCGTCTCTATGGTCACGCCGTAAGGAATGATCTTGTACGTCTTCCCCGAAAAATTCAGGTGATGCCCGTGCGTGAGATGTCCGCCATGCGCCAGGTTCAGTCCAAGAATGATGTCACCCGGCTGCAGCACCGAAGCGTAAGCTTCCATGTTCGCCTGCGATCCCGCGTGTGGCTGCACGTTGGCATGCTCGGCGCCAAATAACTGCTTGGCACGATCGCGCGCCAGATTCTCCACAATGTCGGCAAACTCGCAGCCGCCGTAATAACGCTTGCCGGGATACCCCTCCGCATACTTATTGGTGAACACCGATCCCGCCGCTTCCAGCACGGCTTCGCTGACAAAATTTTCCGACGCAATCAGCTCAAGCCCTTCGTGCTGGCGTCGCTCTTCGTTGTCGACGGCCGCCGCGATCTGCGGATCGTTTTCATACAGCGGCATATACATTCGGGTCGAAACAGCGGATGAGACAGAATGTGAAGCAGAATTCTTCATGTCGGTTTCTTAAGGCCTCTCGTAAACGTTCGGGTCGTGCCGTTCCATATATCGCTCCGGCGCCTTCACCGGAGTGAACCCGACCTGCGCATAAAGTCTGTGGGCGTCGCGGGTCGTCAGAATCCAGCGTCGTAAATTCTGCAGCGCGGGATGCTGCGTAATGCACTCCATCAGCCACTTGCTCAGCCCGCGCCCACGATGCGATTCCAGTACAAACACATCGCCCACGTACGCGACAGTCGCAAAGTCGCTGATCACGCGGGCGAAGCCCACCTGCACGGGTGCCCCATGTCTCGCGTCTTTGGCGAGACGTGGGGTCGTGCCATCATAAATGCCAAAGCATAGCGCGTGCTCGATCGAGCGCTCCACGACCTCGCGCGGAATTCCCCGAGCCCAATAACAATTCGTCAGGAAATTGTGGATCACATCCAGATCCAACCGCGCGGGGTCGGTGCTGATCAAGAATTCGCCGTGCCGGCGCTCGACGGTCTCAGTCGCATCGTTACTGGCAGGCGTGGATTTCACACTCATATTTTACCTGCTACGGCGCGCCCACACGCGAGATATAAAGACGGAAGAAACCCTCCGCATCCGAATCGAGGCAGACCTGGGCATTCGGAGCGCCCTTCTCCGGCCGCGTGAAGCCCTTGTCATCCACGCGAATGTGCATTGCCTGCACCGGACAAAGTTTCGGATTCAGGATGTAAGCCACCGTCATCACGTCAAAAAGCGTCGGCGTCTCCTGCCCCCACTCGTGGTAAAGCAGCGTCAACGCGTCCGTAAGCGGCGTGCCCGAGTGAAACAAAATCGCCCGCCTCACCTCGTCCAGCTTCAGTTGCGTGGAGTCGAGCGGCATCACATACAGCGGCACACCCGAAGCGAAAAGTTTCCGCGCCGAAGGAATGTCGTTCAGCACATTCCATTCCGCCTGGGGCCCTTGCGGCGGGAAATATCCCATGTCGCCGTAGCCGCGATAAATCGATCCGCCCATCAGCACCACTCGCCGCAGCTTCCGAAAAGTTTCCGGGGCCTTATCGATCGCAGCCCCCACGTTCATCAGCGGCCCGATCGCGATCAGCGTTATCTGTCCCGGGTGGCGCCGGATCTGCTCCAGAATAAAGTCCACGGCCTGGGGATGCGACAACCGCGCGAAGTGCGCGCCCTCAGCATAGCGGCGCTGTGTGAAGCGATCATTGGCAGGAGTGGGCGTGGGCGCTCCCACAGCCACCGGAATATCCAGCCGGTTAACTTCGCCGAGCAGCCGGTCCACAAGCTTGGCGCGAGTTTCTGTGTCCCCGAAAGTGGTGGTGATGCCGAGTATCTCCAGTTCCGGGCTGCGCAGGGCAAGCACGACCGCGAACGCATCATCGACGTCGTCGCCAATGTCAGTATCGATGATGATTTTTTCCCGCTGTCCCTCTGGCCCTATGTCCGGAACGGGCAGTTGCGTCGATTGCGCGTGACCACAAACAGCAAGCAAGCTTGCGAGTGCAAAGTGCCCGATGACTGCAGCGAATCTGGAGATGGCCATCACTCTTTCCGTTCCTCAGTCAAACGCCGTTCGCAAAAACGACGCCAGCTGCCATCCGTCCATATAACTATAAGGCGCTTCGCCCATGGTGTAGTGCCCGCAAGGCAGCACCGCCACTTTATGATCCAGCCTATGCCGCTCGAATTCCGCCACCACGTCGCGCGAAAGCTCCGGCAAAAAAGTCAGATCATACTTCGCATAAACGATGAGCGATTTCCGCGGCCAGCGTGAGAACTGGTTGAAATACGCCATCGGACTGACCGCCAGCCAGGATTGTCGCAGCGTCTCCAGCGTAATCTGCGACTCAATACCCTGCCGGATGTGCCGCGTCGACTGCCCGTGCCACACCACATCGGCAACATAAGTCGACGCATGATTAAACGCGGCCACCCGAATCCGCGGATCATGCGCCGCCGCGATGAACGCATAACACGATCCCAGACTCGTGCCCAAGATCCCGAGCCGGCTGTACCCTTGCTCCTCCAACCAGTCGAGACAACATCGAATATCGACGACGCCCTGCCGCACCGCATCCAGCGTGCGCCCAATATTTGCAGAGACCGCATAATCCGCGCGGCTGATTTCCGCCGGCATGCGGATGTCATGATAAGGCATGCTCAGCCGCAGCACGGAAATCCCCAGCATGTTCAGCACTTTGCACAAGCTCACGTAAGCCACCGCGTCCGCGTTCCAGTGCGGCAACAGAACAATCGCTCGCCGCCCTCGCGCCGGAAACCAGCGCGCATTCACCAGATTATTCTCGGGATAAGGTGTTTTCACTGGCGCAGTGAAACGCAAAAACTCTGCGAACGTTCCCTTCACCTTCGCCTCAAGCTTCGGATCAGGAACTTCGCGCGTAGAAAAAACTTTCACTTCGCGCTTCTCCAGCCTGAAGTCTGTAGGCGGCGTGTAGGCATAGAACTCATCGCTCGCCGCCACGATACGCCGGTTGAAATCGACAAAAAACTTCGCCGGATCCTCCACGCCCTGCCCGGGACGCGCGCCGTTGCGGCAAGGCCAGTCCCGTGCCCACTCCACCCCCCACTCCAGCGGACGCACCACGCGGTTATTGTCCACCGACGTAAGCCGGTGCTCCCAGTCATACATCCATTGTGCATACCGAGAAGGTGCGGAGCGAGAAGGCATAGGCAACCTTCCAGTCTAACAAGCAGAGGGTGCGCCGTTGGCTGCGAAACATTCAACGGCAGCAATTAGCAGTTGGCACTTGCCATTTAGCCCTTGAGTGGGCTCCCACTAAGAATATACGGAGTTAAGAACGGTTTTACTCCTGCACGCTGACCCCTGACCACGGACCCCTGCCTTCTAGCTCCCGTACTTCCTCGGCACCCTCTTCGAAATATTGCAAAGAATTTCGTAAGGACTGCTGTTAGCCAACGCAGCGTGTTCCAGCGCATCCACGCTGAGCCCGTCCCCGGACCCGAGCAGGATCACTTCATCTCCTACCGCGATGCCCGGAATGCCGGTCACGTCGGCCAGAGTCAGGTCCATGGAAATGCGGCCCACGATCGGCGCATAGTGGTCGCGCACAATCACGCGTCCCCGATTGGATAGCTGGCGGTTATACCCGTCGGCATAGCCCACCGGCAGCACCGCAACATGCGCCGGCGCCTTGGTAATGTACGTCGCGCCGTAGCCCAGCGCCTGGTCGCCCGGAAAACTTCGCAGAGAAAGAATGCGCGTCTTCCAGGTAAGAATCGGTTTCACCGGCAGGCGCAACGTTCCCCCGCTCACTTCGCGTCCCGCGCGCTGGAACGGCAAATAATATCCATAGAGCGCAATGCCCGGCCGCACCATGGGGTTCCTGTTCATGCTGGCCGATGCTTCGCGGCGGGAGATCACTGCGCCAGTGTTGGCCACATGCACAAACGTCGGAGTCAACCCGGCATCGCGCACCGTGCGCCCCGCTTCTTCGAACTTGTGTAGCTGCTCGGCCACCGAGGGTGCGTCCAGAATTTCGGACGACGCCAGGTGAGTCGACAATCCCCCCAGAGTGAGATGCTTAGCCGCTTGCAACGCGGCGAGCAACGCAGGAAGTTCTGCGACAGCAACTCCCAGTCGCCCCATCCCAGTATCCACCTTCAAGTGCACGGGATGACGCGCCCCGCTCAAAGCGGCCGCCTTCTCCATCGCCTTGATATGCCAGAGCTCCCACACCGTCGGAGTCAGGCGCAGTCGGACAATCTCACTTTCTTCGCCGCGCCAGAATCCGGTCATCAAAAGAATGTCGGATTGAACGCCCGCCTCGCGCAGAGGAATCGCTTCGTCGAGCGAAGTCACCCCCAGCCAGCTTGCGCCTTCGGCTTCGAGCGCCCGCGAACACTCCACGGCGCCGTGTCCGTAAGCGTCAGCCTTCACCACCGCGCACACCGTCACGCCCGCGCCCACGTGTTTCTGCACGGTGCGAAAATTTTCCCGCAAGGCGCCCAGAGACACTTCCGCCCATGTAGGACGCGTCGCCACGCGGCTTAGGATTTCTGCAGTGGTTGCCACTTTGGCGATTATAGCGGCAGCGGCCGGCGTCTAAAGGTTACGCCGGGGCTACTCCCGCCCGGACGACGATCGCCCGGGAAGGGCACGAGTTCAGAGGCTTGGGAAGAACTCGCAAATGCATGCAGTACCGGGGGAAAAGCGGCTACTGCGGGAAGAGCGGCGCTTCGGCGAGTGAGGGAATCCGGCCCTCTCTTTGTTCGTTTTTCGTAACAATTTCCCCACGCGTGCACCGCACCACCGTTTTCGTTCTAGGATGAGCACTTCCTCCCCCTTCTCTCTCTGCCGCTGGCGACGCAAGTCGCCAGCGGCACGGTCTGCTGCGGAAAATCTCCCCCGAGGCTCGATCCATGTGGGGATGGGAACTCAATCCGCGTGGGGACGGGCACTCTTGTCCGTCCGCCGAGCGCAGCTCGGCTCTTGCCTTAATGGTTTTGATTTTTCTTGGTTTTGATTTTGCGGCTTGATTCTTCGTAGCTTTTGTCTTTGCGCCAATCTCGGAACCGCGTCGCACGCGGCTTCAGCCGCTGAGATCAGGTTTCGAGGCCCACTTGGCAAACCCGCCCCACCAGATAATCGCCGGCGCTCTTGCCCTCGGCCATGGGGATCACTTCAAGGGGATGAGTCTGGCTGTGCGGACGCAGGATGAGATGGTTGCCCGCTACCTCCACATACCTCACCGTGCAGGTTCCGTCCTTGAGCACGGCGTAGAGATTAAACTCGCCCTTGCGATAGGGCTTGAGTGAATTGTAATGCCGGTCGAGCAGCAGGGTCGCTCCCGGCGCCAGCCGCGGATACATGCTCACGCCATCGTGGCTGTCGGCTTTGATCAATACGAATCGTTCCCAGCCCCCGCGGCCGCCTTCGCTCTCCGCCCGCAGCTTGCGCAGGAAGGTTTTTTTGAATTTCAGGATCTTCTTCACGTTCATGCTGGCGATCAGAGGCTGGGTCGCGGCGACCGTTCCCTCGACTTGCAGGATGTTTTCGAAGTCGTCGCCGCTGGGCGGCAGGATCGAGGCTCGCTTGTTCACCTCGGCGGGATCCAGCAGGTCAAGCACCGAAAGATGTTGTACCGCAATGACTTTGTCCATTCCTTCCAGGCTCAGCCCCCGCTTCCGGTTGAGGAAGTTGGAAATGTGCGCCTGCTTGAATCCGGTTTGTTGCGCCAGTCGCAGCCCAGTTAATTCATGGGCCTCGATGCGATCCCACAGAATCTTGCGGAGATTTTCTTGCAAGACGCGGAATTTCATAGCTTTGGAGTATAGCACCGGTGTCCATAGCAGGCGCTCATCTGGAGCGTTTTCCACAGCCCGCTTGGTAGCTCAACCTTGATTGAGGAAATTTGCAGCTATACCCTCGCGCAGCATCAAACCCATTTCCGGTTCAGGGATGAAGAAGTGATGAGCAACGGAGACATCGTCAATGAGGAGAAGGGCTTCGTCGAGTTCCGCCGCACGCTGATGCGCAAACCTGAAGTTAGCGGAGAGCCCGATCGTCAATGAGGACGACAATGAGGACGACGAGGATGCGGATCCCGGCAATCCCAACCCGGCGGCTGCGGGAGCGGGCAGACGAAGCACCAAAGTGTCGCCGATTCGGGAACCAGCGCTGACGGGTAACGTTCTCCCGGAGAACATGGGACGACTGCCGAAGCGAGTGAGGGCAGTATCGTAGAATGAGACGACGGCGTTCGCGCATGGCCGAAGCAGAGATGGGAACTCCCGTCGAGGCCGGTGGAAGCGCCAGCTTGCATGGGGTCCCTCGCTTCGCTCGGGATGACAGAGTTTAGGAGAGCTGCAGGGTTCCTCGTAACATTCGCGCCGCATACACTGCAGCACACAGGACAGGAATGGACATTACGTGGCTGACCGACCGGATCGCGGTCGGAGGCGGAATCTGGACTTCAGACAACATGGGGAAGGTGGCGCGGGAGGGAGTGACGCACATCATCGACATGCAGATGGAGTTCGACGACACTCCGCTGGGACAAGCAGCCGGGATCGAAGTGTTGTGGAATCCGACGGACGACGATTTTGATCACAAGCCGCGGGAGTTGTTTCAGCGGGGAGTGGATTTTGCCAGGATCGCGCTGGAAGAACCCACGGCCAAGCTGTTCATCCATTGCGCAGCCGGAATACACCGGGCGCCGATGATGGCGCTGGCGCTGCTGGGGTCGATGGGATGGACGGTGGAAGATGCGATGGCATTGATCGAGAAGCGACGTCCGGTGGCGGATTTTGCGGACGTGTATGTGCGCAGCGTGGAGGATTTTCTGGAAGGGCTGACGCCGCAGGGTTCACGATTTTCGACTTTTTGATTTGCCGTGTTCGAAGAGAACAAAGCTTTAACCACAGGGGACACAAAGGTCACAGGGTAGAAACGCGCGTGGCCATAACGGCTGCCCTTCCAAGGTCACGCCTCCCCGGCGACCTAGGCATCCCGCAACCTCAGCCTAACGCTCAGCCGATTTCTTCGCTCCAGGTTTCCGTGGTTTTTTTCACGAGGGCCATGAACTGGTCGGCGACGGCGCCGTCGATCAGGCGGTGGTCGTAGCCCAGCGTGAGATGGACGACGGAGCGGATGGCGATGGAGTCGTTGCCTTCTTTGTCGGTGACCACGAGAGGCTGCTTGGTGATGCCGCCGACACCCATGATGGCGGAGTTCGGCTGGTTGATGATGGGCAGGCCGAAGACGGCTCCGAACTGGCCGGGGTTGGTGACGGTGAAGGTTGAGCCTTCGATGTCTTCGGGCTTGAGTTTCTTGTTGCGGGCGCGCTCGCCGAGGTCGGTGATGCCGCGTTGCAGGCCGAGGAAATTGAGGTCTCCCGCGTTCTTGAGGACGGGGACGATGAGTCCCCAGTCGAGAGCGACGGCGATGCCGACGTTGATGCCGCGGTGGTAGCGGATGTTGTCGCCTTCGAGCGAAGCGTTGATGATGGGCCACTGCTGCAAGGCGATGATGGCGGCGCGCACGAAGAACGGCATGAAGGTGAGGCGGACGCCGTGGCGCTGCTCGAATCCGGCTTTCTGTTTGGCGCGCAGGGTGACGATGCGGGTGAAATCCACTTCATACATGCAGTGGACGTGAGCGCTGGTGCGCCGCGACTCGATCATGCGCTGGGCGATGATCTTGCGCATGTTCGTCATGGGGACGAGATCGCCGGGGTAGGGGGCGGGAGCTGGGGTTGCGGGACGGACGGCTGCTGGCTGAGCAGGTCCTGGTGACGGTGGCGCCTCGCTTCGCTCGGCGGGAGGGACGAATGGGTCCATCCCCACACGGCCCGTCCCTGCACTGGCAGGTTGTGATCCCTGGTGCTCGATGAAGGCCATGATGTCTTGCTTGGTGATGCGGCCACCGAGGCCGGAGCCGGAGATTTGCGAGAGGCTGACGCCGTGTTCGCGGGCGATTTTGCGGACGAGCGGGGAGGAGCGGGCTTCGTCTTCTTCTTCTTTGTGGGATGAGGTTGCCGCTGGCGCTGCGGAGGGCGGCGGGACGGGAGTGGTTTTCTTTTCTTCTTTTCTCTCTTCTGGTTTTTTCTCGGGCGCGGCGGGCGCTGCCTTGGCGGACGCGGTGACGGCGGCTTCGCCGTCGGCGGCGATGGTGCCGACGACTGTGTTCACGCCGACCGTGGTGCCTTCGGCGACTTTGATTTCGCGAAGGATGCCGGAGGCGGGGGCGGGAATTTCGGCGTCTACCTTGTCGGTGGAGATTTCGAACAGCGGTTCATCGCGTTGCACTTTGTCGCCGGGCTTCTTCAGCCACTTGGTAATAGTGCCCTCGACGATGGACTCGCCCATCTGGGGCATGATGATGTCAGTCGGCATGATTTCCTTCCATAGGCCCCACGGGTCGAGAGGTGGGGCCGGACGCAAACTTTATATTATAGCGGGTGCGGGATTGGTGGTGGAAACAGAGAAGCAGGCTGGCTGAGGTGTTTGACTCGAACCGTTTAGATTAGCAGGCTGCTGAAGAGCTCCTTGCGGACACAGAATGCGACCGGGGCTGAAGCCCGCGCGCTTTTGGAGAGTTTGTGCGGCGCTGAAGCGCCGCTCTTCCACCGTACGATGCGCGTTCGCGAAGGTCGCAACCGACGAAGATGAGCCCCTTCCAAGCCCACTCGCTTGAAGCTTCTAGTGTTTGTGGCCTTCTTTCTTTTCGTCTTCTTTTTTTTCGTCAGAGGCGGCGGGCGGGGCGACGGTTATGTTGTTTTTCCAGTAGTCCTGGACGGCGGGCGGGAGTTTGTCCATGTGGGATAGGAATGAAGTGAGCTTCCACATGTCTGGTTCGGAGAGGACGCCGTCCCAGGCGGGCATGGCGGTGAGACGGGAGCCGGTGCGGATGGTGAAGAAGATGTGCCACTCCGGGTCGTCGGGGGGATCGGAAATGAGATTGGGAGCCGGCGGATAGAAATTCTTGGCGAGGGCGGCGGGCTTGCGGTCGAGGGTGCCGTGGCAGAGGGCGCAGTTCATGGTGTAGAGCTTCATGCCATCGATCAGGTTCTGGTCGCTGGGCGTCAGCGGGTTGGCGACGTGGGGAGCGTGGCGCTCCATGGAGGCGTCCATGGCGGTGTTGGCCAGGTGCAGCTCAAGGTGGGAGGGGGCGACGTTGGCAGTGGTGGGAATGAAACCGAGCATGGCGATGCCGAGTCCGCCGAGGATGAGTACGAGAACAGTGACGATGACGCCGAGGATGAACTTGCCCATGGAGCCTCCGGAGCGACTATTGTGGCAGAAGGGGAGGGTGGGGCGCTAGTTGTCTGGGGCTGTGCGGGGCTGTGCGAGTTTTGCTGTTAGGTTGGCGGTTGCTCGGACAACATTTGAGACGCTGCACGCTAAGACCGCGCCTCGCTGCGCTTGGCGGGGCGGGCGAGGCGCACGTCCCTACATATTCCTTCTTGACTCCCTCCGATTTCAATACGACTTCAGGCGGCGCGATTCGCGGACTACGTCTTCTACTTTGGGGAGGTAGTGTTCTTCCTGTGGCGGGGAGAACGGAATCGCGGAGTCGAGGCCGGCGATGCGGACGATCGGTCCGTCGAGATCGTCGAAGGCTTCTTCGTTGATGATGGCGGCGATTTCGCCGGCCAGGCCCCCAGTGCGGGAGTGCTCGTGGAGGATGATAACTTTGTTGGTCTTCTTCACCGTTTGCGCGATGGCTTCGCGATCGAGCGGCGAGACCGTGCGGAGGTCGAGGATTTCTATCTCGATATTTTCTCTGGCCAGGATGTCCGCGGCTTCTAGAGCCGAGTGAACCATCGCGGCATAAGTGATGATGCTGAGGTCGCGGCCTTCGCGGACGATGTTGGCTTTGCCGATGGGGACGACGTAATCTTCGGTGGGGACTTCGCCCTTGATGCGGCGGTACAGATATTTGTGCTCGAAGAAGATGCAGGGATTGTTGTCGCGGATGGCGGCTTTGATCAGGCCTTTGGCGTCGTAGGGAGTGGCGGGGCAGATGACCTTGAGGCCGGGATTGTGGACGAACCACATCTCGGGATTCTGCGAGTGGAAGGGACCGCCGTGGACGTATCCGCCGCTGGGGCCGCGCAGGACGAGCGGGGCGGGCGCGCCCCAGAGGTAGTGCGTTTTCGCGACCATGTTGCTGATCTGGTTGAAGGCGCAGCCGATGAAATCCATGAACTGAAATTCGGCGACGGGGCGCATGCCGGTGAGCGAGGCTCCGAAGGCCGCGCCCACGATGGCGGACTCGGCGATGGGCGTATCGATGACGCGCTCGGGGCCGAAGCGGTCGATGAATCCGTCGGTGACTTTGAAGGCGCCGCCGTAGATGCCGATGTCTTCGCCGAGGCAGAAGACGGTGGGGTCGCGGTCCATTTCTTCCCAGATTCCCTGGCGGATGGCTTCGAGGTAGGTGAGGAGCATGATTTTATTCGATCTTTGCCTGAACATCTTTCGCTAGGTCGATCCCGCGAAAATAGACGAGATGGACTGGCCCATCCAGAGCCTCAGTTCCTAAACTTTCCCACTCGTACCGCAAACGGAAGCAGCGTCTCTCGACCGAAACTGACGTCGTACAGTGGTGAACCAATTCATCTTTTACTTCAAATGGACGGCAGCTTCGGTTTGCTTGAACCCGCCGGTTCCCTTTTTTGTTTTGGGGATGCCGTACTTTGGTTTGATTTCGTGGCAGCCTTCTTCGCAGTAGACGCCGCCTTCGGCGGATTCGGGCTTTGGCATCGGGGAGTTCACGGCGATTTCGCGTTCCTCTTCGATGATCCGCTCTACTTCTGAAATTAATTCCGCGTTCTCTTTTCCTGACAGCCACTTCTTTTCTTTCACCAGATAATTCTCGAAGCGGGCGATCGGGTCGCGCTTTTTCCAGAAGTCGAACATTGGTTTCGGGACGTAGGCGGCGGCGTCGTGGATGGCGTGGCCTTTCATGCGCATCATTTTTGCTTCGATCAATGAGGGGCCTTCGCCTGCATGGGCGCGTTCTACGGCTTCGCGGGCGGCGTCGTAGACCTGGCAGGCGTCGGTGCCGTCGACGATTACGCCGGGGATGCCGTATCCGATGGCGCGTTCGGCTAGGTCTTGGCAGCGGTATTGCATTTCGGAGGGCGTGGAGTAGGCCCAGAGATTGCTTTCGATGAAAAGCACGAGGCCGAGATTTTGCACGGCGGCGAAGTTGATGCCTTCGTAGGTGACGCCCGTGGACTGGCCTCCGTCGCCGATGTAGGTCATGACGGCTATGTTGCGGCCCTGCAGGCGGGCGCCGAGCGCGACGCCGGAGAGCACAGGAATGAGATCGCCGAGCATGGAAATGGGCGAGACCATGTTGCGTTTTTCGATGTCGCCGAAGTGGCTGGTGCCGTCGCGGCCGCGAGTGGGCGAATCGGCTTTGGCCATGTATTGCATCATGGTGTCGCGGGCGGCGAATCCGCGGACCAGCAGCGAGCCCTGGTTGCGGATCATGGGCGCGAACCAGTCGTCTTTGTCCAGAGCGTAGGCGGAGGCGCAGGAGCAGGCTTCCTGGCCGAGTCCGAAATAGACGCCGCCGACGACTTTGCCTTGCTTATAGAGATTTTCGAGCGCGACTTCCATTTTGCGGTTAAGCAGCATGAAGCGGTAGATCTCGACGGCTTGCCGCTTGTTGAGATATTTCGAATCGCGGATGGGTGGGACGGGGGCGTCGAGATTGCCGGAGACGTCGTAGCGGACGTGGTCGGGGGCGTCTTTGTGTTTTTCGGTGATCTGGCGGACAGAGAGATTGGGGCGCTCGAGGCGGAAGTCAGGGATGGAGTAGGTGCGGACATGCTGGTTGGGAGAGCCAGTCGAGCTGCCCTCGACTGGACGGACGAGGGCGTCCGTCCCTCCACCAGTTGTGGTGGCTCGCGAGCCGTTGCGCGGGCGGCTGCCGTTGGTGCTGGACTTGGAATTCTTTCTCTTGATTGCCATGAAGAAGACCGAACGCGAACTCGATTTTCAATGCTATCGCAGAGTCAAAGGAAAGAGCTAGTGCGGCGTCCGGACCGAGACACATTCGACTTTAAACCGATTGCCTCGGCGCGAGCACTCAAGCTACAGCTAGCTCAAGACCTCCCGCAATGGCTGTGTTGGCTGCGTACTCAATGTGCAGAACCCGCCTCGCACATTCCGACTGAGATTTCGACGACGAGTGAACCACCAGTGGCTTCAGGGCCACGATACCCCCTCGGGGGACGCAGCATTCTACCGCAGCAACGTCTTGTGCTAATTGATGGATCTCATCGTCGTTGAGCACGCCGAGCGTGTGCGTGGCCGGCAACACACGCAAGGGACCGTTCTGCGATGTGGAGTCGTCCAGATGAACGCGCAAGGCAAGCACCTGAGAAAGGGCGGTTGCCGGGGCGTGAGCATAAATCACGCCCTCTTTAACGGACCACGGTCCCCAACCCGGCGTCTCCTCCCGACGGCGTAGCGGGAGCGCTGTGTCTTGATGCCAGACCACAAGCCAATTAGCATCCGTCGTCTTTTCGAACATGGTTGCCCGGAAGGGATAGGCGTTCATACCCAAAATGTGGCGCGCGATTTCGAGTAGCTGCGGATCCTTCGCCAACGAAGCCACCGCGGCATATCCCAACGCATGGCGCACTCCGGCACGGCTGCGACGCAGGTTAGCCACTGCAAGGTTCTCTGCCAACCGCGTGACCCGGTCTTGTTCGAATATCCCCGGCATAACTGCAAACCCGCGCTCTTCGACTTGCTGTCGATGCATGGACGATTCCAAGGGGATCAACTCCAAAATGTGTCTTCTTTATGGAGTTGGCGGAGTTCCGCGGGTGGCTTCATCGGGACGCCGACGGTGTGGCCGAGGAGGGCGTCGATGGTTTCGACCCAGAGGATTTGGGTGGTGAATACTTTGCTGAAGTTGCGGGAGGTGGATTCGGCTACTGCGTTCATGTCTAGAGGCTTGCCGAGCACTTTTTGCATTGAGGCGACCGGTTTTGCGGTGATGCCGCAGGGGATGATCAGGTTGAAGTAGGTTAGGTCGGGGTTTACGTTTAGGGCGAAGCCGTGGGAGGTGACGGAGCGGGAGATGTGGATGCCGATGGCGGCGATTTTGGCTTCGGGGGGGAGGTTCGGTTCCGGAACGTTCGTCCTCGCTTCGCTTGGCCGGACGGCCGAGGCGGCCGTCGCTACGTGGGTCGGGGTGGGGGCGGTGGACAGCAGGTCCCCCGACTGCGAGGGACGATTCTTCGAATCGTTCTGCTCCGCTCGGGAAGACATGGGATTGGAACTGGGCAGGAGATTGGGGTTGGTCCAGACGCCGGTTAGGCCGGGGATGCGTTTGGTTTCGATGGCGAAGTCGGCGCAGGTGCGGATCAGGACTTCTTCGAGGAGGCGGACGAAATCTACTGCGCCCAGCGTTTTTCGGAGCGAGAGATCGGGACGAGTCTTCGACTCGTCCCGGCGGACGAGGGCATCCGCCGCTCCACTTGCATAACCGCGGAGATCGAAGATGGGATAGCCGACCAGCTGGCCGGGACCGTGGAAGGTTACGTCGCCGCCGCGATCGCATTCGAAGAGTTCGACGCCGCGCTCGGCGAGCAGTTCGGGCGAGGCGATTACGTTGGCGGCGTTGGCGTTGCGGCCTAGCGTGATTACGGGTTTGTGTTCCAGCAGGAGAAGGACGTCGCCGATTTTTTCTGCCTTGCGCAGGTCTACTAGTTGCTGCTGTACGCGGAGGCCGGTGGCGTAGTCGATGGTGCCGAGTTGGAGGACGGAGATCAAAGGCTTGTCGCCGCGGATTTTCGCGGATTCTCGCGGATCGAAAACTGAAATCTTTCCAAAAGCGAGAAGGCTGAGTGCGCGGTGGAATTGCACAGGTCCTTCGCTTCGCTCAGGATGACAAAACGTGGTGGACGATCTGTGTTCATCTCCAGTTCGTGCGTGTTCATCCCCATGAATCCGTGGCTATCATGCATTGATTGGGATTCCGTACACGCTGTTTGCGGCGTCCAGCATGGCTTCGGCAAGAGTTGGGTGGGCGTGGATGGTCCACATTAAATCTTCTACTGTGGCTTCCAGTTCCATGGCGACTACAGCTTCGGCGATTAATTCTGTGGCTTGGGGGCCGATGATGTGGACGCCGAGAATTTCGCCGTAGTCGGCGTCGCTCACGATTTTGATGAAGCCTTCGTGTTGGCCGACAATGCTGGCGCGCGAGTTTGCGGTGAAGGGGAATTTGCCGATTTTCACGTTGTATCCGGCTTCGCGGGCGCGGGTTTCGGTGAGGCCGACGCTGCCGATTTCGGGATGACAATAGGTGGCGCCAGGGATGTGTTCGGGGTTGATGGGCTTGCCGGGCTTGCCAGCAATTTTGGCGACGGCGACGATGGCTTCCATGGCGCCGACGTGCGCCAGTTGCGGACTGCCGAGCACGATGTCGCCGACGGCGTAGACGCCGGGGTCGGAGGTTTGCATCCAGGAATCGGTTTTGATGAAGCCGCGGTCGGGCTTGATTTTGGTGCGTTCGAGGCCGACGTTTTCGGTGCGCGGCTTGCGGCCGACGGCGATCAGGATTTTTTCGGCTTCGATTTTTTGCTGCGCGCCGGCGACGGTGATGGTCACGGCGACTCCTGTTTTTGTTTTCTCGACTTTATCGACTTTGGCGCTGGTATGGAAGTTGATGCCGCGCTTGCGGTAGACGCGGGCGAGTTCTTTGGAAATTTCTTCGTCCTCGACGGGAACGAGGCGCGGCAGCATCTCGATGAGGGTGACTTCGCAGTCGAAGGAGCGGTAGATCGAGGCGAACTCTACGCCCACTGCTCCAGCACCGACGATGACCAGGGATTTGGGAAGATCTTTCAGGCTGAGGATTTCGATGTTGGTGAGGATGCGGTCGCTGGCTTCGAGACCAGGCAGCATGCGGGCTTCGGAGCCGGTGGCCAGGATTACGTTCTTCGCTTTCAAGTGCGCGGCTTTGTTGTCGTTGACGATCTCGACGGTGAATACGCCGTTTTGCGCGGAGCCGGTCAGCTTGCCGTAGCCTTTCACGGTCTCGACTTTGTTCTTCTTCATCAGGAATTCGAGGCCTTTGGCGTGCTTGGCGACTATTTTCGATTTGCGATCCTGGACGGCGGCCCAGTTCAGCTTGCGCGCGTCCACGCCTTCGATGCCGAATTCTGTGGCTTCTTTGAGGTGATCCCAGAGTTCGGCGTTGAAGAGTAACGCTTTGGTTGGGATGCAGCCTACGTGCAGGCAGGTGCCGCCGAGGAATCCGTCTTTTTCGATGAGGGCGGTTTTCAGGCCCCATTGGCCGGCGCGGATGGCGGCGGTGTAGCCGGCAGGGCCGCTGCCGATGATGGCTAGGTCGTAGAGAGTTTCGGGCAAAGGATTAGTCCTCAGTAGGAAGAGATGAGTTCGAGTGGACCAATGATTCTAGAACAGGGTGTGGGAAGGGGCCAAACCGGGGGTGGTGGTGTTGGGGGGGATCCTTCGACTGCGCGAGACGGTGCGCTTTGCGCATCGTCTCGCTTCGCTCAGGATGACAATGAGGTGCTAGTTGCCAGGTGCTAGTTGTTTTCGTTGCTGGCGCGTTTCCAGTTGATCAGTTCACCGATGGTGGAGCTGGTGCTGGAGACGGGCTGTTTGTAGGCTTCCACTTCCATGCGGGAGGCTTCTTCGCCGACGGCACGGATGCTGAGTCCGACTTTCTTTTCTTCGGGACTCATCTTGATGATTTTGAAGTCGTGCTCGAAGCCGGGCTCGAGGGTCATGGGCTGGCCGTTTCCGTCGACAGCTTCTGACTTGTGGCATAGGCCTTCGACACCTTCGGCGATTTCGACGAACGCTCCGAATGCGGCCACGCGCAGCACTTTGCCGTGCACGACGTCGCCGATGTGGTGAGTCTCGAAAAACGATTCCCAGATGTCGGGCTGCAGTTGCTTGACCCCGAGAGACAGGCGGCGCTTGTCCGGTTCGATGGCAAGCACGATGGCTTTTACGCGGTCGCCTTTTTTGAGAACTTCCGAGGGATGCTTTACGCGCTTGGTCCAGCTGAGATTGCTGACGTGGACTAAGCCGTCGATGCCGTCTTCAATTTCGAGGAAGGCGCCAAAGTCGGTTAAGTTGCGAACGCGGCCTTCCACCGTCATGCCGACGGGGAATTTTTCGTGCAGCGAATCCCAGGGATTGGCGGCCAGTTGGCGCATGCCGAGAGAAATGCGGCGCTCGGTGGGATTGACGTTGAGCACCACGCAATCGACTTGGTCACCCACGTTGACGAGCTTCGAAGGATGCTTCATGCGCTTGGACCAGGTCATCTCACTGACGTGGACCAGGCCTTCGATGCCTTGCTCGAGTTCCACGAATGCGCCGTAGTCGGTGACGCTGATCACGCGGCCGGATACATGCGCGCCCACGGGATAGCGATGCTCGGCGTCGAGCCAGGGGTCGGGCGTGAGCTGCTTGAAGCCGAGCGAGACGCGTTGTTTTTCTTTGTCGTACTTGAGAACCTTCACCTGAATCTGATCACCGACGTTGACCAGGTCGCGGGGGTGAGTGAGACGTCCCCAGGACATGTCGGTGATGTGGAGCAGGCCGTCGAGGCCGCCGAGGTCGACGAATGCGCCGTATTCGGTGAGATTTTTTACGACTCCGGTGAGCACGCCGCCTTCTTCCAGGTGCTCCAGAGTTTTCGAGCGCTTTTCGAGTTGCTCGCCTTCGAGCAATTCCTTGCGCGAAGCGACGATGTTGCCGCGCTTCTTGTTGAGCTTGATGATGGCGACTTCGATGGTCTGGCCCTTCATGCCGTCGAGGTTGCGGACGGGGCGCACGTCCACCTGCGAACCGGGCAGGAAGGCGCGGGCACCGAGAATGTCGACGGTGAGGCCGCCTTTGATGCGTTCGATGACGACTGCTTTGATCGGCTTCTTGTCGTGGTAGGCCTTCTCGATTTCATCCCAGGCGTGAATGCGCTGCGCCTTCTGATGAGAAAGGTTGATGTAGCCTTCCTCGGTCTGGCCCTTGTCGCGCATCACGTCGATTTCGTCGCCGGGCTTTACCTTGGGCTTGCCCTCGTGATCGAGCACTTCGGCGAGCGGCAACATGCCCTCGGACTTGGCGCCAATGTCGACTACCACGTGTGTGCCCGTGAGCTTAAGGACGGTGCCTTTGATCACGCGATCGGCGCCGGCCGCTGCTTCTTCGGACTCGGTGGTGAAAGTCTCGAGCGCGGAGGCGAAGTCTTCGCCCGCGGGCTTGTCTTCCTGCGCGGCCTCGTGATCGGCTATTTCCTGCGCCGTCGTGTCCTGAGCGGTCGCGTCGTGCGCGGCAAAGCCGGGCTCATCCGCGGGTTCGGCGGGAGCGGCGCTCTCGCTGGCATGGGAGGGAGCCGCAACTGCTGCGGGCTCAGGTTCAGTGGCAAGGGCGGTGTTGGAACCGGAATTTTGGGCGGTAGTCTCGTCGAGCAAGGTCATGCCTCTCTGATGAACGGGATGCGGGGCCTGCCTGACGGACTGCTGGAGTGCG
>Ga0209006_10001788_pt1 | contig 19457 bp, 15 predicted proteins | sample JacPin_JW_Ref_O2_FD_188567 | JGI IMG/M metagenome (GOLD analysis project Ga0209006, IMG submission 188567) | Forest soil microbial communities from Algoma, Ontario, Canada - Jack Pine, Ontario site 1_JW_Ref_O2 (SPAdes) (version 2) | ecosystem: Environmental > Terrestrial > Soil > Boreal...
CGTCGCGGCGGTAACCGAACTTCTTCTCCGCCTGCACGTTCAAGAGCACGATGTCGCCGGCCTGGTTCACCACTACCATCGCATCTGGAGCTGCTTCCATGAGTCCGCGGTACTTCGCCTCCGAGTCTTTTGCCTCACTTAAGTCGCGGGTGATCTTGGAAAATCCCCGCAGCTTGCCGGTAGAATCATGCATCGCTGCGAACGTGGCGGTCGCCAGAAATCTTGAGCCGTCTTTACGCACACGCAGGCCTTGCTCCTCGTGCCGACCGTTGGCCGCTGCAATTCTCAGTATCTCCTCCGGTCTTCCGCTTGCGATGTCTTCAGGTAGGAAAAAGAGCGAGTAGTTCTGACCAATAATCTCCTCGGCGCGGTAGCCTTTGATACGTTCTGCTCCGGCGTTCCAGGTCATGATCCGGCCCTGCGGATCCAATGAGTAGATTGAGTAGTCGCGCACCTCGGACAGATCCATCCGATGCTGTTCTTCGCCTGCCCTGAGAGCTTCTTCTGCAAGTGCACGTCTTGCGTTGTCGCGCCGGACGCTCCAGCCCGCGGCAGCCGTGATCAGTAAACCGAAGAGCGTTCCAAGGAGGAGTATATTTTTCGTTGCGCTCAAATGCGTTGCGGAGTCGACTGTACGTTGCTTCAGCAGCGACAGCTCTTCATCCCGCATCTTCCCTACTTCTGTATTGAGCTTGTCTGAAATTTGGTTGTCGTGTCCGGTTTGAATTTCCTTGATGGCCGCGTCTAAACCATTTGCTTGGCGCAGATTTATGACTGATTCGGCGAATTGAATCCGTTGAGCAAGCAGGCCTTCCAAAGTTGGTAGCTCGCGTTGCTGCACGGGATTGTCTTGGGTCGCGTGACTCAACGAGTCGGCGTGGTGCTCCGCGCTCGTACGGCTTTTGCGGTATTCCGAAAGCTCAGATTGCTCGCCGGTCAGCGCAAACCCGCGGCTGCTCGATTCGATGCTCTTGGCTGCAAACCCTAATTCCTGGAGGTCGCCCAAGACCTCGTGCGTGTGGGTTACCCAGAGATTGTTCTCGCTGAATACGACTATGGAGTGAATGGAGAAGACCCCCACGGCGAGTAGGATCGCCAGGGCGACCCCGAATCCGAGTTGTATTCTCCAATCTGCGGATTTAATGGTCATCACATATCCCTTGGGTCGACCGCAGATCGAGGAGCATCCGTGCTGAGCCGTTTCTGCAGGCCTGCAGCAGGACATCGACCCATTCGCGCAGAAACGTGCTCTGTCATGAATGAGAGGCGCACCTTCTCGCAGGGTGCCAGCGTCTGCGCAATATGCGTTCTGGTATGTACGGTAGGTCGCTTAGCAGACCTAAAAGTGCGTTCGGGGTCGCAATCAGCCGTCTTTTGTCCGCGCTCGCAGTGACGGTGTGGGCAGCCGATGTTGCGGCTCGGCGATGATCTCAAGAGGGCAACCGCAGTAGCGTTGCGGCAGGCTCTATGGGCAGCGTTTGCGGCAATAAAGACAGGATAGTTGCCACAATATGCGCCTCGGACGCGCGCGATTTAACCAGCGCGGCTGCCACGCGCTGCTTGATTCCCCGCGACACCTCGGTTGCGGAAAGAATGAAGACGGGTGTCGGTGTTGCCGTCAGCGCCGGCAGCGCTTCCAGCAAGCTGAGCCCATTGCCATCTGGCAGTCCCATATCGAGGATCACTAATGAGAAGGGCGTTTCACGCAGTAGCTCTTGTGCCGCGCGCAAGGTGCCCACAGTCAGCACGTCAGCCCGGCCCGCGAGGGCGGCTTTGATCACGCGGCTCAAATCAATATCGTCTTCAACATGCAAAACTCGGGAAATTCCCGTTGTCTGCGGCGATATTTTTGTGGCGTGACTGTAGCTTATAACGTTGTCGTCGCGAGGCTGCGGCCGCGGGGCGCAGTGCGGCAATTGCAGCACTTGCTGTGCGCGCGGCAATTCGAAATGAAAGGTTGTGCCCTCGCCAGTGATCGATTCGAAACCGATGGTGCCATTCATCGCTTCGACGAGCTCGCGCGTGATGTTAAGGCCCAGGCCCGTGCCTGCAAAGCGACGCGAAGTGGAGGAGTCTGCCTGCGCGAATTTCTCGAATATCCGTGCACGAAACGCCTCGGGTATGCCTGTGCCGTGATCCTGCACCTCGATGCGCACTCGTGCATGGCGCTCGAGCGCGCGTATGCGCACCTCCGCCCCCGGCGGTGAGAACTTGGCGGCGTTTGACAACAGATTTGCCATCACCTGCATCAAGCGGTGCGGATCGGCAATGACGCAGGCGTCGGCGAGCTGCGCCTCGACGACGAACCGCACTTCATGCTTTGCGCCGTAGGGCTGATTGAATGCCGCCGCTTGCGCTAAAAACGCGGCGAGCGGGACACTTTCGAGTTGCACTTCGAGCTTGCCCGACTCCATCTTTTCAACATCCAGAATGTCGTTGATGATGCGCACCAGGCGTTCGCTGTTCTGGTAAGCAATCTTGACCATTCCTTGTGCCTTCTCCGGCAGCTCGCCGAGCACTCCGGCGTTGATGAGACCCAACGCACCGCGAATCGAAGTCAGTGGCGTTCGCAGCTCGTGACTCACAGTCGCAATGAACTCTCTTTTTATCCGCTCGCCCTCTTTGCGTTCGCTGATGTCTTCGATTTGCGAAATCATATAGAGCGGAGCGCCACTTGCGTCCTTTACCAGCGATACGCTCACATTCGCGACGACCAGGCCTCCATCCCGACGCACATAGCGCTTTTCAATCTGACATGGCGAGTCAGAGCCGGACAGCGTCCTGCGAACGAGTTCTTCGCTGGCTGCTCGATCATCGCGAAATGTGATGCTCTGATAGTCCTTTTCAAGAAGCTCGGCGTTGCTGTAATCGAGCATACGACACAGGGCGCGATTGACCCTGAGCCAGCGCCCTGCGGGATCAACGAGCGACATCCCGATCGGCGCGTCGTCGAACGCGCGGCGAAAGCGCTCTTCGCTCAGGCGCGCTTCGGCCTCCTGTGCCTTTCGAACGCTCACATCGGTGATGACACTGACGTATCCGACGATGGCCCCATCGGAGTCGGTTTGGGCCGTGACGGAGCGCCACACAGGAAAGCGACTGCCGTCCTTGCGGATCATGGTCCATTCGCTTTCCTCGCGTTGGCCGAGGCGTACTTTTGCGACCAGGGTGTCGAACGAGCCGCTGATCGGATAGCCGAGTTCCTCGGACAAGACCTGGGCGCGGGAGAGTACTTCATCGGGGTCATACCATGCCGCCGGTGCGGGTTTTCCGATGACCTCAGCCGCGTCGTAACCGAGCCAGCGCTCCGCGGTCGCATTGAACGTCGTGACAATGCGCTCCGGTGAGGCGGATATGATCCCGTAATTGGCGGCGTTAAGAATCGCCTTTTGCAGAGCCGAGAGGTTACGGAGCTGCACTTCAACGCGGCGCCGGCGATGTATTTCCACCCTGTTCCTGATATGCGCCCAGCCGAGCAATGCCGCAGCCAGGATGCTGGCGAGAGCTAGAAATTGCGAGGTGCTATCGAGGTTGTCGCGCGCACGCGCGGTACGCGTGACGAGCAAGCGCCTCTCAGCGGTCTTGAATGACTCCAGATCGGCAAGCGCGCGATCCGTACCGAGGCGGCCTTCATCGTTGGATTCGAGACGGATCGCCGCATCGACGCCCTGCGAATCGCGCACGGCCAATAGGCGCTGCGCATAGGCAGAGATACCGACCATGTCGGAGGAAAGATGATCTAGCGCTGGTTTCTGTGCTGGGTTGTCCGAGGTGAGAGCCCGAAGCCCGGAGAGTTGCAACGGCGCTTCTTTTGCGCCGGCCCGATACGGCTCAAGCGACGCTGCGTTGGCTGTCAACACATAGCCGCGTACGCCGCGTTGCATGCCCGTGATATCGTTTTGCAGCGCCTGAGCATTGAGTAGCACATCGTAGGTGTGCATTCTCCAGTTAAAGGAATTCTTCAAATGGTGCATGCTGATGGAGGAGACGAACGCAATCATGGCCATTAAAGTCAGGGACGCGACGATCGGCCGCCAACTGCGCAATTCAAAGCGCTCTTGACGAGTACCTTGTCTGGTCCACGCCAGGAAAGCGAGGCTCAATACCAGGAACGCAAGCGCCGTGTGAGCGGCCATCCTCGTGTACGCACCCCAGCCGTAAGCTTCCTCGATTCCGAAGATATAACCGCACACTGCGACGACGGAGATCACGGCCACGATGCATGCAAGGGCGGCAACAATCGGCAGACGCCAACGCCGATCAGACCGGGCACTGGCGGCGACCAGTGCAATGCCCAGGAAAGCAAAGCAGCCGGCGGAGAGCTGTGCCATTCGCCCGGGAAAATCGGTCGACGAGAAAATGTAATCGCGGACGAAGATTTGATCGACGCCGAACGGCAGCGCCGTCAAATATTCCAGCAACACGATTGTTGCAATGACAACCGCCAGACCCCCGCACACGGCGGCGAGCCTGCCGAATCGGGTCGTCAATAACGCCAAGCCGCCACTACACAGGATGAAGCACAGGCCGGTGTTGTATTTGATTGCGGCCGAGCCGGGGAGTATCTGGAGGAGTGCAATCCAGTGCGCATGCCAGGCGAGGAGAACAGTCATTCCGAACAGCGCGACTGCGGCTGCCGCCAGGCGAATCAGTGTGAGTGATTGCACCGTTGCCGCTGAGCGCTCGGTGGGCGACTGGTCGGGCATTCGGTCATTTCACATAATAATGAGCGGGCGAGCAGGAGTTTAGACGCGGCCAACGTTACCGATGCGCAATCTGCCGCGAGCCTGACAGCACGAACTCGCAAGCGATGTGCGGTACTGCGTCAAACGTGGAATCAGTGGCAAGAAAGCCAAGTAAGCTTCCGCGAGGCGTGGAGACACGCATTTGAGGCATTGATGGCCGCTCAGCGTCGCAACACGACACGAATAAATCTCGAGTCGAATCCGAGTCCCGGACGGCAGAAGGGCCGCCGGTCGCAGCGTTCCGGCTTTATGCGGCCTTCTTAGGACGCGCGGAACGATCCGCGTTCGTGCGCAGCCGATGAATGCGTTTCCCGACGCTAGGGCTCAGGAACGCCAGCAAAGGTGTGCCATGCTGGCTGTGCTCGGCGACCACTTTGAGCGCGACCAGGCTTGGGACGGCCAGCACAATGCCCGCGATGCCCCAGAACCATCCGCCGCACCACAGCGCCAGAAACACGATGATGGGACTCAGATCGAGCCGGTGTCCGACCAATAGAGGCTGCACAATCTGACCCTCGATTGTTGCAAGCCCCAGATAAGTTGCACCTACCGCGAGCACACGGGCCACGCTGTCAAAAGAGACGAACGCCACGATGACCAACACGACCAGCGTTGCGGCCGACCCGACATAAGGAATGAAGTTTAATATTCCTGCGAGAGCGCCCCAGAGAACAGGGTTTGGCATTCCAAGAGCCATCATCGCCAGGCCTGTGGCCGACGCGAGTCCCAGATTTATCACTGCGATAGTTGCGTAGTACCGCCCAACTTCGCTGCGCACCGCTTCGATTACCTTAAGAATATGCGTGGAGTGTACGTCGCGAGCGAGCGAGGCCGTCATGGCCGCAAGCATCGGAGGGCCGCCTGCCAGAAGGAATAGGGTCAGGATTACGATGGTCACCATGGCGATGAGCGCCGTGCGGGTTTCGAGCAGGAGGCCTTCCGACGCGCTCGCGCTGGGCGCCTCCTTCGCAGCAGCGCCGGACGTCCTCGCGCTGGGGTCAGTCAAATGCTCGGCCCGATCGGTGACCAAGTCGATGCGGCGCAGCACTTGGGCCACCGGACCCACTTTTTGCGCAATGATCTTGGCAGTGCGCGGGGCGCCTGCGAGCCATTGTTGCGCGGGTTCCCACAGTCGATCCACGGCAGCACCCGTGAGCCCGACGAATGTCACCAGAATCAGCGTGGCACTCACGCTTCGCGGTAAACCGCGACGATGCAATGCCTCGACAGGGCTCGATAGCACGAGCGCGATCAGAAGCGCCAACGCAATGGGAATAAACACGGAGTGAGCAAAATAAAGCAGGACTCCGCCGGCGCCGCACGCGAGCATGAGGAGTGGCCAGGAGCTTCTGGGTCTTGGCGTAACGTCGCGGGAATCGCTATTTTCCATGGTGATCTCCCGATCTGTCGGCGGTTCCGGCACATTAAGAAAACCACCGGAAGATCCAATCCTTGCATATCCTAGCGCGCTATGAGTGCGCACGGATCACGTAATCGCGTCAGCCGTTGTAATTGACACCGCTTTTCGCAGCCGGCTCGCCTGTGGCGCGCATCCCGGACTACCGTTGAGCAAAGCAGATTTTTGTCGTCCCATCTTCGGCGTGCATGTAACGGTGCTGTGAGCCCCGGCGATCACGCCGCATGTCCGCAGACTCAAGCCGCAGCGTAGTGGTCTATTTGAACGGCATTGCAGCGCATGGTTGTAGCTGCGAGGGATTTCAAGCCGGAAATGGGATGCCCGAAAATCCGGCACACGCGAGAAGCAATCGATCCTGAACCTCAGGTTCGCGCGTCGCGGGCAACGGGCGTCGCAGATGTTGGTGGTAGAAATACTCGCCGCTCACTGCTGCCGCCTTATCGTCGCTGGTCGCGAGCCAGACCTGCGTTTTGGGTGCCGCCTCGAGGTCATCCGGCGCACCCGGGCCACCCATCTTGGTTGGAACCCACCCGGGCTCGAGCGCATTCGATCGTACTTCAGGCCAAAGGCGCGCGACCGCAAACGCCAGGAGCACATCGTGAAGCTTGGAATCCGAGTAGGCCTGACTGCCGTTCCATCGTCGTGCCTTCCATTCAAGGTCATGCAACGACGCGTCGCCGCCTTGGTGCATGCCTGAGCTCAGATACACCAAACGGCGAGGTCTTGTGATGAGTGCAGTCAGCACGTACGGCGCAAGCGTGTTTACCGCGAATACATGCGGCAGACCTTCGACGGTCGCGATGCGGCGCGGTTCCCGGTAACCGATGCCGACGTTGTGAATGATCGCGTCGAAGGAACCCAGCGCGTTGACTTGCTCGGCGACCGAGCGCATCTCGGCCAGATTCGACAGATCGCCGAAAACTGCAGTCTCTGCGCCGCGCACTGCAACAAGTGCCTCCTGCGCTCGCTCCGCGTGGCGAGCGTGCAGCACGACGTGGTGACCATCTGCCACGAGCAAGCGCGCTGCCATTTGCCCCAATCCGTCGGCGGAACCCGTGATAAAGATGCGCGCCATGTATTGGCCCTACTGCGATCTAAAGTGCCGCGAATTGTCCCACAATGTTCCATGAAAAGTGACGGTGGGAAACCGTAGATTCAAAACAAAAGGGCGAGCCCGAAGTCCCGCCCGAATTGGCTTCCCTGCATACCTAAATTTGAAAATGGGCTGAATCTATCTCCCTATTCGCTGCCGATCACTTGCGCCTTCAGCGCGCGCCCGCCGCATCGCAGACGGATGTTGCCGCTCGGTGCGAAACTATAGATGTGAGGTGCCTTTTAGGACACCTCGCAGGGACCTGCGCTCGCCGCTACACCTAAGCGCTGTTGACGCAGGGAGTTGGCGTCACGATTACGGACGCCTCCTCAATGAGCTTGATTGCCTCGCGTACGCTCTGTGCGGCGTCGCCGCCGCTTGTCAGCACGAGCGCCCCCCGGGCCGTGTTGAGTAGACGCAACGTGGCCGCAGAGTCGCGCGTTGGTTCGCCGGCTACCGCGCGCGTGCACTCGCGAATGGTCTGAAGCGCAAGGTCGAATCCCACATACCCTTGACGCGGTGTGGCAGCCGCTTGCGCCTCGACGACAATGCGCTCCGCCTTGATCAGTCTCAGCAGAATGTACTCGCGGACGGCGTCCGTGACTGATGACATTTCTTGTGTGCTCTGCGGTGGGCCGGGATTAAATGCAGCGTAGCAACGTCACGAGTACGATTCCGTGCGACGCTGCGCTAACTCGGCCGAGTACCGCGCACGCAGTCGCACACTCGTAAGCATAAGCTCCAGCACTGCCGGTAGTGCCGGCCGCGGCAGGGTGTCGGCGTCAGGGAAGTCACCGATCACATCTGGCTGATCAGCTTCATGCACTACGATTTGGGCTTCTCGCATCGAGTGCGCTCCGAACCCATTCGATGCTAGGGTGTTAGCTATATGTCCGGAATAAATCGTTACCCATGTCTCCGGAATGAACCACTTGATTTGCTAGCGCGCCCGGAGAGATTCGAACTCCCGACCCTCAGGTTCGAAGCCTGATGCTCTATCCAACTGAGCTACGGGCGCGTGCAGTGAGTGTAGCCGCCTATATCCGCAGGCGGGAGTCCGACGAATTAGCAACTCAATCGAGTCACCCGCTCAGGAACCGCTCCCCTCTTTGCTGCGGATTTCAGCGGCTGCGCGCCGCAGGATCTCGGCGATGCGCTCTTGTTCTTGCAGGGTTTCGGCCGCAGCACTGAGTGCGCTTTTGAGCTCGCGCCGTGCACCCAGCAGTTCTTTGGACTCGCGCCGTCCTACGTCTAAGTCCCCGGATTCTTGTGTATTCTCATCAGAAGAAAACGCGCGCCGCATCCGTTCCATCTTTTCGCCGACGCGCTCGAACTGCGCGAACATCGAATCGACCACGCTGCGGTTTTCATCAAGTTGAGCCTGCCCGCTGGCGGTGATGTGGTAGAGCTTGCGCGCGCCGTCGGCTGCGACGGTTGCGTAACCGATCTCTTCCAGATAGGTGAGTGCCGGATAGACCATGCCCGGGCTAGGGGTATAGAAACCCTTGGAACGCTCTTCAAGGGCCTTGATGATTTCGTAGCCGTGCCGCGGCTTATCGGCAATCAGCGCCAGAACGAGCAACTGCAGGTCGCCCGAGGCAAGCTTTCGGCCCATGCTCATGCCGCGTCCGCCCGGGCCGCCGTCGTCCGTGAACCCGCCGCCGAAACGCCCAAATCCGTGCCGACCATGGCGGTGGCGTCCCATGAAATGCCGTCCGTGGCGCAAAAACTCATGTATATGATGTCTCATAGTATCTCCAGATATGTCTTAAAACGTATCTTAAGATATAATAAAGTACGGCCGACGTCAAGCCAAAAGGCGCAGCGACATTCGTGTCTTGATGGAATTCGGTCGGAGTCCCGGTTGGGACTCCCAAGCGGTGCCGGGATGCACCGACCGTGGCCGCAGGACTTCGGCGCAGGGTCAGCGCAACGTCAGACTCATTCGTAGGCTCTGGGGGTACCTGCGTATTCGCAGATCAGTGCACGCCCAGCACGCGGAACACAACCAATAGTCCGGCGCCGAAGAGAGCGGCTCCCAAGATCACGCACACAGGCAGGGTCAGCACCCAGGCAAGAATGATGTTGCGCACCGTCGGGCCTTGGATGCCGGAGCCGTTCGCCACCATGGTTCCCGCAATGCCGGAGGAGAGGATGTGCGTGGTACTGACGGGTAACCCCAGCATATCGGCCGCCTCAATGGTGCCGAACGCCACAATTTCCGCAGCGGCACCCTGTCCGTAGGTCAAATGTGCCTTGCCGATCTTTTCTCCCACCGTCACGACGATGCGCTTCCAACCGACCATGGTGCCAAGTCCGAGCGCGAGGGCGATTGCGACTTTCACCCAAACGGGAATGAACGACGTCACCCCTTTGAGATACTTCTGGTACGTCGAGAGCGCGTCAGCATCGAGGGTCGCAGGCAGCTTCTTCGCCTTGATCATCTTAGCGAGAGTCTCTGACACGAGATAAATGTTGAGACGCAGGATGCGCCGTTGCGCACCGGGAACCACCGCCAGGTCATTGATGTCCGCAAGGCCTGCCAGGACGCGGCGGTTGACGGCTTCCAGCGCCGGCAGCGTTTGCGGCGCGATGGTTCCCTTGCGCAGATAGGTCGTCAGGGTCTTATTGGCGTCCATGTCATCGTCCAGGGACGCGTTCACTCCAGATTTTTGCAGGGATTGCTCGAATGCCGCGCCGGAGGCGCGTATTTTCGCGAGCGTGTCGGCGGTGGTTTGCAAGTTGAGTGCGAAGCCTGCCGGAACGATACCGACCAGGATGAGGACGATGAGTCCCATGCCCTTTTGGCCGTCATTGGAGCCGTGGGCGAAGCTCACGCCCGTGCAGGTGAATACCAGGAGCGCGCGAATCCACTTTGGAGGCGGCGCTTTGCCTTCCGGCGCCTGGAACAAGGCAGGGTTGCGTAGCACGGCCTTCGCGAGTAACAAGAGGCCGCCCGCGACCACGAAGCCGATGAGTGGAGAGAAGAGGAGCGCCTTCACCGTATCGCCGACCTTGGCCCAGTTGACGCCATCGCCGAAAGCGCTGTCGGGACTTATGAGCGAGTTCATCAGCCCCACGCCCACGATCGAGCCAATCAGCGTGTGGGAGCTTGATGCCGGAAGTCCGAGATACCAGGTGCCGAGATTCCAGATGATCGCCGAGAGCAGGAGCGAGAACACCATGGCAAAGCCGGCACCTGAGCCGACATTAATCACGAGCTCGACCGGCAACAGTGCCACGATGCCGAAGGCGACTGCGCCCGAGGAGGTGAGCACGCCAATAAGATTCCAAAGACCGGACCAGACCACCGCCTGAGTCGGTTTCAAGGAATTCGTGTAGATGACCGTCGCCACCGCGTTCGCGGTGTCATGGAAGCCGTTGACGAATTCGAAGCTCAGCGCCAACAGCAGGGCGAGACACAGCAAAATGCCGGTCGGCAGATCGATGCCCAAACTTGCAAACATGCGACGCCCCGTGGGTTGCTTTTCTTAGAGGTTACCTCAGCGTATGACGGTCATGTGACGATCACATGACAGTGCGGTCGGCATAAAAAAGGCCCGCCAAAAGCGGGCCTTCAGTGAATCAATCCTTTCACCCGGCGGCGGAATGGGCTACTCAGGCTGGACCGACCTGGCGTGTGGATGCTTGCGGTGGTGGTGCCGGTGCCGGTGGTGCGGGTGGTGCACACCGCTATAGGCCGTCGCGCCGGGTGCGTATGAGGTCGAGGGTGGATCGGCCGCGAATACCGGGCCTGCGAGCAGGAAGACGCTTAAGAATGAAACCAATGGTCGAAGCATGCGAATCCTCCACATAGCGGCACGAATATTAAAGATTTATGGCGAAGGCCTGTCAGAGCCCGCCAGCGCGGAGTCTACCGGCGCGCGCATGATCGCGTTGCGAATTTTTGCAAGCGGCGCGTCGTCATTGAGCCTGACGGTACCCTCGTAAGGCTCAATCCCCAGGCTTCGCCACAGATCCGGTAAGACCGGCGCAAACGGCGTGTCCTTGGAGCGCGCGTAGAGCTCCTCGAGGACATTCGTGCCGACGGCGGCGTCACCTACCGCGAACACGCGCTCGATGGCCCAGTCTGCAGCAAGGCCGCCGCTCGCGCGGGTCACGGCACGCAGTGCACTCTGCAGGCCGATCCGATTGCCGGTGCGTTGCCGGATCTCTACATCCGCCAGGAGACAGAAGAGTGCCCCACCCCAGTAAGTGCGGCCCCACGTATGGGTGTGGTCAAGGCCCGCATCACCCGCCTGCGGCAGCCCGCGCGGCATGGAGCTCACCTGTTCCGCCCAGACATCTACTGCTGGCCGGTTGCCGGCCTGCGCTCGGGCGACTCCTTCGACGTACACGGCGATGCCTTCGGAGAGCCACAGATGCTCCTCGCCGACGTCAGGCAATGCCAGATGCGTCATTTCATGCACGAGAACCCAATCATTAAGGAGTTCGGCCGGCGTGACCTCGCGGCCCACCGTGATGCGGATGAGCGCGCCCGGAGCGCCGAACGTCGTGCCGTGGCGCACTCCGCCGCCGCCTGTGGATGACACACGAATGCGCAGCTCGGAGACCGGAAAATGCCCGTAGTAGGCGGCAACGATGCCGAGAGATCGCTTCACCCACGCGGTGAGGGGCTCTGCCCCCTGGGTAAAGTCAGAATCGACAAACTCCAGTGACACGCGCACGCCGTCGACATTGAGCGATTGCGGGCCTGAGTCCATCGCCGCCGCAGACGGCCTCGGGAGGCACAGGATGGCAAAGCAGCAGCAAGCGGCAAGAATGCGCATTCCGGACATGCCGAATTGACACACAACGGCAGCGGGAATTCCAGCGGCATGCAAACGCACGCTGCGGTTCTGCTAGATGATTGAACCCGCATACGCGAAGGACGCGTTGACGGGTGCTTGATGCCGAGACGTTCCGCCAGCCTGGGCGGAGGTTAAAAAGGGGAGGGCCGAGCGCCCTCCCAGCAAGGGGCGGGCGCTGACTAACCCGCACGCTCCTTCGGCTGACGCTCCTCGTCGCTCGACGCAAGCACGACCAGGCGTCCGTTGCGCGGAAACGCGCGCAGCTCGATGTTGAACCCCGGCCCGTCATGATGCGCAAAGGCCACGCCGATCTTGGTCCAGCTCGTGCCGCTCTTGCCGGTCGGCGCCTCGTATTCCTCGACTGTAAATACGTTCAGGGGTGTGGCAGGGTTCGGTGTCGTCATGAGTGCCTCCGGATCAATGACAATGCAAATGATTGGTGTCGAGGGTAGCGATAGGCGTTGGCCACTGCGATGCCTAGAGCGTGTGCAAACACGCAGAAATGAGGCACTGTCAGCGCTGCTCGCCGGCTTTATCGGGGTCTCGCTCTTCATCTCGACGGCTGCCCATGCCTGGGGCGCGAGCGGTCACGAGACCGTCGCCGCCATGGCGGATCAGCTCATCGCCGGACGTCGCGCCGCCGCAGAGGTGCGCAAGTTACTCAAGCCGGGCGAGACTCTGCAGAGCGTTGCCAATTGGGCTGACTGTGCGAAGGGATACTGCGGAGAGCTGACCGAGGAGCTCAAGGAATTCGTGCGCAGGAACCCGCACCACGCTCGTTATCACTACACCGACGTTCCGTTCCAAGCCGACGCGTATGAAGAAGGAGGCGTCGGTACGAGTGACGACGATATCGTCCACATTCTGAAGCAATGCATCGCGGTCCTGAAAGGCGCGACCGATCGCAATGCTAACCCCCACGGTCTAAGCCCGCGCGAAGCGCTCCTCCTCCTGGTGCATCTCCTGGGTGACGTCCACCAGCCCCTGCACGTCGGCAGTGCGTACGTGAGTGACAAGAATACGTTTGTCGTGCCTGCAACCGCGGCGGCCGTCGACAATGAGCTGATCTTCGGTACCGCGGGAGACAATGATCTGATGTTTGAGTCAAAGTCCCTGCATGAATTCTGGGATGGTCGGGCGGTTGAAGAGGCGATGCGGCACGCGAATGCGCGGACACCGGAGGAGTTTGCCACGCGCCTCATGCGCGCTTCTCCGGACCTACCCATCGTGAACGGCGACGTCAGTAAATGGCCGGGTAAATGGGCCACCGAGACGCTCGGTGCGGCGAAGCTTGCGCACGCGGGGCTCAGCATCGATCAGCGCGAGGAGGCGCAAAAAAGATCCCGTGAAACGCGCTTCCTCTGGAGAGTTTCCGCGCCCTCCGGCTATGCGCAGAGCGCAGCCACGCTTGCGGCTCAACAGCTAACGCGCGCGGGATATCGCCTGGCTGCCGTGCTCGAAGCCGTGTGGCACTGAAAAGTCAGCGCATGACCGCCAGGCGCGCAAGATTGGCCTGAACGATGTCGTCGTGCGCGGCGCGCCGCGTGTACCAGCGATTCGCCGCGTCGGCCAGGAGCGTACACACTTCCACGGCCTGCGCGGCATCGGCATCGCAGGTCAGGGGCTGCGAAGGATGGCAACCCGGCGTCATGGGCCGCGCGAGGCGCCGCAGGCGCAGTTGGCGCAGTGCTCGAACGGGAACGCTGAGTGCGCCTTCCTTTTCAACGCCGCCGGCGCGCTCGCACCACATGCGGAACAGGCGCACGCCGTCGGCCGCTGCATCCCCGTCCGACGCGGCATCGGCGCGAATCCACGTCGCACACCAAGCCTGGTAGCGCTCGGCCGAGCTGCGACGTCGCGCATCGCTCAATGCGACGGCGATATGCGGCAGCGCGAGCGCGTCGGTGAGTGCCGCATTCCAGATCTGGTGATGCAGCAGCTGTTCGATGTCCGTCAGGTAGGTATCGAACATCTTTGAACTCAAAGTATGGAATTCGCCGCGACGAACACTGGCCGCGGCATCCGACAGATCCTGCTCCGGGTTGTAGGGGATCGACATTATTCCAAACCTCAATGCGTGTGCGTACGAGGCAAATGGGCTCTGGATCCAAAATGCCTCGAGGGCGTTTCGGTTCCGCGTGGCGACTGGAGCGGTTCGATCTTCGAGGGGAGCTTGACTGCCGGGCGCCATTTTCCACTACTCGCAAAGCTGACACCAGCATCTGCGGCAAAACTTTTCCGCAAGTCTGCAGCTCAAGGTTATCCACAAAAGTTGTGCATAACTCTGTGGACAGATTCCGTTCGCGCCGTAAGTTCCCAGGCGTGCGGCAGAAAATTTGTCGGATTGATCAGTTTCTCGCCACGCTCGCCGCCGTGAACGAAATCCGTGCCGTGTAAGTGCTTGAGTTTGCAACGGCTTGCGAGTGTTGCTGTGCCGATGCGCGAACGTGGACGCAGTCTCGACGGACGCGGATTGAGCGTTGTGCGACAAGAGCTTAGGCGCGCACACGCGCCGCGAGCCGAATCGTTCATCGCTCTTCATGCGGGTTCTCAGTTTCATTTGCAGGTTGCTCATTTTGCAGGGCCGCAGCTGCCATCGAGAGCGCCCTTGGCGGGTCACCTTGCCCCGTGAGCACGCGATGGGCGAGGATAAGAAGTTCGGCATATATAAAAGAACCTTGAGGCACCTTGGAAGACCGACCGAGCGTCACACCCCTTAGCGAGCGCCCGCATAACCCGGCCCTGGCGGCGATCGCGATGTATAAGTTCGTCAAGGCCGCGCTGTCGGTCCTTTCTGCGATTGTCGCGTGGCGGCTCATGAATCCGCATGTCGAGGCGGCGATGCACGAGTGGGCGCAGAGCCTGCCGGTCGGCTTCTCTGAGCACCTCCTGCATGAGGCGCTGGCGCAGGTAAGCGGCGTTCCCGCTTTTCGCTGGCGGCAGCTCGGCATCGTCTCTCTCGTGTACGCCTCGGTGTTCACACTCGAGGGCGTGGGCCTCTGGCGCGAGCGGCGCTGGGCGGAGTACTTGACGATCGTGACGTCATCACTGCTCCTGCCTTTTGAGTTCATTGCCGTGCTGCACCATGTGACCGTGGTGCGTACCGGAGTGCTGCTCGCCAACGCAGTGATCGTGGCCTATCTTATTATTGTGACCACGCGCCATCGCCGCATGCTGTGACCGCCAACCCCAATCCGCCCGGACCGCACCGCCTCGGGCGGGGCGCGTGTACTTTGCTCATGCGCCACGTGCCCATGCAGTTTCTGACGCGCATCGCGATCCGCTACGGCGGCATTGCGCGCATTCCCTTGGCGCGCGGCTATCTCTACCTGGTTTCCAGCCCCGATTTGATCAAGGCACTCTTGGTTGATCACCGCACGCGCTTTATCAAGAACACGCGCTACTCCGTCATGCAAAAGGTGCTCGGCCAGGGTCTTCTGCTGAGCGAGGGCAATGCGTGGCGCCGTCAACGCCTGGCTGCGCAGCCCTCCTTCAAGCCCGGGGCCCTCGAGCGGCAAGTGTCCTGGATGAGCCCGATGATCGCCGATTTCCTGGACGGCTGGGATGCGCGCGCCAAAGACAATGCGGTCGTTGAGCTCATGCCGGAATTCGAGCGGCTCGCGCAGGCGCTCGCCGGACGCCTGTTATTCGGCTCGGTGTTTGCGCAGCATGCCGCCGCCATCGTCGGCATCACTGAATCGATGCGAAAACACTGGCCGTCGGTGCCACGCTTCTTGCGTCCGATCTCAAAAAAGCTTCAGGCCGAAAGGATGCAGCTCCTCGCGCATACCCTGGCAGAGCTCGATGCGGAAATGCTGGCGCTGATTGATGCGGCGCAGCCACTCGCGGAGCCCTGTTTGCTCACGACGCTGAGCGCGGACGCGCCGCAGGGGTGCCTGCCCTTTACGAAGGCGGAGCTGTGCGATCAGATGAAGACCCTGTTCTTTGCGGGCTACGAGACGACGGCCACTTCGATGATCTGGACGCACTACCTGCTCGGGCGTCACGCTGACGTGCAGGCGCGCGTGATGCAGGAGGTCGATGGCATCGCAGCGGGTCGGACATTGACAGTCGAGCAGCTCGATGAGCTGCCGTACGTTGAGCAGGTATTCAAAGAATCCCTGCGCCTTTATTCGCCCATCCACTCATTGTCGCGGGTGTCGCTCGAGGAGTGCGAGCTTGGAGGCTATGTGCTGCCCAAAGGCGCCACCGCCATGGTGTCGCTGTACGCCTCGCACCGCCTGCCGCGGTTTTGGCCGCGGCCACGGCGCTTTGACCCCGAGCGCTTTTCCGCCGCACAAAGCGCCGCACGCGATCGATATTGCTATTTGCCGTTTGCCGCCGGACATCGCAATTGCATTGGCGCAACGCTTGCGGTCGTCGAAGCGAAGCTCATCATCGCGCAGATCGCGCGGCGCTTTCAGCTGCACCTGGTGAATCGTGCGCTGGCGCGGCCACGCGCCGGAACGACCATGCATCCCTCCAACGCCATCCACATGCGGATCGAGTCACGCACCGTGGCCTAGCCCAATGTCACCAAGACTCATCTACACTGCGCAGTGCCGCGTGAACCGCGCAGAAGCCGGGCGCGTTGCGAGGATCCGCGGCGTCGCCCGATAACGGCTTAATAGACGCGGGCAAGTGCCTGAATTTGACCGCCCCACGTCCTTGCTGTACGATCGTTCAGTAAGGACGTTTTATCATTGAGGCGTGTCATGCGCGAAGCCCGCAGACTCAATTCCGTAAACCCGACCGCTCCTACGCAAGCGGACTCCGCACACCTGAGTCTGCCCGGGTGGATTTATCACGATCGCGAGTTTTTCGAGCTCGAGAAGGAAGCTATTTTCCGCACGAGCTGGCAGATCGTGTGTCATATCAGTGACGTGCCGCTGCCGGGCGACTATCACAGCTTTGATTTCCTCGGTGAATCGGTCATCGTCGTGCGCGGCGAGGACGGCGAAGTCCGCGGCTTTCACAATGTGTGCCGCCATCGCGCCGCGCGGTTGCTTGAAGGGCCGAAGGGCCACTGCGGCAAGCGCATCACCTGCGGCTATCACGCCTGGACCTATGCGCTTGACGGGCGCCTGATCGGCGTGCCGCAGCGCGAAGCATTCAAGGGACTGGATGTCAGCCGCCATGGGCTGGCGCCGCTCGATCTTGAAATCTTCATGGGCTTCATTTTCGTACGCTTCGCGCCGGGATTGCCGAGCGTGCGCGAGATGGCAGCGCCCTATGCCAACGAACTTGCGGCCTATCGGATGCACGAGCTCGTTCCGTACGGGCGCGTGTCGTTGCGCCCGCGCGCGGTCAACTGGAAGAACGTCGCCGACAACTTCTCTGACGGCCTGCACATCAACGTGGCCCATCCGGGGCTGACGCGCCTCTTCGGCCAGAGCTACGCCATCGAGGCGCAGCCCTGGATCGACAAGATGTCGGGAACGCTGCGCGATGTCCCTTCGAGCAACTGGTCCGAGCGGCTCTATCAGAAGGTGCTGCCGCCAGTCGATTACCTGCCTGCCGAGCGGCAGCGGCTGTGGACGTATTTCAAGCTGTGGCCGAACGTCGCGTTTGACATCTACCCCGAGCAAATCGATTTCATGCAGTTCCTGCCGATCTCGCCGACCGAGACCCTGGTCCGCGAGATCGTGTACGTGCATCCGGACAGCCGGCGCGAAATGCGCGCGGCGCGCTATTTGAACTGGCGCATCAATCGGCGCGTGAGTCTGGAGGACAAGATCCTCATCGAGCGCGTGCAGTCGGGAATGACCTCCAGCAGCTATACCGTCGGTCCCCTGAACGACAATGAAGTGTGTCTGCGCAGCTTCGCGCGTCGCATGCGCAGCCTGATTCCCGAGTGCCGCCTGTGCCGCAAAGCTCCGACGCGCTGATCATCGGCGGCGGCCACAACGGCCTCGTCTGTGCCGCCTATCTTGCGGCCGGGGGGTTGAAGGTCACGGTGCTCGAGCAGCGCGGCGTCGTGGGCGGCGCGGCGGTGACCGAAGAGTTTTATCCGGGGTTTCGCAACTCGGTGGCGGCGTACACGGTCTCGCTCCTCAATCCCAAGGTGATTCGCGATCTTGAGCTCGCCAAACACGGACTGCGTGTGGTGGAGCGCAGGCTTGCCAACTTTCTGCCGACCGAGGATGGGCGTTATCTCAAGGTCGGCGAGGGCGTCACGCAAGCAGAAGTTGCCAAGTTCTCCGCGGCGGACGCGGGCCGCCTGCAAGCCTATGGACAGAAGCTCGAAGAAGTCGCCGACGTGCTGCGCGACCTCGTACTCGAGACACCGCCCAACGTCGTGGCGGGAAGCTGGCGCACGGCGTTGCCGGAGCTCTTGCACGCGGCGCGCCTCGGAGGGCGGCTGCGCAAGCTCAACATGAGCATGCGGCGGCAGCTCCTCGGGCTCTTTGCCAACTCTGCGGGAGACTATCTCGACGGCTGGTTCGAAAGCGCGCCGGTGAAGGCGGTCTATGGCTTTGACGGCATCGTCGGCAATTACGCGAGTCCCTATACGCCAGGCTCAGCCTATGTCCTGCTGCATCACGTCTTTGGCGAGGTGAACGGCAAAAAGGGCGCATGGGGCCACGCGGTGGGCGGCATGGGCGCGATCACGCAGGCCATGGCGAAGTCAGCCGCAGCCCGCGGCGTGGATATCCGCGTCGCCACTCCGGTGCGCGAAGTGATCGTCGAGGGCGGCCGCGCCGTCGGCGTGGTGACGGCAGCCGGCGATACTCTGCGTGCCGCCGCGATCATTTCCAACTTGAATCCCAAGCTTCTGTATTCGAAACTTATTGCGCCCGAACATCTGCCGGGGGAGTTTGCTGCGCGCATCGCCCAGTGGCGTTGCGGCTCCGGAACATTCCGCATGAATGTCGCACTCTCCGAGCTTCCGAGTTTCAACTGTCTGCCCGGCAAGGCCCTTGCTGATCATCATACGGCGGGCATCATTCTCGCGCCGACACTCGCTTATATGGAGCGCGCCTATTTTGATGCACGCCTGCAGGGCTGGTCGAAGCAGCCGATCGTCGAGCTCGTGATCCCATCAACCATAGACGACAGTCTCGCGCCGCGCGGGATGCACGTCGCAAGCCTCTTCTGCCAGCATGTGGCACCGCAGCTGCCCAACGGCGCCTCGTGGGACGAGCACCGCGAGGCCGTGGCCGATCTCATGATCGACACGGTCAACTCTCATGCACCGAATTTCAAGGCGGCGGTGCTCGGCCGTCAAATCATGAGTCCGCTCGATCTGGAGCGCACCTTCGGCCTCGTGGGCGGCGATATTTTTCATGGCGCTTTGAGTCTCGATCAGATGTTCTCGGCCCGGCCGATGCTGGGACACGACAATTACCGCGGGCCCTTGCAGGGTCTTTACATGTGCGGCGCGGGCACTC
>Ga0209006_10001789_pt1 | contig 19455 bp, 16 predicted proteins | sample JacPin_JW_Ref_O2_FD_188567 | JGI IMG/M metagenome (GOLD analysis project Ga0209006, IMG submission 188567) | Forest soil microbial communities from Algoma, Ontario, Canada - Jack Pine, Ontario site 1_JW_Ref_O2 (SPAdes) (version 2) | ecosystem: Environmental > Terrestrial > Soil > Boreal...
CGTTGTCGCTCGATTTACATCCACCCTTGCCCTTGCAAGAATTCTGACCCTTGCAAGCGTGCTTTTCTTTCACCTTCTTGTCGGCTGGCGCCTGATCGGACTGCGCGGCAGCTCTCAAGCCAGGTAGAAGATTCGATGCTTGAATCGTTGCGCTAGTACCGGCAAGCAAACCTGCGAGTGCCGCACCAGCTACTAGAGCCTTCTTGGACTTTGTCATTTCCCGAATTACCTCCTGTAGAGTTTAGACTGCAACCACTCCTACTCTTACTACGCCATCCGGACGTATTCGGATGTCTGTTTGGGTTGGTTTTGTGAAACTGACTGGGCCGGTTCCAAGCCCCGGGGCAACCCCGGGGAAGTGCGTGACGGAGCATACTCCAATAAATCGGTAGCCCACAATAGATTTTAGGCTTGCAGGCATGGCCGTCCGCGAGTCATTAGACGTACGAGAAAAACCTTTGGGGCGGGTAAAAAGGCTTCAACTCAAATGGTTAAACGACGGCAGCTGCATACTGGAGCGGGATAAGAGAATCGAACTCTCGCCTCGACCTTGGCAAGGTCGCGTACTACCACTATACGAATCCCGCGTTAAGGCAGCCGTCAACCTTCAATATTTATAGCATGAGGGCTATACGCGAACAAGCCCTCGGCGGACAGTGTGAAAGGTCAAACAAGTGAACCGCTAATCGCCCGTGAAAGCGGGACAGCTTTCAATCCACTTCTTCAATCCACTTCCATGATCCGGGTGGCTTTCACAATCGGGGATTTCTTCTGGCGCGCCGCGAACCGCTGGGCGCGGTCTCGATCAATGTAGACACGCGCAAATCTTTCGCCGTCATGATAGAACACGGTGACCTGCCAATGCTGGTGCTTCCTTCTCTTATCTCGCTGCATCCTGCTCGACTTCTTCGCTCTTTTTTTCTTCACGTTGAGTGGGCCTCGGCTTGCAAACTATCGCAACTTTACCGAGCGCGCGCAAGTGACTAGTTGACGGTTAACGTTCCTATACTTTTAAAATGCTCTTTTTTGTCATGTGCCATGTGTCATTTTGAAACGCCGCTCTGGCGCAGGCTCCGCGCGGAAATTTCTGAAATGGCCCTAACGTAATTTAGGTTGGGAGACGATTGTAGGGCTGGAGGGACCCATGCTGATGTGCTTAGAGCGCGAGTTGGAAATCGAAGACCTGAGGAATCACTCCCAAGAACTGGTCGCGCAGCTTAGAGATGTGTTGGCGGGTGGTGCGAATGTTACGCCGGATGCGAAACGACCGCATTTTTATGAGGTCAAATATCCCGGACAGCTGTATTACATATACATCTCGCCCAGCACTGGGAAGGTTCTGCTCATCGCCGCTTGGATACATGAGGAAATTCATCGCAGGCAGGTAAAGGTGCCGGCATGGCCTCCGTGAATACTTGCGAATGCGGGGTCTTAGGAGGTTGGGTACATGTTACTGAAACTCAAATCAGTGAGAATTTGCTTATTGAATTTGTAGATTGCCGGGCTGTCGCTCGTTCCAGCATAGACAAATCCGCCTGACTCTCCCGATATCTGTACGGTCAATTTCTTTCCGGATTTGTCCGTTAACGTGGCCTCAAATGCCGGCTTCGCCAACTTGGTGCGGAGATCGGCTGAGGGCTTGTCGAAAACTTGTTCCGCTACAGCTTGCTCCAAAGGCAAAAATAATTTCGAAATCTCAGGCGATTTTCCTTTCTGATCGGCAGGCGCGTCGATCGTCCAGTCCCTTTCGGACTTGCGCGTACAGATAAACGTCCCGCTGGAGTTATGTATTTCCACGTGATTTATCGAGGCGGGATCGAAGTGCGCGAGCTTCTTATCTCGCAGTTGGCCCGAGTTCTGCGCGAGTTTTTTGTAGAGGTCTTCATCGATGCGAAATATCGTTGGCCGCGAAGTATCGCGCGCGAAGTATTGGCCGTTTTCCTTCTTCCCGACTATCAACGTGGATGATTTCCCTTTGGCGTCCACGGCGGTGAAAGTTACTGCCGGATTCGCCAAACCATACTTGGTCAAATTATCCGGCGTTTCGCTAGCGATGGCGGCTATTTTCGCCGAACTGATGGCGTTAAGAAGAGCATCGACGTTGTCTTGATCGCCCCTAAATTCTGCGGGCTTCTTGAAATTCCATTCGTCCTTGTCTTTCGTGGCCGAAAGCTGGCCGGAAGAATTCTTCAAGTCGAACGAGACTACCTCGCCGCTCACAATATGAAGCACATTCTTGTCGCGCAAATCCTGCAGACTTTTGCTGGTGCTAACCAGCAGTGACTCCGGAAGCAGAGCAACATCTTTCGCCTTGTCCACTATCGCGTACACCGAGATCCCCGTGAAATCCTTGTTGCCCAGTGTCAGCGTATGTTTTGCGCCGTTCTGTACCTGAAACTCGAGTGATATAGACGGCGGGTCGAGGCCAAACACTTTCAGACGGTCCGGCGTTCCCGGCTCGGTCTGCGCGATACGCGCACTGGAAAGGCTATTCACGATTCCTTCCAGGGAAAACTGGTCTGCCTGTGTTTCGATCGGCTGAGTCACTTGCCAGCTTCCGTTACGCTTTTCGAAACGCAACACAGGCTCAGTGGAATTTCCCGGGTGACCGATAGTGAGGGAGTTTACGTCCTGCGGTGGGATCAAATAGGCCAGCTTGTCGGCGTCGGCGGAAGGCTTTTCATTTTCCTTCTGGGTTCGCCGCCAGTCGAAGAAATACACCGCAGCGCCCAAAGCGACAGCCGCGAGGAGAACAGCCAATGTGGATTTCCGAATCATATAGATATGCGCTTTACATTCCGCAAATTAACGGCGCTTCCACCAGATATAAACGCCTGAAAGAATTACGAGACCCGGAAGAAGGATCAGATCGAGCCAGGTAAGCGCGCTGCTTTGCCCTTGCGTCAATGTAACGCGACGATTTGTCGGAGACTTTGGGCGGATGGAAATCAAATTCTCGTCTTCGGCCAGCCAATTAATGGCGTTGTATAAGAGATCCCCGTTTTTCTGCTGATCCAGATAGGGATTCGCGGCGAATTCGGAATTGCCGATTGTCACCAGGCGCGCTTCGCCGCCCGCTGATTTTCGCGACGCCGCTATGCCTAGTGAAAGAGGACCCGGCGTGCCTGTCTTCGGATCAAATGCAACTTTCTGCTGGCCCTGCTTCAAACTAGGGATCGTAAAGCTGCGTTCAGACGTCTTCAGAAGCTCGACAATCTGAGGATCCGTCTTGGATTTGTCCGCGACCGACACGGTGCGAGCTAGGGGAAAGAACGTCATACTCCCCGCGAAACTCTTGGTGATCGGACTTGGGCCAAAGGTCGTAACCAGCGGTATCGCCGGGCCCGCGCCAAACAAGCTCCCCACTCCGCTTGCGTCAATCACGACATTGTTGCCTACGTTTGTATTCCAGGCGGTAAAGACCGCTTCGAGTTTTGGGTCGGTTTGAGGATCAACCAGGATCAAACTCTTTCCTGTTCCTTCCAGATATTTCTCGAGCATCCCGGCTTCTTGAGGAAAAAATGCCTGCGTCGGGCCTGCTACTACTACCACACTGCAATCAGGCGCCACGCCATTTTCAGAAACCAAGTTGATCGTTTTGGCAGTGTAGTTCTGACCCTTCAAGCCTGCATCCACTCGGCTGAAACCATTTTCGCCGCTGTCGCTTAGCGACTTTTCGCCATGTCCGGTTACGAAACAAACAGTCTTGGACTTGTCCTGCATCACTTTTATGATTGCGCGGGTTATGTCTTCTTCCGATATTGCGCCTGATTCAAGGTGTTCTTTTCGCGACCCAGAGGAGACGATCACATCGCCCATGCGGGTGGCGCCGTATTGCTGCGCAACCTCAGGCTTCTGTTGAGGATCAACATTCTCGAATTTCAAATGGCGGCTTATGGTGGTGTACTCAGCCATCTGATCGTCGATAGCAGAATTGCGCGACTTGTCGAAGCGAACGATGGTCACATCTTTCTGCAGCCCGCCAACGATCTGTTTGGTCTGATCCGAGAGCGTGTACAGCTTTTCGGTAGTCAGGTCGAAGCGCTTATGGTGGCGAAACCCCGCAAAATTCACGACTGCCAGGATGGCTATCACCGCTACCGTCAGGATCGTCGTATTGGTGCCGAGCTGCGAAGAGCGCTTGGAAAAGAAACGGAGAAAATATCTAAATCCAATAACCAATGAAGCCGCCACAAATAAAGCTCCCAGCACCAGAACGACTTTGCTGAAGGTTAGGAGCTCTCCCTGAATCGTATAGCGCAAGTACCCGGCGATCAGCATCGCCACGCCCATCGTGCCGATAAATCTTGCCAATTCTTCGCGATCCCATTTCATCCAGCAAGTTCCTCCATCGTACGGAAAATGTTATCTAACAATCTCAGGCCCGGCGCCAGCGCATGGAATCCACCGAGCGAACGGTCAAGAAAACAAAGAGAACGATAAAGCTGAAGTAATAAATCAGGCTGGAGGTGTCAATCACGCCTCGCGTGAAGTCCTCATAATGACGAATCACCGAAAGATACTGAAGTACCGCGCCCGCGCTGCTGCCGGAATCACGGCCGACAGCATCGATAACCCAAATAAACAGAGAAGCCGAGAAAGTGACCACGGCCGCAATAAGCTGGTTTTCGGTCAGAGACGAAACAAACGAGCCGAGGGCCAGCAACGATCCGCCAAGTAGAAGTATTCCGGCGTATCCAGCGAGCAACATGCGCCACGGCATCATCGGTTCACTTCGAAGAACCATGAAAATCATGTAGCTGGCCGTCGGCAGAAGCATGATTGCAAACAACGAGAGTGAAGCCAGGAATTTCCCCAGCACGATATCCAATTCTCTGATAGGCGAAGTCATCAGCAACTCCATCGTTCCGCGCTTGCGCTCTTCCGCGTAAATACTCATGGTCAGAATGGGTGTGAAAAATAAGACAAGAGTTGAGAGCAAACCAAAAAAAGCACGCATGATCTCCGCAGGGGCATCGAAACCGGGTGGAGCTCCCATCTGCATGCTTTGCATTTCCATCTGAAAAGACTCTTTGATTACCGCGGTGAGAATCAGGTTGAAAAAAAATGCGCTCAAAATCAAAAAGAGGCCGATAAAGATATAGGCAATCGGCGAAACAAAATAATGGCCCATCTCTTTGCGGTAAATTGCGTACAAACCGTGCATCGTTCTTCTCCGTTTCTCTGTCGTATCCGCGCTAGCTGGACGGTTGTGCGTGCGTAGCGTCGTCGGTGGTAAGTTCGAGGAAGATATCTTCCAGGCTCAGACTAACTCCGCGCAATTCGAAAAGCCGCCAGCCATTTTCCACAATTTTCGCCGCAATCTCACTGCGGATGTCATTGCCTTGGGCCGCCTCCACCGTAACCGCGAGGCGCTCTCCCGCGCGTTCGGGATCGATCTCCACGCGGCTCGCTCCCGGTACTTGCGCCAGTACCTCACGAAGGCGTCTTTCCGGGGCCTCCACCTCGATTTTGATCTTTTGCCCACCCTTTAGCTGGGAGGTTAGATTCTGCGGAGTGTCCACCGCGGCGACTTTTCCCTTGTTGATGATCACCACCCGGTCGCAAGTCATACTCACTTCCGGAAGGATGTGCGTGGACAGGATTATGGTGTGGTTTCCCGCAAGCCCCTTGATCAAGTTACGGACCTCAATTATCTGCTTTGGGTCCAGCCCGACCGTCGGCTCATCCAGAATTATCACGTCCGGATCGTGCACGAGCGCCTGCGCGATGCCTACACGCTGCTTATAACCGCGCGACAGCCTTTTGATCAATTCGGAACGCCGATCCTCCAGGTTCGTTTTTGCCAGCGCATCATCGATGCGCGCGGAACGTCGCTCGGCCGGCACGTTTTTGATTCGAGCGACGAAATCCAGATAGGCTTCAACTGTCATGTCGGGATAAACGGGCGGCGTTTCAGGCAAATAGCCGATACGACGGCGGACTTCCATCGAATCTCGAAAGACGTCGAATCCGGCGACGCGCGCCGTGCCGGACGTGGCCGGCATGTAACCCGTTAAGATCCGCATGGTGGTGGTCTTCCCGGCACCGTTGGGTCCCAAGAAACCGAGTATCTCGCCTTTATTCACGGTAAACGAAATGTCATCGACGGCCTTCACTTCGCCGTAGGATTTCGTCAAATCCTGCACTTCAATCAACGCATTCCTCCTGGCCGATGCACTTAGACGGACAGCGGGCTGTTCCGAGCCAACATTTATACTAAAGATGGGCGAGAATTGAAAATGCACAGATCCTTCTACCGGCGTTCAATTGCGCATAGCTTTGTTGAAATTCAATCTGCCATCAACCTTCGCGGGAGTTGCTCCCTGGAACTTTGATGGCCGCGGGACAAGCGATTCAAAGAGATAGCAGGCAACGGCCTGCTGATTCGGCGCATCCAGATGGCTGATGAAGGGCCGCTGGCCTGTAGATGTGCGTTGACACTTTGTAGCCGTTTTGTTATTCAATTTGTTTCGCATTCTTAGGCAATTGTTCCAGAACGGGTTCTGACCCACCGATCGGGGCGGATCTGAAAAAAGACATCCAAGGTGATATGAAAATTTCGAAGGCGTATGCCCAGATTGCACAAGCCGCTGCATACCAGCGCAGAAATCTATATAAAAAATTAAGTTTTGGAATGACGCCCTCGCAACTGAGAGTTCTCGGAATCGCGCTGCTCGCTTTTGTCGGAGTGTCCCTTCTAGCCGGTTGCGGAGGCGGCGGTACCGCCATAACGCTGGAGGTGATCCCGAACACCTCGCAAACAGTGGATCAAGGCCAGAATATATTTTTCAATGCCATTGTCAGCCCCGATCCGAACAATAAAGGAGTGACCTGGAAGCCGCTGACGGGAACCGGTTGCTCCGGCGCCGGCTGCGGCACCCTGACAAATGTTACGCCAACTTCCGTCACTTATACTGCTCCCACGAATAGTTCAATTTCGCTTAGCGTTAGCTTAGAAGCGGTGACCAACGAAAGTTCGGGCGTTACAAATACAACCACCATCACGGTCGTTTTACCTCCGACTTTTGCGACCCCCGCTCAAGTGCTTCCGAACGGATCGAACGGCGTCAATTACAGCGCTCAGGTAGTCGCGACGGGTGGAGTCCCCACGTTAATCTTCACGGTGGTTTGCCCGAACCAGGGCCAGACGAACTGCCTCCCGCCGGGATTAACCTTGAATCAGAGTGGAGTTTTGATTGGTACACCAACGACTCCGGGCACCTACACCTTTTTTGTGAAGGTGACGGATCGCGGGGGCATCCAACAAACCAACCAACCGCCGCCGCTCTCAGCGACCTCGTCGCTTTTCACCGTGATCATCAGTCCGTCTGCACCCCTGTCGGTAACGACGACTTCTGTGCATCCTGGGAACGTAAACCAAACCTATTCTGCAAGTCTGACTGCGAAAGGCGGCGTTACGCCATTCACCTGGAGCATAACTTCCGGCAGCTTGCCTCCGGGTCTGGGATTGGATAAATCCACTGGAGTAATCTCAGGCACTCCGACCACCGTTGGGTCCTTCCCGTTTGTGGCGACCGTTCAGGATTCCTCTACACCGCCGCAATCCGCGACGTCTGGAACGCTGGTGATCGTTGTTGAGTCGCCGCAGCCGTTACAAGCAATTACGGCGCCCCTGCCGCCCGGGATGACAGCGACCCCTTATAGCGCAAGTTTAACGGCCATCGGTGGAGTTCAGCCCTACACCTGGAGTGTGATTAGCGGCCAGCTTCCCGCGGGGCTGATCTTGAACCCTCAAGCCGGCACGATTACGGGGACTCCGATTCTAACCGGAACTTCGAGTTTTACCGTTCAAGTACAAGATTCCTCTGCTGGCGCAGGTGGGCCGGCCACGGCTACCCAGCAACTTCAGATAATTGTCGGAACGGGGGGCAGTAGCAACACCTTGATCAAAGGAAGTTACAGCTTCTTGTTTAATGGATTTGACGACAATGGAACAGTAATGATCTCTGGAAATTTTTCTGCGGACGGAAACGGAAATATTACAGCCGGAGAAGAAGACATTAATCGCTTCTCCGGTGTGGTGATTGGATCCAGTTTGACCGGAATCTATGCGTTGGGTACGGACGGACGTGGCACCCTGCAATTGACCGCGACGAACTCGAAGTTGGCGCAGTTCATTGCGAATTATTTGCTGGCCATCGATTCGAGCGGCAATCTGCACATGATCGAGAACGATACTACGGGCGAGGTCGGCGTAGGAATCACCCACGGTTCAGGAATTATAAAGCCAACCACGGGGGGATTTTCCGCGGCGAACTTCAGCGGAAATTATGCTTTTGAGTTCAGCGGCCGCGACTTTCTGGCGGCGCCGGCTGTGCTAGCTGGAGTAGTCCACGCCGATGGGTCCTCGACGTTCAGCCCCGGCGCGGCTGACTTTAACGATGCCAGCGTGTACAGTTCACAGCTTTCGCTCACCGGCAATTTTATTATGATTTCGTCGATCGAAGGCCAAGCGACAATGGTTTTCCAGCCACCCACTGGCGCCTTAATAACCTTAACCTTCAATTTTAATTTCGTTTCGCCCCAGGATATTTTGTTCATGGAAGTTGACACCGGCACTTCGACCAGTCCCTTCCCGCGTTTGAGCGGCGAAATGATCCTGCAGGATAGCTCCACGCAATTCAATCAATCCGTGCTGGAGGGATCAGGAATTGCAACCGGAACCGGATTGGACGGTGCGAACTCCACAGTATTTGCGGGCATATTGGCTTCAACTCTCGGCGATGGAAACGCGACGCTCTCTTACACACAAAATGACGCGGGAACGGTGAGCGCCAATTCTTTGTCCGGAACTTACCAGGTGCTGCAAAACGGCCGCGTAGGATTCACAAATTTGGGTTCGCGGCTGGCTGCGGCATACCTAATCGGTCCAAACCAAGGGTTCATCATAGGTTCAGATGCGGCGGTGACGTACGGCCGGCTCGAGCAGCAAACCGGCGCTCCTTTCTCCGCTTCGTCTATCCAAGGCAGCTATGCGCTCTTCGCGCCCAAGGTAGCGGATACCAACGTCACAAACATGATTGGCCAGGTGGATTCCACGGGCGCCGGAGCTCTTTCCGGCACACTGGATGAATTCATTCCCCCGAGCAGTCCATCAATGGATTTGTCTCTCTCCGGCTCCTACACGGTCGCGGCGGATGGCAGCGGCACGTTGACTACCAACCGGCCCACTGGGTTCCCGGCGAGTCTCGTTTTGTATGTCGTTTCACCGACTAGCGTGCGAATGATTCCTGCAGATCCAGGTTTGGGCGATCCCCAACCTCAGGTGATTTTCCTTAACCACTAAGAACGATCACTCATCTAGCCCTTCGAATTCTTCTCGCATCTTTTGGAGAGATCGATCGCTTGGTATCAGCTCTGGAATATTCGAGAAGTTCGTGCAGTCTTTGGACTTTCGGAGCTTGGTTTCCAGCGCAGGGAATGAAACAGAATTCGAAATTCCGAAGGGCGCAACGAAATGACCGCTCCAATTAATATCAACCCGGCAGTCGTTACTTCTTTTTCTCTTCTTCCAGTTTCAATGCGGCAGAGTTGATGCAGAAACGCAGACCCGTGGGCTTAGGGCCATCTTCGAATACATGTCCCAGGTGGGCATCGCAGCGGCTGCAGATTGCTTCCGTGCGGACCATGCCGTGGCTCATGTCGCGCTGCATTTCCACATTTTCGGCGGCAATGGGTTGATAGTAACTCGGCCATCCGGAGCCGGAGTGATATTTAGCGTCCGAGCTGAAAAGCGGCTGGCCGCAGCAAACGCAAACGTAGGTTCCTTTCGTCTCCGTGTCAGCGTACTCGCCGGTGAACGGTGGCTCGGTCCCCTTCTTGCGCGTAACTTCAAATTGCTCGTCGGTCAACTTCGACCGCCATTCCGCGTCGTTCTTTTTGATTTTTTCGTCCATGCTTGTATTTTACACCGCAGGCACACTTCTTGGAAATGGGGCTTTGACTAGCTACGAGGCCGCTGAGTGGAAACTCAAACCCCGTCAGTTATACTGGAAGTCTGATTCGAGGAGATTAAGTGAACGAAGTCTTCATCTGCGATGCCATTCGCACGCCCTTTGGCCGCTACGGCGGTGCGCTCGCTTCAATTCGCGCCGACGATCTGGCCGCCATTCCGCTGCGGGCATTAATGGAACGCAATCCGCGTGCGGATTGGGGGGCGCTGGACGACGTTATCTTCGGCTGCGCCAATCAGGCAGGCGAGGATAACCGAAATGTGGCGCGCATGGCATTGCTTCTCGCCGGCCTTCCCAAAGAAATTCCAGGCTCCACGGTGAATCGGCTTTGCGGCTCCAGCATGGACGCTATTGGCGTCGCGTCTCGCGCCATAAAATCGGGAGACGCGGAAATGATAATTGCCGGAGGCGTGGAGAGTATGACGCGCGCTCCATTCGTAACCGGCAAAGCCGATAGTGCGTTCAGCAGATCAGCCGAAATTTTTGATACCACGCTCGGCTGGCGTTTCGTTAATCCGCTGATGAAGAGCAAGTACGGTGTGGATTCGATGGCGGAAACTGCGGAAAACGTCGCCGAAGAGTTTCACATATCGCGAGCTGATCAGGATGCTTTCTCTTTGCGCACGCACCAACGCTGGGCTCGCGCCCATGCAGCAGGTTTCTTCAAACACGAAATTGTTCCCGTGACCATTCCGCAAAAGAAAGGCGATGCGAAAATTTTTGATGTCGATGAACATCCGCGGCCGGATACCTCGCTGGAAGCGCTCTCGAAGCTGAAACCCATCGTGAAGCCGAACGGAACTGTGACCGCGGGAAACGCTGCAGGGATAAACGATGGCGCCTCCGCGCTGATTATTGCGTCCAAGACGGCGGCTGTTAAATTCAGCCTCACGCCCCTGGCTCGAATCGTTGCTACAACTGCCGTGGGGGTCGCGCCGCGCATCATGGGATTCGCTCCCGCGCCTGCAACGCGAAAAATCCTTGATAAAACGGGGCTGAAACTGTCACAAATGGATGTGATCGAACTCAACGAAGCATTCGCTGCGCAGGCGCTGGCCGTCACGCACGACCTAGGCCTGGCGGACGATGCGGTGAATGTGAATCCCAACGGAGGCGCCATCGCTATCGGCCATCCGCTTGGCGCGAGCGGAGCTCGATTAGTCACCACTGCGACCTATCAATTGCAAACAACCAACGCGAAATACGCCCTCTGTACCATGTGCATCGGAGTAGGCCAAGGCATCGCCACCATCATCGAACGCTGCTAAACCACCTTTCTTGCTTCATTTACGGGACCAAGCTCACTCGCTACACTTTCTAGTGTATGGTTTGTTGCGCGAGATTGCTGTGATATAACCTTGGCGAAAAAGCGGAGGGTCTATGAAGGCTGTCGTTGGCGTTTTCAAATCCCGATCGGATGCAGAAGAGGGGGCAGCGGAGCTTGTGCCGCTACAGATTCCCAGAGATCGAATCACGATTTTGGCTCCTCACGCCAGCGACCAAGAGATTGCGGCTGTTCCCACTGTCGCCGGCGAGCAACCGGGAATGGGCACTGCGATGGGAGCCGCTATCGGCGGAGCCATGGGAGTGGCTGGTGGAGTAGGCCTTGTGCCGATGATCGTCAGCCTGCTGGTTCCGGGCGTCGGTCCAGTCGTAGCGATCGGAGTCGCCGGCGGGGTAATACTTGGCGCGCTTGGAGCCGTGGGCGGCGGAGCGGTCGGTGGGAAATTAGAAGGCAAAGTATTCGAGGGATTGCCGGAAGACGAGCTGTACGTTTACGAAGATGCTCTGCGAAAGGGCCGCTCGGTTGTAGTGGTGATGGCCGAGGACGACGAGGCTGACGCGGTTCGCGGCGCACTGGAACACGCCGGCGCCGAAAGCATCGACCGAGCTCGTGAAATGTGGTGGATTGGCGTACGCGATGCCGAAAAAGAAAAATATCAAGCGGACGGCAGCAACTTCGAAGATGACGAACGCTACTTCCGCTGCGGCTTCGAGGCCGCCGTGCTGCACAAGAATCGCAATCGCACCTACGAAGAATGCCACCGGGAGCTGGGCGATCGCTATCCGCGCATGCACGAAAGCGGGCCCTTCAAACGAGGCTTCGAGCGCGGTAAGGAATATCTGAAGGCAATCGCTAAAAATCAGAATTGACGATTGCAACCCGCCGCGCAGCCTGTCCATAAATAACTCTGGACCGCTTCACCGTTTAGAGTTCCGCCTCTCGCTTTGCCTGCGGAGAGCCGCAGCCGCCCCAACTTTACGTAAATGAGTATAATGTTTTGCGTGAGCTCCACTTTTCCCGCATGCATCTCGGAGACTGAGTGACGTCCCGCTCTAAGCTTCTCCAAAACTATGTGAACGGGCAATTCGTTCCTGGTCCACGCGAATTCCCGGATATCAATCCGGCCGACGGCTCTGTAATCGCGCAGGTTTCGGAAGCTGACGAATCCTTGGTGAATCAAGCGGTCGAGTCGGCGCGCCGGGCGCTTACCGGAGATTGGGCCAAATTAACTGTCCCGGCTCGGGCCGCGGCATTGCACAAAATTGCCGATGGCATCGAAGCGCGCTTCAGCGATTTCGTCGAAGCCGAAGTATCCGATACCGGCAAACCTATTTCACTGGCCTCGAAGATCGACATTCCGCGCGGCGCTGCGAATTTCCGAATCTTCGCCGATCTCGTGAAAGCCGCCGGCCTCGAAGCATTCCGCACGGAAATTTCTGACAGCGTTTCGGCGTTGAATTATTCCGTACGCAAACCTCTCGGGATCGTGGGCATTATTACGCCGTGGAATTTGCCCTTGTTGCTTCTCACATGGAAGGCCGCTCCGGCGCTGGCTTGCGGCAATTGCGTTGTGGTAAAGCCGTCGGAGGAAACTCCAGCGAGCGCAACGCTGCTGGCTGAAGTAATGCAATCGGCAGGAGTACCTGCTGGAGTATTCAACGTAGTTCACGGATTCGGTGCTGGCTCAGCCGGCGAGTTTCTCACCAGTCATTCCGACGTAGATGCAGTTACGTTTACCGGAGAATCGAAAACCGGATCGGCTATCATGCGCGCGGTGGCGCCTACCGTGAAGCCAATTTCCTTTGAGCTAGGTGGCAAAAATGCCGCCATCGTTTTTGCCGATTGCGATTTCGATGAAACGATCAACGGGCTCGCCGACGCCGTTTTTCTAAACACAGGGCAGGTTTGCCTCTGCGCCGAGCGCGTCTATGTGGAACGCGGAATCTTCGACCGTTTTGTTTCCGCGATGAAACAAAAAGCCGAGAGTTTGGTTCTCGGCTGGCCAAACGACAGCAAAACCACGACCGGGCCGTTGATTTCGAAGGAACATCGCTCGAAAGTTCTCTCCTATTACGAACTCGCGAGAAAAGAAGGCGCGACGGTTGTGACGGGCGGCGGGACGCCGAAATTCGGTGACGTTCGTGACAATGGGTTCTACATTCAGCCCACAATCTTCACCGGACTGCCCGAATCGGCTCGATGCGTGAAAGAAGAAATCTTCGGACCGGTTTGTCACCTGGCGCCGTTCGATACCGAAGAAGAAGCCATCGCGAAGGCGAACGACACGAAATACGGCTTGGCTGCTTCGGTGTGGACCAGCAATCTAAAACGGGGACACCGCGTGGCCGAGAAGTTGCGCGTTGGTATCACTTGGGTAAATTGCTGGTTTCTGCGCGATCTGCGCACGCCGTTTGGGGGCGCCGGGCTTTCCGGCATCGGACGCGAGGGCGGCATGCACTCACTTAATTTTTATTCCGAACTGAACAATATTTGTGTCAAGTTGTGACGCGAATTTGCACGCGTCGCCTAGAAGGATCCTGAATGGAAAGCAAGATCGTCGAAGGGAAAGCAAAACCGCGCGGGAGATTTCCGCATATCAAACGCGCTGGAGATTTTCTGTTCGTGTCCGGAACGAGCTCGCGCCGCGCTGACGATACTATAGCCGGCGCGCAAACCGACCAGTTCGGGACCACCCATCTCGACATTCGCGAGCAAACCCGCGCCGTTATCGAAAATATCAGGGACATTCTTGCCAGCATGGATGCAAACCTAAAAGATGTCGTAGAAATTTCCACCTATCTGGTAAAGATGGATGATTTCGAAGCTTACAATGAAATTTACGCGCAATACTTTGACGATCACGGACCGGCGCGAACCACCGTAGCAGTCCGCCAATTGCCCCACGCTTATCTGTTGATTGAAATGAAAGCGATCGCGTACAAACCCGTGTCGGACGAGAAGCTGAAACGCTAACCGAGAGGAGAACCGAATGCCATCGATCAAAACGTTAAAAGCTTTTAACTTCCAAGGCTGGATTGACGCGAATCGCGAAAAGTTGAAGCCTCCCGTGGGTAACGCACAGGTCTGGGAAGACGGCGAGATGATGGTAACAGTGGTGGGAGGGCCGAATAACCGCAACGACTACCACGACGATCCCACCGAAGAATTTTTCTATCAACTGAAAGGGGATATTTTCCTGCGTTTGATGCCGGAACCAGGCCAACCGCCCGTCGAAGTTCCCATCAAGGAAGGAGAAATTTTCCTCCTGCCGAAACACGTGCCGCACTCGCCGCAACGGCTTAATCCCGGAACGATTGGATTGGTTGTTGAAATGCCGAGACCGGAAGGAGTGAAGGACGGGTTCGAATGGTATTGCGCGAAATGCCACCATCGCGTTTACCGCGCGGAAGTTCTTTTGAAGAGTATCGTGCGCGATCTGCCGCCTCTGTTTGAAAAGTTTCATCAAAACGCGGAGTTGCGCAAATGCCCGAACTGCGGAACGGTTCACCCTGGCAAGCAGGCGCCAAAGGCTTAGCGCCACAAAGACAATATGGCCGTTATCGACATACACACTCATTTTTTTCCGGAATCCTGGCCCGACCTAGCGGCTCGCTATGGCACGCCGGACTGGCCGTCCATCAAACATACCGGACCAGGCAAAGCCGACATCATGCTCGGCGATCGGATGTTCCGGCACGTTACTTCCGCTTGCTGGGAGGTAAACGTTCGCCTGGAAAACATGGATCGCAACGGCATCGACATGCAGATTATTTCAGCAACCCCGGTCCTTTTCGCCTATGCCCGCAAAGCTGAACACGCTTTGGATTGCGCGCGTTTGTTCAACGACGTTGCGCTGGAGATGTGCCAACGCTCAAAGGGCAGATTGAAATCCCTCTGCCAGGTTCCCTTGCAGGATATTGACGCTTCTTGCGCCGAGCTGGACCGCTGCATGCGCGACGGACATCTCGGCGTCCAGATTGGAAATCACGTTGGAGAGAAAAATCTCGACGATCCCGGCATCGTGAAGTTTCTGCAGCACTGTGCGATGGTAGGCGCCGCAGTGTTCGTGCATCCCTGGGACATGCTGTCCCGCGAGCGCATGCCGAATTACATGCTCCCTTGGACCGTAGGTATGCCCACTGAAACCTATTTGTCGCTCGCGTCGATGATTCTGAGCGGAGCTTTTGACCGTTTGCCTCCGAACCTGCGAATCTGTTTTGCCCACGGCGGCGGAAGTTTTGCATTTCTCTTGGGCCGGCTGGAAAACGCGTGGAAAAATCATGAAGGCGCGCGCGGCGTCTCGCAGTTTACTCCGAGCCATTATCTGGATCGGCTCTCCGTTGATTCCGCGGTGTTCGAACAACGCACGTTGCAGTTCCTGGTATCGGTTATGGGCGGCGACCGCGTGCTTCTCGGTTCCGACTATCCCTATCCACTAGGTGAGTTGCGGGCCGGGACACTTATTCGCGAAAGCCGGTTCTCGCAAGAAGTAAAAAAGAAGTTGTTGGGCGACAACGCCGTTAAATTTCTGAACTTAACCGCCGTAACCACTGCGGAAAAACCGCCGGCGTCACCAGCGTCCGCGAATGTTCAAGAATCAAACGCGACCGTTGGCTGCCCGTTCACTGGAAGTCCTTCGAAAGAAGGCCAGAGTTCGTCCCCCGGTGCCGATTCTGATGTCACAAAGGGATTGACCTATAGCTCTTATCTTCGCATCCCGGAATTGTTGGCGCTCCATCATCCGGTGTCTTCGCCCGTCCATCACGACGAACTGCTTTTCATCATCATCCATCAAACTTACGAACTCTGGTTCAAGGAATTGCTGCACGATCTCGACGCTGTTGTTGCGAACCTCCGGGCAGTCGGCGCTGATCCCGGTTTTCGTGATGGTGTTTACGAAGCCGCGCGCTTGCTTCGACGCTGCACCGAAATCATGCGCGTGCTCGTGGAACAGTTCACCATTCTTGAAACGATGTTACCCACCCACTTTCTCGCCTTTCGCGAAAAATTGGATCCCGCCAGCGGCTTTCAGTCGGAACAATTTCGGGAGCTGGAATTCCTGTGCGGTCTGAAAGACGAAAAAATGCTGCGCTATCACGAACTCACGCCTGAATCGCATGCCATTTTGTATCGGCGGTTGCGTGAAGATTCCCTCCACGACGTGTTCTTCCAAGCTTTAAGAACCCTGGGGAAGCTGCCCGAATTGCCCGGCACAGCCACCGACCGCGAGCGATTCGAGGCGCGCGCTAAAGCCGTCCGAGCGCTATATCAGGACGAGCGCAACCATCGCGATTGGATCGACGTGTGCGAACGTTTGACGGAATTCGACGAACTCGTAGTGAGTTGGAGACTGCGGCACATCCAAATGGTCGAACGCACTATAGGCGTGCGCATGGGAACAGGCGGCAGCACCGGCTCTTCCTATTTGAAACATACGCTGGAGAAAAAATTCTTTCCGGAGCTGTGGGAAGCGCGTTCGCTTTTGGAAAACTGAACTCCCCGCAGCTGCATTCAGCGGCGATTGCGATTCCGCTTATACATGTCAACTTCGTCCGACAAAATCACCGTGATTGGCGCCGGACTTACGGGTCCCTTGCTCGCGGTTTCCCTCGTTCAGCGCGGTTTCCGTGTCGCAATTTACGAGCGGCGACCGGATCCTCGCCGCGTCCGCTTGTCGGCTGGCCGCTCGATTAATCTCGCAATCTCTGTGCGCGGAATTCACGCGCTTCGCGAAGCAGGCCTATGGGAGTCCATGCGCAATATCATCATCCCGATGAGAGGCAGGATGATGCATTCGCTCTCCGGCGAACTTACGTTTCAGCCATACGGCAAAGATGAAACCGAAGTGATCAATTCGATTTCTCGCGCGGATTTGAACGCGGCGCTGATGAGCGAGGCTGAAAAACGGGGCGTGAAGATACATTTCAACGAACGCTGCATTGGATTTGATTTGCAGACCGGAGCTGCGCGTTTCCGCAACGAAGAGAGCGGAAGTGAAGCCGATATTTCCGGCACTATCATTGGCGCAGACGGAGCGTCTTCGGCAATCCGTCACGCGATGCTCAAGCTCGACGGGTTCAATGTCTCGCAGCAACTTCTAGACTACGGCTACAAGGAACTGACCATTGCGGCTGGGCCAGGTGCGAAACATGTTTTGGAGCCGAATGCGCTGCATATTTGGCCGCGCGGATCGCACATGTTAATTGCGCTGCCGAATATCGATGGCACTTTCGCCTGCATCTTGTTTCTGCCGGTCGAAGGAAAAATAAGTTTCGCAAATCTTGATTCAGAGCGTAAGTTCCTGGAATTTTTTGAGTCTAATTTTCCGGATGCGCTACCGCTGATGCCAAACATCGGCGACAACTTTCGCGACAATCCGACGGGCTCGATGGTGACCATTAAGTGTTCGCCGTGGCACGTCGATGCAAAATCACTCTTGATCGGTGACGCGGCTCACGCCATTGTTCCATTTTTCGGCCAAGGGATGAATTGCGCTTTCGAAGATTGCACTTCCCTGCTGGAGTTGCTCGATCGGCACGGCGCCGATTGGGCCGCGATATTTCCGGAGTTTGAGCGCTCGCGAAAAGCGAATACCGATGCCATCGCCGATTTAGCTCTCGAAAATTTTGTTGAGATGCGGGACCGCGTCGGCGATCCTCGCTTCCTCTTCAAGAAAAAAGTAGAGCTCGCTCTCGAAGCCAAATTTCCGCGCGTTTTCGTTCCCAAATATGCGATGGTCACCTTTCACCGTATCCCGTATTCGGTGGCGCTTTCCCGCGGACGCATTCAGGATGCAATGTTGTCCGAATTATGCGACTCAATCGATCGGGTTGACCATCTTGACTGGGGAAAAGCGGAATCGATGATTCGTCGTCAACTGACTCCATTGGAGCAAGTCTAGGTGCCGAGCACCAAGTTCGAAACTACGAAGGAATTTGCCGCAGCCCAGACCGCTCGAGACCCGCTCTTGGCCTTTCGCGATCGCTTTCATATTCCAAAAATGGCGGACGGCTCTGACTGCACCTATCTTGCCGGCCATTCGCTTGGCCTGCAGCCCAAATCCGCGCGCGATTACGTGGAGCAGGAACTGCAGGAGTGGGCACGTCTGGGGGTCGAGGGCCATTTTCAGGCTCGAAATCCGTGGATGCCATATCATGAAATTCTCACCGAGCCCGTGTGCCGTTTGGTTGGCGCGCTTCCTATCGAAGTGGTCGTAATGAACTCGCTCACCGTCAATCTGCATCTGATGATGGTTTCGTTCTATCGCCCCACGGCGCAACGAAACAAAATTCTCATCGAAGCAAATGCCTTCCCTTCCGATCAATACGCGGTGAAGTCGCAGATTCAGTATCACGGGTATGATCCGACTAATTCGTTGATCGAACTAAAGCCTCGTCCCGGCGAAACCTGGATTCGCACCGAAGATATAGAAGAGCTAATCGATCGTGACGGAGAAAAGATCGCGCTGGTCATGCTCGGCGGAGTGAATTATTACAACGGACAAACCTTCGATTTTCGACGCATCACAAATGCCGGACACGCAAAAGGCTGCGTCGTCGGCTTCGACTTGGCGCACGCGGCGGGAAACCTTCCTTTAAGACTGCATGATTGGAATATCGATTTCGCGGTTTGGTGCAGCTACAAATATCTCAACGGCGGTCCGGGCGCGATTGCCGGGTGCTTCGTACACGAACGCCACGCACGAGATTCCACGCTGCCTCGGTTTACCGGTTGGTGGGGCCACGACAAAATAAGCCGCTTCCGCATGCCGCAAGATTTTCGGGCTATTCCCGGAGCTGAAGGCTGGCAGCTTAGCAATCCGTCAATTCTCTCGGCAGCGGCGCTGCGGGCTTCGCTCGAAATCTTCGACGATGCGACTATGCAACGTTTGCGAGCCAAAAGCGAATTGCTTACCGGTTATCTGGAATTTTTGCTGGATCAAGATATCTCGAAGAAGTTTTCCATCATCACACCGCGCGATAGCGCGAATCGTGGAGCACAACTCTCGTTGCGATTAACGAAAAAGCGACGCGAAGTTTGCGATGCTCTGGCGAAGGACGGGATCATTTGCGACTGGCGCGAGCCGGACATCCTGCGCGTCGCGCCCGTGCCGCTTTACAATACGTTTTCCGACGTTCACACTTTTGCAGATAAATTCCTGGCTGCGATACGCCGGTAACTTCTCGTTATTTT
>Ga0209006_10001790_pt1 | contig 19453 bp, 17 predicted proteins | sample JacPin_JW_Ref_O2_FD_188567 | JGI IMG/M metagenome (GOLD analysis project Ga0209006, IMG submission 188567) | Forest soil microbial communities from Algoma, Ontario, Canada - Jack Pine, Ontario site 1_JW_Ref_O2 (SPAdes) (version 2) | ecosystem: Environmental > Terrestrial > Soil > Boreal...
TCCGGTGCGGAGATTGGAGGTCATGATCAGCACGGTGTTCTTGAAGTCCACGGTGCGCCCCTGGCCGTCGGTCAGGCGACCGTCGTCCATGACCTGCAGCAGCGTGTTGAACACGTCGGAGTGCGCCTTCTCGATCTCGTCCAGCAGCACCACCGAGTAGGGGCGGCGGCGGACGGCCTCCGTGAGCTGGCCTCCCTCTTCATAGCCCACGTACCCTGGGGGCGCGCCGACGAGCCGCGAGACCGAGTGTTTCTCCATGTACTCGGACATGTCGATGCGGATCATCGCGTCCTGTGAGTCGAACATGAACTCCGCCAGCGCGCGCGCGAGCTCGGTCTTGCCGACACCCGTGGGACCGAGGAACAGGAACGAGCCGATCGGGCGATCGGGGTCCTGCAGTCCCGCGCGCGAACGGCGCAGCGCAGTGGCAACCGCCTCGATCGCCTCGTCCTGGCCGACGACGCGTTCGTGCAGACGCTCCTCCATGTGCACCAACTTCTCTGTTTCACCCTCCAGCAGACGGCTCACGGGGATGCCCGTCCAGCGGGCCACCACCTCGGCCACGTCGTCCGCGTCGACCTCCTCTTTGAGGAACACGGGCGCCTCGGCGTCACCGTCCTGTTCGCGCTCGACCGATTCGCTGTCCGAGAGCTTCTTCTCGAGTTCGGGGATCTCGCCGTAGCGCAGCTCGGCGGCGCGCTGCAGGTCGGCCTCGCGCTCGGCGCGTTCGGCTTCCATGCGCGCCTGCTCGAGGCGCTCCTTGAGCTCGGAGACGCCCTGGATCGCGTCCTTCTCCTTCTGCCACTGCGCCTTCATCGTGTCGGACTGCTCTTTCAGTTCACCCAGCTCGCGCTCGATCGCCTCGCGGCGTTCCTTGGACGCCGAGTCCTTCTCCTTGCGCAGCGACGTCAGCTCGATCTGCAGCTGCATGATGCGGCGGTCCACCTCGTCGATCTCCGTGGGCAGCGAGTCGATCTCGATGCGGATCTTCGACGCGGCCTCGTCGATCAGGTCGATCGCCTTGTCCGGGAGGAAACGGTCGGCGATGTAGCGCTGGGAGAGCGTCGCCGCGGCGATCAACGCGCTGTCCTGGATGCGCACCTTGTGGTGCACCTCGTAGCGCTCCTTCAGGCCACGCAGGATCGCGATCGCATCCTGTACGGAGGGCTCGCCCACCATCACCGGCTGGAAGCGGCGCTCGAGCGCCGCGTCCTTCTCGATGTGCTTGCGGTACTCGTCGAGCGTGGTCGCGCCCACACAGCGCAGTTCGCCGCGCGCGAGCATCGGCTTCAAGAGGTTTGCCGCGTCGACCGAGCCCTGCGCGGCGCCCGCGCCAACGATCGTGTGCAGCTCGTCCAGGAAGAGGATGATCGTGCCCTCGCCCTCCGCGACTTCCTTCAGCACGCCCTTCAGGCGTTCCTCGAACTCGCCGCGGTAGGCAGCGCCGGCGATCAGCGCGCCCATGTCCAGCGCGATCACACGCCTATCGCGCAGCGTCTCGGGCACGTCGCCGTCGATGATGCGCTGCGCCAGGCCCTCGACGATCGCGGTCTTGCCGACACCCGGCTCGCCGATCAGCACGGGGTTGTTCTTCGTGCGCCTGCTGAGCACCTGGATCACGCGACGGATCTCGTCGTCGCGCCCGATCACCGGGTCGAGCTTGCCCTGCGCGGCGGTCTCTGTGAGGTCGCGGCCGAAGCGCTGCAGCGGCGTCTGCTCCTCCTCGGGAGCGCCTGCCTGGGCGCCGGGGCCGACTCCGTTAGGCGGTGTCATCTTGGCTCCTGCGTTTGGTTGGGTTTCCTCGGAAACGGCGAGCGAGCATCGGCGGCGCGCACAAGCTCCAGCCCGCCGCGGTACGGGACGGTGAGCTCCGCGCGGAACGAGCGGCGCACCTCCTCGAGCTCCTTGGCCAGGCGCACCTGCGCCTGCAGCGCTTCCAGCTCGATCTCTTCGATGCGGGCCTGCATCCCGTCGATCTCCTCCTCCAGGCGCAGCACGCGCTCAACCCCCGCCAGGTTGAGGCCGAGCTCTGCCGTCATCTCCTGGATGCGGCGCAGCTTCTCCACGTCCTCCTGCGAGTACAGGCGCGTGCCCTTGGGCGAGCGCTGCGGCTCGATCAGACCGCGTGCCTCGTACATGCGAAGCGTCTGCGGGTGCATGTTCGCGAGCTGCGCCGCCACGGAGATCATGAACACGCCACGGTCGGTCTCCATCTGCACGCGCATCACCGTTCCGCGCGACGCACGGCGCGCCGGGGTCGGGGCGCTGTCCTCTGTGCCGGCCATCAGCTCTCACCGCCCTTGCCCGCGGGCTCTGCGCCGCCGGTAGCCGCGCCCGTGGAGGACGCGGCGCCGTTCTTGAACAAGCCCGCCCGCGGGTCGCTCGAGCCCATCGATTTGGACAGCTCCTCGATCGCCTCCTCCTGCTCCTTGCTCAGGTTCTGCGGCACATCGATCACGAAGCGATAGTGGATGTCGCCCTTCTCTCCGTTCTTGCTCAGCTTGGGAGGACCCTCGCCACGCAGGCGCTGCACGGTCCCAGAGGCGGTGCCGGGACGCACGCGCAGCGTCTTCGTCCCGTTCAGGGTCGGCACCTTCACCTCGGCGCCTCGCAGCGCCTCGGGGATCGTCAGCGGTACCTCGACCTCGAGGTTGTCGCCCTTGCGTTTGAACAGCGGCGAGGGGTCCACGTGGGTGATCAGGTAGAGGTCGCCCGGCGGCCCACCGTTGCGCCCGGGCTCGCCCTTGCCGGCAAGCCGGATGCGACTGCCGTCGCGTACGCCCGCGGGGATGTTCACGCGCAGGCGCTTGACAGTGCGCACCGCACCCGCTCCGTTGCAGGTGGGGCATGGGTCCTCGATCACGGTCCCCGAGCCGCCGCACAGCGAGCACGGCTGGGAGATGGAGAACATGCCCTGGCCCTGCGTCTCGATGCCGCGGCCCTCGCACCGCGGGCACACCGACGGAGCGGTGCCCGGCTTGGCGCCGGTTCCGTGACAGGTCGGGCAGGTGGCGTGCATCGGCACCTGCAGCGGCACCTGCGCGCCGGAGACCGCCTGGTCGAAGGAGATCGACACCTGCGCCTCGAGATCCGCGCCCTTCTCCGCGCGTGGTTTCGTGCGCACGCGCCGGCCGCTGGTCGAGCCGCCGAACAGGTTGGACAGGATGTCGCCCATTGAGGAGGCGTCGAAGTCGAAGTTGCCGAAGCCGCCGAAGCCGCCGGCCGGACCTGCTCCGCCGGCGAATGCGCCGGAGCCGCTGTCGTACTGCTTGCGCTTCTCGGGATCGCCCAGCACGTCATGAGCCTGGGAGATCTCCTTGAAGCGCGCCTCCGCCTGCTTGTCGTCCGGGTTGCGGTCCGGGTGGTACTGACGGGCGAGCTTGCGGTAGGCCTTCTTGATGTCCTCGGCGGTCGCCTGCTTGTCGACCCCGAGCGTCTTGTAGTAATCGGGTCGCGTTGCCATTCGCTGCCTCGTCCTATGCGGCCACGAGCACGCGCGCCGGGCGGATAATGCTGGCGCCCATGCGGTAGCCGGGCTGGTAGACCTCGACCACGGTCCCGCTCGCGGCCCCCTCGGGGCCCTGCGGGGCGGTGGCCACCGCCTCGTGCACCTCCGGGTCGAACGTCTCGCCCGCAGGCGAGAACGACTCGATGCCGGCGCGCGCCAGCGCGGCGCTCAGCTCCGAGCGCACGAGGCGCACGCCCTGCAGCAGGGGGTCATCCTGCGCCGCCGCCTCCAGTGCGCGATCGAGGTTGTCGAGCGCCGGCACGAGCTCCTTCACCAGCGAGCTCACGCCGCGCTCCCGTGCTGCTGCCGCGTCGCGCGCAACGCGCTTGCGGTAGTTCTCGAAGTCGGCCTGAGTGCGCTGGGCCAGGCCCAGGTACTTGTCGCGCTCGGCCGCCACCTTCATCAGCTCGTCCAGATCGCCCTCGACCTCAGCGGCCTCATCGACCGACTCGCCTGCCGGCGCGCTCACGCCGGCAGGCAGGTAGTCGTTTTCAGCGTCCGCGAGATCGCGTAGGTCTTCGGCGCGCTCGAGCTGCTCGTCGCCCGTCTGCTCTATATCCGCCATCGTGCGTCCTACGCCTGGGGCTCGTCGACAACCTCAGCGTCCACGACGTCCTCGTCATCCGAGGAGGACGCGTCGGCGCCACCGTCGGCCGACGCCCCGTTGCCGGAGGCCGCGGCCTGCTCCTGCGCACGCTGGTACATCGCCTCTGAGACCGCGTGGAACGCTGTCTGGAGGGTCTCGGCCTTCGCGTTGATCGTCGCCGGGTCCTCGGACTCGAGCACCTCGCGGAGCTCCTTGATGGCCTCCTCGATCCGACCCTTGGAGTCGGCGTCGACCTGGTCACCGAGGTCCACCAGCTGGCGCTCTGCCTGGTAGGCGGCGTTCTCGCCGTTGTTGCGTGCCTCCGCGAGCTCACGTGCCTTGCGGTCATCCTCGGCGTGGGACTCAGCGTCGGAGACCATGTTCTTGATCTCCTCGTCGGAGAGCCCGGAGCCGGCCTTGATCTCGATCTTCTGCTCCTTGCCAGTGCCGAGATCCTTGGCGGACACGTTGAGGATGCCGTTGGCGTCGATGTCGAACGCGACCTCGATCTGCGGGATTCCTCGCGGCGCCGGCGGGATGCCGGTGAGCTGGAACTTGCCCAGCGACTTGTTGTACTGGGCCATCTCGCGCTCGCCCTGCAGCACGTGGATCTCCACCGAGGGCTGGTTGTCCTCAGCGGTCGAGAAGACCTCGCCCTTGCGGGTCGGGATCGTGGTGTTGCGCTCGATCAGCTTCGTCATCACGCCACCCTTGGTCTCGATGCCGAGGGTCAGCGGCGTCACGTCCAGCAGCAGCACATCCTTGACATCACCGGCGAGCACGCCCGCCTGGATGGCGGCGCCCACGGCGACCACCTCGTCCGGGTTGACCCCGCGGTGCGGCTCTTTGCCGGTCAGGTCCTTGACCTTCTCCTGCACGGCCGGAGAGCGGGTCATACCTCCGACGAGCACGACGTGCTCGATCTCCTTGACGCCCTTGTTTTTGGCGTCGTCGATCGCCTGGCGCACGGGTGCGACCACACGGTCGAGCAACTCCGAGGTGAGCTCCGCGAGCTTCGCACGCGTGAGGCGCGTGTCGAGGTGCTTCGGGCCCGAGGAGTCCGCTGTGATGAACGGCAGGTTGATCTGCGTCTCCTGGGTGGTGGAGAGCTCGATCTTCGCCTTCTCGGAGGCCTCGTACAGACGCTGCAGCGCCATCGGATCGGCGCTCAGGTCGATGCCCTGGGACTTCTTGAACTCGGAAACGAGCCAGTCGACGATCGCCTTGTCGAAGTTGTCGCCTCCCAGGTGGTTGTCACCAGCAGTCGACTTCACCTCGAACACGCCGTCGCCGATCTCCAGCACGGACACGTCGAACGTGCCGCCACCGAGGTCGAAGACGAGGATCGTCTGGTCTGACTCCTTGTCCAGGCCGTACGCCAGCGACGCGGCCGTGGGCTCGTTGATGATGCGCTTGACGTCAAGGCCCGCGATCGTGCCGGCGTCCTTGGTCGCCTGGCGCTGATCGTCGTTGAAGTACGCCGGGACTGTGATCACCGCGGAGTCCACGCGCTCGCCCAAATACGCTTCCGCGTCGGACTTCAGCTTCTGCAGGATCATCGCGGAGATCTCCGGCGGTGAGTGCTGCTCGCCACCGGCTTCAACACGCGCGTCGCCGTTGGGGCCGGATACGACCTTGTACGGGACGATCGACTCCTCCTCGCGCACTTCGGCCTCCTTGCGGCCCATGAAACGCTTGATCGAGAAGACGGTGTTCTGCGGGTTGGTTACTGCCTGACGCTTTGCGACCGTGCCTACGAGGCGCTCGCCCGAGGCCGTGAATGCGACAACTGAGGGGGTCGTGCGACCACCCTCGGAGTTCTCGATGACGGTCGGCTCGCCACCCTCCAGCACGGCCATGCACGAGTTCGTCGTGCCGAGGTCGATGCCTATGGTCTTGGCCATGAAAAAATGCTCCTTCTAAGACGCTTGATAAATCTAAGTGAGATTGTGGCAGATTTCCTGCCGGGCGTCAAGTGGCCCGCGAAGGCACCGTGTGTCCCTCGGGCGACGCAACTCGATGCTCCTGAAGACCGGCGAGGATCTCCGGCGAGAGCTGTGAGGACGGCCGTCCGAGCCCAAAGCCCTGGCCGCCTTGGATAATCGTCTCGGAGGAGACATCGCGCTGGTCGATCGAGCGCAAGAACTGCAGCGTCTCCTGATCCTCGATGCCCTCGGCAATCACGAAGGCTCCGGTTTGACGCGCGAAGGTCGCCATCGCGAGCAGTACTGCCCGGGCGCCTGGCTCGGTAGCGGCGCCCGCTACGACGCTTCTGTCGAGCTTGACGAACTCGGCCTTGAGTTTGCTCAGCATCTCAAGGCCGGCGTTGCCCGTGCCGACATCGTCGACGGCGAGCAGGAACCCCTGCTGGCGCAGTCGTTGCAAGGTCTTGATCACAGATCCCGTGCGACCGCCGAATCGCTCGGTGACCTCGATTACCACCTGCCCGGCCGAGAGCCCGGCCCGTTCGACCTCAGCGAGTAGCCAGTCGTCACCCTCGGAGTCCAGGTCTAGCGTGACGGGCGCGAGGTTTATGAACAGCAGGACCTCGGGTCCCAGCTCAGGCGCCTCGCGCAGGGCGTGTTGGGCGCACAGCACGTCGAGAGAGTGCACCCGCCCGAGCTGCTCGGCGATGTCGAATGCTTCCGCCGGTCCTGACAGCCCGTAGGAGGGGTCCGGGCGTGTCAGCGCCTCAACCCCGATCAAGGCCTCGGCCTCGAGGTTCCAGATCGGTTGAAAGACCGCAGTCAGGCGTCCCTCCTCGATCAGCCGACGGACGGCCTCTCGCTTCTCAGAGGTCGTCACGATGACCCGCTCGCGCACGTCCTCGAAATGCACTGCACGATTGGCGCCCTGACGCTTTGCCTCATAGAGCGCACCGTCAGCCTCGGCACGCATCGTGTCCGCAGTCATGCCGGGGCGCAGCACACTGACACCCATGCTCACCTCTACCGTCGCGTCTGCGAGCTCGCGGCGCAACCGCGCCACCAACGTGCGGGCACCCTCCACGTCGGCGTGGGAGAAGATCAGAGCGAACTCGTCGCCACCGACTCTGTACGGCCGGTCGCCCGGCCGCACGCCGCGCAGCACCCCGGCGACGCGCTTGAGCACGGCGTCACCGTGCGGGTGCCCGTGACGGTCGTTGATCAGCTTGAAGTCATCGACATCCAACAGGACTAGCGCCAACGGGTCCTGGTAGCGCGCAGCGGAAGCAACGATCTGCGGGAACTCCTCCTGGAAGGCACGCTGATTGGGCAGATCGGTCAGACCGTCGCGAGTCGCACGCCGCAGGACAATCCTGTGATCGCGGATCAGCCGCCGGCCACCAACCAGGTAGAACATCCCGCCCCCTCCCACGAGGCCGAGGAGGCAGATCAGGCCGAGAAGCAGGCGCACTTCGTTCAGCTGTGCGTCATAGACCTGGTGGTCGTAGGTCACCTCATAGGCAAGGTGTTTGCCGCGCACGTGCACCGGGATCACGAACTCGAAGTCGCGACTATCTCGAGCCGGATCTGTCTCATGCCCGGCGTAGGAGCGACCCTGTTCGAGCGCGGCATCGATCGGATCGTCAAAAACGATCCGTCCGACCACGGCACCGCCGGCCGCCGCACGGATCACGTGACGCTGGTCGACGAGCATCGCCTCCCGAGTGCCCGGACTCCGGGCGATCCCATCCAGCAGCCTGTCGATGTCGCCCAGCGCATCCGCCGTGCTGGTCGAACGCGTGCCCACTTCTTCAAATGCCGCACCGTCTGCACGCTGCGAGGACGCGTAATCGCTGATCTGACGCTGCGCCAAGCTTCGCTCCAGAACCACATAGCCGACGATCGCGACCAACGCGAAACTCAGCAGGACCGTCAACAGCAGACGAAGACTGAACGCAAACGCAGCACCCTCGTCACTCCCATCGCCACGGCGCTGGAACCATCCCCGCACCCGCCGCCCCCCGAGGCCGGGCGTCGTAGAGGACTTGCTGCCAGGCGAAAGCGATCGAGGCGAGGGCATCACTGTTCCGTTCGACGCAACGCTCAGCGAACATAAGCGATGTTCAAAGCACTAGAACAAGCAGCGGCGCCGCACCCCCCAGGCGGGGGGTTTGCGCCGCGATCCTCGTAACGGCCCGTGGGCGAGGGGTAGAAATGCGACAGTGACCCGCCTCGAGCGCAACGCAAACATCACCGCCGTGGTGCTCCCGTTTCTCGGCGTGATCGCGGCTGCGGTGATCCTGTGGAACCACTTCCTGGGCGTGCGCGACCTGGCGATCTTCGCCGTCATGTACCTGCTGAGCGCACTGGGCATCACCGTCGGCTTCCACCGCCTGCTCACCCATCGCGCCTTTCAGACGCGCCCGTGGCTGCGCTACACGCTGGCGATCCTCGGCTCGATGTCGCTGCAGGGCGGCGTGATCGACTGGGTCGCAGACCACCGCAAGCACCACACGTTCACCGACGAAGAGGGCGACCCGCACAGCCCCCACGCGGGCCACGGCGCCGGCCTGCGCGGCATGGCCTCAGGGCTCTGGCACGCGCACGTGGGCTGGCTGTTCGAGACCCACGGCCAGGCTTCCTCCAAACGCTACGCGCGCGATCTCGTCGAGGACCCGCTCATGCGACGCATCAACAGGAGCTTCCCGCTGATCGCGCTTGGCTCGCTCGTGCTGCCGTTCCTTGCGGGCCTCGCGCTGAGCGGCGGCTCGCTCGTCGACGGCGGCCTGTCGGCGCTCTTGTGGGCCGGTCTCGTGCGCATCTTCCTCGTGCACCACATCACCTGGTCGATCAACTCGATCTGTCACTTCTTCGGCAGCCGACGCTTCGACACCGACGATCAGTCCACGAACGTCTTCTGGCTCGCGCTGCCCTCGCTCGGCGAGGCCTGGCACCACAACCACCACGCCTTCCCGCAGTCCGCCTTTCACGGCCTGCGCTGGTATGAGCTCGACCCCTCCGGCTGGCTGATCCTGGGGCTCAGGCGGGTGGGGCTCGCATGGGACGTCGTCACCGTTACACCCGAGCGCGCCCGCGCCAAGCTGAGCGATGGCGACGCCCCGACACAGCCCGGCGCCGCGCCCGCGCCGAGCTGAGTCAGCTTTCTGCCCAGCCGCGCGCAGGAGCGCTACCTTTCGCTTATGAACATGGTCCCGTCGGGGCCGATCAAGCCCCGGCTGCGCGGAGTGCTGCACGAGTACGGCTTCTTCGTGTCGCTGCTCTGCGGGGTGGCGCTGATCCTTGCGGCGTCCGGGGGGAAGGCGCGTCTGGCGGCAACGATCTACGCGGTGGCCGTCTCCGGGCTGCTGGGCACGAGCGCGCTCTACCACCGCGTCACGTGGCGGCCCGCCACGCGTCGCTGGATGCGCCGGCTGGACCACTCGATGATCTTCGTGCTGATCGCCGGCACCTACACACCCGTCGCGCTGCTGGCGCTGAAGGGGTCGCTGGCAAACACGATCCTGATCGTGATGTGGGCGGGCGCGCTCGGCGGCGTGATCTTCAAGCTGCTGTGGATCGACGCACCCAAGTGGCTGTTCGCGACCGTGTACACGGCGCTCGGCCTCGTCACCTTCGCCGTCTTCGGTCAGCTGCCCGCCGCGATCGGATGGCTGGGCGCCGCCGGGCTCGCGCTCGGGGGGCTGCTGTACCTGATCGGCGCAGTCGTCTACGCCAGCGGCCGCCCGAACCCCTGGCCGAAGGTGTTCGGCTACCACGAGGTCTTCCACGCGCTCGTGCTCGCCGCCGCCGCGTTGCAGTACGCCGTGATTGCCTTCGCGGTCCTGCCGCGCGGTTGAGCTAAGCGAAGAGCACGCGGCTGGGGCACATGCGCGCCAACGCGCATTCCGTGCAGGCGGGCGAGCGAGCGTGGCAGGTGCGCCGGCCGTGGCGCAGCAGGTTGACGTGCAGCTCGAGCTCCTGACCGGGCGGCGTCAGCGCCAGCATCTGATCGTGCAACTCCTCGAACGGCGCGCCCGTGCGCAGCAGACCCAGGCGCATGCCCACACGTGAGACGTGCGTGTCCACGGGAACGTCACGCAGGCCGTATGCGAACAGCAGCACGCATGCGGCCGTCTTGCGCCCCACGCCCGGGAGCGCAACGAGGTAGTCGCGCGCGCGCTTGATCGGGACGTCCGCCAGCCAGTCCAGTGAGAGCTCTGGCGCCGCCCCGTTCCTCGCGTGGCCTGCGACGTTCGCCGCCCCGGGGGCGCTCGGTTCACCGTTCACCGCGCCCGGCCCGGGGTTGTCGGTGATCGCATTCAGGATCGCCTGGATGCGAACCGACTTGACCTTCGAGATGCCGCCCGGGCGGATCGCCTCCTCGACCTCGGCCACCGGCGCGTCTCGCACCGCCCGCCACTCGCCGTGCTCGCCGCCGAAGCGCTCGCGCAACCTCAGGTAGGCCACGTCGCGGTTGCGGTCGTTCGTCGACTGCGAGAGCACTGTCAGCACCAGCTCCGCCAGCGGGTCATGGTGCGGGCGCATCAAAGGAACGCCGTACACCTCGCGCAGACGTTCGCGGACTCGCACCACGCGGGCGCGCGTCGGCGCTTTCCAGGCTGGGGCCTTACGCGGCACCGCATCACCGTAACCGCCGGGGCTCTTTTGCAGCGTCTATATCCTCGCCCGGTGCCAGCGGGCGAGAGACCACCCCTGAGGAGAGGGCTCTCGCACGCTGCTGGAGCAACGGCGCTCACCGCAGTGCTGGGCGTCGCGTACCTGATCATCGCGCCCGCCAGCCCCGATCTCGCCGCTGCCAGCTACCGCAGCGACCTGTTCTCGCGAGTCGGCTTCACGCTGTGGGACAACTCCTGGTACGCGGGGCACCACCTGCTGGCCTACTCGTTGCTCGCTCCCGCGCTGGGAGCGCTGATCGGCCCGCAGCTGCTGGCAGCGATCTCAATGGTGATCGCCACCGCGCTGTTCGCTTTGCTGATCGACGGCCACTTCCCGCCGCGCGCCGTGCAGATCGCCGCAGTGTGGTTCGCGATCGGCGCGTCTGTGGCGCTGCTCTCCAGTCGCGTGCCGTTCAACCTCGGGCTCGCGATCGGGCTGGGCTCTGCGCTCGCCGCCGCGCGCGGACGGCTGTGGCTGGCAGCGCCCCTGGCGGTGCTGTGCGCACTGGCGAGCCCCGTCGCCGGCGCGTTCCTCGCGCTCGCCTTCCTCACGTTGGCGGTTGTCGGGCCCGCGCGCGCGTGGCCGCTCGGACTCACCGCCGCCTCGCTCGCGCCCGTCGGCCTGCTCGTGATCGCGTTCCCAGAAGGCGGCTCACAGCCATTCGTCGCCTCCGCCTTCTATCCGGCGCTCGTGGGCGTGCTGATCATCGCCGCGCTGATCCCGGCCGAGCAGCGGCTGCTGCGGATCGGCGCGCTGCTGTACGCGGCCGCGCTCACCGGCTCCTACCTCGTGCCCACAGCCGTCGGCGGCAACGCCGACCGGCTGGGAGCGCTTGTCGCCGGCCCGGTCGCCGCGTGCGTGCTCACCGGCGCCGCGCGCGCCGGCTTCCGCTTTCGAGCCCTGATCGTGCTCGCACCGTTCCTGCTCTACTGGCAGGCCAACGCGCCCGTCGCCGACTACAAATCGACGCTTCACAACAAGTCGGTGAACGCCTCCTTCTACGAGCCGCTGATCGGCGAGCTGCACGCGCTGCACGTCGGCTACGGCGCGGGACCGGCGCGCATCGAGGTGGTCGCCACCGCCGACCATTGGGAGGCGCGCTGGGTGGCGCCGCACGTGATGCTCGCACGCGGCTGGGAGCGTCAGCTGGACGTCTACCGCAACGGCATCTTCTACGAAGAATCCAAGCCGCTGACGGCAGCGCGCTACCGCGCATGGCTCGCGCAGAACGCGATCTCATACGTCGCGCTCCCGGACGCGCCACTCGATTACTCCGCACGCGCCGAGGCCCGCCTCCTGCGCAGCGGCCGAGCCACCTACCTGCACGAAATCTGGAAATCCAAGAACTGGCGCCTGTTCGCCGTCGTCAACCCCACGCCGCTCGCCAGCGCACCCGCTGTGCTCGAGCGCGTGAGCACCGACTCGCTGACGTTGTACGCACCACGCCCGGGCACCTACACCGTGCGCGTGCGCTTCACCCCTTACTGGGAGCTCAACGAAGGCGTTGGCTGCGTCGCGCGTGCGCCGGGGGAATGGACCGAGGTGCAGGCGCACCGCGCGGGCAGCTTCCACGTGGTGATCGGCTTCTCGCTCGCGCGTATTCTCAGCGACGCACCTCGCTGCCGCTGAGCATCGTCTAGGATTTCCAGGTTGATGGTCGCTCGCGCTCGTCTACTGCAGGCGCGCGTCCTGCCCCGCGGATGGCTGGACGTGTTGCGGCAGATCTCTCTCTTCGGCGCCGCCTATCTGGCGTACGGACTCGTGCGGGGGCTCGTCGTAGGAGACGCCAACGAGGCCTTCGCCAACGCGCGCGATCTGATCTCGCTGGAGCGCTCGCTGCACGTGTTCGTCGAGCCTTCAATCCAGGCGTGGGCCTCGAGCAGCCACTTCCTGATGGTCGCCGCCAGCTGGACGTATGTGAACGCACAGACCAGCGTGACGGTGGCGGCGCTCATCTACCTGTACCTGCGACACAACCGCAACTTCTACTTCGTGCGCAACATGTTCATGATCGCGATGGCGATCGCGCTCGTCGGCTACAGCGTGTTCCCCACCGCGCCACCGCGCTTCTTCCCCGAATGGGGATTCATCGACACCGTCTCGAACCTGACCGGCGTGCACGTGACGCACGCCAGCGCGGCGATGACCAACCTTGTCAACCCCTACGCCGCCGTCCCATCCATGCACGTGGCGTTCGCGCTGATGATCGGCTGGTCGCTGGCGCGTCTGGTGCGCTGGCGGATCGCGCGGGTGCTCTGGCTGATGTACCCCTTCGTGATCGCATTCGTGATCGTCGTCACCGCCAACCACTTCATCTTCGACGCGTTCCTCGGCGCGCTCACCGCCGGTGCCTCCGCGTACGGCGCGAGCTGGCTCGCACGCGCCCGCCCGCACGTCTGGCGCTTCTCTGGCGTCGCGCCCGCCAGGCTGACGGCGGGCGGCTAGAGCGTGGCCCCACCGAGACAGCGGAACCCCTCACCACGCACCCGCAGCGGCAGCCGTCGCGCGGGGCGCACCCGTCGTGCGCGTGCGCCCATCGGAGCCGGCGAACGGCGCACGCTCGTACGCAACAGGCTGATCGAGTCGCGCCTCACGCCCAACACGATCTCGCTCACCGGGTTCGTGCTGAACATCGTCGCCGCGGTGCTCGTGTGGGAGCGGCTGTTCTTCCTCGGCGGCATCGCCTTCATCGTCGGCTCTGTCATGGACACGCTCGACGGGCGCTACTCGCGCATGTCCGGCAAGGGCACCCCGTTCGGGGCCTTCCTGGACTCGACGCTCGACCGCATCGAGGAGGGCATCGTGCTGACCGCCGTCGCCGGCTACTTCGCGTTGCACGGCAATCGCGTCGCCGCCGCCGCGGTCGTGGTCGCGGTGCTCGCGTCGCTGATGGTCAGCTACACCCGCGCCCGCGCGGAGGCGCTCGGCGTCGAGTGCAAGGTGGGGATCGCCACGCGGCCCGTGCGCGTCGTGATCCTCGCGATCGGCCTGGTGTTCGCGCGGGGCGCTTCGCTCGGCAACTTCGAGCTGCTCGAGCCGGCCGTGTACGTGCTCGCAGCGCTCAGCGTAGTCACCGTCGTGCAGCGCATCTGGCACGTGCGCAATGAGCTGTCCGTGTGACCTCGAGCGTCCCGCGGAGTAGTCTCTTGCGACGCCGGGCGGGGACCCCCTCTCCAGCTGGGCGTCACACCTGAGAAGCAGGGAGCCCCGACAGGGCTGCCTCGACCGGGCGCTTGCGCCCTCGCAAAGGAAATCTCACCCGTGATCAAGGAGCACAGCAACGGCCGCGCCCACAGCAACGGCGCCGCCTCACAGAACGGCGCCAGCCGCTACCAGTCTGAGAAGGTACGAGTCGCGATCATCGGCGTCGGCAACTGCGCCTCCGCGTTCGTGCAGGGCATTCACTACTACCGCGACGCCGACCCCGACGCGCGCGTCCCCGGCCTGATGCACGTGGACCTCGGCGGCTACCACGTGCGCGACGTCGAGTTCACCGCCGCGTTCGACATCGACTCCACCAAGGTCGGCAAGGACCTCGGCCAGGCAATCTGGGCCGGACAGAACAACACGATCAAGTTCGCCAAGGGCAAGCATGCGGTGCCCAGCAAGCTCGGCGTGCCCGTGTACCGCGGTATGACCCACGACGGCCTCGGCAAATACCTCAAAGAGAAGATCAAAAAGGCCCCCGGCGAGACCGCCGACATCGTCAAAATCCTCAGGGACACGCATACCGACGTGGTCGTCTCATACCTTCCCGTCGGCTCTGAGGACGCGACCAAGTGGTACGTCGAGCAGGTGCTCGAGGCCGGCTGCGGCTTCGTCAATTGCATCCCCGTGTTCATCGCCCGCGAGGACTACTGGGACAAGCGCTTCAAAAAGGCCGGGCTGCCGATCGTCGGCGACGACATCAAGTCGCAGGTCGGCGCCACGATCGTGCACCGCACGCTCGCGCGACTGTTCGCCGAGCGCGGCGTTGAGATCGAGCGCACCTCGCAGCTGAACGTGGGCGGCAACATGGACTTCTACAACATGCTCGAGCGCGAGCGCCTGGAGTCCAAGAAGATCTCAAAGACCAACGCCGTCACCTCGATCATGGATCACCAGCTGCCGGCCAGCGACATCCACGTCGGCCCGTCGGACTACGTGCCGTGGCTGACCGATCGCAAGTGGGCGCACATCCGCGTCGAGGGCCAGGCCTTCGGCGACGTGCCGCTGAACCTGGAGCTGAAGCTCGAGGTGTGGGACTCGCCCAACTCGGCCGGGATTGTGATCGACGCGGTGCGCTGCTGCAAGCTCGCACTCAACCACGGCGTGGGCGGCCAGCTCGACGGGCCGTCTTCCTACCTGATGAAGTCGCCGCACACGCAGCGACCGGATGAGCAGGCGCGCAGGGACACCGATGCGTTCATCGCGCGGTATGCCGCACTCCCGAGCACGCGCAGCGGCGGCGCTAGGCGGACCGCCAAAGCGACTCCGGCCAAAGCGGCAGCGAAACCGGCGGCGAAAGCCACCCGTGCGGTGAGCGCGAGCAAACGCCGCACGGCGAAAGCGGCGGCGGCGAAATAGCCGCCGCCCGCACCCGCTAGCGCCGCTGCGGGTGCACGCGGGATAATCGTGGCGTCGATGGCCGTCTCGTTCTCCATAGCCCACGTGACCCCGTATCCGTGGGAGGCCGAGGACAACGAGGTCAACGCGCACGTCAAGCGCGTAACCGCGGCGCTATCCAAGCGCGGCCACCGCGTGCTGGTGCTCGCGCCGTCGCGCTCGCAGGAGCGTGTGCGCGCATCGCGCAAGGCGATCCGCGCGGCGCGCGGAGGACCGCAGGGCGCCGCTTCGCTGCTGGAGGGCACCGACCGCGGCACGCCGCGGGTGATCGCGGTGGGAGAGGTGCTCGACTTCCCCGGCCCCACGCGCCCGGCGCGCGCGGGAGCGCGGCGGCGGGCGGCGGCGCTGCCGATCGACGTGGCACGCACGGTGGAGGAACTTCTGAGCACCGTCCCGCTCGACTTCGTGCACGTGCACGAGCCATTCGCGCCGAGCACCTCCAACGCCGCCCTGCGCCACTCCTGCGCGCTGAACGTCGGCTCGTTTCACTCCTCCAGCGAGCGGCTGCTCTCGACGATCCTCGCGCGCCGCTTCGTCGAGAGCTTCTTCGGACGCCTGGACGCCCGCACCGCCAGCCTGCCGGCGACGGCGGAGCTGATGAGCAGCCACTTCCCCGGCGAGTACCAGCTCGTGCCCGACGACGATCACGCTGCCGAGGAGATGGAGCGCATCTACATGGAGCTCGCCGCGCGCCGGCATCCCACGGAGGGCGACCGCGCGCTGCGCCAGGTGCTCTCCACGCGACCGTTGATCGACGTCGACCTGCACATGCACACCGACCACTCCGGCGACTGCGCCACGCCCGTGGAGGTGCTCCTGGCGAGCGCACGCGAGCAGGGTCTGGGCGCGATCGCGGTGACCGACCACAACGAGATCTCTGGGGCACTGGAAGCCAAGGCGCAGGGTCCCACGGCCGGCGTGAAGGTGATCGTCGGCGAGGAGGTCAAGACAGCCTCCGAGGGCGAGGTGATCGGGCTGTTCATCAAAGAGAAGATCCCCCGCGGACTGACGCTCAAGGAGACGATCGCCGAGATCAAGCGCCAGGGGGGAATCGTGTACGTGCCCCATCCCTTCGACCGCATGCACTCGGTGCCCGACTACGAGAACCTGCTGAAGGTGCTCGACGAAGTGGACGCGATCGAGGTGTTCAACCCGCGCGTTGCGATCAGCGCGTTCAACGACGAGGCCGTCCGCTTCGCCGCCAAGTACCGCGTGATCGCAGGGGCCGGGTCCGACTCCCACGTCGCGCAGGGGCTCGGCTCGGTGCGCATCCGCATGCGTGACTTCGATGGGCCGCAGGAGTTCTTGCAGTCGCTGCGCGACGCCGAGATCCTCACGCGGCCCTCCTCGCTTCTCTACGTGCAGGCGCTGAAGTTCCTGCAGACCCGCGCCACACCGCGCTCAGCGCGCCGTGCCAGCAAGGCGCGGCGGCTGCGCAGACTGAATCGCAGCCATGGCGGTGGCGGGCGGCGATAAAGAGGGGCGGCGCAGGTGAGATCACGACGGGGCGATCGAGGGTCGAGCGGGGGGAGGACGCAGGGAGCGTGGCGTGCTTCGCACGCGAGCGACCGAGGACGCTGCCCCGCGATGTGCCATCGGCCGTCCCGCAAGTACTGATGCACCTTCAAGGACAAGACGACCCCTCGTCAAATCCCTCCGGACCGATGCCAGTTACAGATGACGAGATCCGCGAGAAGTACCTCGAGCGAGCGATCCGCGAGCTCAACACCCTGACGCGCGAGCTGCAGTCCTGCCCGCACTGCCCGCGGGGCAACCTGATGCCGGTGCTCGGCTCCGGGCATCCGCAGGCCGACATCATGCTGCTGAAGTACTCCGCGCGACCCTCGGAGGTCGAGGAGGGCGTCGCCTTCTACGGCCGCGCCGGCGGTGCACTGATGAAGTCGCTGAAGCGCCTGTCGATCGATCCGCTGGCCGTGTACGGGACGCTGTGCGTGAAGTGTCCGCTGAGCGACGCCTCGCTCGCCGACTTCGCGTGCGTCTCACGCGTGGTCGAGGAGATCGCGATCGTGCAACCGAAGATCGTCGTCGTCATGGGGCCCGAGGCGCTGGCCGCACTCGGCGAGATGGAGATCCCGCTGGCGCGCCCGCTGCGCGAGGCGGTCGGCGAGATCCAGCAGCTGACGCCGATGATCGATGCGCTGTACGTGCCCAGCATCGACGAGTCGCTGGACGAGCAGGACGCCAAGCGGGACTTCTGGGCTGCCTTCCGCGTGCTCGGCGACTGGTACGCCGCGCAGCCGCCCTACTGATCAGACGACGAGCACGATCTTGCCGAGCTTGCCGCCGGCCGCGAAGCTGTCGTAGGCCGCGCCCGCCTGCGCCAGCGGGAACGTCTGCGCGATCGGCACGGTCAGGGCGGGTGGGCTGCCTTCAAACAGCGGCAGCACCTCGTGCTCAAGCCGGCGCGCCGCCAGTGCTTTCTCCTCCGCCGGGCGCGCCCGCAGCGTGGACCCGAAGATGCGCGCACGCTTGCCCATCAACGCCAGCAGGTTCAGCTCGGACTTGGCGCCGGCGGACACGCCGATCACGGTGATGCGCCCGCGGGTGGCCAGCGCCTGCAGGTTCTCGCCCATGTTGGGAGCGCCGACCAGCTCGAGGATCACGTCGAACGGCCCGTGCTCGGCGAAGCCCTCCGGCGCGATCACCTCGGCGCCGAGGGCGGCCACCTGCGCGCGCAGCTGCTCGTTGCGCACGCTCGCCGTGACCCGCGCGCCGATCGCCCTGGCGAGCTGGATCGCCGCGGTGCCCACGCCCCCCGCGCCACCGTGCACGAGCAGGCGCTCGCCGGGACGCAGCTGCGCCTGATCGCAGAGCGCGTCGTGCGCGGTGGTGAAGACCTCAGGCAGACCGCCGGCCTGGACCCAGTCGAGGCTCTGGGGCACGGGCATCAACAGGCGCTCGTTCACGGTGAGAAGCTCCGCCTGCGCGCCCCCGCCGACGATGCCCATCACCCGCTCGCCCACCGAGAAGCGTTCCGCCGCGTCGCCCAGCGCCGCGACCTCGCCGGCGAACTCCATGCCGGGGATGTCCTGAGGGAAGCCGGGGGGAGCCGGGTACAGGCCGCGCCGCTGCATCATGTCCGCACCGTTCAGCCCGGCCGCGTGAACTCGCACCAGCACCTCCCCCAAACCAGGGGCGGGGTCCGGGTGCTCCTCGATCACGATCTCCTTCTCGCGGATGGTCGCTGCGCGCACGCGACGATCCTATCCTCAGCCCGCCCGGTGCCCCGGCGCCTGCCGGGCTGGAGCGAGGACCGAGCTACTCCAGCAACACGGTGTCCTCGTCCGAGTACGCAGGCGCGCACGCACACAGCAAGCGCAGCGGCACCGATCCCACGTTGAAGATCTTGTGGCGCGCCGAGGGCGGGATCAGGGCACAGTCTCCTTCTTCGACGGTGCGCTCCTCGCCGTCGATGATCAGGCGACCGGTGCCCGCGCTCACGAGATAGAGCTCCTCGGTGACGCGGTGCAGATGTTCGGTCGTCGCGCCGCCCACCGGGATCGTCGCCTCCGCCAGGCTCTGGTTCTGTGCGGGCGCGGACACCCTGCCCGCCCACTCTCTGATCTGCGAGCCGTCCATCGTCGTGAACGGCTCTATCTGACCATACGAGGTGACGTGCATGCTCACGCGGGGACACTCGTCGCACCCGGCTGCGGCGAGGCGCAGAACGCGCACTTGCGCGCCTGGCGCGGGATCTCGCTCAGGCACTCAGTGCAGGGCGTCGTCTCAGACTCGGTGTCCTGGCCCGACTGGCGGCGCGCCACCAGCACGTTCACGGGCTTCACGACGAAGAAGAAAACCGCCGTGGCGATCGACACGAAAGCGATCAGCGAGTTGATGAACGCGCCGTAGCGAAACTGGCTGTGGTGGATCGTGAAGATCAGGCCCGAGAAGTCAGGTTTGCCGATGATCGCCGCCACGATCGGCGTCAACAGGTCGGTCACCAGCGCCGTTACCACCGCACCAAATGCAGCTCCGATGACGATCCCGACCGCGAGATCGATCACGTTCCCGCGAAGCAGAAATTCCTTGAACTCCTTGGCCATTCCGGTCCCCTTTCTCGAAGTCAGCTCAGCTCACGCCGAGCGCCGGGTCCAGTCAGCGGATCTTCGCAGCCGGCTCTGACGTGCT
>Ga0209006_10001791_pt1 | contig 19448 bp, 19 predicted proteins | sample JacPin_JW_Ref_O2_FD_188567 | JGI IMG/M metagenome (GOLD analysis project Ga0209006, IMG submission 188567) | Forest soil microbial communities from Algoma, Ontario, Canada - Jack Pine, Ontario site 1_JW_Ref_O2 (SPAdes) (version 2) | ecosystem: Environmental > Terrestrial > Soil > Boreal...
GTGGGCAGGAGTCGTATCCGACGATTCCGCTGACGATCTGGCCGCAGCACACCGCCCGCAGCACCCGGTCGGTGAAAACCTCGACATCGCCGAACGGCAGATATGGCTTAGCGATCAACAGGGCCGCCACGCCGTGGGCCGCCGCCCACAACTCGAGCGCGACGCGGGTCGGATCGTCACGCGTGTAGACGCCCTCGTCCATCATCGCCTCCACGCCGGCACGCATGTGCGCGAACGCGGAGCTGTTGAGCGAGAGGTCGACGTCGCTGCCAGGTCGCCCCTCGCTCATCGTCGCGATGCGGTACAGCTCGGGGGTCTGCAGCGCGAACCGCACGTACGCCCCTCCCAGCGCTCGCAGCACGTCCATCGCGGTGGTCCGCCCCACGGCGGCGCGTTGCATCTGTTCGTCGAGCTTCTCGAAGTAGCGCGCGCACACCGCGTCCAACAGCGCGTCCTTGTCCTTGAAGTGCAGGTATATCGATGGCGGCGTCACCCCGACACGTTCGGCGACCAACCGGATCGAAACCGCTTTGGCGTGACCGGTATCCAGCAACAATTCCGTGGCGGCGTCCAAGATCTCGTCGCGCAGTAGGTCGCCGGCGCCGCGCGGCGCCCGCCTGCGGCGGTCCTGGCTACGAACGGGAGTCGACACGCGGACCAGTCTCCGTCACCGTCGTGTCGGAAAGCGAGGGTTTGTGGTCTGGTGCCGTGCCCGCCTCGCTGATCCCGATCCGAGCGTGCAGCCACGCCAACGGCCCAGGCGCCCACCAGTTCGCGCGTCCGAGCACACGCATGAACGCGGGCACAAGAAGCATCCGCACCAGCGTGGCATCCACCAGTACCGCGAGCGTGAGGCCCAGGCCGAACATCCGCATGAACGCCACCTGAGCGGCGATCAGCGCCGCGAACGAGATCGCCATCAACAGCGCCGCCGCTGTCACCACGCGCCCGGTACGGGCCAGGCCCAGCGCGACGGCCTCGTCGTTGTCGGCCCGCGTGCGCCCCGAGTCCAGCCAGTATTCGCGGATTCTGGAGATCAGGAAGACCTCATAGTCCATCGACAGCCCGAATGCGACGCAGAACAACAGCACCGGGATGTTGTTGACGAGAGTGCCGGTGGGTGTGGTGCCAAAGGCGCCCAGGTGGCCGTCCTGAAAGATCCAGACCAGCGCACCGAACGCGGCGGTCAGCGACAACACGTTGAGCAGCAACGCTTTCAGCGGCAGCACGACGCTGCCGGTGAGCAGGAACAGCAGCACGAAACTGATCACCGCGATCACGGTCAGCACAACGGGTATCCGCGACGAGACGGCCTTGCTGCTGTCGCGGTTCACCTGCGCCGTCCCGGTGAGCAACACGTCGTGACCCGCAGGTCCGCGAATGGCGTGCAGCCCGTCCAGCTGAGTCTCCGAGGCCTGGCTGAACAGTGGCGCGGTGCTGGCGATCGTCACGAATGCGCGGTCGTCCTGGACGCCGGTCGCCGCTGAGGGCGGCCCGACCAGCGCGCCGCGCACGAAGGTGCCGTTCGGCGTCGACACCGACGAGACGTCCGGCACTTCGGAAAGATCTGCGCCATACCGGGTCAGCTCGTCTCCCGTGACACCGGACATATCGGGAATCAGCGCGACCACGTCGGTGGCGGCGTCGACGGCGAAGTCGGTGCGCAGGCTGTCACCGACCTGGCGCGAGGACGCCGACTGCGGCAGCACGCGGTCATCGGGGAAGCCCCACTTCACACCCAGGAACGGAGCGCCGAGCACCAACAGCAGCGCGATGATCGCCAGGCCGACCGGAATCGCGTGGTGCATCACGAATTTCGTGGACCGATACCAAAACGTCTGCTCGACAGGCTTCGTGACCGGCTCCGGCCGGCGCAGCAGCCGGCGGCCAAGCTTGCGCATATCCAGTGAATCCAGCCGATCACCCAGCAACGCGATCGCAGCCGGCGTCACGATGATCGCCGCGGCCGCGGCGAATGCCACCACCGCAACCCCGGCGTAGGCGAACGACTTCAGGAAGTACATCGGGAACAGCACCATAGCGACCATCGACAGGGCGACGGTCATCGCCGAAAACAGCACGGTGCGGCCCGCGGTCGCCATCGTGCGCACCAGCGCCGCGTCGCGGTCGGCGCCGTCGGCGACCTCGTCGCGGTACCGGCTGATGATCAGCAGCGTGTAGTCGATCGCCAGCGCGAGGCCCATCGCGATGCTGAGGTTCAGCGCGAAGATCGACACGTCGGTGACGAACGTGATCGCGTGCAGCACCGCCATCGAGCCGAGGATCGCGAATCCGCCGACCGCCAACGGCAGCGCGGCCGCAAGCAGACCACCGAAGACCCAGACCAGAACGATGAAGCTCAGCGGGATCGCGAGCGACTCCATCAGCAGCAGATCTTTTTCACTCTGGTTGTTGATCTGCACGTAGATCATCGCCTCGCCACCGGCCTTGACCGTCACACCGTCGCGGTCGTGCACCACCTGACCGACGAGGGCCTTGGCGTGCTGCTGCGCCTCGTTTTCGGTACCCGAGATGCCTGCGACGATCAAGCCCGTCGTACCGTCCTTGCTCACCAACGCCGGTGCGGCGGACGGCGGCGACGTCCATGCCGAGTCGACCTTGGCGACGAACGGCGCATTCTGCAGCTGCCGAACAATGTCCGTGCCGACCGACCGCGCGTCGGGGCTCTGCGCACCCGCGTCCGAGGTGACGCTGATGACGAGCTGCATATCGCCCTGACCGAAGGTCTGCGAGAGCATTTTCTGGGCTTGTGCCGACTGAGAGGTCGGGTCTTGGAAGCCTCCCGCCGACAGACTGTCGATCACCGGGACACCGAACACGGCGGTTGCGACCATCACCAACAGCGCCGCGGCGATGATGCGCCGCGGGGCCGCGATGGCCAGTCGAGCGATTCGGTGAAGCACGATGGTCCCTCCGGCAGGTCGTATATCGGCGGTAACTTATCAGTGATAACTCATCGCGGTCAAGGACGCCCGCGGCTCTGCGCGCGAGCAGACGCACGAGCCCCTGACACGCCGAAGGCGAAGAGTGCGTCGTGTCTGCTCGCGCGGCGGACAGTGCTCGCCAACCTACCCGCCGGTAAGAATTGCCACCGTTTTCCGAACCGTGACTCAAAGTCCTCTTAATGGTGATCAATACGCTCTGAGGCATGTGGATCGATGACACCAGCGCCGACGTCATCAAGATTGACTTCGACGTGCTCTACCACGGCGATGTGTTGGTAGAGGGCGACACCTCGGAGCAGTTGGACGACTGGCACCCGCTGGCCCCCGCTGTCTGACAGCACGGCGGGAAGCCCTCAACGCGCGAGTTTGCTCCCGCGCACCCGGCATTAGGCCGGAACCTTCTCATCGTCATTTGAACCAATCCTTTCGCCCGGCCGCCCGGTAATCCGTACTTCGGGGGGTCTTGACGAGCCGTGACACCAGCTCACCGACCACGCCGTTTCCACCTCTTTCCAGTCGCGCCGAACGGGCTGGACGGGTGGCTCAACCGCCCGGTTTTGCCGAGAGGCGTTGCACCCCAGATTCAAAGATTTCGCCAACGCGTCCGCCGCACCCTTTACGTGACCGGCCACCACGGCCGACACCACGGAAGGGAAAAACATGACCACCACTCACAACGTGAAGAAGCTGGCCGGCAAGGCGCTCCTGTCGGGCGCCGCCGCGCTGGTCGCATTGGGACTGGCTTCGGGTACCGCACAGGCCTTCAACCCGCAGCCGGACCCGCCGGGCAAGCCGATCGCCGTTGGCACGCACGAAGCGCTAACACGCTAGCTACTTCGACCCGAAGGACCCGTGATCGGCGCGAGTGACGGGCTGGATCAGCCGGTGGTCTGCACGACCGGCTGATCGGGGCCGAACGCCTCGGTGAACGTCGTCGTCAGCTCTACCTCGGGGCCATCCGGATCGCGCCGTCCAGGCGAATTACCTCGCCGTTGAGCATCGGGTTCTCGACGATGTGCACCGCCAGCGCGCCATACTCGCCGGGCTTGCCGAGGCGGCTGGGGTGCGGAACCTGCGCGCCGAGCGACTTCTTCGCTTCTTCGGGCAGCATCGCCAACAGCGGGGTGTCGAACAGACCCGGTGCGATCGTCACCACGCGAATTCCTTTGCTGGCCAAGTCGCGTGCGATCGGCAGTGTCATGCCGACGACACCGCCCTTGGACGCCGAATACGCGGCCTGTCCGATCTGGCCGTCGAACGCCGCGACCGACGCGGTGTTGATGATGACGCCGCGCTCCTCGCCGAGCAGCTCGGTGTTGGCGATCCGTTCAGCGCCGAGCCGCAGCACGTTGAAGGTGCCGACCAGGTTGATGTTCACCACCCGCTGGAAGTTCTCCAGCGGGTAGACACCGTGCTTGGACAACACCCGGATCGCGTCGCCGGTACCCGCGCAGTTCACGACGATGCGCAGCGGCCCCAGCGAGTCGGCGGTGTCGAGCGCGGCGGTCACGGACTCCGGATCGGTGACGTCGCCCGGCGCGAAGCGCACACGATCGCCGAGCTCCTCGGCCACTTCCTCGCCCTTGCTGTTCGGCAGGTCGAGAATGACGACCTGCGCACCCTCATTCAGCAGCGCCTTGGTGGTGGCCAGCCCCAGGCCGGATGCACCGCCGGTGACGACGGCTACGGCGTCTTTGATCTGCACTGATCGGCTCCTTTCGTCGGTGAGCCAGCGACCCGACCCACTGGTTGGTCGAACTATACAGAGCACCTAAGGTGTAGCCATGACCACCGTCGATTCCAGCATCGAGGCCTACCCGACCGTCCACGGGCTGTCGACCGCCCTTGTCGACGGCGTGCTGTCGATCACGATGAACCGCCCGGACAGCCTCAATGCACTCACCGAGGCGATGATGACGGGCATCGCCGACACGGTCGAGCGCGCCGGCAGCGACGAACGGGTGAGGGTGGTCCGACTGGGCGGTGCGGGGCGGGGCTTCAGTTCGGGTGCCGGGATCAGCGAGGACGACCAGAAGAGCGGCGGGGGAAGTTCTGCCACCACGATCATCGATGAGGCGAACCGGGCCGTCCGCTCCATTGCGGCGCTACCGAAGCCGGCCGTCGCGGTCGTGCATGGTCCCGCCGCCGGGGTGGCCGCTTCATTGGCGCTCGTGTGCGACGTCGTACTGGCATCGGAGAAGGCGTTCTTCATGCTGGCGTTCACCAAGATCGCGCTGATGCCCGATGGCGGCGCGTCGGCATTGGTCGCCGCGGCGGTCGGTCGGATTCGCGCGATGCGAATGGCCCTGCTCGCGGAACGGATCCCTGCTCGCGAGGCGTTCGACTGGGGCTTGGTGACAGCGGTCTATCCCGACGACACCTTCGACGCCGAAGTCGACAAGGTGTTGGCGACACTGGTGAGCGGCCCCGCCGTGGCGCTACGCAAGACAAAGGAGGCGATCAACGCCGCCACGCTCACCGAGCTCGAGGGCGCGTTCGAACGCGAGATGGTCGGCCAGTCGGCGTTGATCAGATCGGATGACTTCAAAGAGGGCACGCTCGCGTTCCAGCAGCGCCGGTCGGCCACCTTCACCGATACCTAGGACGCCGATACCTAAGACAGGGCCTTCATGCCGTAGGCCTCACTCAGCAGTGACGCCAGCAGCGGAATCTGTTGTGCATCGATGTCGGGTAGCGGCATCACGGCGCGCACAATCGCCGCGCCGTCGAACGTGTTCGTCAGCGTCGCTGCGAGTATGGCGAGGGTCTCCTCCGGCACATTCTCGGTCCCGGGCAACGCGTGTGCCGCTTCAAAGATCTTCGTGCCGTACTCGGTGAGCACGTGTTGCAAAGTGGCCCTGAGCTTCTCATCGGTGCGGGCCGCGATCATCAGTTCGTACATCACCGCGTTCGTCGGGTTGCGGGTGATGTCGCGCAGGATCTCCAGGACCGCCTCGATCGCCGGCCCGTCGGCCGGTATCTCCGCGACCTGCTTGGTGAACAACTCGAGTTGACGCCGCAGCACCTCGTACGCGGTGGCCGCCATGAAGTCGCCCATCGTCTCGAAGTGCCGGAAGAGGGCTCCCACCGACACATCGGCCCGCTTGGTGATCACGGCCGCCGACGCCCGCGCATATCCCACCTCGACGATCGTGGCGATGCTGGCGTCGAGCAGACGCGCGACGGTCTCCTCGCGGCGTTGCTGCTGGGTTCTGGCCATGTCAGACCCCAACCCCGGCGCGCGGAGTTGACCGGCCCGCCCGCAGGAAGCGACCTGACTTAGCGATGGTGCCGTAGCCCTCGCGGAATTCACCACTGCGGTAGACGATCTCGCCGTTCACACCGGTCGCAACCACGGCTGCGTCGTTCCGATTGACCATCCGGCTCAAGCCTCCGTAGAAAGGCACCTTCTCCTCGTGGTAGCCGTCCACCGATTCGTCGAGGCCGGCAGGATCGATCACGACGAAGTCCGCGCGATCGCCCTCGCGCAACGTCCCGGCGTCGAGGCCGAACCAGTCGGCGACCTCCGCGGTGAGGCGATGGATCGCGTGCTGGATGGTCATAAACGGCGCTGACGCCCGCTCGGCGTCCAGCGTGCGCTTCAAAAGCCGCAGCGAGAAGTTGTAGAACGCCATGTTGCGCAGATGCGCGCCGGCGTCCGAGAAGCCCATGTGGATGGTCGGCTCGACGGCAAGCCTGTCGAGCTGCTTGGGCCGGTGGTTGGCGACGGTCGTCGTCCAGCGGACGTTGCGCTCGCCGTTCTCAACCAGCACGTCGAGGAACGCGTCGAGCGGATGCAGTCCGCGCTCGTCGGCGATCTGCCCGAAGGTCTTGCCCACCAACGTCTTGTCCGGGCATTCGACGATGACCGCATCGTGAAGGTCGCGGTGCCACAGTGACGGGCCCAGCTTGATGCGGTCGAACTGGCGGCGGAACCGACGGCGGTACTCGTGGTCGGCCAGCAACTCATTGCGCTCCAGCTGATCCCGCAAGTGCAGAGCCGCCGTGCCGGCGCCGAACTCCTCGAAGACCGGCAGGTCGATCCCGTCGGAGTACAGCTCGAACGGAACGGGGAGATGCTGGAAGCGAATGCTCGCGTTCAGCACCTTGTTCAAGAGTCGCGTGCCGGGCCCGAACACGTGCACCGCAGCAGGGTTGGACTTGGCGTCCGCCGACACCAGCAGGCTCATCCGAACGCCGTTGCGGCGTCCGAACATCCCGCTGCTCGACAGGAAGAACAGAAGTGCCGACGCCGGGTTCTTCACGTCAGGCGCGCTCTGCAGGATGCGGCCACGCTTACGCAACACCTTGATCAGCCTGCGTCGCTCTCGCCACGTCGCGAATGTCGACGGCAGAGCACGCGATCGGAAGCGCTCGCCGTCGAGTTTGTCGATCGCCGCGTCCATCCCGGACATGCCGAGAATGCCCGCGTCGAGCGCTTCGTCGAGCAACGCGGCCATCTTCTCCAGTTCCGCGTCCGTCGGCTTCACGTCGTCTTCTGTCGCGCGCTTGAGGCCCAGCACCGAGGTCCGCAGGTCCGAATGACCAAGCATCGAGCTGACATTCGGCCCCAAGGGCAGGTTGTCGAGCGCCTGAACGTATTCAGCGGCCGTCGACCACGTCTTCTTGGCATCCAGCGCACCGATGACGTACTTGCGCGGCACCGCCTCGACCCGGCTGAAGAGATCGGCGGCGTCCTCGGAGTCGGCATAGATCGCCGACAGCGAGCAGTTGCCCAGCAGAACCGTGGTGACGCCGTGCCGCACCGACTCGCGCAGGCCGGGATCGAGCAGGACCTCGGCGTCGTAGTGGGTGTGCACATCGATGAAGCCCGGCACGATCCACTTGCCCGCCGCGTCGATCACGTCGGGGCAGCCCGTCTCGTCCAACGGCCCGGCGGACACAGCGGACACAATCCCGTCGCGAATGCCCAGGGTTCGGGTCTGCGGGGCCCTCCCGGTTCCGTCGAACCACAAGCCGTTGCGAATGATCACGTCATAAGTCATGGCGGGAGCATAACATAGATAGTGAGCACTCGCAATCTTTTATATCGCGCCTTGTCAGAGGCCGAAAACCGCGGGCAGAGCGAGCAGCATGACCAATCCCCAGACGAAGTGGGTGAGCGCAGGAGCCAGCACGCCGCCGGTGGCTCGCCGCTCCAGGGCGCAGACCGTGCCGAGGATGATCGCAGCGACCCCGAGCATCGGGTTGCCGCTCGCCAGTGTCGCTGCGACATAGAGCACCGTGGAGACCGCCACCGGATGGAAGCGGCTCAGCGCCGTGTAGAGCGCACCGCGGAAGAACAGTTCCTCGGCAATGCCGTTAACCACGGTGATCACGACCAGCAGCCACAGCGACCCATATCTGGAGTACTCGAGGACACCGGTGATCAACTCCCTCACCGGGCCGATTTCGCGTGCCAGGAACCCCCCGACCACGAATGCGGCGGCCAGCAGCAGCCCGATCACCGTCGGAGTGATGACCGGCCGTTGATTGCGGCCACGCCAGCGGATGCTGCCGAGGTGCAGCGGGCCGGACGCGAACGCACCCACCGTCCACACCGCGGCCAACAGGAATGTCAGCCAGGCGAACGACGGCTCGCCCGGGCGCCGTGTCAGTGTGAAGCCGAGCACAGCGGCACCGATCACGAGCACCACCGCGACGACGATCCGCCGCCGAATCACCAGGGCGGGTGGCTCGTGATACGGAACCGCGACGGTGGTGGCGATCTGCTTGATCTCGGCCGCCAGGCCGGTCACGCCAACCGCCCGGCCGGCGAAACGAGCCGCGATCCCACGTACCGGGCGCCGCCGGTGACGAGGATTCGCACGCTGCCCACCGTAGCTTCCTAGGCTGGTGGGAAGACGACGACCAAAGGAGACGAGACATGGCCACGCTTCGCTGCACGGACCGGGAACTGCCGCTGAAGTTCACCAACCATTTCCTCGCTCATCTGCAGGTCGCGGTCCATCGGCGCTTCAAGAAGGCCGGCGGCTTCTTCTTGACGGGCACCGTCACGAACGCCGACGGCAAGGACGTCACGGTCTCGCACTGGCTCAATCGCTTCGCGCCCCTGGAGTTCGAATACGACATCCGCGACGACACCGGTGACCGGATCGCCCCTGTGGAACTGGACCCGAAGGAGATCGAGGCGATCCTGGACGCCATGGACCGGCCCGGCGGGGTGCATGACACCGCCGATGTGTGGGTGATGTTCCGCGACAAGCTGGACTAAAGCGCTACGCGGTGCGGCCCGAACAGGCGTTCAGCGGCTCGGGCAGCCGGTCGTCGTAGGGCCCGGCGTCAGGCTCTCGTTTTGCTGTTGCATGACAAAAACCCCTAACATGCCATGCGACCTGAGAAGTTGAGGAGCACGAAGTGAAGACTCTGACCAGCAAGGCATTGGGCGCTGCCGTGGCGATCGCCGCGATCACCGCGTCGGTACCACTGGCGATCACTGCATATGCGGACCCGGCGCCCACGGCTGAGTTCCCCGATCCGCAGGGATCCGGCTGCGACGCGTTCAAGCAGCAGGTGCCGGCGTACAAGAACCTGCATGACCAGCAGACCGATACGGCGATGGCCAGCATCCCGGACATCAGCACGTTCAACTCCGCGATCTCGGGCCAGCTCAACCCCGCAGTCAACCTCACGTCCATGCTCGACAACGGCCCGTACGTGGTGTTCGCGCCGAACAACGCGGCGTTCGCGGCGCTGCCGCCCGCGCAACTCGACGCGCTGAAGGCCGATCCGGCAGCACTGACCAAGCTGCTCGACTATCACGTGTTTCTCGGGCTCCTCGGGCCTGACGATGTGAAGGGCCAGCGGCCCACCCAGGAGGGGGCGGAGCTCACCGTCACGGGCAAGGGTGGCGACGTCAAGGTCAACGACACCGCGAAAGTCGTCTGCGGCGGCATCATCTCCGGCCACGCGCGGATCTACATCATCGACACGGTGCTGGACCCCGGGGCCGCCCCGGCGCCCGTCACCGGTTCGGGCACAAGTACCACCGCCCCGACGACGACATCGGCCGCCACGTCGACATCGGCCACGTCGGCCACGTCCGCAGCTCCCGCACCGGCCGGCTAGAGCCCACGCCGGCGGAGCCGGCTAGAGCCCTAGGTCGCGACCGATGATGTCCTTCATGATCTCGGTCGTGCCGCCGAAGATGGTCTGGACGCGCGAGTCCACGTAGTCGCGGGCTACGCGGTACTCCATCATGTAGCCGTATCCGCCGTGCAGCTGCACGCAGCCGTCGATGACCTTCTTGGCGGTCTCGGTGCACCACCACTTCGCCTTGGCCGCCTCCACCGCGGTCAACTCGTCGTCGACCACCGCCTGCAGGCAGCGGTCGATGTAGCGCTCGGAGACGTCGAGCTCGGTGTCCATCTCCGCGAGCAGGAAACGGTTGTGCTGAAAGCTGCCGATCGGCTTTCCGAACGCCTTGCGGTCCTTTGCGTATTGCAGAGTCTGGCGCCACGTCTCGCGGGCACCCGCGATCGCCGAGATCGCGATGGACAGCCGTTCCGACGGAAGGTTGTGCATCAGGTGGTAGAAGCCGCGGCCCTGTTCACCGAGCACGTTCTTTGACGGCACACGCACATTCTCGAAATTCAGCTCCGAGGTGTCCTGTGCGTGCAGGCCCATCTTGTCGAGCTTGCGGCCGCGGGTGAATCCCGGCATGTCGCGCTCAACAACGAGCAGTGTGAAGCCTTTGTGACCCGCTTCCGGGTCGGTTCGAGTCACCACGATGACGAGGTCGGAGTTGATGCCCGACGAGATGAACGTCTTGGCGCCGTTGACAATCCAGTCGTCCCCGTCCCGCACGGCCGACGTGCGGATACCCGCCAGGTCGCTGCCGGCGCCGGGCTCGGTCATCGCGATCGCGACGATAGTCTCGCCGCTGGCGATGCCGGGCAGCCAGCGACGTTTCTGGTCCTCGGTACACAGTCGGATGAAGTACGGGCCGACAACATCGTTTTGCAGGCTCAGCGATGGCGCGGGCCCTCCGTAGCGGGCGATTTCCTCGTCGATGACGGCGTTGAACCGGAAGTCGTCGGACCCGCCGCCGCCGTACTCCTCCGGCATATTGAACCCGATCAGGCCGTACTTGCCTGCGGTGACGAACGCCGAGCGGTCGACGATCCGCTCGCGCTCCCACTTCTCGGCGTTGGGCACCAGCTCGCGTTCGATGTATTGCTTGGTGGTTTCGCGCAGCTGCTCGTGCTCCGCCTCAAAGACGCATCGTTTCATTTCAGCGCGCCTACTGTGCTTTCCATACCGGCTGCCGTTTCTGTGCGAACGCCAACGGTCCCTCCTTGGCATCCTGCGACCTGAATAGCGCCTTGACTTCCTTGAGCATCCGAGTCCACTTCGGTTCTTCGTCCGTGATCACGCCGTCGTCGACGCCGTAGGCCACCCGCTTGCTGGCCTGAACCGACAGCGGCGCGTTCACCGTAATGCGTTCTGCGAGAGCCAACGCCGCCTCTAGCGAAGTACCATCGGGAACGACCTCGTTGATCATCCCCCACCTGGCGGCGTCCGCCGCCGAGATCGGGTCACCGGTGAACAGCAGCTCGAACGCCACCTTGGGCGGCAGGTGGTCGACGATACGGAAGACGCCGCCCGCGGCGGCGATGAGGCCGCGCTTCACCTCGGGCAGCCCGAACGTCGCGCGCTCGTCGGCCACCACCAGGTCGCTGGCCAGCGCGATCTCGGTGCCACCACCGAGCGCGGTGCCGTTGACCGCCGCGATGGTCGGCTTGTCGATAAAGTGGTGCACGTATCCGGCGAATCCCCACTCGCCGTGGTCAGGGTGATACAGGTTCTCGCGGCGCGAGATCGCCTTGAGATCCGCTCCGGCGCAAAACGACTTGTCGCCCGCGCCGGTGATCACCACCGCCCAGACATCGGGATCGGCGTTCGCGTCCTCGAGCGCGTCGCCGACACCGATGCTCACCGCCGCGTTGACCGCGTTGCGGGCCTCGGGCCGGTTGATCGTGATCACCGCGACGTTCCCGCGGCGCGCCACGAACGCCGCGGATCCCGCCTCAGTACTCGTCACAGCAGTTCCACGATGGTGGCGTTGGCCTGGCCGCCGCCCTCACACATGGTCTGCAGCCCGTACCGAATCCCCTTGTCCCGCATGTGGTACAGCATCGTGGTCATGATGCGTGCGCCGGAACCGCCGAGCGGGTGGCCCAGCGCGATCGCGCCGCCGTTCGGGTTCAGCTTCTTCTCGTCGGCACCGATGTCGGCCAGCCACGCCAGGGGCACCGGGGCGAAGGCCTCGTTGACCTCGAACACGCCGATGTCGGAGAGCTTGAGGCCCGACCGCTTCAGCGCCTTCTGGGTGGCCGGAATCGGTGCGGTCAGCATTATCACCGGGTCGGCACCCGCCAGGGTCGCCGTGTGGACCTTCGCGATCGGCTTGAGCCCCAACGACTTCGCCTTCTCCGCGGACATGAACAGCAACGCGGCAGACCCGTCGGAGATCTGCGAGGAATTGCCGGCGTGGATCACCCCGTCCTCTCGGAACGCCGGCTTGAGCTCACCCATCTTCTCGATGGTCGTGCCGCGCCGGATGCCCTCGTCGCGCAGCACCGGGTTGCCGTCCTGATCCTTGATCGCGACGATCTGGTCGTCCAACGCACCCGAGTCCTGGGCGGCGGCCGCCTTCTCGTGCGAGCCCAGCGAGAACTCGTCGAGGGCCTTGCGGTCAAGTCCCCACTGCTCGGCGATCATCTCCGCGCCGATGCCCTGGTTCGGGGTCTGGCTATAGCGATTCCGGAACGCCTCGGGGTACGGGTGGCCGCCGTTGGCCAGCGACGCGCCCATCGGCGTGCGTGACATCGACTCAACGCCGCCCGCGACCGCCACGTCGTAGTGCCCGGCCGCCACGCCGGCCGCGGCGAAGTGGATGGACTGCTGGCTCGATCCGCACTGCCGGTCCACCGTCACACCCGTGACGCTCTCCGGCCAGCCCGCCGCCAGCACCGCGGTTCGGCCGATGTCGAGCGCCTGCTCACCGGCCTGCATGACACAGCCCCAGATGACGTCGTCCACGATCGCCGGGTCAACGCCCGCCCGGTCGACCAGGCCGTTGAGTACCTGCGCGGACAGTTCGCCCGGGTGCACCCCGGACAGTCCGCCGTTGCGCTTGCCGACCGGCGAACGTACCGCCTCGACGATGACGGCTTCAGGCATGGGCTTCTCCTATCGAAAGTTGACTAGCGTCGATTGTTGACCGAGGCGCTTCGGCCGGTTCCGCCGGGGTCAGAATCATGGCCGACCGGCACGCGCGCCGTTGTCATCACCACGCCGTGGTTGTTGGGGCAGGATGAACCCAGTCGCGGTCGGGCGCGTGTCAGAGATCCGAAAGCCGGAGAAACGTGACCGCTCTGGAAAGCGCATTCGCGGTGAACTTCCCCCGGCTGACGTCCCGCGGCGCGGCGCTGCCCGGCTGGGTGATTCACATCGGGGTGGTCGCCGCCGACACGGTGCACCCCATCTACGGGCTCACCGCGCTGGTCGTGCTGATCGTGCTGGTGCTGCGCGGCAACGCCGCAGTGCTGGTGCCCGTGGGGGCGATCGTGCTGGCCAAACTGGTGCTCGACCTGCTCGCCTACGTCTGGGCGATTCACCTGTACCGCCGCTGGACCGGCGCTGTGGCCAACACCCACTTCGGCGCCGCGCTGTTATCCGCGCTTGTGGAACCGTTCACGTTCATTCCGCTGCTGCACACGGGTGCGTTACTGGGGTGGTGGCAGTTCCTGACGGGCGGTCAGACCTGGGTTCCACAGCGTCGCAATGGTATTCGAGGTGAGCGCGGCTAGCGTTTCGACGCGGGCTCGTCCTCGTCGACATGCACCGGCAGGTCATCATCCCACGGTTGCCGGGTCACCATGTCGGCGACGCGCACGTGGCCCCGTTCGAATTCCCCCGTCGCAGCATCGACAAGCCGGTAGGACTGCGTCTGCGTTTGGATGGGTTGCGCATCAAGGAGCACGACGCGCACCTCGTCCGGCTCGAAGTGACAGCGCTCTTGCATCGCGGCGATCAGCTGTTCGTTATGCATGTGGCCGTCGCCGAAGTTCCAGCCAATCGCGGTGCTGCAGAGGCGCTCACCTTCGGTGATGATGTAATCGCCTTCGTTTCGCCCTGCCAGCGCACGGTGCACGAGCGTGAGCAACGCCTTACCGTGAGTGTTGAATCCGCGGAACGCATAACCCATATGCAGATAGATCTGCGCCTGTTCCTCGCTGCCGTAGAACCGTTCGAGCTGGGAGGTCGGCATGCTCGCAATTGCGACGAGACCGCGTTCGATCTTCTCGTTGGCCGACGGCTTGATGCACCACAGCGCGGTGTCCCAGTTGCCCGCGTAGTACCGCATCGCCGGGAGGAACGAGATCTTACGAGGTAACAGGTTGCCCAGGATCACGATGCCAGCGATGACGACAAACAGAATCGCCACAGGCACAGGGTTGTTCAGATCGGCCAGGCCGAGGTTCGCGTGCGTGACGAACAACCAGAGCACCCCGAAGATCATGAACACGTTCCACTCCAGCGGCACGCCCATCGGGATCGCGGACAGAATCCCGAAGTGGAAACACACCATGACAGAGGCCGCAATCGCCGTCGGCCAGCCGCCATGGGAGAAAAACAGCACGAGCGGCACCAACATCTCGATCGCGGTGCTGACATGAGCGAGGACCCGCGACAGCCGGCCCGGACGCAGATCGTCGGGGAAATGCTCGAAGAACCTCCGCTTCAGCCACTTCGGCCGCATCACCGGGTTGTTGCTCATCATCGTCGAGATCACGAACGGGAAGTGCCTGTTGAGCTTCGACGTCGCCGCGCCCATCCAGATCACCAGGAACACGATCTTGGCGGCGATGATCATGTCGACGCCCGCGAACAGGAACGTGATCGTCAACGTCGCGTAGACCTCGCCGCGTGCCGCGAGATAGATCACCTTGTCGCGCAGGCCGAGCACGGCCAATATGCCCAGGATCGCCACGATCTGCCAGATCGGTAAGACGCCAACCGTCGTGTGCAGCGCGGGTATCGGGCCGGTGCCGTCGGAGCTCAGCGCCCACAGCAGCATCACCAGCAGCGCGGCGTAGAGCAGAACATCAACGGGTGTCCGGGCGGTTCCCTTCGTGAACGGGATTGTCCGCGGCCAGGGCGGCAGTCGGATCGTCTTAGGACGCAACCAGTACAGGATCGAGCCCATCGGCGGGAAGAAGCGGTTATTCAGCGGCCCGAACCCGCAGCCGAGCCCGATCACCTCGAACAGCATCGTGTACAGCACGACCTTCTGGAACACGATCGGCTCCGACCACCACGCACCGACGTTGAGGAACCCGTCGATTCCCTTGGTCGTGAGCGCGAACAGCCAGCCACCGAGGATGTAGAGCACGATCTTGACGACGTAGAACAGGTGCAGTGCGACGGGCGTCCCGAACCCGACCTCCGCCCAGTGCCTGGCCATCGGGCGGAGCTTCTCGGCGCGGGTGCCCTTGCTCCACTCGGCGAAGTCGACCACGGGCAGATCGGGCTTCAGAAATCCCATGGGCAGACCGTAGCCGTTGACGGCGCGTGGTAGACCCGAGTCATGAGGCTTGCAATCATCGGCGCCGGCTCAGTCGGCGCCACTTTGGGAAAGGCGTGGCAGCGACGCCGCCACGATGTCACCTACGGCGTACGCAATCCGGACGACCCGAAGTACGGCTCGCTGGGCGCATACGTCACGACCAACGACCGGGCTGCCGGGGATGCAGAGGTCGTCGTGCTGTGCACACCATGGCAGTCGACACGCGACGCGGTGCAGGCGTGCGGCGATCTCGGGGGCAAGGTGCTGATCGACTGCACCAACCCGCTAGCGCCCGACTTCACCGCGCTGGAAGTCGGTCACACGACGTCCGGCGCCGAGCAGATCGCCGAGTGGGCCCCCGGCGCCCGAGTGTGCAAGGCGATGAACCAGATCGGAGCGCCGATGATGGACTCGCCGCAGCTGCCGCAGCCCCCGGTGATGTTCGTCTGCGGCGACGACGACGCCGCCAAGACCACCACCGCCTCGCTCGTCGGCGAGCTGGGCTTCGAGACCGCCGACGCAGGTGACCTGACGTTGGCGCGACTGCTGGAACCGTTCGCGCTGGTCTGGATACACATGGCACTGCGGCGTGGATTCGGCACCCAGTGGGGACTCGGCGTGCTGCGATGACGACCCCCATGGAGATGGCGCGCGCCGAGCGGGAGGACTTCGCCGCGTTGCTCGACGAACTCACGCCCGACCAGTGGGAGTCCCCGACGCTGTGCGAGGGCTGGCGCGTCCGCGATGTCGTCGCACACGCATTCGGTTACGACAACCTCAGCCGCGCCCAACTGGTCGGGCGGTTCATCAAGGGCGGCCTGATGGTGAACCGAATCAACGAACTCGGGGTCGTCGAGCTCGCGCAGAGCTCGCCGGCGGCGCTTCGCGACTTGGTCCGCAACCATCTCGAACCCCGCGGACTTACCGCCGGATTCGGCGGGAGGATCGCGTTGACCGACAACATGATCCACCAACAGGACATCCGGCGACCGCTGGGCATGCCCCGACGAATTCCATCCGAGCGGCTGCGCACCGCGCTGGACTTCGCCCGCTACGCCCCGACCATCCGCGGCGCGTGGCGGGCGCGGGGTGTGCGGCTGGTCACCGACGATCTGGCCTGGTCGCATGGCCGCGGTCCCGAGGTGCGGGGCAGCGGGGAGGCACTGCTGATGATGATGGGCGGCCGCCGTGCCGCGCTGGACGATCTGAGCGGGCCCGGGCAGCCGAAGCTCGCTCAACGGTTCTGATCGCCGAGCGCCACCGCAAGCCGGTCCACGTAGTCATCGACGTCCACCACCGAGTCGTCGGCATGCACGCTGATCCCAATCGCGCCGCCGATGCCGTGCACGCCGTGCGTGAGCCCCATCATCGGCGACAGCGCCGGGTAGCCGGCCGTCATCACCACAGGCCGGCCCCCGAAGATCAGATCGGCAGGCCCGCGGTTGACGCTGGACACCACCGTGTTCCCCGTGACTACTGGGGAACGCACGTCGGCATCGAATTGCCTTACGCCCCAACGCAACAGCGAAGCGGGCACCGCTGCCAGCGACGCGTCCCCCGCAGCGAACGCCGGATGCGCGCCCCGGCGCCGGCGCTGTTCCAGCTCGTCGGCGATCCGCGCGGCCCGTCGCTGAAACGGCAGCTCCGGGTACAGTCCGACGCCGACGTTGCCGAAGTGGTTATTGGCAGTCCGCACTCGACTTTTCACCATCGGCACCTCGGCGCCCAGCGCCGACGTATCCTCGCCGCGGTCGCCCAAATACCCCGCCAGCGCGCCGGAGATCGCCGCCAGCACAGCGACGGTGACCGATGGTCCGGACAGCTCTTCGGATCGGCGGATGAGCGTGCGGATCGTCGTTGCGCCGCCGGCTCTGCGGTTTATGCCCAGAACTGGTCGCGGCGATGCCGGCGGCGGAACGAGACCGGCGGCGGTGTCGCGCTCGAGCCGGGTGTGGCACCGCGCCGCGGAGACACTGCGTGTGATCAGGCAACCCGGCGAACTGTGCTGAATACCAGGCACGTTCGGTGCCCGGCCGAACAGCACGGCCGCCATCGCGGACGCCCGCACGCCGTCAGCGAGAGCATGGCCGAGCTGGACGACCGTGACGGTCGACGGCTGAGCAGTACCGGGCACACCGGGCACCGGGGCGAAGACGTGAAGCCGCCATGCCGCATCGCGCAGGTCAAGCTGGTCGTCGGCCAGCCGGGCCACCGCGTCCAGGCATTCCTGCCACCCGGCCGCGGGACCATGCAGGACCGTCTGGTCGGCACCGACGTCGCGACGCACCCAGGCCGGGTACGTCACCGGGCAGCCGTCGTCGACGCGCAACCCGAGATCCGGGCAGCGCCGGCCGCACCGAATAACCTGCACCACAGCCTCTTCCACGTCCGCGGGCTCGCCGTCGAACGCGTACAGCACGAACTGGTCGTTTCCGATCTTGGCCGACATCCAGTAGAACTGCGCGTCGGCGGCGGCCAGCCGCACCCCTTCCATTCCGCACATCGTGGCAGTTCACATGCTCTTCGCGCGAGCGCTCATCGGCACCACTACGGTTAACCGCATGACCCTTCCCGCACCCGCCGACGACCGCGCCGCGCTGATCACCGGAGCGTCCTCAGGAATCGGTGAAGCCATCGCACGGGAACTGGCCCGTCGCGGCTACCGGCTGGTACTGGTGGCCCGGCGCGCAGAAGTCCTCGACGCGCTCGCCGGTGAACTCGGCGGCCGGGTCGACGTCCTGCCGGCCGACCTGTCCGTGCGCGCCGACCGCGCGGCGCTGCCGGATCGCGTCGCCGCCCTGGGCGTGACCGTCGACATCCTGGTCAACAACGCCGGCCTGTCGACAGTCGGTCCGGTCGCGAAATCCGTTCCGGAGAAGGAACTCAACCTCGTCGAGGTAGATGTCGCCGCGGTCGTCGACCTGTGCAGCAGGTTCCTGCCCGGCATGGTCGGCCGTGGCCGCGGCGCGGTGCTCAATGTGGCGTCGCTGGGTGCGTTCGGTCCACTACCGGGGCAGGCGTCGTATGTGGCGGCCAAGGCCTTCGTGCTGTCCTACACCGACTCGATACGCGGGGAGCTCCGCGGCAGCGGCGTCACCGCGACCGCGTTATGCCCCGGGCCGGTGAAGACCGGTTTCGGTGAGGCCGCGGGTATCAGCGACGAGGACGCCGAAGCCGCAATGCCTCAGGTGATGTGGAAGACCGCCGACGAGGTGGCCCGCGCCGGGATCGACGGCCTGGCGGCGGGTAAAGGTGTGGTGGTGCCCGGCGGAGTCAACCGCGTCGCAGGGGTCTTCTACCGGCTGGTGCCCCGAGACCTGATCATGCCGTTCCTGGCGCGCAGCCACCCCGGATTGAAGGACGCCTAGACGCTGTGCGTCGACGTCGACCCAGCCCGGCTGGCCCACGGCGGCAGCCTACCTGGGTGGCCGCCGCGCCGGTCACGCGTCGTTGGCTGCGGCCTCGAGGTCGGCGATGACGATCTTGCGCATGCCGAGCATGGCCTTGGCGGCAGCCGCCGCACGGGCCGGGTCGGGGTCGCCGAGCAGCTCGAAGAGCCGGTCAGGGACGATCTGCCAGCTGACACCGAACCGGTCCTTCAGCCACCCGCACCGCGACTCCTGGCCGCCGTCGAGCAGCCGTTCGGTGTAGTAATCGACCTCGTCCTGGCCATGGCAATTGACCATGAACGACACGGCTTCGGTGAACGGGAACTGAGGTCCACCGTTGATCCCGACGAATCGGGTGCCGTCCAGCACAAAACTTCCCGACACCACCTCGCCCGACGCTCCGGGACCCCCTGCACCGTTTCCTCTTCGCGCAAGCGGCTCATCGGCATCGTCTCCTCTTCGCGCAAGCGGCTCATCGGCATCGTCTCCTCTTCGCGC
>Ga0209006_10001792_pt1 | contig 19425 bp, 15 predicted proteins | sample JacPin_JW_Ref_O2_FD_188567 | JGI IMG/M metagenome (GOLD analysis project Ga0209006, IMG submission 188567) | Forest soil microbial communities from Algoma, Ontario, Canada - Jack Pine, Ontario site 1_JW_Ref_O2 (SPAdes) (version 2) | ecosystem: Environmental > Terrestrial > Soil > Boreal...
GGAATCCCAAATCTCCTTTGCCTTGGCGTAGAGGATCGAACTTACGCGCTGGCTGCCCGCCTGCACAATGCGTTTGTTCTTCTGCGCGGCGTCGACGATCGCGAAGCCGTCTTCCACTGTATGGGACAACGGCTTCTCACAATAGACATCCTTCCCGGCGGCGCAGGCATCTTCCACAATTCGCCGGTGCTGGTGGTCAGTGACGGCCACAATCACGGCGTCCACGTCTTTGCGGTCAAGAATCTCTTTGTAACGGCGGGTGACGGGAACGTCGTCCTTCTTCACCGCCTCCCGGCCTGCCTGGTGCCGGCCATCGTAGAGATCACAGATCCCCACGCATTCCACGCCCGGAACCTCAAGCGTGGACCTCAGCAATTCGCAGCCTCGCACTCCGGTACCAATGGAGGCGAAGCGGATGGTGTCGCTCGGCGGAACTGGCCTCGAGAAGGCAGAAAGCATTCTCGGTTCCAGAAGCGTGATTTTCGCGGCAGCGCCCGCGGCCGCCGCTCCCGTGCCAACGCGCATGAATTGACGACGAGTCCAGGAATTCTTACCCATAACACTCTCTCCTTCGGCAAAGACCTCAGTCTTTTCGTTGACAGCAGGTTGCATTAACTCAAATGGCGCACCAGTTTCTCACAAGTGACACCCCGGTGGCGATTGGTTGTGGAAATGGCTGCGCAGGTGATTGTGCCACATCTCTTCGCCTGGGAAAAAGATAAATCGTCCCATAAAAATCGATTTTCTTGGAGCGCGCAGAATTCTCGAAAAGTAATCGTTTTTGTGATTTGTCCTGGTCACCTGTCCAGGAACGTAAATCGCCGCAATTCTCGCAGGTTCTTCCGCTATCGGCGCGCGAACACGACCGGGCAACACCTGCTTCCCTACCTGAATCTATATCTGCAGTTTCCGATTGTCTTCGGCCCCATCCGACCGGACGGGGAAGCCTGCGTGAGCGGCTCGGATCGGAGTCAATACTGGAGTCAATCCACAAATAGCAAGCCGGTTGAGATGGACTACAATGGTTTCGTCCGGAGTCAAAGGAACGGTCCCGGATGGTTCCCGAACGAAAGATGCGCCCACCCCGTGACCGATGGAGAAAAGAGAAAAGTATGAAAACGCAGACTGTCGACCCATACGTTGATGCAATCGAGCTCCAGCCTGCGACAAGCGGCCATGTCTTGTCGTTCCGCGGGCTTCGTGCCGTTTGCCGGATCGCGCTACCCGCGGCCTTCCTGCTGCTCGCTGTCGCCCTGTGCACGCCCACGAACGCCGGCGCTCAAGCTGCGATGTCTTCTTCGCAGACACCTGCTGCCGGTCAAAAAGGGGCTCCGATTCTCATTCCGGCATCTCTCACCTCATCTGTCGACGCCAAGAAGAAGAAGCCGGGCGAGGAAGTGGTCGTCAAGACCGCGGGAAATGTGCGTCTGGCAGACGGAACGGTGATTTCGCGCGGAGCAAAAGTCGTCGGCCACGTGACCGAAGCGAAAGCTCGATCCGGGAGCGAGGCGCAATCGTCGCTGGGAATTGTGTTTGACAAAATCAGTCTGTCAGACGGAAAAACCCTGGCCATCACGGGCGTTATCCAGGCCTTCGCCCCGAACCCCAATCCTGAACAGGGCGAGGGCGTGAACTATGGGGGCATGAACCAAACACTCCAGCACTCAACGCCGACGGCAGGTGGCACTTCTCCGGTCATACCAATCCTGAGTGCGGACTCCGTTGGAGTCCAGGGGGTCAAAGACCTGCAACTCGGGTCCGATGGCGTTTTCAAGTCAGACCAAAAAACGGTTAAGCTGGATTTCGGATCGCAGGTCGTACTTCGCGCCCAGTTAGCCAGCGGTAGCTAGCCCGAGTCGATTTCGCACGGGCAAAGGTAAAGCGAGAGAAGCGAAATAAGAAGTGACACGAGAGGTCACTCCTGCGGATGATTGGGAGAGAATCCCTCGCTCTGAACCCGACTTGGTTCGTTCGCCAATTCGAATCTCAACATCGATGGCAGCACCGAAGACCAGTATTTCCATGTGTGCCCGCCCGGTCCGGTGGACCATTCATGCGGGATTCCGAGTTGCGTCAGTTTTTCATGCAAGCCACGCATTCCCGAGAAAAAACGATCGCCCGATCCGCAAGCAAGGAATAGTCTGGGAACCGGGCCGGGCACAACGATTGTATGTTTGCCGCGTCCCTTGGAATCGAGCGGCCCAGGCGGCGGTTGCGCCGGCCAGAAGCTCCACTGCTCATCCACCAGTCCACTGATCACGCTGACACTGCCGAACCGGCCGGGATAGCGCCGCCCTACATCCAAGGACAAATAACCGCCGAACGAAAATCCTCCGATCCCCCAACGCTCGCGTTCGAAAGGGATGGCATAGTGGCGTGAGACCGTTCCAGCCACTTCCTCCGCCACAAGAGTCAGATAGTTGTGATAGGGGAAGCGGTCGGAGAACTCCTCGTAGAAGCTGCTGAAGCGGACGTCAGGCAGCACCACGATCGCAGGCCGCACCTCGCCCCGGCCCAGCATCTCGTCATATACCTGGTCAACTTTGAGATCTTTCAGCATATCCTCGGGCCGATCCCACCATCCGTGATTCAGAATAAATACTTCGGAGGGCGGAACCTTTGTCTTGGGCACGAGCACCAGGAAAAAGCGTGGCTCATTCATCTCGCTGGACCAGAAACGAATGCGTTCCACAGCGAGGTTGGTGCGTTCGGACAGTCGCACTACTTCGATCTGGCCGGGGGAGAGCGGCGCTTTTTCAAACGCCTCTTTGTGTTGGCACGCAGACAGAAACAACGTTGCCGTTAGTGCCAGGGCCAGGAGTCTCCAACGGTTCCACACCACGTTACCTCACCCAACTTGCTGCCCGCTACCTGCGGTTCCAGTTTGCTGGCTGGCCAGTTTCTTCCGGATCAGTTCGTCGATCTGCTCCAGCGTATCCAGGCTGTGCACGTCGATTTCTCGGGGCACGAATTCGACCTTGAAGCGCGTTTCAAGAAAACTCACGAGACCGATCATCCCGATCGAGTCAATCAGCCCGCCGGTGACGAGAGGAGTCGTGTCCTCGATCGTGGTCTGATGAATCCCGAGCAGAACGTTTTCAGCGATGAACTGCCGGACTGCGGTCTTGATCTCCATGGTTGGGTGCGCCATACTTCAGTGAAGCTTGGTCGAGCGCTTCTGCGAGTTTGCTTAAAGCTATGTAATCAATCTTTCCCCGGCTTCCCTTGGGCATGGCATCCAGAAATACGATGTGGTCGGGCACCATATACAGCGGCAGCGTCCGCGCACAGTGAGCTTTGGCTTCAACCAGGCTGACAGTGCCCTTAGAACGCGCGCGGACAAAAGCGATGATGGCAGTTCCCAACTTCCCGTCGTCCACAGCCACTGCAGCCGCTTCCAGTATATCCCCGCGGCCCGCGAGTGCAGTTTCGATCTCCCCCAACTCAATGCGGAAACCGCGGCGCTTCACTTGCCGGTCGAGCCGTCCCAGGAAAAGATAGTTGCCGTCAGCCGCACGCGACACACGGTCCCCGGTGCGATAGTGTCGCTTGCCCGCCACGTTAACGAATACACGCTGCGTATCTTCGGGACGATTCCAGTATCCACTCATCAGCGAGTTCCCGCCCGCAAGCAATTCGCCGCTGGCCGCATCCAACGTTACTGTGGCGTAGGGGCAAGGCTGGCCGATCGGCAGCGGCTGCGATCCGTCGAAGCCGCGCGGCACACGGCACCACGTAACCACATTCGTCTCAGTGGGGCCGTAGAGGTTCGCGCACACGGCCTGTGGTACCGCGGCCACCAGCCGCGCCACGACCGGGCCATGAAAAACTTCCCCAGCAAAGAGGATGACGCGCAGCCCGGGATAATCATGCTGCGCCATCCGTCCCTCCTCTAACATCCCCGCCAGGATCGACGGCACCGAATACCAGCAAGTGATGCCGGCCTCGCGCACAAACTGCACAAGGAAACGTGGCATCCACACAATATGCTCGGGGACCAGCACACAGGTAGCGCCGCACAACGCCATATTGAAAATGTCGAAAGTAGAAAGATCGAAACTGAGCGGCGACGGGCAGGCGATGCGATCCGTCGAGCCGATCTGAAACTCATGCGCGGTCCATTTGACGAAAGCGCTGACCGCGCGGTGAGAAAGAACCACGCCTTTCGGCCGACCGGTGGATCCCGAAGTAAATAGAATAAGAGCCGGATCGCCAGCATCTGCTCGGGGCAGCAAATGCGCGCCGGAAATATCGGAACGAATATCCGGCGCGCCCCAGGGAAGGCTTTCGCCGGTGTCGCGATCGGTGATCCGCGGCGGAGAACTTTCGCCTTCAATCACCAGCCGCGCCGCACAGTCCGCCAAAGTCGCTTCGATTCGTTCCTTCGGCCACTGCGGATGGATCGGAACATAGACAGCTCCAGCAAGCAGCGCCGCAAAAACCGACACGATTGCGTCGGTCGACTTCGACAGAACCAGCGCGATGCGATCCTGCTTCTGGATGCCGTGTTCGACGAACCGCGCCGCCAGCGACGCAGCCTGCTCGAACAACTCGCGGAAAGAGGTTACCCGATCTTTTCCGGTCCGATCTTGTTCGATGACGGCCGGCGCATCGGGAGTGGCCGCTGCCGTGCTCCGCAGCCAGTCTGAGAGCAGGTCGCCTTCTGGTTCGCCGCTTCCAGGCTCAGGGCGTTCACGCTCGGGCAAGCGTCACCCCCCAGGTAAAGCCGATCCCCGCGGAAGCGAACAGCAACAATTGTCCCGGATGAATTCGCCCCTCGCGTCGCAGATGCACATAGTTGATCGCAAGATCGCTCGCAAAAGTGTGGCCATAGTCTGCCATCGGAGTCAACGGCAGACCACCCTCAGGCAATCCCACCATTCTGCGGAAGCCGTCGCGGTCCCGCTGGCTGATGTTCGAATAGATGAAATGATCAACCTTGTTCAAGCTCAGCGAAGACCTTTCCAGGACTTTCTGCACGAGCCAGAACAAATTCAGATAGTAGACTGGCATCACCTCGTTTTCCATGCACGCCGCATCCACTTTGATTTCTAGGTGTCCGTTGGTTTTGACTAAGGCAATGGCATCGTGTAAATGGCCCAGCGTCATGGCTTCAACACCCAGCACTAGAGGGCCTTCCGCGCCTTCGCGGCGCAGAATCACCGCACTCGCGGCGTCGCCTTGCACCGTAACCGGAAGTAGCGAGCGGCTGCCGTGAGGCGCGGTGTCGCCCGTCACCAGCAATGCGATCTGAATGCTTTCATCGGTGCTCATCCATCCCAGCGCCGTCTTGATTGCGAGATGAAGCGCTGCGCAGCCGCCGGATTTGAAGCTCAGGTTCAATGAAGTTTCAGCTCCGAGATCAGCGCTGAGTTTGTGCGCGAAAGGAAGATACTGCGAATTCTCTCCGGGGAACGTGCTGTAATCGAGAATCAGATTGATGTCTTGCGCAGTAATTCCAGCTTCCGCAATCGCCGTGGACGCGGCTTCCAGAACCAAGTCATAAGGCTGCTTGCCGCCGCAAACCCGCACGCGACTTAGTCCGAGACCTTCTGCAGCCTTTTGCCTCGCTTTCGGGCTCAGCGGCGCGAGCGTTGCCTCCACTCGATCTTTTTCGCGCTCCAGCACCGCCTCAACGGTGTCACCATCGTCCGGAACGGAGTACGCCGCGGCTGCAATTCGCACATTCATGTTCACGCCAACTCCAGCCGAAGCGCCGCAAACCCGCCGTCACCGGATGTTCCTAACAACAAAGCCTCTCCGCGGCGTGGCTCGCTGCTCAAAGCCAGGATTAAGTGAAGAAGAGCCCCGGCATCGGCAAGTCCCGCAGCAACGGACTGAGCGGGGACGATCTTCGTATCGTGTCCGCTAATCTCGCGCGCCAAATCAGTTGTAGAGCTTGTCCCGCAAGGCGCGCCGTTCCCCGCGCAAATAGCGAGATCAGGCACAGAATCGCCGAGCATCGCGCGAATGGTCTCCACCGCCTTCCCACCCGCCGCGCAGCGGCCCGAGCTGAAACGGGCATAAGAGCGAACGTCCCGGCGGCCTGCGGGTTCCAACGCCAATGCAACCAGTCCTTCGCTCGGCACAAAGCCGCCGCCTTCCGGAAGAAGTTCCGCGTTGTAACAGGCCGGCGACAGTAGACTTGCCGCCTCGTACCATTCGTAGACGGCGCGCGTGAGCGTATCACCCGCCAGCACGATCGCCAAATCCGCCTGCCCGTGGCGGAGCAGAGAAGCCGCCTGTATCAATGCGCTCTCGCCCGCAAAACCCGTGGTGCCAACCGTAATGTTAGGCCCTCGCAAGCCGTGTAGCAAAGCCACATGACTGGCCGGAGCGTTCGCGAGCCCTTCCGGAAACGGACTCGGATCGGTCCCCGACCAGCCATTTACGGCAGCGCTCTGGAAAAAAGCTTCCGTGAGTTCAGCGCAGCCGAAGCCGGTGCCGAACACCACTGCAACGCGCGAACGGTCCACCTGGCTCAGATCGATCCCGGCATCCTGAAGGGCCAGCGAAGAAGCCACCAGCGCCCAGGCCGACAGGCGATCCAGACGCCGGGTCTTTAGGCCTGGCACCACATCGGCGGGGCGAAATGGCTTGACCAGAAACGCTCGCCGTAAGCCGGCGGTCTTCCAGGCGGTGATAGGTTCGAGTTTCACCGCGCCCTGCGGAATCAATCCAGCGAGTGGACCGTAGGGACTCACGGAACCGATCCCGGTGATCGCCGCCAAATTCGCATTCATGAGCGGCTTCCAAATATGAGCGCCGTGTTGCTGCCACCAAACCCAGCCGAAACCGACATGGCCAGCGGCAGCACCTCGCGCCGCACTTCCCCCCGCAGCCACTCCACGCCCGGGCTCTCGATAGGGTCCGTCAGCCGGAGCGTCGGCAGCAACGCGCCACAACGAACCGCCATGATCGTGATAGCCGCTTCCAATGCCCCGGCCGCACCCAGGCAGTGTCCGAAATAAGACTTCGTCGAAGAGACCGGAACGGGTCGGCCGCGCCCGCGAAAAGCCGTCTCGTACGCGTGGCTCTCGGCCACATCATTCAGCGGCGTGCCCGTGCCGTGGGCGTTCACGTAACCGATCTCATCGCCACGTACTTCCGCCATTTCCATGCAAAGCCGCATGCAATCCGCCAGGCCGTTTCCCTGAGTCTGGGGCGCGGTCGAATGGAACGCGTCGTTCGTCATCACCCATCCCCGCAGCACTGCCAGTACGTCGGCGTTACGCGCGATGGCCTCGGCGAGGGTTTCGAGCACGAGCACTGCGGCTCCTTCTCCCAGATTCAATCCCTTGCGATTCTGGTCGAATGGCCGGCACGGGTCTTTGTCCAATGCCTGCAGCGAACTGAATCCACTCAGCGTGAACGGACAAAGCGCATCACTCCCCCCCGCCAACATCATGGGCGCCGCTCCGTCGAGCAACAGGTTGGCGGCGAGCGCGATCGCCATTGCGCTCGAAGCACAGGCTGCGGAAATAGCGCAACGTGGTCCACGAACTCCCAGGTGGTCACCCACAGCGTCGGCAACGTGCGTCGGCGGATAAGAAGCGGCCCGCGCGAGACCGCTGCCGCGCCGGTACCAGGCAGCCGGATCTTCGGCGATTTCGGGGTCGATCTCACTCAAGCCCGCGACCGTGCTGGCCATCAATACACCGCCTTCGCGGAAGGCAGAGTTCTCGCAATCGAGCTTCGCTGCTGCGTCTCGAGCGGCCGCCATCGCCAGTCGATCGCTCCGGGAATATCGAAAATCGGCGCCGCTTGCCGGAAGCGGCAATCCGTGAACCTGGGCAGTGCTTCCTTCAAAGCCGGGATACACATCCTTCGTGGGCGCCAGACAGCACTTGCCCGACAACATGCCCTCCTGCAGGCAGTCCAAGCCGATGCCGTAGGGGCTGACTACGCCAATACCGGTAACCACGATAGTTTTCCGTGGGTCGCTCGTTCGAAGATCACTCACGAGAGGCAACCGGCCAGAAATCGAAAAAATTCATCCATTGATCGTAATGGGTTGCCAACGTTTTTTCCAGAAACCGCACAGCCTGCCCCAACGCGTCGTGCAGGCCCGCGTCGCGGTTTTCGACGCTCGATGTGACCGGGGATGTGACGCGAGATGTAGCCTGCGATGTGACCTGAGAAGCGACCGGCGATGGAGCCGGCGCAATCGGATCGCCCATCAGAGCGCGATAGCGCAACCACCCCTGGCGAATCACGAATCCCGGCAGCACCGGCGCGCCCGAGACCTGCGAAAGCAGAAACGGGCCAAGCGGAAAGCTGGTGGGTCGCGAAAAAAACGGCACTTCGGCACTATGCCGTTGATAAACCCGGTCCCCCTGCATCGCGACAATCTCGTTTCGACGCAGCGCCTGCAAAAGTTCTATCGTGGCCGGCACGCCACCGCTGAGATCTACAATTTTGAGCCGGTCGCTGGACATCAGATTCCGCAGGGTGATCTCCGCCGGTTTGTCCTCGACCACCCGCGCCACGTGAACCGGCCGGCCGTGCATTTCGAGCAGACGGGAAGCGAATTCCCAATTTCCCACATGCGCCGTCCACACAATCAGCCCATTGCCTGCGGCCAGGCATTCGTCGATTTTAGCGGCACCGCGCTCCGGGTCCACCAGCATCGAGAGAAGCTGCGAATCCGTGGCCTGGGGGACAAAACAATAAGAAACCATGAGGTCGCAGAACGAATAGAAGACCCAATAAACTTTCCAATGCAGTGCGAGGCCGCTCTTGCCCGAGACCTGCCGCAGATTTCCGGTTACCGCCCGGCGTTCCTGTTTCAACATGAAGAAAAAGATCAGCGCCGTCACCACCGCAACAGGCGGATGGAGGAAGCGCGGCAGCCTCGGCATGATGACAAAGATCGTCCGCAGGGCCGTGGCATTGTGAAATCGATGCTCGTACCAGCGCATCACCTGGCGCCCGCCGTCATGTCGTCGACCGCACCATGAGTCAGTTTCCTATTCAACCCCGGACCCAGGGAAACGATCTCCGTGCCGCTACGCCCGATGGCGACGAAAGAGCGAAGCGCGCGGTCAACCAGCGCAGGATTGCTTCGCCCAAAGCCACGCGGATATTCGAACTGAACGCAACACATATTGTGCTGGGTGAGTGGATTCGCCTACCGGAGAATTGTAGGTGTCAGAGCTTTGCTTCTGCCACTTTGGATTCGATGATCTTCGATTCGACGATCTTCGATTCGATGATCGCCGCCAAAACGTTAACACTTTCGAGGTGCTTCTGATCGAAATTGGCATGCACCAGCTTGATGCCGAAATGCCTCTCAATCTCCAGCACGAGTTGAAGAATGTCGATGGAATCGATTTCCAGCTCGCCCCCGAGCAGCGGCTGATCGTCGCGCAGATCCTCCGGGGTCAGGTCGGTGATCCGTAAGCTCTTCAATATAATCGGTTTAAGTTGTTCTTTAACGCTCGCCATATGGTTCGTTTGCAGCCCCAGAGCATACCACAATCCGCACCCCTGGACATTTACCAGAGGGACGGTCCAAAGGGCCTGTGAAGGCTTCCCTTTGTGTGACTTAGTGTCCTTGGTGGTTGCCGACCTTTTTATCTTTATCCATCGTCAAACCGATCCAGACTACAGCAGTCCCCCGTCGACTGCGATTACCTGCCCGGTGATGTAGCTGGCCTCTTGGGACCCCAGAAACACGACCAGCGGGGCCACTTCTTCGGGCTTGCCAAAACGTCCCAGAGGAATTTCGGAAAGCAGGCGTTTCTCCTCTTTTTCTATGAACTTAGCGGACATCGGGCTGGGAATCACGCCCGGGCAAACGGCGTTGACCCGGATGTGGAACTGTCCCACCTCGCGGGCGAGCGCCTTGGTGAAAGCGATTATGCCGCCTTTGGACGCCGAGTAGTTGCACTGGCCGGCCTGGCCGCGAACTCCGCTGGGCGACACGATATTGCAAATGGCCCCGGCCCCCCGGCGCATCATGCCCGGCAACGCCAGCCGCGAGCACAAATAGGTGCCGCGCAAATTGGTGTCGATCACCTCATCCCACTGCTCCTCCGACATGAAGGCCAATAGAACGTCGCGGTTGATTCCTGCGTTATTTACCAGGTAATCCACTGGACCGAACTGCTGCTCGATGCGCTCGAACATAGGCGCCACACTCTGCTGCTGGGAGAGATCCGCTTGCACTGCAAGCGCTTTTCCGCCGGCGGCGACGATGCGCTCGACTACCCCCTCCGCCGACTCTTTTCCGTGATGATAGTGAACCGCTATACGGAACCCAGCACCTCCCAGAGCTTGCGCTATGGCGGCGCCGATCGTCCCCGAGCCACCCGTCACCAGTGCCGTCTTCTGGTCCGACTTCTGACCTGCGTTTGGATCTTTAAGCCCTATTTCAGCCATATCCTCGAATTTAGTGCAACGGCTTGAAGATCAAGATATAAGCGGCCCAACGCGAGTTATAGCGCGCGATATTCCCGTCCAGAGCGTAGGAAACTGTGCCTTGCACCAGCGTGCCCAGAGGACCCGGGGTGTTGAAGTTAACCTCCAGGCCATCGAACTTGCGGAATCGCAGCGACTCCTCCTGGTTGCGCGCTCGCGCGTAAGCGTACATGCCATCGATCTTCATGAAGTCCAGCAGATGGAAACCGTAGTGCACGTTCGCCATGGCGATGGCGTCAAAAGAATCCGTGCCGGGAGGAATGCCGTGCAGGCGCGGCGACGAAAGAAACGAGGGGAAATAACGCGAAAAGCGATCCAGCTGATTTCCGCCCCAGTAAGACATATCCCATCCGCCCTTGGTGAACTTTCCGATGTAGTAATCCTTGTTCAAATCGGCGTTGTAGAGCGTGAACGCGTTTTGCGGACGCTGCACCAGCAAAGTGTTCTGTGGCGGAGGGTTTGCTGTTGAAGAACCACATCCAGCCGGAGGCTGCGCCAGCGATGTGCATCCGAACGGTCTCCAGTTGATGCGCTCGCCCCGCGTTCCCTGCGCGTCGAAGACGTAACCCTTGCGGCTGTATTTTATTTCAAGCCCCGGAAGCACGTTCAGGCCGTTGCGCGGCAGTTCGTATACCTCGGCCGCGCTGCTGGTTCGGAGAAAGTTGTCATACGCCAAGTAGGTGTTCGCCGTCACGCTGAGATGCGTGCTGGCTTGCCAGGAGGCGCGCAGGCCGGTGGTTTGCTCCCAGGTCCACACTTCCCCTTGCAGCAGTTCCGTGTTGTTGCTGTAGATGCGGTTCTCGCCGGGCAATCCGCTGAGCGCTAAATCCAGCGCCAGACGGAACCTGGGCCGGTACTGTTTGGAGAGATCGGAAACCAGGATGGGCCCTGCAAAGAACGTCGAGAGCTGCGCGCCGGTGTGGTGAAAATCGAAATCCGCAATGCTGATGCCGAGAAACGGAATGGGAAAATTAAACGTGCCTCCGTACATCGCGCCCGCAATCAGCGACTCGATGCGCTTCACGCTCTTGTCCATGAGAACCCGTTCGCCGCCTTTTTTTTGCAGCGACCGCAGTCCCTGATCGGTATCGCGGAACATGGGGTCGTCGGAACTATGCTCATCCGCGAGGGCGCCACTGAACTCCCGACTATTGATGCGGTAGTTCGAAAACTGCACCTTCCTCTGCACCACAAAATCGCGGCCGGCCGCATTCAGCAACTGCTGCGCGGAGATGGACCGCAGCAAGTTGAACTGGTGGCCGTCGGGGTCAGAAACCAACTCGAAATTCTGCGTCTCGGTATTCACCAGCACGTTGCTCTTCGCTCCGCGCTGGCTCAGGTACTGTTTCACTTCGCGAAAAGTGGTGCCGTCGATCCAGATTTTTCCGCTGTAAAGCGCCTCATCCGGCAACTTGTCCCGCGACTTATCCCGCACCCTGGGCTCGACTCCGATCACATAACACATGGCTCCGTTGACTTGTTCGGTGCCCAATAGCTTGTAGTCATAGCGCTCGTTGAGCTTCAATTCGAGGGGCTGGGTCAGCACTTTTTCCGGCTCGATTTGCGGCAGCGGAAATTCGTGGTTCTTGCCGAACTTTACCCCGTTGACGTAAAACTCTTTCTGCGCGACTTCCATCTGGCCGTCACGGCTGAAAAACTCTTCGAGCTGCATCGACACGTCGAACCCCGGCCCTAGGTTGGTGCTTTCAAAGTGCAGGCTCATGAAACTGGAGGCCAGGTAGTTTGCCAGCCTCTGTTTCTGTGCTTCGCGGTTCTGCTGCCAGCGGGCAATGATTTCCTCTATCTTGAGATCGACTCCGCCCTTTACTTCCACCGTGTTATACGACGTCTGATCGGCGTCACTTGGCTTGTGGATGGAAATCAATGCGTACTCGCTGGTGCAGTCGCAAATCTGTGTGAAGCCCTGGTCAGTTTTCGTCGCTTCCACGGCCGGGAGCGAGGCACCGGTCGCGGGGTCGTACCATTTGATCTCAACTGGTCCTGACTTGATGCCCTGCAACTTGACCGTTTTCGGGTGGTCGGGAGTTCCTTTCACGCGCGCCACAATCACCACATCCGACGGTCCGCCGCTGAACCAGCGGTGCTGGTCGTTTGCGACACCATCCACAGCGATACTGAACGGCGAAGCTGAGGAATCCGACACGAACATGTTGTTGGTGATGGAACGCGTCGTGAAGCTACTCACAGCACACACGGCAGCTGCGGCCTTGGCGTCCGGCGGCTCTGACCATACGATTTCAACCGAGGTGCCGCTGGCGGCGAGCGTCGCCGTCAACAATGACGAGGCCGTCGCGGAGGCTCCCGCGTCAAGTTTCAGAATAAGGGGCTTATTCAGTGCCTGTTCCGCAATCCAAGCGGCATCGTCGCGCCAGCCTTCGTAATAGGTCGTTCCCAGCAAATCGGAATAAGTGGCCAGCCGCTTTACGATATCGCCGTGCCGGCCGACGAACCCCGGTTGGAAAACAAATGCCAGCCGCAAGCCTGCGTTGCTGCCCTTCGCGTTCAGCGCCAGCCGCACCAGTCCGAACGCGAACAGATCAGGAGCCGTCAAGGTTCCTTGTATTTCGACGATCAGCCCGCGCACCGCGGACGCGGAGAGAGGCATCGATTTCACAAACGCGTCGACGCGCTCAGTAATCTGCTTCTCGGATTCGTTGCCGACAAGAGAACCGGCTGCGACCACGACATGGAGCCAGACTTCGGATCCCTCGGGCACACCCTGGACGGCTTGTGCCTGCTCGCCTAAAACGCTGGCTGGGCTTTGGTCCCCGGCGAAATTGAAAGCCAGCGGGGGCAGCACGATCAATTTGTCTCGAACGTCACATTGTTCGGCGGCCTTTAAGCCCGCGGCCAAGCTCTGATCCGTTGGAATCGAGACCGCAGCCCGTGGCAGACCAGCTTCCGCCGCCAGCGGGAAAAACAGAAAGCCCGAGAACAGTAGAACTGGAGCAATTCTCCCCAGATCTCGCAAGCGGGAGAAGAACCGGGAGGAGAACAGCGTTGCCGAGCGAAGCGACGATTTCATGAAAATTAAGTCCCAAAACTTTAGGATAGGAACTTGATCGGCGATCACGGAAAGGAATCGGTGGTGCGCCCGAGGTATCGTGACGAGATCGTGTCGATGACGGTTTCGCGAAACTGCTGCCTCAACTATAAATTTTCATCAATAAGGCTTGGATGTTTGCAGTATATACGAAACATTTGCCGCGCGACCCGCCGGTATGACAGTGTGCAAAATTGCACACTACCTGCTCGCGTCCCTTGCCGCGTCCGCCGCCGTGCGGCGTTGTTCCCCGAGCAGAATGACGGCGGGAATCAACAACAGGCCGCCGGCCAGCGCCAGCGCAACGCCCAACGAAGTCACGAGACCCATTTCGGCAAGCGGCGCGAAGCTGGAAGCCATCAGCGCTCCGAACCCGATAATCGTCGTGAGATTCGATTGAATCAGTGCGGCGCCCGAAGCCTTTGCGATCGCCAGAATGGTGTTGCTGTCGTAATCCAGATGACTGCTCTCAAGGGGACGGTTCTCCAGATAACGGCGCACTAAATGAATGCCGTTATCGATCCCTATACCAATGATGAGCGGAATCGCCGTAATCGACATGAAACTGAAGCGGTGCCTCACCAGCAGCAACAGCCCGAACGTCACAACAATGCCGAACACAATCGGGATCAGTACGATGAGTGACACGCGCAGGTCGCGAAAGGTCAGATAGACAATCAACAGGATGCCAGCCGCGGTCCACACCAACGCACGTCGGCTGTCATGAAGCACCTGGTTCTGCATGTCGCGGTTCATCTTGTCGAAAGAGAACTCCACGAACGGACCAAATTGATTGCGCCAGGAGGAGATGACGCTCTCCGGAACCACCTCGACGGCATCGGGATCGGTGCCATAAAAAGCGATCGCCGCCACGTAGCTGCCGTCCGCCATCTTGCGAATGCTGTTATCGAGAAGGCCCGGCGGGAGGAACTTGGCGGCCGTTTCCAGGGTGATGGGATCATAGCCTTGGCCCGGGCCTTGTCCCAGTTTTCGCAGCCGATCGATAAACGGTTGGAGTGGCTCGGTGCGAAAACCGTTTTCGCGCAGCGAATCTTCCAGAGCGCGAGCCGAAGCCGCCAGATTGACGCCCGCCAGCGAACTGGCGCGCTCGTTTTGCGTTTGCGCCGAGGGAAGCAACGCGGTAGGAGAGAAGATTGACTTGATCACGCCGCGCTGCTGATATGCTTCGAGACCGGCCGTCAATTTTTCGGCTCGGCCCAGTACTTCCTGCTCGCTGCCGGAGATCAGCAGTACGTTCGGACTACCCTCAATGCCGAACCTTGCGGAGAGCCGGTTCTGCGCGGCCACGGCAGGGTTATCGGCGCCAGCGATATCGAAGTGCCCGCCGAGTTTGATGGTGGGCAGAAACGCCAACGACAGCAGGAACATTCCCGAGCCCAGGCCAACCACAAGGCGAGCGTGCCGCCCCACAAAATCGACGACTTTCCGCGCTATCCAGGGAAGGATGCGGAAGGTAATGGTCTCGGGCGCGCGCGGCGTCGAGAAGCGCCACCACAGCTCTAGCAGCGCAGGAACTGTCAGCAGCGTGTGGAACATCATCATGAACATTCCGACGGTGAGGATGAATCCGAACTCCGCCAACGCCTTGAAGCTGGACGTAGCCAGTGACGCCGTGGCTGTCGCCGCGGTTACGATGCAGAACACAACGCTGAGCCCGGTAGTTTCAAAGGTGCGCAGTACCGCATCGTTCAGCGTCCCGCCCTTGGCCCATTCCTGCGGGACGCGGTTGAAAAAATGTACGACCTGGTCGTCTCCCAGTCCCGCAAGAATTGCGATAAACGACAGGCTGATCAGATTCACTTCCCCGGGATAAAAACTTGCCACGCCTGTCGTCCACAGAATGCCCAAGCCGGCGGGCAGCAGCGATAAAAGCAGCAGCGGAATCCTCGGATAAATCAGCAGGCACAAAAGCAGATTGCCTATGATCGAAATCAGGGAAATTCGGCGGATATTCGTTTCGATGAACTGGTGCTCCTGCTCGGCGTAGACGTAAGCGCCGGCGGCCAGGGCTTGCACTCCGGAGTCGCGGAAATCCGTCGCGGCGGTCGTCGAGCGGATGTGATCGCGTGTCCAGTGCACGACTTGCTCGGCGAACTTGTAATCCATGGCCGACTCGCGAGGTTCGGCGATGATGAGCAGGGCTTTGTGGTCTTTACTGAAGAATCGGTTTCCGGATCCCCAGTTGAGATCGAAATTGGCGAACTGCGAAAACCCGCGGCCACTGCGCGCCTCCACTTCCATCAGGCCGAGAGGATCGGCGACGAAGTAATTTGTTCCCAAAGCTGAGAACGGCGTGACCAGTTCGGTCGCGGCGCGGCGAACGGTTTGATGAATCTGTTGCGGATCGAGCCGCCGCTTCAGGTCTTCGGTTTGCCCGGGCAACGCGAATGACGGAAAGTTCCAGGTAAAAAACCGCACCATATTGAGCAGTTCTTCGTCCTGCAAGCCGCAGCGCGCGTGCAGGAACAGGCCGCTCGTCAGCATGTCGGCGGTGAGACGGTCGGCCATTTCTTCCATCTGGCCAGTGCTGTCCGCGCCTCCTGACGTTCCTCCGTTTGGAGCTTCGATCAGCACGAAGAGCTGGTTGCCATAACCCAGCTCCTTGCCGATCTGGCTGGCAGTTCGCCATTGGGGATCGCGATTTCCGAACAGATCAGTGAGGTCGGTGCCGGTTCGCAGCTTGTGGATGTTGGCATACAACAACAAGGTCACAACCAGGCTGAGGGCGGTCACCAAGCCCGGATGGCCCACCACCACGCGGCCCACCATGCGCATGAAACGGACCATCATGCTGTGACCTCGGCGATGACCTCCGCTGTACCCTCCGTGATGCGCCCCGGCAGCGGTTTTCTCGCGATGAACAGGATATGAGCCAGCGGTAGACGGTTTCGGAACCGGCGCTGTTCCACCTGCATGCCGGCGCTCTCGAGAACACTCTCGTACTCCGCAGCCGGAAGCGTCAGAGGCCGCACTCCAACTCGTCCACAGGCGAATACGAGCCGGTCGAAAACAAGGGTAATTACAGACCACAGGCCGCGTTCGCGATCGTGGACCCGGAAGACCAGCACTCCATTGGGCACAAGGGCCGAACAGCATCGTTGCAGTAGGCTTAATTGCTCATCGGCACGCAGATACTGCAAGAGGTCCAGAATAAGAATCAAACCGGCCGGCGGAAGCTCGACGCCGCGAACGTCCGCAACGCTCAGGTCCGCGTGCACTGTGCTGAGCGCCTCGCGGGCAACTGCGATGCGATGCGCATCCAGGTCGCACCCAATCAGCCGATGGCTTCCTCCAGCAAAAGCCACCAAGCCGAGAGCCATACCGTACCCGCAGCCCAAATCCACAACCGTCCCTGCTCCCAGGTCTTCGGCGGCAAGCAACCCCGCCAGCAATCCAAAGATGCGATCCAGCCGCAGCTTCCATTGGACGAACGAGCGGTCGGCCCAGTCGCAAGGGGCAAACAGCCGCTTCACAAAACCAATGCGATCCCGCAATCCTGAATTCGCGGGCGCGTTAAGCTGCACCACAACCGCCGCAATGGCCGCCCCGGTGCCGCCGACGATTAACCCCAGCGCCACGCTGCCCATCACCCAGGCCAGGAGTTCCTCTCTTACGTGCGGCCCAGACAGAGCGGAGAGATGAAATGGCCGAAACGAGCCGCTGCGCAGAAGATAACCGAGTTCCACCGAGCACACGATGATCACGGGCTGAAGTAGCGGATTGTTTACGAATGTGCCGGCCACAGTCAGCGGCTTGTTAAGCTTAAAGAAAATCGCCAGGCTCACGGCCACAAGAAGTTGGAACCCGTAAATTGGCAAGATGCCAACGAAGATCCCCAGAAACACTGCCGCGGCGGCTCGTCCGGGGTCAAGGCTCTCCTTCAGCAAAACGGTTGCGAACTGGCGCGCGCGAGTCTGAAAGCTTCCCATCAACGGTTGGCCCATGCCATCTTCCGCCTGGTCATTCGCCTGGTCATTCGTTCGCTCATCAGGTCGATACTACCGACAACTCGCCGCTCGCTACCATCTCGCCATCCACCCAGACCGTGCCGCCGATATAGGCCATTCGGCCGACTTCGGTCATCTTTTTGGTTTCAATGCGCAGTTCCTGCCCCGGCGTCACAGGCTTGAGAAACTTGAATCGGTTTACGGCCCCGAGCAGCGCCACTCCATCTCCAGCAACTGCTTCTCCCCCCACTCCTCCGTCAGGTTTATCAGCTGCCTGCCGGACGGCCGATGCCAGCATCACTCCCGCGGTCTGGGCCACCGCTTCGATCAGAAGAACCCCCGGCAGAATGGGCTTGGCGGGAAAATGTCCGGCAAAAATCGGGTTCGCCGGATCGACGAATTTCACCGCAACACAACGAACTCCCGGCTCCAGTTCTTCCACCCGGTCGATCCACAAGAACGGAGCGCGATGCGGAATCATCGTCTCGATTTCACTTCGCTCCATCACTTTTCGCGGCATAACCCTTCGCTCGATTACTACGGTTTGTATACCTCAAACGTTCCCGGCGGAATCTTCGGGTTCAGCGAACTGACATCGATGGCGAAGACACTGTCCACTCCGCTCTTGCCGTCCACCTCCAGCGATCGCAGCAGAAAGTCCCGTTTGTCCAGCTTCACCACCAGGGATTTCAGTGTGCGGCGAAAATTGTCCGTCCGCGGAACCAGCTTCATCTCATAGTCCCCGCTCTCCTCTTGCACAGTGATGGTGAAATTTTTTTTCAGATTCCCGATAGAATTTTCCCGGCTGAAATAAGACTGGGCGCGGCGAACGTTACCGCCCACTTCCATGACCTCGGTTTTGCCACCGCTCGTAATGTTGAGGTAGTTGTCGTTGTAGCGAATGCGCACGCCGGCCGGATCGAGATACTCCAGTGCGAATCGGGTCGTGCCCTCGGCGCAAAATTTGCCGTGGAGCACCATCGGCTTCACCATCAGGTTGGAGGTGCGGGTTTCGGTAACGCTCCCGCAACTGCTTGTGTATTTTTTCTGCGCTTGCTGAACCCCGTCCCAGATCCGGTTCAGCAAATCGTCAGAGTGAAGATCGTCCGACTGCGCAGCCAGCACTCCCGGAAAAATCAGGAACGCAAGCAGAGCACATCGCAGTCCGATCCGCGCGATCACGTCATGCTCCCAGAAAGCGGAACGCGAGCGACCACAGGCAAACTCGCACCGTGTCCCGCACCGGCTTCATCTTGGAGCGCGCATGGCCGTCGTGATAGACCGTCTGCACTGGCGCGTGGGTTATAACGCAACCCGAGCGCGCCATCTTGATCAGCACTTCCATCTCGAATTCGTAGAACCGGCTCCGCAGTTTGGTCCCCTGAAGTTTATCCAGCCGGAACAGCCGGAACCCGCTCTGGCTGTCGCGAATCTCCCGGCCCACCAGCGACGAAGCGATCCGGCTGCCAATCGTGTTGGAATAATAACGGGAGCGCGGCATCGATGCGCGATCGAATGAGCGCGCCCCAATCACCAGATCCGCTCCGGTCTCTTCCGCCACCCGAAGCAGGCCAGGAATATCTTCCGGCAAATGCTGGCCGTCGCCATCGAGAGTGAGCACGTGGGTAAAGTTTTCGGCCCGCGCAAATTCGATGCCCAGTCGCAGGGCAGATGCCTTGCCGCGATTCCTGGGCGATCGCAGGCAAATCGCTCCGGCGGCCCGGGCGACTTGCCCGGTTCCGTCGCCGGAACCATCGTCAATCACGACGACTTTTTCAACATGTTGTTGAGCGCCCCTCACCACCTCGGCGATGTAAGGGACTTCGTTGAAAGCCGGAATGAGCGCGCAAGTTCGCATGCCGCAGGTTCCAGCGTCGGCGGAGATGCGCGGGAGAAGAACGCTGGATTTTTTGAGTGTATCACGCGTGCGGCGACTGCAAAAACATGGTCCAGTCAGGATGACGGTTGAAT
>Ga0209006_10001794_pt1 | contig 19413 bp, 17 predicted proteins | sample JacPin_JW_Ref_O2_FD_188567 | JGI IMG/M metagenome (GOLD analysis project Ga0209006, IMG submission 188567) | Forest soil microbial communities from Algoma, Ontario, Canada - Jack Pine, Ontario site 1_JW_Ref_O2 (SPAdes) (version 2) | ecosystem: Environmental > Terrestrial > Soil > Boreal...
GCTCGCGGCGCAACAGCCGGCGCACACGCACGCGACGGCGGTCGCGAAAATTCTCGCCGCCGGCGCGACCATCACGGGCAAGACCATCTGCGACGAGTTCTTCTTCAGCGGCACGGGCATCAACGCGCATTACGGCACGCCGCTCAACATCCGCGCGCCCGGTCGCATTCCGGGCGGCTCATCGAGCGGGTCGGCGGCCGCCGCCGCCGCCAATGCCTGCGACTTCGCGCTCGGCAGCGACACCGGCGGATCGGTGCGCATGCCGGCGTCCTACTGCGGCGTCTACGCGCTGCGCCCGACGCACGGCCGCATCGATCTTGCCGGCGCGATGGCGATGGCGCCCTCGTTCGACACCGCCGGATTTTTTGCCAATGGGCCCGGCGTCGCGCGTCGCGTCGGCGCGGTGCTGCTCGACAACAAGCCGGAGCACGCGCCGATCACACGCCTGCTCGTGGCGCAGGACGCCTTCGCCCAGGCGGATGCGCCGGTTGCGGCGCTTGGCCGCGAATTCCTCGCCCGCGCTGCCCGCGCCCTGCCGAGGGCCGAGGGCACGACGATCGCGCCCGACGGCTTCGACCCCTGGCGCGAGGCCTTCCGCGTCGTGCAGGGGCGCGAGACCTGGGGCTCGTTCGGCGACTTCGTCACGCGCGTAAAGCCGGCGCTCGGGCCGGGCATCAGGGAGCGCATGGCCTTCGCCGCGACGGTGACGCAGGCGCAGGCGGATGCTGCACGCAAGACCGTCGGGGCGGCGCGGGCGCAACTGCGCGGCATCGTCACGCCGGGAACGATCGTGGCGCTGCCGACCGCGCCGTGCATCGCCCCGCCGATCGACATGTCGGCCGAGGATTCGGAGTCGTTTCGCGTGCGCGTCATGCGGCTCGGGTCGCCGGCGGTGCTGGCCGGCCTGCCGCAGATCACCATTCCGATCGGCACGGTCGCGGGCTGCCCGGCCGGACTGTCGTTCATCGCCTGGGCGGGTGGCGACGAAGCATTGCTCGATCTCGCCTGCACGATCGCGAAGTATTGCGGGATGGCCATGTAGGACGAATAGCGAATAGCGATTGGCGAATAGCGGACCGCCTACTCCCTATTCGCTACTCGCCATTCGCTACTCGCTCGCGATCCCAAGCCTTCGCTCGATGCGCCGGATGCGCTGATGCAGCTTGCGGCGGTTGCGCGCGATGCGCCGCGGGCGCCCGCGCGCGAAACGCGCGAGCGACCAGGCCTGCGCCGTGGTGACGATGCGCTGGAAGAAAGTCCGCGTCGGCTGCCGCAGGAAGCTCGTATGCATCGACAGCCACAGGATGGCGACCAAGACCGCAAGTCCCAGGGCGGAAGCCGATTGCGTCGCGTGCCAGGCGGGCAGCGGCGCCGCGGCGGCGAAATCGGAGATGCCGGCGACGACCGCGAGCAGCGTCGCCGCCACCGATGCCTCGGTGGCGCGCGTGAGCCAGCGCGCGACCTTGCCGGGATCGGCGGCGGGGCGGCGCGCGTCGACGTCGCGCAGCGCGATCGTGTCCTCATTGGCGCGCAGGAGCGCGCAGTAGTCCTGGGCGAGCCGCGCCACCGGCGCGCGCGTTGCGGCGACGGCGGCGGCAAATTGCAGCAAGGCCCGGCGCAGGGTCGCGTGCGCCGGCGCGGCGGCGAGTCCGGTCAGCTCGGCGCGGGTCGGCGCGAAGCGATCGAGCCCCTCGGCGGGGAAGTCGCGGTCGCTGTTGCGCGCGAGGAAGCGCAGGCGGGCGAGCCCCTGGCGCAGCGTATCGCGCGCCGCGCGCGTGGCGCGACGGGTCGCCGCCACCACGCAGGCATGCACGAGATCGACGTCGCCCGCGAACAGCGGATCGCTCGCCGCGCGCAGCGCATAGCCGAACTTGAGGCCGAACGCGGCGACGAGCGACACGCGCGAGTCCCGGCTGCGGCCGGCGTGGCGGGCGAGCCGCGCGATCTGGTAGTGCGCCTCGGCGGCGCCGGGATCGTGCTCGAGCGCACGCCCATAATGTGTCTTGGCGTCGGCGAACCGCCCGTCCGCATAGGCGCAGCGGCCGGCCTCGACGAGCGCCGCTGCCGCCTCCTCCGCGCAGCCGCCCCCGGCACGCTGCGCGATCTGCAACAAGGCGCGCTCGGCCGCCGGCAGGTCGACCATCGCGGCGCTTTTCGGCTGGCCCGGTATGCCGGCGAGCAACGCCGCGCGCAGCCATTCGAAGCGCCGGTCGCGCGCGCACGCCGCCGGGTACTCGACCAGGATCGCGCTCACCAGGCGCAGCGCCTCGACGAATCGCTGGCGCGCCCCCAGTGCGCGCACGCGGGCGAGCAGCTGCTCGGCCTCGCTCGCCCTGGCGCTCCCGCCGTGCGCCGGCTCGGCGATTTGCGCGGCGTCGTCGTCGAACAGCGATTGGAACGCCCTCACGACGTCGCCCGCGACCGGATCGAGCGCCGCGCAGGCATAATACAAATTGACGGTCATCACCTCGCGCGCGGCGTCCGGCGCGTAGCGGAAGTCGCGCAGGGCCTCGCGCAGCAACGGACGGTCAGCGCCGTAGATCTCGGCGACCGCGCCGACGGCGGCGCGCACAGCCTTGGCGATCGCAATATCGAGCTTTTCCCGCTGATGAAGCCCCGCGAGATAGGCTCGGTAGGACGAGGCGTCGGTATAGATGAAATCGACGGACATGGCGCTGACCAGCCCCGGTGTCGAACGACCGTTCTGCGCAGATGCGCATCATTGCAACGATGTGGACGACGGCGTGTGCGGGTCGTAAAAACGCAATGGGACGACCCGACTGACGCAACTCTTACGTCGCGCCCGAATGGCGGGGCGCGGAATGGCAAGTGGTATTTTCGAGTAGGTATTATATTGCGCGATTCGTCAATCTGGTCAGCCGCAACGGCTTTTTCCCCAGCTTGATGGCGTTATCCTCGCTGAACACATGGGCTGACGATCACGGGCTGACGATCACGGGCCGACGATCATGGGCTGACGATGGCGACGCCTCATCCGCACGACGTCTTTGATCGGTGCCATCGGCGCTGGCGCCCCGCGCGCTCCGGAACATCGATTGTCAGCAGGCGTTTTTCGTGCAGGCGCAAGGCAGAACAAACGAGACCGTCCAAACCGGATGGCGCCGCATACGAGGAGACGCCTATGAACCGATCGATCGCGCTCGCCCCTCTTCTTTTGTTGTCGCTTGGCCCCGGCTTTGCAGCCGCGCAGACGCCGCCCGCTCAGCCGAACCCGGCCGCTCCGCAAGCGACGACGCAAGGGTGCGCGCCTATGGGCGGCGGCGCGACGATCGGCAGCGACCAATCGGGCGCCAATCTGAGCGACAAGCTCGCCCGCTCGAATGGCGTGCTCTGTCCGCCGCCGGGCGTCGATCCCGACATTCGCGTGTCGCCACCGCAGGGCGGAGCCCTGAAAGTCGTGCCGCCGCCCGGCACGCCGGGCGGCGATCAGAACACGATACCGAAGTAGACGGCGGCGCCCACTCCACGATGCGCGTGCGGCGGCGGGTGACGAGACCTGCTCAATCCGCTGTTGCCAGCGGGCGCGCCGTAACAGTAGGACATGCCGGTCCACGCTGCCGGATGCTTCCCTTCCATGGCGCCATCGAGTTCTCTGGGCCGTACGGTGCCCGCCGTCGCCGCCATCGTCGGCGGCGTCATGGTCGCGATGATCGTCGAGATCATGCTCGCGCGCCGCGGCATCGTGCTCGTCGGCGCGTGGCGAGGCGTATTTCGCGGCAGCGGCACGCCGCTGCACGCGGCGCTCGCCTGGTGGGCGATCACCGGCGGGGCTTTCGTCGCGAGCTTCGTGCTGGCGCTGGCGGCCTCGCGGCTCTCCTGGCTCTATTTCCGTTCGCTGCGCTTCGTCGCGGTCGCCGCGCTGGTGCTCGTGCTTGCGACGATCGGCGACCTCGCCCCGCCGGCGCCGGCCGGAGTGGCCGGCGCGCATGCGCTGGCAACGCTTGCGGCGCTCGCCGCCGCCGTGCTGATGGCCAGCTTCGGCGCATTCTTCGCCCTCCGACATTGACAGCCCGCGCACGCCTGGGGCGTGAACCGCCGGCCCACCCGCTGCGACCAACGAACATGGCATGTCGTCAATACAGGCCCGCCGTGGCCCGCAAGCCGGACGTTGCGACACCTGCCGCCGTCGCCCCCCGGCCGGCGGCGTTGCTGTCGGCTTGCGGCGCGGCACGATCATCGACGGCGCGAGCGTAACGACCAACCGAGTATCAGGCCGCGCCCATATAGCAAAAGAGCCGGCCTTTCGGCCGGCTCTTTCGTTGGCGCGATGACTCAAGCGCCATTACCCCCCCGCCCAACTTCGTCCCGCGCGCCCCACCGGTGCCCCCCTATGCTGTGCACCGCGGACCGCTCGCGCGACTGGACCGTATGTTGGGACGAGCTTGGCCCACTCGTCGAGTCTTTCCGCCATATGCGGCCGCAAGTTTCTCGTGAGTGCAGCCGAAATGTCACACTTGGCCCTAGGCCTGTCGCACGACATGGGTTTTCCCCACCACGAAACGCAGAGAAGCCGGCCATCGGCCGGCTTCCCGCACGTCACGGCGTCCCCCGCGACGCAGATCAGTGATAGTGGTGATGGTGGTGGTGGTGCATCGCCACCAGCACCGGCGGCGGAACCGAGTCGCGATCCGGATGCCTGTCGAAATAGGCATCCATCAGCCAGCCGCCGATGAACGGAACCACGCAATTCGCCAGCATCACGTGCACCTCGCGCCGCGTCAGCTCACGCTGCACCACGATGCCGCTCACGAGCGGCGTGAGTGCCATGCAGCCAACCGTCGAGAGCCCGATCGCGCCGCCCTCGGAGAAGCGGCCAACGCCACCACCCTGATTGCGGATGGCGAAATAGGCCCCGGTCGTGGCGGCGCCGACCGCGATGCTCGGCGCGATCAGTCGCCTGTCGCCGCGAAACAGGTGGAACTCGCCGGCGCGCGCCCCCGGCGCCAGCAGCATCATCACCGTCGCAATGAGCGCGACGACAGACAGCGATTTTTTCATTATGCAAGCCCCTGCACGATTCCCTGATGGACGCCTCCGACACAGCGAAGCGCGTCGGCGCGCAGGTTCTTTCGGAAGCACAGCCAAGTCGAGCCCCGTGACGCAATGGATGGCGGATTCTCGCTCACTGAGCCCCAAAAGCCACACTTGCGGCCGCTGCCCTGTGGAGAACCCCGCCGGATTGCGGCCAGACTGGGCGCTTGCGCGCTAGCGGTCGCCGTCCTGATGGCGACGGCGTGCGCCGACGCCGATCAGCAGCCACCGATCGCCGCGCAGGTGATCGCGCAGGCGCGTGCTGGTCGCGTCGACATGCCGCGCGTCGAGCTGGCAGCGCGGCTCGCCGCCGCGGGCTTGCAAGCCGACAATGAGTTCAGCGCGATGCGAGAGGACGCGGCGCGCGAGCTGGCCGGGCGGCCGGACCGCATCGGCGCCGTCACGGCGGCGGAACTTGCAGCGGCGGATCGCGCGATCGCGCGCGAATTGGCAGGCCTGCGCGGCGCTGCGCCAGCGACCTTCTGCGAGCTCGCGCATGCGCGCGGCCGCCCGCAGATCCCGGGCCTGCGCATCGTCTATCTGCATCCGCTGGGCGATCCGGCCGTGGCCAACCACTGGCAGAACATCCTGGCGCACCAGACCGAAGGCGCGCCCGGCGCGGCCAAAAGCCTTGCGCTCGCCCAGTTCGCCAATCCGACCAAGCGCGGCGTGACCATCTGGGTCGAGACCGACGGCACGGTCTACTGGTCGACCGCCGAGAACGCGATTCCGACGCACGGCGACGGCGCGAACCGCAACGACAACAAGTATATCGACAACGGCCCGACCTACCACGCGGTGATCAGGACCAACACGATCGGCGTCGAGTTCAACGGCAATTTTCCCGACGTCGCCAAGCCGCCGACGGCGGAGCAGGTGCGGACATGGCGCATCCTCGTGCGCTTCCTGCAGGAACGCTACGCGATCCCGGCCGAGCGCATCTACGCGCACAACTGGATCGACTTCAAGGACGCGCGTTACTGCGAGGGATGCGAGCTTGCGACGATGGCGCGCCAGATGGCCTATGCGCCGGGCCATGCGTGCGTATCGGGTGCGACCGAGGAGCAACGGATCAGATAGGAGCAGCCGCGTCCGTCGCAGTGCGGGCAACGAGGCGATCGGCCAAGGCCTGAAAGATGCGCGAGGCCAATGAGAGCAACAGCGGGATGAAAAGGACGGAGACCACGGCATCGATCAGCGTTCCGCTCAGCGACAGACCGGCGCCTGAGGGCTTGATGAGGAAATAGGCGACGATGAATGGCAGCGCCGCGACGAGAAAAACTGCAAAGATCCTGGATGCGTGGCCCTTGGTGTCGGCAAACGCATTGGGCCCGTCCGCGCCGGGCGCATCGACCGCGATCGCGGGAAATATGATCGTCAGCCGCAACAGCACGATCGCGGTGGCGACAATCACGATCAGCGCGGCCAGGAGCTGGGCCTCCCACCACGGAATCAAGAGTATCATCAAGAGGAGGAGCAGGATTCCCAAGGCGGAAACGAGCGCGGTCAGCGCAAACGACCACGCAAAAAACAGCATAAAGCGACGGTTGCGCCAATCGAACGAATAAGTGTGGGTGACTTCATCCAGAATGATGAAACGGTGCACCGCGATGTAGAAGGGAGTGAGGAGAAAGCTGCGGAGCGCGCTCAGACCCAAGCTGAGAAACATGCCGACCACGGGGATCGACAGCCAGCTCGCCAGAAAAAGCAATGCGAAAAATCGCAGACCGAGCGAGATAGCCAGCGCGATGAGGACCAGGTTCGTCAGGGTTCGCAACACGCGGATGAAGTCGCGGTAGCCCATTGCGACGACGGACAAGACCGAAAATCCCGCGTCAACCATGGCTGCATCCCCCATAGATCACGGCCCTGGCATTGAACCTCGGCTGGGCGGCCAAGGGACAATCACCGCACCAGCTCGCGCATCGCCCGGTCGAGCCCCTCGAGCGTGAGCGGGTACATCCGCCCGCCCATGAGCTGGCGCATGGCGCGGATCGATTGCGTGTAGTCCCACTGGCTCTCCGGCGTCGGGTTGAGCCACACGCAGGCCGGATAGGTGCGCGTCACCCGCGCCATCCAGGTCTCGCCGGGCTCCGGGTTCATGTGCTCGACCGAGCCGCCCGGCATGACGATCTCGTAGAGGCTCATCGCGGCGTCGCCGACGAAGACGACCTTGTAGTCGTGCGGGTAGGTGTGCAGCACGTCCCAGGTCGGCGTCGTGTGATCGTGGCGGCGGCGGTTCTCCTTCCACACCCGCTCGTACAGGCAGTTGTGGAAGTAGAAATGCTCCATGTGCTTGAACTCGCCGCGCGCGGCGGAAAACAGTTCCTCCGTCGCCTTGATGTGCCAGTCCATGGAGCCGCCGACGTCGAAGAACAAAAGCACCTTCACGGCATTGTGCCGTTCCGGGCGCATGTGGATGTCGAGATAACCCTTGTGCGCCGTCTCCTTGATGGTGTGGTCGAGGTCGAGCTCGTCGGGCGCGCCGGTGCGGGCGAACTTGCGCAGGCGGCGCAGCGCGATCTTGATGTTGCGGGTGCCGAGCTCGACCTCGTCGTCGAGATCCTTGAACTCGCGGCGGTCCCACACCTTCACGGCACGGAAGTTGCGGTTCTTGTCCTGGCCGATGCGGATGCCTTCCGGATTGTAGCCATAGGCGCCGAACGGCGAGGTGCCGCCCGTGCCGATCCACTTGTTGCCGCCCTGGTGGCGGCCCTTCTGCTCGGCGAGGCGCTGGCGCAGGGTCTCCAGGAGCTTGTCGAGGCCGCCCATCGCCTCGATCTGCCGCTTCTCCTCCTCGGTGAGATATTTCTCCGCGAGCTTCTTTAGCCACTCGGCGGGAATCTCGACCGTGGCGGCGTCGCTCATCAGCTCGAGGCCCTGAAACACCTTGCCGAACACGCGGTCGAACTTGTCGAGATTGCGCTCGTCCTTCACCAGCACGGCACGCGACAGATAGTAGAAATCCTCGACGCGGCGCGAGGCGAGATCCACCTGCATCGCCTCCATCAGCGTGAGATACTCGCGCAAGGTCACCGGCAGGCCGGCGGACTTGAGCTCATGGAAGAAGGTGACGAACATCAGCAGAAATCCCGCGAACACCAATCCTACATCACGCCGGCGCGTGCGTCGCGCCTGGCCTCACGCGACATCGCGCGCCGGGTGCGATTGACATTCGCGACATCCCACGGTTCACTCGCACGTTCGTTTTCGATCTGCACCGGGGCCCCCACATGAGCTATGCATCGCCAGCTATCAGCGGCGATTTCCGCGTCGGCAACGTGCTCAATCATGCCTTCCAGATCTGCGTCGGCAACTTTCCGTTCTTCTTCATCATTACGTTCGTCATCGGCCTGCCCAATCTATTGATCACGCTGAACCAACCGGTTGGGCAGCCGCCGGAGCTGGGGCCAATACTTCGTCTCCTTGGGATCACCTTAATCCTCGGGTTGGTCCTCAACACGATCGGCGAAGCGGTCATTCTGTATGGAGCCTTCCAGCGGCTGAGTGGTCGTCCGCTCCAGCCCGCGGAGGCCTTTCAACGCGCGCTTGCACGGTTTTTTCCGCTGCTCGGGCTCGCGTTGTTGTACGCCCTTGCTCTTGTTTTCGGGCTCGTGCTCCTTCTCGTGCCGGGGTTCATTCTGCTGGTCATGTGGGCGGTCGTTGTGCCGGCGTGCCTCGTCGAGGGACTGGGTCCTATCGAGAGCATGTCGCGCAGCGCTGCGCTGACGAAAGGACACCGCTGGCAGATATTCGGCATCATGATCGTTCTCGGGATCGTGAATTGGATCGGGACCGTGGTTTTGGGTTTCGTCCTCAGACCGGCCGGCCCTGTGGTCGCTGCGCTCGTTACCCTCGTCTGGACCGCTGCCTGGGCCGCCTATTGGAATTGCCTCCTCATCATGATCTATCATGATCTGCGCGTTGCCAAGGAAGGCATCGGCACCCAGCAGATCGCCGCCGTGTTCGACTGAGTCCGCCGAAAGGACCGCATTCGGTTCACCCGCTGCCACGCACTGCTCGGCACCGCCGATGCGTGCGAGGCCGCTGCAATTGACATTGCCGAAGTGGCACGGTTCATTTGCACGGATTGCGTGCACGCAATTTCCGTCGTGACCGGGGGCATCCGATGAGTGTTGCATCGATCAACGCGGGCGAAGATTTTCGCGTCGGCGACGTCCTGAGCCGGGCGTGGAGCGTTTTCACCGGCAACGTAATCTTCTTTCTCGCCGTTCCGCTCCTGATCAACGGTTTCTATCTCATCGTTAACTTCGCCCTCGGCAGCTTGTTCGCGGTCTTCCGCATCGCGCCAGTCTCATCCAGGATGGTGCCGACGGCACCGGGAATGGTGCCGGCCTCGCCGTGGATCATTTTTGTTGTGTCGATTGGCACCCTTATCGTTCTGCTCTGCCTGCACATGCTCGGCCTGGGCGTGCTGCTGATGGGGGCCTTCCAACGCCTGCGCGGCGAGCCGCTGCGCATCGGCGCGGCGCTGCAGCGGGCGTTGGCGAGGTTGTTGCCGCTCGTTGCCGTGGGCATCCTGGTCACCTTGGCGATGCTCGGCGTATTTCTCGCCTGCATCGCGGTGCTGTGGGTTTTGGGATTGGTGCTCGGCGGCTTGGCGGCGGTGCTGATGCTTGGAATGTTCGTCCCGTTATTCATACTGTGGGTGATGTGGTCGGTGGTCGTGCCCGCATGCCTCGTCGAGGGGCTTGGGCCGATCGAGAGCATGGCGCGGAGCGCCGATCTCACCAGAGGCTACCGATGGAAGATCACCGGCATAATGCTCTTGTTCATGCTGATTGCCTCGGCCGCCGGGATCATCGTGATCATCCTGCTTGCCCTGATGCGGTTCAACCCCGTGCTGGTGCTCATCTTGGAGGTGGCCGCGGGCGTCGTTTTGACCGCCTATTTCGATTGCGCGCTGATCATGATCTACCACGACCTGCGTGTCGCCAAGGAAGGCGTCGACACCTCGCAGATCGCTTCCGTATTCGACTGAACGTCTACTCGCGCTTGGCGGCCGCCGCGAACTTGTCGGCGCGCGGGCGGCCGAACAGCTGCTCGCGCTCGAGAAAGGCGCGTTGCGCCGTATAGAAATCGCGCAGGAAGGGCGCCGTGTCGGCCGGCGGCACCGGCTGCGTCCAGTCGATCTTGCGGCAGATGCGGTCGCAGACGTCGGCCAGCAGCACCTGCGTCTCGCCGTCGCCCGGTCGCCGCAACAGGTCCTCGAGAACCTGCAGCTCGCGCTTTCCATAGGCCATGAGCTGGCGATCGGTGAACACGAAGCGGGCGCGGGCTTCGACCAGATCGTTCAGCAGGCGCTGGCGCGGCAGCACGATCACCAAGGTGCCGGCGATCAGGTCGCCGGCCCGCATGCGATCGCGATTGGAGAACATCAGCACGAGGAAGCAAACCACCCAGCCGAGCAGCAGCAGGGAGCCCCAGTGCGCGCCGGCGACGCCGGCGAGCGCGGAAATGAGCATGCTGACGGGAAGGAACAGCTCGAGCTCCCGGGTCAGGTTGCGGGCAATCACCGCCGAGGCCGTGAGCGGCCCGCCGTGCCGGTCGATGACGCGGATGCCGACGGCGCGCTTGCCCGGCGTCGCGCCGCGCGCGGACAGCTCGAAATGAACGAAATAGAGATTGCGCAGGAAGAACAGGAGCAGCATCAGCACGCCGACGAAGACGACACCGCTCAGGCCCGTGGTCACGAAGAGCCCGAGCGCGAGCAACATCGCGATGCCGGCGGCGAGGCAGATCAGCAGATCGATGATCAGCGCGGTGGCGCGCTCGCTGAATTCGGCGAGCTCGACCGTGAGCGGCACGCCTTCCGGCGTGATGATCTCGCGCCGCTGGCGCCAGTCGCGGCGCAGCAGCTGGGTGGTCGCGTCGGTCGAGGTCACGGCGTCCGTCCCCGCGGCCGCAGCAGCACGAGATATGTCAACCAGCCGACCGCGGTCGCGGCCGCGATGACGAAGCGCCACGGCGTGCTGGCGACGAGCTGGCGGAACTCGCCTTCGAGGATCGCGGCGACGAACAGCATCATCACGGCGCCGACCGCGATCTCGGCGGCGCGCCGGCCGTGCAGCGCGAGGCTGTCGACGCGCGAGTAGCGGTCGGGAAACAGCATCTTTTCGGCGAGCACCAGCCCGCCCGCCCCGAACAGCAGGAGGGCGCTGATTTCGGTGACGCCGTGGATCGACAGCCAGCCGAGGAAATCGACCGTCAGCCCGCGATCGTAGTGCAGCGCGATAAAGGCGCCGATCATCAGCCCCTGGTAGGCGATCAGCAACACGGTGGGCACGCCGGCAAAGAGGCCGAGGCTGAACGAAAGAATGCCCACGACCGTGTTGTGGCTGAACAGGTAGTTGGAAATAATTCCGAGCGAAACCGCGAATCCGGGCCACGGCGCGAAGATCTCCCCGTTGAGCAGCGACGCGCGCGTGCTGGCGACGCCGCGCCCGCCCGAGAGCCACGGCGGCACGAAGGTCGTGAACCAGCTCTCGTCCTCGACCGTGAGCCAGAAGCCCGCCCCGATGCCGACCGCAAAGGCGAGGAAGGCGATCAGCAGGTGCCAGCGCGCCGAGATCACCGCGGCCGGAAAGGCGCGCAGGAACTGCCGGCCGGCCTCGCCGAGCCCGATGCGCGGCGAGTAGAGCGCGAGGTAGGCGCGCAGCGACAGGCTTTCCAGATAGAGCAGCAGGGCGCGGTCGAGCGCGATCGCGCGCGCGACCGACAGCGAGGAGAGAACGGAGCGATAGAGCTGCGGCATCCGCTGCAGATCATCCGGCGCGAGCGCGCGCACACCCTTGCGTTCCGTGATGCCGATCAGCTTCTCCAAATCGACCCAGCTCTGCTCGCGCGTGCGGCGGAACTCGGCGCTCTTGAGCGTGACGGCGGGCCGCTGCGCGGGAAGCTGCCCGACCTCGCGCGCGATTTCGCTTTCGATGCTCACAACAGGCCTCGCTGCTTGATCAGAAGGTAGCGATTGATCAATCCGACCGGTAACGTGCGGCTCGGCACGTCGAGACAGTGGATGCCGATCCGCTGCAGCCGCTCGAATACGGTCGAGCGGTCGCGCAGGAAGCCGTGCGCGATCACCGATTGCGCCACGGCGCCGAAGGAGACCGGCGGCGCGTCGGAGAGCCCGTGCAGGATCGCGTCGCGCAGGGTGACGAAGATGACGACGTGCCGCCGGGCGATGCGCTGCGTCGCCTCGATCATCAGCTCGGCCGTGACCGTGTCGACGAAATCGGTGAACAGGATCACCAGCGCGCGCCGCTGCAGCCGGGCGCCGAGCTCGGCGAGCCCGAGCGTGAAGTTCGTCTCGGTGTGCCGGTAGTCGAGCCCGGCGGTCGCGCGTTGCAGGCGCGGGAAGTTCGCCACCCCGCGGCGCGGCTGCTGGTATTGCCGCAACACCTCGTCGAAGGCGAGCAGCCCGACGAAATCGCCGCCCTGCAGCGAGATCCAGGCGAGCAGCAGGCCGGCCTTGATCGCGTGATCGAGCCGCGGCAGCCCGTCGACCGGATCGACCATCAGATAGCCGGTGTCGAACGCGAGGATGATCTGGTGGTTGCGTTCGGTGCGGAATTCCTTGCTCACCAGCTTGCGGTGGCGCGCCGAGTGCTTCCAGTCGATGAAGCGGCTGTCGAGCCCGGCGGCGTAGTCGCGCAGCGCGTCGAACTCGGTGCCCTCGCCCCGCTGCTCCTGCACCTTGTTGCCGAACAGCACCTCGCGCGAGAAGAACTGCAGCGCCGAGCTGCGCACCCCGCGCACGTTCGGCACCACGTCGATCACGCGATCGATCGCGACGCGCAGCGACAGCTGGACGAGCCCGAGCGGCCCGCGCCAGCGCACCCACACGGCGAAGACGCGCATCTTCCCGCGCCGCCGCGCCAGCAACGGGAAGCGGGCCTGCGCGGCCTGCCCCGCCTCGCCCGCCACGTGGACGATTTCCTCGGGGTCGGGATCGGGCGCCTGCTCACGCACCAGATCGAACACGGTCCGCCGCCGGTGCGCGGCCGGCGCGATCGTCACCACGAGGGTCCCATGCTCGCCGATCTGCAGGCTCGCCGGCACGTCCGCGGTCACCTGCAGGCGGCGCAACGGGAACGCGCGGGCGAAATCGACGGCCACCACGCTCAGCACCAATGCCCCGTAGGCGAACGACCACAGCCACAGCGCCGGATCATAGATCGCGAGCAGCAGCGCGAGCGGCACGCCCGCCGCGAAGATCGTGAACGCGCGCAGCGTCGGCTGGATCATCGCGGCGCCGCCGTGCGGGCGAGAATTTCGCTCACCACCCGATCGGCCGAGAGCCCCTCGATCTCGGCGCTTGCCGACAGGATGACGCGATGGCGCAGCACCGGCAGCGCGAGGATCTTCACGTCGTCCGGGATGACGAAATCGCGGCCGTTGAGCGCCGCGAAGGCGCGCGCCGCCGACGCCAGCATGTTGGCGGCCCGGGTCGAGGCGCCGACGTCGAGCGAGGCGTGCTCGCGCGTCCCGCGGATGACGTCGACGATGTAGTCGAGCAGGTCGTCGGACAGGTGGATGCGCATCACCTCGTCGCGTACCGCGGTGAGCAGGCTCGAGTCGGCGACCGCCTTGAGCCCGAAATCCTCGAGCCGCGGCATAGCGGACCGATGCCCGTGCCGGCGCACGATCTCGCGCTCCTCGTCGCGGCCCGGATGACCGATCACGATCTTGAACAGGAAGCGGTCGAGCTGCGCCTCGGGGAGCGGATAGGTCCCCTGCTGCTCGATCGGGTTCTGCGTCGCGATCACCATGAAGTCCTCGCCGAGCGCATGGTCACGCCCGTCGATTGTCACGATGCGCTCGTTCATCGCCTGCAGCAGCGCGGCCTGCGTCTTCGGCGGGGCGCGGTTGATCTCGTCGGCGAGCAGGAGCTCGGTGAAGATCGGCCCCTTGGTGAGCGTGAAGGCGTTGGTCTGGAAGTTGAACAGGTTGGTGCCGAGCACGTCGCCCGGCATGAGGTCGGGCGTGAACTGGATGCGGCCGAACTTGATCGAAATGCTCGCCGCGAAGCACTGGGCGAGCAGCGTCTTGGCGGTGCCCGGCACGCCTTCGAGCAGGATATGACCGTTGACCAGCATGCTGGTCAGCATCAGGTCGATGACGTCATCCTGCCCGACGACGGCCTTGCCGATCTCGCTCCGGATTGCTTCGGTCAAGCCGCGTATATCCCGGAACTCCATCCGTCACCTCCCGCTTCCATCGGAAAATATCGCGCGCGAGCACCGCGAGCGCGGCGCTGCCGCCGCGCCGGCTCGCCACCAGGTCGTCGGCGCGCTGCACGATGGTCCCGCAGTCGGCCTCGATATCGCGCGCGCGGCCGACGCGGGTGAGCCAGTCGACCAGCGCCCGCTCGGTGAGCCCGGCCGGCGCGTGCATCTGGCGCCCGACATCCTGCACGATCTCGTGGATATAGCGCTGCAGGATGATCGGACGATGGCGCGCGTGCGCGAACAGGTTGGCGGTCGTCTCGATCAGGCTGCGCTTGCCCGCCGCCAGCGGCGGCGGCGGCGCGACCGGCGCGCCGAACCGGCGCATGGTCGCCCACAGCAGCAGTGCGACCGCCACGGCGCCTTGCACGGTCACCAGCACGAAGGGAAACTCGAACAGGATCCGCAGCGGCGACGTCGTGCCGTCGGTGAAGCCGTGCACCATTTCGTCGAACACGACGTTGCCGTCCGCGCCGCGTAGCGCATCGATCAGGGCAACGGAGAATTCCGCATTGGCCGGCGCGCCGAGGCCGTAGTTCTCGATCACGTCAGGATCGGCGAGCACCCAAAGCCGCCGCGCGCCGCTGCGCTGCTCCCCGATCAGCATGCCCTTGTCGCTGCCGACGACCGGACGAAGGCGCGACGATTTGATGAGCTGGACGTTGTCGGAGAATACCGGGACCCGGCCGATCTCGTTGTGCGTCCAGGCGGGCGCCGAAGGGAGGCGCACGATCTCGATGCCGGAGAGCTGCGCGGCCTGCCGCGCATTGTATTCCGGCACGTCGGTGACCGAATCGATCCACCCGGCGTGGCGCGCGCTCGGCACGCCGGTCCATTTCGGCAGGATGAGGAGGACGGTGCGGGCATTGAGCAGGCTGCTCATCAGTTGCGGCGCCGCATCGGGCGAGGGTTCGGCGACGATCAGCACCCCCTGCGGATCGACCTTGGCGACCGAGTCGCCGCGGCTCTTGATCACGCGCACGCCCAGTCGATGCATGACGTCGGCGATGCCCGCATAGCCGATCGCCGAGCGCGAGAAGGCCGACGCGCCGACCGTGTCGGTGCCCTGGCCGCCGCCGACGACGAGAAAGACCAGGGTGCCGACGCCGAGCGCGATCAGCACCGCAAGCCATATGACGACCGTGCGCGAATTGCCCATGCGCTTCACGCGGGCGCGCCGCCGCGCAACGTGCGCCGCAAGGCATCGAAATTGCGCCGGCAGGCCGCGTAGTCGTCGCCCTGCGCCGGATAGCCGCCGAAATAGGTCTGCTCCACCGCGGCGATGATCTCGCGCAGCGACGAGCGTCCCGCCGGGTTGAGCCGCGCGCCGCGCAGGATCTCGCGGCTGGTCAGCGAATCGGCAAAGGTCTCGCGCAATTGCTCGCGAATGTCCGCCAGGCTCTGCAGCAGCAGCAGGTGCATGGCTTCGACGAAGCGACCCTCGCGGCTCAGCGCATCGGCGGACGCGAGCGCGTCGACGCCTGGTGCGAGCACGGTCTCGTCGGCGCCGGGGGCCGGCGGCTCCCATTCCTCCTTGCGCCTCCCCAACAGCGCCAGCAGCGGGTCGCGCAGCGCATAGAGCACGAGCGCCGCCGCCACCGCGGCCGCGATCCAGATGAGCCATTCCGGAATCGCGATGCGCCACGGCACCCGTACCGGCTCGTTGCGGCGGGGAAACTCGGTCTGCAGGTCGAGCGCGCTGATGCTGTCTTTCGCGGCCTGGTCGATCCGTTCGGCCGGGACGCGCAGCGGCCGGGGCGCGAGGCCGGGCGACGGCTCGCTCGGCCGGCTCGGCACGAGAGGCGGCGCAAAGCTGCCGCCCGTTGCCGGCCGGGATTGTTCCGGCGCCTGCGCGCGCAGCGGCGCCGACGTGGCAATTACGACCGTCGCCATCATGACAGCGATGCATCGACGCATGCCGGCTCCCACCGCCACCTTCCGCCTGCAGGACGCCGCTCGCACGCCGCCATGGCCGCCCGTTCGTCGGCGCGCGTCATACTAGAACATTTTGCCGCAAGTTGTGCAGCGGCCGGCGCGGAAAATCCGCCATCAGCTTGCCAGGCCATCTGCGCCGCAATAGCCATGGAACCGAGGAATTGCCCGCACCGGGGAACTACAGGGCCCCATGGAGAGAATCGGATGCCGACCAGGCTTGCTCTCGCGGCCTTGCTTGCCCTTGCCGCCACGACGGCGTCGGCCGAGACTTTTCCCGACCGCCCCGTGACCATGATCGTGCCCTACGCGGCGGGCGGCAGCTCGGACGTGCTGGCGCGCCTGCTCGGCGAGCGGCTCGCGCAAGCGCTCGGCCAGCCGGTCGTGGTCGATGACCGCGCCGGCGCCGGCAGCCGGATCGGCAGCGAGCTCGTCGCCCATGCGGCGCCTGACGGGTATACGCTCCTCCTCGCCGACATGCCGCTGACCATCATCCCGGCGATCCAGAAGGGCGTGCGCTACGATCCGGTGCGCGATTTCACGCCGATCGGCCTGATCGGCACCGCCTCCATGGTGCTGTTCGTCAATCCGGGGATGCCGGCCGCGACCGTCACGGACTTCGTCGCGCTGGCGAAAGAGGAGCCCGGCAAGATCACCATCGCGTCGGGCGGGATCGGCAGCACCACGCATCTGACGGCGGAGCTCTTTCAGGCAAAGGCCGGCATCAAGCTCCTGCACGTGCCCTATCGCGGCGCCGGCCCGGCGCTGACCGATCTCATGGCCGGCCAGGTGCAGAGCGGCTTCACCACGCTCGCGACCGCAAGCGCTGCGCTCGCCTCGGGCTCGGTGCACGCGCTCGCGAGCGCGAGCGAGAAACGGCTCGCCTCGCTCCCCGCCGTTGCAACCCTGCGCGAAGCCGGCATCGATCTCGTGGTCGAGCATTGGTGGGGCGTGCTGGCGCCGGCCGGGCTGCCGCCGGCGATTGCGGCGCGGCTCAATGCGGCGCTGCAGGACGCGCTCGATACGCCCGCCATGGCGGCGCGGCTGGCGCCGCTCGGCGTGACGCCCGCGCATCGCTCGCCCGACGCTTTCCGCGCGCTGATCGCGAGCGATACGGCGCGCTGGGCCGATATCGTCCGCGCCGCCGGGATCACGCCGCAATGACGTCGCCGCCCCGCATGGACGCGACGGCAGCGGACCCGCAGCTGTGGTCCGACTTCCAGGCACTGTGCGATTGCGGCGGGCGGCTCGCCGGATCGGCGAGCGAAGCCGCCGCCCGCGCCTGGGCGCGCGAACGCCTTTCCGTGATCGCGGGCGGAACGCTCGCCGAGCATCCCGTCGACTACCCGGGCTGGCGCTGGCGCAGCGCCCGTCTCACCGACGTCGCAAGCCGCGAAGCCCTGCGCTGCACGCCCCTGCTCGGGACCGCGGCGGCACACGGGCTCGTCGCCGAGGTCGTCGATCTCGAACTCGGCCGGGCGGATGACTTCGCCCGTCGCGCCGATGCGATCGCCGGCCGCATCGTCCTGGTGCAGCACGAATATCCGTTCGCGGCCGGTCATGTGCATCGCCGCGTCAAGCTCGCGATGGCGCAGCGCGCGGGCGCCGTCGGATTCCTGATCGCGCATCCGGAGCGCGGCATCGGGCCGGTGTCGGGATCGAGCGGCCGCAACGGCGGCCCCGGCATTCCGGCGCTCGGCATCGACGCTGCGGCGGCCGAGGCGCTGCGCCGCGCACCCGATGGTGCGCGCCGCCCGGTGCGGATCGACATCGACGGCGAGGATTTTTCCGCGCAGACCCGCATGCTGGTGCTCGACCTGCCCGGCGGCAGCCCCGATTGCATCGTGGTGAGCGCCCATCTCGACGGCCACCCGCTCGGCGAAAGCGCGATCGACAACGCCACCGGCGTCGCGGTCGCGCTCGCGCTCGCGCGCCAGCTCGCGCCGCACATCGCGCACTGTCCGCGCGGGCTGCGCATCTGCGTCACCGGCGCCGAAGAGTGGGGCCTGGTCGGCTCGCGGCTCTGGCTCGAGCGCATGGACGCGCGCGAGCGCCGCCGCATGATGCTCGACATCAACCTCGATTCGGTCGCCGGCGCCGGCAATTTCACCGCGCTGAACTCGGGATTTGCCAATCTCGATGCGTGGATCCGCGCGACCGCGGCGCACGCCGATCTGCCGCTCGCCACTCACCTGCCGTTGATGGCGAACTCGGACCACGCCTCCTTTGCGGCGCACGGCATTCCGGCCGTGCGGCTGATCGCCGGCTTCGATGCGCCCGCGAGCCACCTGCGCCTGCTGCTCACCGCCGCCGACACGCGCGACAAGGTGCGGCCCGACGAGCTCGACGCGGCGCTGCGCATCGCGACCGCGCTTGCGTGGGAGGCGCTGACCGCATCCGATGCGGCGCTGAGAAATCTGGCGACGTGAACGCGGCGCCAGCGCATGTTCCGGCGAAAGCCTGCCCCGGACTTGATCCGGGGTAGACGCCGGTTCGCCGACAAGAACATGCGCCAAATGAAGACCACGCCGCGTCACAGCATCACGAGCCCGAGCTGCGCCCCCTTGGTGACGGCTTCGGTGCGGCTGTCGGCGTCGAGCTTGGCCAAAATGCCGGCGACGTGAAACTTGACCGTATGGAACGAAATGCCGAGGCGGCGCGCGATCCCCTTGTTGGAGAGGCCGTCGGCGAGCGCAGCGAGGACCTCGAGCTCGCGCGCCGTGAGCGCCGCCTCGCCGGCATTCTGCTCCGCGGGCGGCGGCTCGCCGGGAACGCCGTAGGGCAACACGCAAAGACCCCGCCGCACGGCCATCAGCGCGACAGCGACATCGGCGGCGTCGGCCGAACGCGCCAGCACGGCGCGCGCGCCCGCGCGCAGCAGCTCGAGCGCGCCCGACGGCGTTGCGTCGGCGAGCACGATGATCGCGGGCGCGCGATGGCGACGCGTCCATCCCCGGACCTGCTCGGCGGTCGGCGTGTCTGCCAGCGCGAGCTCAGCGCCATGCCCTTCGATCAGCCGCGTGAGCGCCGCCGCGTCAACGACCGCACCGGCGATCGCGAGGCCGGCATCGGCGCCCAGCACCCGTGCGAGCCGGTCGCGCAGCGCGGGATCGGCCGAGCAGATCGCAACCGCCACGGCGCCGGGTGCGGCGGCGGGGGATTGCGATATGGCGGCGAGAGT
>Ga0209006_10001795_pt1 | contig 19405 bp, 14 predicted proteins | sample JacPin_JW_Ref_O2_FD_188567 | JGI IMG/M metagenome (GOLD analysis project Ga0209006, IMG submission 188567) | Forest soil microbial communities from Algoma, Ontario, Canada - Jack Pine, Ontario site 1_JW_Ref_O2 (SPAdes) (version 2) | ecosystem: Environmental > Terrestrial > Soil > Boreal...
CCATTCAGCAATGCGCGCAACTGGAAAAGCGTCAGCACCACAAACCACGCCACCGCAATACTGCTAAGCTCGCGCAAAATAAAAGTGAGATAGTGCCACTCCCCCAGCCACCACCACGTCGACAAACGCTTGCGATACCAGCGCGGATGAAACTCGGTGCGCGCCGCCTGATCCGTCATCGCGCCCTGAATTATCGTCCGTTCAGTCATGCGCCGCTCCCTGATTCGCATCCTTATGCCCGCGCGGCAGCACCAGCGACGCCACCCAATCAAGCGCAGCCGTCAACTTGTATTGCTGGATCGCGCCCGCCGGATCGACATGCTTCGGACAGACTCGCGTGCACTCCCCAACAAAAGTGCATCCCCATATTCCATCCGGATGCGCCAACGTGGCCAACCGCTCCGCCGCTCCCTCATCACGATTGTCGAGGTTGTAACGCTGCGCCAGCGCCAATGCCGCTGGGCCCACGAAATCCTGATCAAGTCCAACCACTGGACAAGCCGCATAGCAAAGCGTGCAGTTGATGCACATGCTGAATTGTTTGTAGAGATCGAGTTGCTCCGGAGTCTGCAAAAATTCGCCCGCGCTAAGCGGCGGCTGATTGGGATGAATCAACCACGGCTTCACTTTCTGCAGCTTCACCAAAAAATCGCTGAGCGCAGTGACCAAATCGCGGATCACCGGAAAATAACGCAGCGGTTCGATCCGCACAGTCGCGCCGTTGCCATATTTCGTGAGGAAGGTGGCGCAAGTGAGCTTCGGTTCGCCGTTCACCATCATGCCGCAGCTCCCGCAAACTCCCATGCGGCACGACCAGCGATAGGTCAGGGAGCCATCGACTTTATCCTTGATGTAATTCAGCGCGTCGAGCACCACCCACTCTTTGCGCAGCGGCACCTCGAACTTCTGAAATGACGGTTCAGTATCCCGATCCGGAGCGTAACGCGCAATTTCCAGCACGATCTTGTCAGCCATTCAGCTCACCTGATTCTGCCCAGCACTCACTCTCACTCAACTCGCTTTCGTCTGCTTCGCTCCCCCATCACCCGACCCCTCGCCATACTTCCGTTCCCCCGGAGGCCAGCGCGTGATCTTCACCGGCAAATATTCCACCTGCAACGAATCGTCCGATTTACGCCGCACTAGCGAATGCGCCAGAAATTTCTGATCGTCGCGCGCGGGAAAATCCGTCCTCTGATGCGCCCCGCGCGATTCCGTCCGATGCAGCGCACACTCCACAATCGACTGCGCCACTTCCAACATGAAACCCAGTTCGAGCGCCGATATCAGCTCCGTGTTGAACGTCCGTCCGTGATCGTCAAGACTGACGTTCTTATATCGCTCCTGCAACTCATGCAGCTTTTGTACCGATTGCTTCAACGACGCTTCCGTCCGGTAAATCCCGGCTCCGCTCTCCACTGTCTTCTGCATCTCGTCGCGCAAAGTCGAAATGCGTTCAGTTCCGCCCGTCTTGAACAGATACTGCTTTTCCAGTCGCACCAGCTCATCGGTAGCTTGCCCCAGAACGCTATTCGCATCCGGCTCTTTTTGCTCAACCGCAAACTCCGCCGCCGCCCGTCCGGCGCGCGCTCCAAACACTAGACACTCCGCCAGCGAATTCGATCCCAGCCGGTTCGCTCCGTTAATACTCACGCAAGCCACTTCGCCCGCCGCATAAAGCCCGGTCAGCGGAGTCGCTCCCTGCATATCGGTACTCACCCCGCCCATCATGTAATGCACTACCGGCCGCACCGGAATCATCTCCTTCACCGGATCGATGTTTTCGTATTTCATGCACAGCTCGCGCACAAACGGCAGCTTGGCATTGATCAGTTTTTCTCCAAGATGCCGCAGGTCGAGATGCACCACCGATCCATATTCAGTTTGGATCGTCCGCCCCTTCTGATCTTCTTTTACAAATGCCTGCGACAACCGGTCGCGCGGACCTAACTCCATCGACCGCAACACCGGCTTCGGCTGCGGCGTGCCCAGGTCATAATCCTGCAGATAGCGGTATCCATCCTTATTAAGCATGTACCCGCCCTCAGCCCGCGCCGCCTCCGTAATAAGGATGCCCGTAAACGGCAGGCCCGTCGGGTGGTACTGCAAATACTCCATGTCTTTCAGCGGAGCGCCCGCCCGCTGCGCCAGCGCCATGCCATCGCCATTCTTGATGTTCGCGTTCGTAGTGAAAGGAAAAACTTTCCCGCATCCGCCCGTGCAAAGAATCACAGCCTTCGCGGTGATGGCCTGAATTCTTCCCGACATGATCTCGATCGCAACAACGCCCTGCACTCGCCCTTCATCCACCAGCAGGCGTGTTACAAAATACTCGTCATAGCGAGTGATGGGCTGGTATTTGAGAGAAGTCTGAAACAGCGTATGCAGCATGTGGAAGCCGGTTTTGTCGGCCGCGAACCAGGTCCGCTTTTTCTTCATGCCGCCAAAAGCGCGCACCGCAATGTGCCCATCTGGTTCGCGGTTCCATGGACACCCCCACCGTTCCAGCTGCAGCAATTCCAGAGGCGCTTCCTTAACAAACGCTTCGACCGCATCCTGATCGCACATCCAGTCGCCGCCAGAAATCGTGTCGTAGGCGTGCTCGTCGAGACTGTCGTCTGGCTTAGCCACACCCGCAGCTCCGCCCTCGGCCGAAACCGTGTGGCTGCGCATGGGATATACCTTCGACACCACTGCAATGCTAAGTTTTGGATTGACTTCGGCGGCAGCGATTGCAGCGCGCAGACCCGCGCCTCCGCCCCCTACGAGAAGAATGTCGTGCGACCGTATCTCCATGGCTCTTTCACTGGCGGCCGCAAATCAGAAAGTGCCACCCCAAACTCTGGATCAACGAGCGTCCGACATTCTGCTCCTAAACCTCCGCCGATGCAAGTATTCTTAAATTATCGATCAGCGCTGGTTCTCAGCTCAGGGCCGCGCTTGCGGAGTCTTCGCCGCGGCAGGCACTCCGAAATTGGGGGTGCCGTCCGAATTCCAGCCAAACGGCTGCGCTCGGGGTGCACGATGGCCTGCGCATCCCTGATGCGGCTCAGAGTTTGCGTGATAGAGAATCCAGTCTTGCTTGCCATCAGGCGACTTGAAAAACGAGTTGTGTCCCGGACCGTAAACCTGGTTCTCCGGCGACTGCTGAAAAACCGGCACGGGAGATTTCTTCCACGCCGCCGCCTCCACTAGATCGCTTCCCGAAGGCGCCGTCAACATGCCCAGAGCATAATGATCCGTCCAACACGCGCTTGCCGAATACACCAGAAATAATTTTCCATCGTGCTGCAACATCTCAGGTCCTTCGTTGACGTCGATGTGAAGCGGCTCGCCTGGAGCTTCCAGATCGCCCACCTTTTCCCATGGATATTCGGGGATCGAAACTCTGGTCCGCTTCCCTTCCACCGTCCAGGGATTTTTCAACCGCGCGATGTAAATGCTCTGGGTCCCATTCACATCGCCTTCCCATCCCGACCAGATCATGTAAAGTCGTCCCTGATCTTCAAAAACCGAGGCGTCAATCGCCCACTTGTCAGAAGCATCCGACACTTTGCCCTTGAAGGTCCAATCGCCCACCAACGGATCAGACGAAGAATTCTCAATCACCCAAATGCGATGCGTCTGATTCTTCTCGGCGTCAGCGGCAAAATAGATGTACCACTTGCCCTGCAAAAAATGGATCTCCGGAGCCCAGATATCATGCGAATACGGCCCCGAAGCTGGAGGCGTCCACACAACTTTCTTCTCCGTCTTGTCCGGCGACGCCAGATCCGCCATGTTGCGTGTCTTCCAGACGGTCAGGTTTTTTCCCGTCGTGTTCATGTAGTAGTAGAAGCCGTCCCTATACTCAACCCACGGATCAGGACCAGTCGGCAGCAGCGGATTGGTAAAAGTAGCCGAGGAATGGCCGGGCGCCGCAGCGTCAGCTTTGGCGTCTTGAGCGCGCAATACCAGCGCTAGAGAAAGGACTGTAAAGAGGAGTATGGGTAAGAAGTGGAGCGTTTTCATCGCGCTTCATTCTGTGCCGGCGTTCCCGCCTTTGCAAGCGGCAAGAGCGCCCTCTGGTAGCTGAGTTCCGACGGGCAATGCTATATTGACTGCTCAACTGGAACCTTGGCGCATGGTTACCATTGAGCTGTTGTAACCCGGTGCGGAACTCCGGTACAGTGAGTCAGGGAGTCATGTTCAGGCCTCATCCCAATCTCGCCGACGAAGTCAATCGGAACATCGCCCAGTCTGAGATTGAGGGAGGCGTATTTTTGGAACAGCTGGCGCCCGCCACCGTTCTCCAGATTCGAACCAAGCATCACTTCTACACCGCTCGACTTCTGGGTGAAAATAACGTGATGATCTCGGGCCACCCGGAATTCTGTCCCCAGCCGGTTCAGGTCACCATTGCCGGATCAACTTGGGGCGGCTCAATGCTAAAAGCCAGATTCATCGGCCGAGGCATGCACCTCGAATTTCACCATCCCGGCTACCCCACTCCAATCATCACCTCTCCCATTCAGGAAATCAGCGAACGCCCCAATTAGTTTCGCCTGAACATTTCACTTTTGTTTCTCGGCTGGCAGCTCGTCGTAAAGCGGCTGAACTGGCTTCATTCCCGGATTCTCCTCAGCCACTGAGATCGCCAGAATGCGAATCTTGTCGTTGGCCGGCAATTGAAGCGTGCTCGCACCCTGTGGCAGGTCGAGGGGATACGCAAACAGGTAAGAATATTGATAGGCCATATTCTCCCCAGCCACATTGTGATGATGCGACGCGTACCAAGCCAGGTCTGCTCTCTTGATATGTCCGGGTTTGATTCCAGTCATCTCGGCATAATCGTCGTGTTGCGTTTTGCCGGGCAACCCTTCAATCGGAATATCCTTCGCCACCCACTGTCGATCGTCCCACTGCCCGATAAAGCCGCCCCAGTCCTCGATAGTCAAGTCGACGCCTTTGTTGCCAACTTTGAACGTCGCTTTCTGGTCTCCGTCAGCCGACGCCGCCAGCACATAGACGCGGTTGTAGCTGCCCTTTGGAAGCTCAACCGTTTGGCCTTTCGCGACGACAGCGTTAGGACTTCCAGCCGCTACCGATGCCAGGTGAAACCGAACTCCGTCAAATGCGATTTGCGCAGGCAACATTTCCGCCGGTAGCGCGTTGCCTTTGCCGTCGAAGCCGCTGGAGGATCGAGCGCTATCGTTGCTTGTAACCGCAAGATCGTATTTCAGTGGCACGGGCACGGAATGCACCTCCGCAGTCTTGGCCAACGGAGCCGCCAACTTTACCGCAAAGGTTCTTGGCTGGTACGCGGTGAAAGATGTCACCACCGATCCGCCAGAAATTTCGGCGGACCCCAAGGGCTGCTCTTGCCCGTTCACTTCGCGCGCCGAGACAACTGGCACAGCGAACGATATTTTTATATTCGGCTGCGGTCTGCCATCGAGTTCCACCAGTCGAACTATGATTTCGTCGCTCAGTTCAGCTTTCTTCAGTGCTAGAACCCGAATTCTTGAGCTACTAGCGTGCAGCAGCGAAAACTGTCGCCCCAATGGACCAGCATGTGGCGATGTTTGGAAGGCGATCAGTGGATCGTTCAATCGATGTCCCTGCCAATCGCTCCCTTGACGCCAGTCGCCGCTATGGCCAGTAATGCCGTAGACGAATTCGTGGTGTCCGAGATCCTGCGTGCCCTGGTCGGCATAACCGCCGCGAGTGCCGGGCGTCCGAATCAGAGTCAGCCGGATGGTGTTGTCATTCGGCTTGTCCGATCCATTCTTGTTGTCGGTCAGAATCGTCGCGCCAAACGTGCCACTCATGTCGGTCAAATCGATCCACTGGTGCGACGGAACTTCAAATTTTTTTGGCTCGGCACTCGGACGATCGATCGTCCCGATATCCCAGTTATAAGTCGCCACCTGGTTCGAAGCCGTCAGCAGGAACGTGGCTTTCAGATTTGACTCGCGAGTGTTCCAGTCGATCGCGTTGCCGAATTCCACGCGCTTGCCCGCGTCTCCGGCCGAAAGGCGAATGGTCTGCACGAATCGCGAGCCGGCGGTTTCGCGCGAAACTTCAACCGCTACGCGCACCGGACCGTTTTCAATGACTCGAATTTTGGCGGAACCGCCGACGTACGACTTCGGATCGGCTTGTTCCTGATCCCAATCCATGTTCCACGCCGGCCACTGCTGCGGATTGTCGTAAGAAATGGCCAGCCGCGCTGGGCTAGCAAGCAGTTCTTTCCCCAGCGATTTGTCGAAGATGCTGAAAACGTCACCGTCAGAGTTGATCCTGACTCGGTAGTATTGATTTTCCAATAAATTCTCGGACGCCTGCATCGCCTTCGCGGAATCAGCCGCTCCGCGAGCCGCAACTTGATAAACCGAATACCCAACTGACGGCGCTTTCGCAACAAACAATACTTTGCCGTTGGAGATCTGTGCCGGAGCTTCTTTGCCGCCCGGTCCAACGACATGAACTGCATTGGGCAGACTGTTCGGGAATTCGATATTCGCTTCCACAACTTCTTCTCGTTCAATGTTCAGCGGGTTAAAGATGACTATTGGAATCCCGTCCGTCTGCGTGTCAAGCGCCGCAGCAACAGCCTCGGACGCGTTGTTCAGCACCCCCGCGAATTGGTTCATCGCAATAACGTCGTCGTTCCAGGCGAATTCGTACGCCTTAGGAGTCGCCGTTCCGGCGGCAATATCGTGGAACTGGCCTCCCATCACCAGCGTCCATGCGTCATTCAGACGTTCGCGCGGATAAGTTCGCGCGCCCAGCCATTCTGCAAGCACGGAACTCTTCTCAGCAGCGTCGGCTAGCAACTCTTCTTTTCTGAGCCAACGTTTTTGATACGCCTGCGAGGTCAACGAACCGGCGGAGTGATTGGTCAACTCCATTTCGCCGGTGTAGCGTGGAAGGCCGACAGCCTCTGCGGGAGTGATGTCCAGAAACATCTGATCCGCATTGGCCGAGATCACATGAACCGGCCCATCACCCACTCTCACCGATGGCCAGTCGGAATTCGGTTGGTCTGCCATATAAGTTCCATTCCAACCCGGCGGCGGAACATTTGCAGTCCCTTGCGCGACGATGGCTTCGAGACGCTTGACTGAGTCCTCGGCTGGCGCTCCGCCGATGTCGCCCGTGCCGTAGTAGTGATAGTCGGTGTAGAGTCCGCTGACCTTCCCGTTCAGTTCCACGCGCGCCGCCCAATCCTTCTGATGGCGATCTTGCGCCTGATCCGATTGAACGGTTGCTGCACTTTTTTCTTCTGCGCGCAAAGCCTCATACGCTGCGATCTCGCTCGGATCCAGCGGCAGATTGGCGTTCTCTTGATTGCGCAGTTTTTGCCGCAGATCTTTGAGTTTCCTCTGCAGCGATTCGAGCCCGACGTTCGGCTGCATGGCTGGCAACGGCTTGCTGAGATCGGTGTAAATTCGGCCGTCATAAGGTCCCGGGTTCAGACCGGCCAGCACCGTCTCTCCGTCCGGGCCCACCCAAACGCCAACGTTGAACGGCGTGCCCTCCGGCGTTCTTTCGAGCGATTGAGGCCCGCCGGCGTTGGCCGACGATCCCCAGACGAGTTTCTGCGTGGAGAAACCCTTGACACCCGAGTGCGCGAGGATGGTCGGCAGCGAAGCTGGGAAACCGAAGCAATCGGGCAGCATGTACTCGGCACTGGCCTTGCCGAATTCTTTTCGAAACCAGTTATTGCCGTAAAGAATTTGCCGGATGATGGACTCCGCGCTGGGCGCGTTCACATCGCCCTCCTCCATGGAGGACCCGGCGGGGAACCACCTTCCCTCCTGTACGTACATCTTCAGTTTGGCGAAGTCGGCCGGATAGTATTCCTTCATCAAACGATAACGGTTCGCTCCGCTGAAATTGAAAACATAGTGCGGATATTTATCGATGAGCAGGAAATTGTCTTCCATGGTCTTGCGCAGGTATTCGTTGATCACCTGGGGATATTCCCATCGCCACTCCGTATCCAGATGAGCGTAGCCAACCACGTACAACGTGGGCTGTTTTGTCAGATCAGGTGGCTTGGCGGTTTGCGCGTGGGCGGCGCAGACCATCAGGGCCAGGGCGAACATTATTTGAGCGAACGATATTTTCAGGAAATGCAGGCAGCGTTCTGGCATTTTTAGTTTTTCTCGATACGGCGGTGGCAACGGGTTAGGACGGAGCGTTTACCGGCTTACGGATCCGAGCATAACCGGGCTTGATGACCGAATAGATCAAATCGATGCGCCGATCATACGGCACAAAAGCACTTTTCATGGCGTTGACGGTTATCCTTTCGAAATCGTCGAGACCCAAGCCGAAGGTCTCAGCGGCGGCTTCGAATTCCTGGGTCATACTGGTGTTGCTCATTAAGCGGTTATCGGTGTTAAGAGTGACGCGAAATTTTTCCTGATAGAAAATCTTGAAAGGATGCTCGGCCAGGCTGGGAGTGGCGCCGGTGTGGACATTGCTGATCAGGCAAATTTCGAGCGGAATTCTCTTATCCAGAACATACTGCGCCAAATCGCCTAGTTTTACCGCCTTGCCATCGACCACCGCGATGTCTTCGATCAAACGCGTGCCGTGTCCAATGCGGTGGGCTCCGCAATATTGAATCGCCTGCCAGATGGATTCTTTCCCGTAGCCTTCGCCGGCGTGAATTGTGATGTTGAAATTTTCGCGCTGAATGTAGTGAAAGGCGTCCACATGTTTTTTGGGAGGATAGCCGCCTTCTTCTCCGGCAAGATCGAAACCGACGACTCCGCGCTCGCGGAAATCAACCGCCAGTTCGGCCATTTCAAGCGAAACGTCCATATTGCGCATGGCGCAAATGATCAGCCCTGAGACAATGCCGAAATCTTTGCGGCCTCGTTCCATTCCTCTCAACACGGCCGCGACTACCTGTTGATGCGTGAGTTTCTTTTGAGTGTGAAAGATGGGCGCGAAGCGCGTCTCGAAATAAACAACGCCGTCTTTGCTGAGATCCTCAGCCTGTTCGTAGGCAACACGTTCGAGAGCTTCTTCGGTCTGCATGACCGCAATCGTATGGGTGAAACCCTGCAAATATTTGGCGAGGCTCCCCTGATTGGCGCCGCTGAAGAACCATTGTGCCAGTGCCTGGGAATCGGTGGTGGGCAGCCCCTTATAATCCACGTCTCTGGCCAAATCGATCACGGTTTGTGGACGCAACACGCCATCTAGATGCTCGTGCAAAAGGACTTTCGGAAGGCTTCGTAAAAACTCTTTGTCAAATTTCATGGAATATCCTGAATGCTAGTGAAGGCTTTACTCTTCTCCGATGTCTTCGTTCCAGACGTCAGCATGTTTTTGAATGTACGTTTCCAGCAGGGTTACGCACTCCGAAGAATCAAGGTCGAGGACTTTTACTCCCAGCGAGCGCAGCCACTCGACGCCACCCTGAAATGTGCGGCTCTCGCCGACGACTACCGAGCCGAATCCAAACTGGCGGATCAAGCCACTGCAATACCAGCACGGCGCCAGCGTCGTCACCATGATGAGATTGCGATAGCTGCGCTGGCGTCCAGCATTGCGAAAGGCGTCGGTTTCGCCATGTGCGGAGGGATCGCCGTGCTGGACGCGCCGATTGTGGCCAGAGCCGACGAGTTTGCCTTGGGCATCAAAGATCGCCGCGCCAATCGGAATGCCGCCCTCAGCCGAGCCTTTGCGGGCTTCGGCTATCGCGACCGCCAGCATTGCAGCAGGATCGACGTCCGCCATGGTTTGATTATTCTACTTAGATTGAGCAAGACGAGCGACACGACATTTGGCCGCACACGACCGCAACGACGGATTCGTCACCAAGGTCGACTTCATACACCATCGCCAACCGTTATCGCGTCGAAAAGCTGTATACCGTAACTGTGTGGTAGCGAGCGCCCTTCTTCAACTCGGTGGTGGGAAAATCCGGATGATTCGGAGAGTCAGGAAAATGCTGCGTCTCCAAACAGAGGGCTGCGTGCTGCTGTTCGGCCCATCCGCCTTTGCCTTTCACTGAGCCGTCGAGAAAATTTCCGCTGTAGAACTGGATTCCCGGCTGATCGGTCAGGACTTTCAGCACACGGCCGCTGCCGGGATCGTAAACCTCGGCGGCTTCTGCCAATTTTCCGCTGCCGTCCAGCACCCAGTTGTGATCGTAACCGCGGCCCAGATGGAGTTGCTGGTCATCGGCGGCTATACGCGCCCCGACGGCTGTCGCCTTGCGAAAATCGAACGGCGTGGAATCCACCGATTTCAATTCACCGGTCGGAATCAGGCCGGCATCCACTGGCGTAAACCGCGACGCCTTGAGCGTCAGTTCATGCTTCAGGATGTCGCCTTGCCCGGCAAGATTAAAGTAGGAGTGGTTGGTCAGATTGACTACGGTGTCCTTGTCGGTCGTCGCCCAGTATTCAATCTTTAGATCGCCCTTGACGAGTGTGTAGCGGACCGTGGCCGTCAGGTTTCCGGGGAATCCGTTCTCGCCATCTTTACTTAGATAGGTGAGTTCAACTCCGTCCGAAACTTGCTTCGCCTTCCAGACCAGATTGTTGAATCCGTGCGGTCCCGAGTGCAGCGTGTTGTCGCCGTTGTTCTTCGGCAACGAGTATTTTTGTCCATCCAGGGTAAAGCTGGCGTGCGCGATTCGATTGGCGTAACGGCCAATGATCGCGCCGAAGAACGCGTTGTTGCTGCCGTTGAAGTTCGCCACATACCCATCGAGGTCATCGAATCCCAGCACGACGTCGCCAATCTTGCTGCTGCGATCCGGAGTCTTCATGGAAACGACCACGCCGCCATAGGTCGCGATGCGCGCTTCAAAGGGACCGTCGCTCAGCGTATATATTTCGACCGAAGTTCCATCGGACATCTTTCCGAACGGCTGGCTCGTCACTTTCGTCTTAGCCTCCGCGGTCATGCTAACAGCTAAGCCGATCGCGATCATGGTGAGGATTTTCTGAACCTTCATTGGTTCTCCTTAAGGTTGGCGCATCAAGGCGCCTGTGTGGCGACAGCAGTTGCCACATCGATTAATTTCGGCAATATGTCGCCCAGTGCTTTGTTCCCGGGCTCGCCTAGAGTGAAATAAAGTCTCTCGTATAGAGGATACAGTTCGGCGTAAACCTTTTGCGCTGAATCCTCGGGCATAAACGTTTTGTTCGATGGACAGATTTTATCCTGCGCTTCTTCGATCGTCTTGAAAGTGCCCGCCGCCAAAAAGGCAAAAATTGCGGAACCTAGACTGACCACACTTTCACTCGGAACCAGCACCGGACGCCCGAGCACGTTGGCATACACCTGGTTCAGCACATTATTTTTCTGCGGGATTCCGCCCGCATTAATCACCCGCTTGATGGTGACGCCGTGGCTTTCCATTCGATCCAAAATAACTCGGGTATGGAAAGCTGTGCCCTCGATCGCAGCAAACAGTTCGTCTTGCGCGGTGCTCTGCAGATTCCATCCTAACGTGACGCCGCGTAGATTTGGGTTCACCAGTACGGTGCGGTCGCCGTTGTCCCACGTCATGCGGAGCAGGCCAGTCTGTCCGGCTTCGTAATTTTCGAGGCCTGCACTCAGAGTTTTTACGTCGGTGCCGGCGCGCGTGGCGATGGCGCTGAAGATGTCTCCCACCGCCGAAAGTCCCGCTTCGATCCCAGTGCGCTGCGGATGAACGCTTCCCTGCACCACGCCGCACACTCCCGGCACCAGATTCACAGACGGAGTAATTCCGATGATGCAGGTCGAAGTGCCGACCACGTTCACCATGTCATCGGTTCGGCAGCCCGCGCCAATGGCATCCCAATGCGCGTCGAAGGCTCCCACCGGAACCGGTATGCCCGCCTTGAGGCCCAGCTTTTCGGCCCATACCGGCGACAGCGTACCCGCGATTTGATCGGACGTCGCGTATTCGCCATCAAGTTTTTCGCGGACCCCTTTCAAGAGAGGATCCACTTTTATCAGAAAACTCTCAGGAGGAAGGCCGCCCAGTTGCCGGTTCCACAGCCATTTGTGCCCCATGGCGCAAACGCTGCGCTTTACTTTCTTGGGATCGGTAACGCCGCAGAGTGTGGCCGCGACCATGTCGCAATGTTCGAAGGCGGAGACGAAGTCTGCTCGCTTCTCGGGATTGTGCCGCAGCCAGTGCAGCAGCTTCGAAAATCCCCATTCGGACGAGTACACGCCCCCGCACCATTGAATGGCCTCGAGCCCTTCGCGTCGAGCTACTTCGGTGATCTCCGCTGCTTCGTGCTTGGCGCGGTGATCGCACCAGAGGTAGTACTCCCCGAGCGGCTGCATATCTTTGCCGACGGGGATAACGGACGAGCCGGTGGTATCAAGAGCGATCGCCAAAACTTGATCGCCGCCGACGCCAGCCTTGCTCAGAACGTCGCGCGTGGCCGCACTCAGCGCGCGCATGTGATTTTCGTGCGATTGCGTCGCGTATTCAGGATCATCGCGGCGGCGGTGCAGAGGATATTCTTGAACAGCCGATGCCAGCAGGCCCCGCTCGCTATCGACCAGGGAGACGCGCACGCTGAGGGTTCCGAAGTCTACTCCGGCAACGATTGCCATCAGCTTGCACCGTTTCCGTCATTATTATTGTTATTGTCATTGCCCCCATGCCAGTACATGTCCCAACCCAGGTAGCAAGTCGTAGCCTCATGCACCGCCGCCGCTATCAGACCTGAATCCGGTGAAAGATTGGCGGCAACGTGATGCTCGAATCCGTTCACGCAGATGTAGCGCAGAAGCTTTTGCATCTGCTCAATCTCAACCACTCCAGCGCCGCCAAAAGTGTTGAGCGGATCGTCAGTAAATCGTCCTTTACCGACATAGCCTCGCATCTTTCCGGCGGTATCGTCGGTGGAGAAGCGCGCGAAGCTCATCTTTTCCGGCTTGATCAAACCAACACAGGTTCCGAATGTGTTCTCCTTGCCAACCGTGCCAGCGATGATTTCCTGGAAATCCATTTTCACCGAGCGGAAGAAATGTTTCGGCAGGTTCGAGCAGTGGAAGCAGACCGCCTTATTCGGGTCCGCCCCATAATTATTGTTCCAGTCGAGCAGCGCTGAGGGCGCGCCCGAAGCCAGTTGCAGAGCGTGCATTCCCAGAACGCCGCAAATGTCCACTTCGCAGGCGCTGGAGAGCAGTTCATTGCTCATCATGCTCATGATGGTGCAGGGCACGACTCCGAGATTTTCTTCGATCGAGGTCCAGCATTGCACCGCGCTGATTTTGACTTCGGTTGCTGCCATCCATTGATCGACCACGGCGCCCAATTTTGCCATCTTCATTAATGCCGGAGCTGGAACTCCAGCCGAATCGACATACTTCTTAATGGCAGCCAATTTTGCTTGCGCATGATCATCGCTATCTTTCATGCGATCGATCCGTCCGAGAACTTCAGAAAGATCGAGCGTTTCGATGGAAACACCGTGCGCCTCAAGAATTTTTTCGCTGTAGCGCACCGTATTGAACGCAGTCGGGCGCGCGCCAATGGCTCCCACCCGCAGGTTGTGAAATCCGTCGACCACCCGGCACACCGCCGCAAACCACTGCAGATCTTTAGCGAACTCAGGCGAGTCGGGACTCTCTGTATGCAACGTCGTAATCGAATATGGAATGCCGTACTGCCGAAGGTTGTTGCAGGTCGACATCTTGCCGCAAAAACTATCGCGCCGCGCAGCGATGGTCATCTTTGTTGGATCGTCGGGGCTCGCCTGAATCAGCACCGGCACATGCAAATCGGCGAGCCGCAACGTGTCGGCAATCGCGCGCTCCTCGCCGAAATTCGGCAGAGTTACGATCACTCCGTCGATTCGATCGCGATTGCGTTTGAACAAATCGGCGCAGCGCCGCGATTCTTCTCTGGTCTCAACCGCTCCGTACTTGCTTTCTTCTGGAGTCAGAGCCACTACTTCGATGCCCGCCGCCTGCAACACGCGGAGCATCTCCTCGCGCCCACTCTTGGCCAGATGGTCTGGGAAAAAGCCGCGGTTGCCCACGATCAGGCCCATGGTCATTCTCTTGCCCGACATAAAACTCCTCTTAGAGAAAACGTGTACTTCTCAAATGACGGAGAGGCAACCGCCCTCGGTTGTCCCACGGACGAAACTCTGCGGCTCTTAAAACTGTCGCTTCGGTGCGAACTTGAAACAGTAGATGAGCCCAAATATCAGCAATGCAGCGCCCCACCAAACACCGGCATGCAGATTAAACAACACGACCCCCGGATTCGCCGGAGGATTAATCAGTTGATAGATTCCAGCACCCAGAATCAGCGCCCCGTTTACCGCCAGCGATATGCCTATGAAGAACCAGATCGAGATCATGCCATGCCTCCGTGGTACCGCTACTGCTTAGCGTCTGGTGATTAGTCGCACTGCCGGCGGCTGATCTTACGAGCCACCCATCACTAACCACTCGCTTCATCTACCAGAAAATAATGTTCAGTACGAAAAAGACCACCGTCACAACTCCGGCCCAGAACAACGGCTTCTGGTACAGAGGAACGTCGCCGATCGACGGAACTTCCGTCAGGCCATAAACCAGGCCCGTCAACTGGCCGTCCGGCAAGGGTTTTGTCGCTAGACTGACGACCACCGTTACGATCACGCAAATCAGAAACGACCACAGCGCTTGAAACATATCCTGTGCCAAGCCCTTCGCATGCGGCGACATCGCCACGTAACGTAGCGCCGTCGGATCTAGCTTTACCCAGGTCCACATACTGACCGAAGAAATCGTCCCGCAGAGCAAACCCCAGAATCCACCAGCGCCCGTCGCCCTCTTCCACAACATCCCCAGTACGACCGTGCCAAACAACGGAGCGATGAAGAAACTGAAAAGGGCCTGCACGTAATCCATAATGCTGGCAAACTGCATCACCAGATACGCCGTACCAACGCTGATCAGCACACCGACGATCGTCGTCCACCGGCCCATATTCACGTAGTGATGGTCGGAGCCCTTACTGTTGATCAGCGGACGGTAGATGTCGTAGGTCCAGACGGTCGTGAAGGCGCTGACATTGCCCGCCATGCCTGACATGAAGCCTGCGATCAGCGCCGTAACTCCCAGCCCAAGCAATCCCGGACCACAGTAACGCGCGAGCATAAGTGGTAAAACGTCGTTGTAGCTGTGCCCTCCGCTCAACGCCGCCACCGACTCCGGAACCAATTTCTCCGGCAGTACGGCTAACCCGATCAGTCCGGGTAGAATCACGATGATCGGCACAAACATCTTGAAGCCGGCGCCAATGAGCGGAGCCATTTCTGCGCTGCGAATATCTTTTGCTGCCAGAATGCGCTGTACCACCAGGAAATCCGTCGTCCAATAACCCATCGAGATGATGGCGCCTAATCCGAAGACGATGCCCACCCAGTTAATCCCCATCGGGTTGTTCGAAAACGATCCCAGGCCCGACCAGAGATGGACGTATTGATCTGAAGTTCGCTGCGCGATCTGAAGTTTCAGGTTGGTCCATCCGCCGGCTTCGTAGAGTCCGAGAATTGGAATGAGTAATGCGCCGGCCCAGATGAGAAAGAACTGTAAGACTTCATTAAAGATGGCCGAACGCAGGCCACCGAGCGTCACATAGATTGCCACCGTCAGCGATGAAACCCAGATGCTGAAATTGATATCCCAGCCCAGCACGATCTGCATGACTTTAGCCATGGCAAACATGTTGACGCCGCTCATTAACACGGTCATGAAGGCGAATGAAACGGCAGACAGCGCCCGACTTGGTTCTCCGAAACGCAGTTTCAAATATCCCGGGACCGAGTGCGTCTTGGAGATGTAATAGAACGGCATCATAACCAACGCCAGAAAGAGCATGGCGGGGATGGCGCCGATCCAATACCAGTGTGTGGCTAAGATTCCATACTGGTAAGCCGATCCCGCCCAGCCCATCAACTCAAGCGCGCCCAGATTCGCCGATAGAAAACTGAGACCGGCGACCCACGCCGTCATCTCGCGTCCCGCCATGAAGAAATCTTCGCCGGTATTGGAACGTCCCTTTAAGTACCAGCCGATGGCCAGGACGAGGGCAAAGTAGAAAACCACGATCACAATATCAACAGGAGCCAGACGCACCAGGTGGGTCGGAACTTCCATCGCTAGCGCAAGCGTCATTGTTTATCCTTTGTTGTTACCGGGCTGACCGTAATATGCGTTCTTGCCATGCTTTCTGAGGTGATGCTTGTCGTGTAATGAAGTTCCAATGGGCTGGGCCAGGGCATTGATGCCGACCGTGAAATATGCGATTCGCGCGATTGCTTCCAGAATGGCCGCGCTCTCGGCGGCAGCTCCAGCGTCTTTTCCCCACGCGAACGGACCATGGCTCGCCACCAGTATCCCCGGCGTGGATGACGGATTCGTTTGCTGCAACGCTCGAACAATGACATGGCCTGTATTTTTTTCGTACTCGCCGGCGATCTCCTCATCGGTCATCGTGTACGTTACCGGAACTTCACCGCAAAAGTAATCGGCATGTGTGGTTCCGAAGCATGGAATGGGTTTGCGCGCCTGGGCCCAAGCTGTGGCGTACTCGGAATGAGTGTGAGCCACTCCGCCAATTTCCGCAAATTGGTTATACAACACCAGATGGGTTGGCAGGTCAGAGGACGGCCTTAAATTTCCCTCCACGATCTTACCGGCCAGATCGGTCACTACCAGATGCTCTGGTTTCATCTCGTCGTAAGGAACACCGCTGGGCTTGATCACGACCAGGCCGTCCTCGCGCGAAATACCGCTGGCGTTACCGAAGGTGTACAGAACCAGGCCTCGACGTACCAGTTCCAGGTTGGCTTCCAGAACCTGTTCACGCAAACGCTGCAACATGCCTGATTATCGCTCCCAGCCGCCGTGCGGCAAACGTTTACTCCAATACCTACCCAAACTAGCGAAATCTAGTCTAATGCCGCGGTACTTGTCAATCGCAACTTTGTCATCGCATTGGAGTTCGAGCAAGTTCGTTTGTTGAACCGAGGCTGCCTTGGAGTCGAAAGGCGTAAAGTCGAAAGAACGTCCCTGCGGACCGAAGTGTTTCTTCTTTCACGCGTTCCCGCGGTTGCAGCTCTCGGGTTGGCCGAAACGTATTTCTGGTTTCATTTCGGCGGTTGGAGCCGGCGCGCCCCGGCCACTCGCTCCTCCGCGTCATCCCCGTGCGGGGCAGTAAACGTTTGCCAGTGCGGGTTCGTCTCCACAAGAATATTTCTCAATCACCAACCAAATTTCTCTCGTTGCCATCCTGCTATAATCGCTCGCGCCCTTACCTGGCATCTGCGCTTGACATCGAAAGACGGGTGTTTCCATGAGACCGAAACAAAAGTTTACGGCCCTCCTCTTAGTGGTTGTGTTCGTGGTTATGCAGGACTTCGGGCCAGCTCTCTCCGCCCAAAATTCCGTCCCAACGCCGCAAGAACTTGACCAGTTATTGGCCCCCATCGCGCTTTATCCCGACTCGCTACTGTCACAGATCACCACGGCTTCGACCAATCCGCAGGAAATTCTTGACGTCGATAACTGGTTGGCGCAGAACTCGGGCCTGACCGGCACGGCGCTCACCGATGCTGCTCAGCAAGCGGGATTCGATCCGGCGTTTATCGCTCTGGTGAATTTCCCAGACGTCCTCGAGATGATGGCGCAGAACGTCGACGACTATGCCGCCATCGGCGACGCCCTCAACGCCGATCAGGCCGCGGTCACCGATTCCATTCAGCGCTTGCGAGCCGAGGCTTATGCCGCAGGTTCTTTGCGCAGCAATTCGCAACAGACCGTCGACGTGCAGCAAGCGAGCGGTCAGACCATCTATGTTGTTCAGCCGGCGAATCCACAAATCGTGTATGTGCCGCAATATGATCCCACCATTGTGTATGTCGGCTCGGGTTCGCCGTCGGTCGCGGCATCGCTGATTAGTTTCGGTGTCGGGATCGGCATCGGTGCCTTGCTCGTCGACAATCAGCCCTGGGGATGGGGAGGATGGGGATGGAACTGGGGAGCGCGCCGGGTTTATTACAACCGCGGCTACTGGGGAGGATGGTCGAATCCTTACCGGCCGCCCACGCCGTGGTACCGCCCGCGTCCCATCGTGTGGGCAAACCGACCGGGATATCGCGGGAATTGGCGTTATCGTCCAAACAATTATCGTCCGCCACGTCCGGGCAACCGACCCGGTAATCGGCCACCGTGGGGACCGGGCAACCGACCCGGAACTCGCCCGCCGGCTCGACCGAATCCGACAAAACCGACGCCGAGACCGACGCCAAGTCCGAATCCAAATCGGCCCGGCACAAAACCAGGTACACCGGGACGGCCCGGCAATCCAGGCACAGGCAAGCCCGGCACCGGCAGGCCGGGCACGGGTAAACCTGGCACAGGTAAACCTGGCACAGGAAATCCGGGAACGGGTAAGCCCAGTACCGGAAATCCGGGGTCGGGCAGACCGGACACGGGCAAACCGGACACAGGTAAACCCGGTACAGGCAGGCCGGGTACCGGCAGACCTGAAATAGGAAAACCAGGCACAGGAAGACCAGGGTCAGGAAAACCAGACACCGGTAATCCGGGCACCGGAAAGCCCGGTACGGGAAGGCCGAATCCGGGAGATCGGCCAACTAACCCTGGCACGCCGAAGCCGACGCCCCGGCCCACGCAACCGACTCGTCCGACTCCAAAGCCGACGCAGCCCGATCGGCCTACGATGCAACCGGCGAAGCCTGCGCCGAATCGGCCGACGCCCCGGCCTACAACTCCGGCTCAGCCAAAACCAGCTCAGCCAAGACCAACGACTCCTAGCCGCCCCGCACCACAGCCGGCGCGACCCGCGCCTCAACCGAAACCCGCGCCTCAGCCTCGTCCACAGCCGGCTAAACCGGCTCCGCAACCGAAGCCAGCGCCAAAATCAGACACACCGCCGCCGCAGCCGAAGGGCTAGCGGCGGTAGAGGTTCTAGTTAGCGGATGAAGACGCGGGCGGAGCGCCCGCGCCAAGCCAGCAGTGTCACTTCCACTTGCCTTCACCTTCAACGATTGTGATGTAGCGATCAATGGGAAGATCAGTGAATCGTTCGACCGCACTACTCGGTTGCGGCCACTTCACTTCGAGCAGATCGATCTTTGTTTTTTGCCCCACTCCCAACACTAATCTCGGATCATGTGACGATAAAAAGCTGCCTCCGCCGGTTTTCATTCTGCTGCGCTTCAGATCACCAGCCTGATAGGTGATTCGCGCCCCAACCGCGTCGATATTCGCTTTTTTGCCGATCAGCTTTATGCCCAGCCAGTGATTCTGGCCTCCTGTGTTGTTGTGGAGCAGAACCGGTCGCTCGTTGTTGCAGGAGATGACCGCATCTACAGCCCCGGTATTACCGAAATCCCCCAAAGCCAGGCCGCGCCCCGAC
>Ga0209006_10001796_pt1 | contig 19404 bp, 19 predicted proteins | sample JacPin_JW_Ref_O2_FD_188567 | JGI IMG/M metagenome (GOLD analysis project Ga0209006, IMG submission 188567) | Forest soil microbial communities from Algoma, Ontario, Canada - Jack Pine, Ontario site 1_JW_Ref_O2 (SPAdes) (version 2) | ecosystem: Environmental > Terrestrial > Soil > Boreal...
CAGCGATGAGCGCTCGCGCGAAGAGCAGAAAGCAGCGATGAGCGCTCGCGCGAAGAGCAGAAAGCAGCGATGAGCGCTCGCGCGAAGAGCAGAAAGCAGAGCTCACGGCTCGATGACGTGGCCCGGGTCCGGTTTGCCCGCGTCGGGCGCCTGGCTGTAGTCGCCGAACCGGCCGTCCCGTTCGGCCACCGCAGACGAAACACCGTGTTCTGCAGCATGATCGATAAACTCATGGGCTTCGGGGATGTTGCGCATGATTCCGTCGAGGACCGCACCGAGCGTCTGGGTTGACGCCAGCCCCATGCTTTCGTAGGCCTGGTTGACCATCAACTTCTGCGCCGCGAGTTGCCCCATCGGCAACGATGCCAGTTCCTCGGCCTGGGTGCGTACGACGGCCTCCAGCTGGTCGAACGGCACGGCCCGGTTGATCAAGCCGATGTCGGCCGCCTCCTGGCCGGACAAGGGCTTGCCGGTCAGCGCGTAGTACTTGGCGCGGGTCAGGCCAAGGCGATAGATCCACATCCCGGACAGGTACGCGCCCCACACCCGCGAATACGGCGTGCCGATCTGCGCGTCTTCGCTTGCGATCACCAGGTCGGCGCACAGGGCGTAGTCGCTGCCACCCCCAACACACCACCCATGAACCTGCGCGATGACCGGTTTCGGCGACCGCCAGATGCTCATGAATTTGTGATGCGGCGACGTGGCCGCCGCGGTGGTGTGCATCATGTCCTTGCCCGGATCCCACCGACCGTCGGTACTGAGCAACTCGCTGTAGCGGAATCCGCCGCCGAAGTTGTACCCGGCGCAGAACGCGCGGCCTGCGCCGCGCAGGATCATCACCTTCACCGCCTGGTCGCGCACCGCGGTGTTGACCGCGTCCTCGACCTCGTCTGGCATCGGCAAGACGATGGTGTTCAGCTCCGCCGGCCGGTTCAGCGTGATGGTCGCGATGGGGCCGTCGGTGGCGTAGAGGATCGTCTGGTAGCTCATCGGTGGCTCCTGGTTCACAGCGGTTGAACTTTATTGGCCGGTAGGCTTTCCGGCGTGCAGATTCCCCGGTTCATCATGCGCGCCGCACCGATCTTCAACGCACCGGTGGTCGCACTCACCACGTCGCCGCGGTGGGGCCGGTTCCTGGGCCGCACCTTCGCGATGGTTACCTACACCGGGCGAAAGTCGGGCCGCGTCATCAGCCTGCCGGTCGGATATCGTCGGACCGGCGACGATGTCGTCATCATCGTCTCGATGCCCGACGCCAAGACCTGGTGGCGGAACTTCCTGGGTGAGGGCGCGCCGCTGACGATCACACTCGATGGGCACGACCGGACCGGACATGCGGTGGCGCGACGTGATGACACTGGCCGCGTCACCGTTAACGTGCGGCTCGATCAGCCGTAACCGGCAGTTGCTCAGGCGGTGATCTTGCAGGCTTGGCCGATATCGAGCGTGCGCAGCACGCGGCCCATGCCGATCCACAACGCACACGACAACGAGAGGTCGGCCAGCATCTCGTCGGAGAGTTGTTCATTGCACCGCGCCCAGAACTCCTCGTCGTCGCGCAGCCCGGTGTGGTCGGAGGCGAAGCGTTCGCCGAATTCGGCGGCGATCCGCTCCTGCTCGCTGTAGCCCGGCCACGTCCGCCACTGCGGTACGTGCGCGTAGAAGTCCTCGTCGACGCCTTCGGCCGGGCCGTCCCCGAACCGGGTGTTCTCGCACACCGCGCACTCGTTGTCCAGCGCGATGGCCATTCGTGCGATCTCGCGAACCCGCAGCGGGAGTCGGCTGCGGTGATAGACGGCGTCGCTGAAGTTCGCTATCGCACCGCCCAGCTCAGGTGATGCGGCGAACCAGCTGGTCAGGTCATCGTCGGCGAAGTTTCCGATTCGGCTCATGACACGGGATGCTACGCCGCATGAGCCGAATCTGGAACACGTTCTAGTTTCTGGGTGCCTACGCCGCGACGGCCGCCGGGTCGCGTCGCCTGTTCACGAACGGCACCACCTGACCGAGCTGTCGCTTTGGCGGGAGCGCAAGTTTCACGATCTTGCGGATGACGGTGCCGAACTGCCGGTGCAAGGGTCCGGTGTTGTACGGGACTCCGTACCGCTCGCAGATCTCTTTCACCTCGACAGAGATCTCCGCGTGCCGATGTGCCGGGATATCGGGAAACAGGTGGTGCTCGATCTGGAAGGACAGGTTGCCAGACAGGATATGGAACAGCTTGCCTCCGGTCAGGTTTGCCGAGCCGAGGATCTGCCGGAAGTACCACTCGCCTCGTGTCTCGTCCGCGGTTTCCTCGATCGAAAACTGCTGCGTGTCTTCAGGAAAGTGCCCGCAGAAGATGATCATGAACGACCAGATGTTTCGGACCAGATTGGCGGTCAGATTGCCGCCCGCGACGAACGGCGCGAACGGACCGGCCAGCAGCGGGAAGGCAACGTAGTCCTTCAGCGTCTGCCGTTTGGTCTTGCGCCAGATGCCATCGAGGATGTCGCGCTTGTCGGCCAGCGTGATCTCGCCGGCCTTGATGCGTTCGGTCTCGAGCTCGTGCAGCGCCACCCCGTACTGGAACAACACCATGAGCAGGACCGCGTACACGGGGTTGCCCAGGAAATACGGCCGCCAGCGCTGATCCTCGCTCATCCGGAGGATGCCGTAACCGATGTCGCGGTCCAGCCCGACGATGTTGGTGTAGGTGTGGTGCATGTAGTTGTGCGAGTAGCGCCACTGGTCGCCGGGGCACGCCGTGTCCCACTCGAAGCCGCGGCTGGAGATCGACGGATCACCCATCCAGTCGTATTGGCCGTGCATCACGTTGTGGCCGATCTCCATGTTGTCCAAGATCTTTGACAGCGCGAGCATGGCGGTGCCTGCCACCCAGGCGGGCGGCAGAATCCCTGCCATCAGCAGGCCCCGCCCGCCGACCTCGAGTGCGCGTTGCGCCTTGATCACACGGCGGATGTAGGTGGCGTCGCGCTCCCCCAGGTCGGCCGTGACGCGTTCCTTGAGCCCGTCGAGCTCCCGGCCGAACGCCTCGGTCTGCTCTTCAGTCAGGGTGATGTGTTGCTTGGGCATGTGCGATTCCTTTCTTGATATGTCACAGCGCGAGTTCGACATCGCCGACCGGGACGGACACGCAGATTTGCACGTCCTCCTCGTCGGATGTCGACACCGCGCCGGTGATCAGGTTCTTGACAGCGCCGCGGGTCTTGCGGCGAGTGCAGCTGTGGCAGATGCCCATCCGGCATCCGCTTTGTGGTGTCAGGCCGGCGGCCTCGGCTTGTTGCAGCAGCGGCCGGCCGTCGTCGGTGCGATCAACACGGCTGTCGCTGAACGAGATCTGGCCACCGGAACCTTGTGCCGGCACCTCGAACACGGGTGGCACAAAGGTTTCGGCGCTGACGTCGTCGCAGTGGTTGCGCACGGCATCGGCCAGCGAGGGCGGCCCGCAGACATACACCGCTTCGGGTGATGGCATCGCGGCCGCCAGATGGTCCGCGTCGAAGTGGCAGCTCAGATCACTGGCGTCGCCGGATCGGGTGAAACCGTGCAGAACTCGCACCCCGGCCATCCTGGTCAGCTCGTCGCGATAGCAGGCCTCGTCGGCCGACCTGGCGTAGTGCACGAATGCGATTTCGCCGTCGAAGTCCTCGGCCTTCAGCGTGCGAAGCATCGACATCACCGGCGTAATGCCGCTGCCGCCCGAGACGAACAGGATCCGTCGGGGCCGCCGAGGCGGCAGCACGAAATCGCCGCCGACGCTGTCGAGCCCGAGCACCATGCCCGGCCGCGAATGGCGGTGCAGGTACGAAGACACGAGGCCGCCGTCGTGCAGACCGATGGTCAGCTCGATCAGCGATGCGCCCTCCCCGCTGGCAGGCGAATAGCACCGGGTGCGGCGTCGGCCGTCGATCTCGACCGTGAGGTTGATGTGCTGGCCGGCCTTGAATCCTTGGAATGCGCGATTCGGCGCCAGCTGCAGCGTGACGCTGCGCGGCGTGTGTCGCCGCACGCCGACCACCTTTGCGCGGGCATCACCCAGCGACCACGTCGGCGTGACCAGCTCGGTGTAGCGGTCAACGCCGTGCGGTCCCGTGAGGACGTCAACCAGGCCCGATGCCAGCACCCGGCTGGCGAGTTTTTGAGTGAACATGTGTATACAGTGATGTGCGAACGAGCTGAAAGTCAAGGAAAAAGCCCGGTTGTGGTAGGCTTCACACCAGTGAACAGTCGTACTCCTAGCTCACGCTCCCACCGGTCTGGCCCCTCGTCGTTGCGGCCAAAGGTGTCCCGTGAGGAGCGCAAAGCCGCCACCCGGCGAGCGATCGTGGCGGCCGCGCTGAAGCTTCTCGATGACCGCAGCTTCAGCGCGTTGAGCCTTCGCGAGGTGACGCGCGAGGCAGGAATCGTGCCGGCGGCGTTCTACCGGCATTTCGAGACGATGGAGGCGCTGGGCCTCGTCCTGATCGACGAGTCATTCCGCGTGCTGCGGGACATGCTGCGGTCGGCGCGCGCCGGCAAGCTGGACCCGAACCGGGTGATCGAGTCGTCGGTCGAGATTGTGGTCGGCAGCATCGCCGCGCAGCGAGAGCACTGGCGGTTCATCGGCCGGGAGCGTTCCAGCGGGGTGTCAGTGCTGCGGTACGCAATCCGCACCGAGATCCGGCTGATCACCGCCGAGCTCGCGACCGACCTGGCGCGCTTCCCGGGCCTGAACGACTGGAGCACCGAGGATCTCAACGTTCTCGCGAGCCTGTTCGTGAACTCGATGATCGTGATCGCGGAGGCCATCGAGGACGCGCAGGATGTTGCCTCGCAGGAGGAGATCAAGCGCATCGCGGTCAAGCAGCTGCGGATGATCGCGGTCGGCGTCGCGGGCTGGCGCAGCAGAAATGACTGAGGCCAAGCCGTAGGCTCTCACCATGGCTGGCCCGGTGACCGAACAGGCCACCGGGGCCCGCGATCCCCAGGCCGGCAGCGCGCTGATCAGCCCGCAGCGCCGCAACTTGATCTTCACGGCGATCTTGTTCGGCATGTTGCTGGCAGCTCTCGACCAGACGATCGTGGCGACCGCCTTGCCGACCGTGGTGGCAGATCTCGGCGGAGCGGGTCACCAGTCGTGGGTAGTGACGAGCTACCTGCTGGCGTCGACGATCGTCACCGCAGTCGTCGGCAAGCTGGGCGACCTGTTCGGCCGCAAGGCCGTCTTCCAGACCGCGGTGGCGTTCTTCCTGGCCGGTTCGGTGCTATGCGGACTGGCCCAGTCGATGTCGATGTTGGTCGCGTCCCGGGCGCTGCAGGGCATCGGCGGCGGCGCGATCATGGTCACCGCCGCCGCGCTGATCGGCGAGATTGTTCCGCTGCGCGAACGGGGCCGGTATCAGGGCGCGCTCGGCGCGGTGTTCGGAGTGACGACCGTGATCGGGCCTCTGCTGGGTGGCTTCTTCGTCGACCACCTGACGTGGCGGTGGGCGTTCTGGATCAACGTGCCGGTCGCCGTGGTGGTGCTGCTGGTGGCCGCCGTGGCCATCCCGCCGCTGGGGCGAACCTCCAAACCCCGGATCGACTATGCCGGAATCGTGTTGGTCGGGCTTGGCGCGTCGGGTCTGACGTTGGCCACCAGCTGGGGCGGCAGCACACACCCGTGGGGTTCCCCGACGATCATCGGTCTGTTCGCGGGATCGGCTGTCGTGCTGGTGATCTTCGTGATCTTCGAACTGCGTGCCGCCGAACCCGTGCTGCCTATTCGGCTGTTCGCCAATCCGGTGTTCACCGTGTGCTGCGTGCTGTCGTTCGTAGTCGGCTTTGCGATGCTGGGCGCGCTGACCTTCCTGCCGACCTTCATGCAGTTCGTCGACGGCGTGTCGGCCACCACGTCGGGACTGCGCACGGTGCCGATGGTGGCCGGCTTGCTGCTCACTTCGATCAGCAGCGGCGCACTCGTCGGGCGCACCGGGCGCTACAAGATCTTCCCGGTCGCGGGAACGCTGATCATGGCGGTGGGCTTCGTGCTGTTGTCGCGCATGGACGCGTCGACATCGGTTGTGATCCAGTCGCTGTCCCTGTTCGTACTCGGCTCCGGCATCGGTATGTGTATGCAGGTGCTGGTTCTCGTCGTGCAGAACACCTCCGATTTCGCCGACCTCGGCGTCGCGACGTCCGGGGTGACGTTCTTCCGCACGATCGGCAGCTCATTCGGGGCGGCCGTGTTTGGCTCGCTCTTCACCAACTTCCTGCGCGTTCGCATTGGGCCGGCGCTGGCGGCAGGCGGTGCCCCGCCGAGAGCGGCGCAAGACCCGAAGGTGCTGCATCAGCTGCCGCACGAGGTCGCGGCGCCGGTGGTGCACGCCTATGCTCAATCGCTCGATCTCGTGTTCCTGTGCGCTGCGCCGGTCGCGATGGTCGGTTTCGTCGTTGCGCTGTTCCTCAAGGAGGTGCCGCTGCGCGACACCGAAGCCGTCGGGCTTGACATGGGCGACGGTTTCGCGATGCCGAGCAGCGAATCGCCAGACAAAGTGCTCGAGATGGCGCTCGGCCGCATGATGCGCCACAGCCCCGCCGTCCGGTTGCGCGCACTGTGCGCCAGTGTGGGCTGCGAACTGGACATCGCCGAGACGTGGGCGTTGCTGCAGATCTACCGCTACGCGCAGGTGTTCGGTGTGGCTCGGCTGAGCGACATCGCCGAGCGGCTGCGCGTGCCGCACGAGGTGCTCGAGCCGACCTTCAATCAGTTGGTCGACGGTGGTTACGCGCTGCGCACCGGTGACAGTTTGTGGCTCACACAGGCCGGTCGACGGCAGGTCGATTTCTTGTCGTCGGCAATCGTCGAGTACTGGGCGGACAAGCTGGAGCAGTCAGCGACGTTCGACGGAAGACCCGACCGCGACGAGATTCAGGCAGCACTCGAGCGGATCGCGCATCGCGTACTCGTGCAACGGGATTGGGCGGACGACCGCCTTGCGGCAATAGGCGGGCAGAGCGCCTGATTGCTGATCCACGCAGCGGCTCAGCTCGGCGGCCGCGACACACATTGTGCCGCGTACAGCGGTTCGCCCAGTTTGTCCATCAGCTCGAGCTGCGTTTCCAGCCAGTCAATGTGATTCTCCTCGTCGGCCATGATCTTTTCGAGGAGAACGGCACTGGTCGAATCTTCTTTTTCGCGGCACATCACGATCCCCGGCGCCAGGCGCGCTTTTACTTCCATTTCGATGGCGAGATCGCTGTCGAACTGTTCGCGCAGCGACTGCCCGACGCGAAGCGAGAACAAGCGTTGGTAATTGGGTAGGCCGTCAAGCAGAAGGATGCGATCGGTGATCCACTCGGCGTGGTGCATCTCCTCGATCGACTCGTCGCGGGTCCGTTTGGCCAGTTCGGTGAAGCCCCAGTTCTCCTGCATCTTCGAGTGCAAGAAGTATTGATTGATCGCGGTCAATTCGCTGGTGAGCTGCTCGTTGAGCAACTTGAGAACGTCGGGATCACCGTGCATGGGTGATAAATCTAGTGCAGGGCTGAGCCGCAAGCAGGCATTTGCGGGTTGTCACCCCTCGTTTCGTTCATGGTCACCGGCCGCACGGTTGCATAATGCGCTACCCGAAGCTCATCCGGTCCAGCCAGAAGTCGAGCAGGGTCTTTTCGCCGAGCACCTCCACTGTGCCGTCGCCCGGTGATCGCCGTTTGTAGATGACGAGCAGCAGTTCGGCGACCGGCCCGCGCACCGCGACCGCGGCCTTCTCGTGCGCTCGGCGCCAGGTCAGCGTGTCACCGGTCAGGTCGAAAACCCACTCGGCATGGTCCTCGGAGGTGGTGTCGGTGGCATGGAAATGCAGCGTGCGGCCCGGGCCCAGCAGTTCGCGCGTCCACGGATGCAGCTCGAAATGCATTGGCAGCGAGCCCAAACGCATCCACTCGTCGACGCCGTCGATCGCGACGTCACGCTCGAGGGTGTATGCCCCTCCCAGCGCGAGCGTGGCGTCGGCGCGGTGCATTGCCGTCTCGTGGGTGAAGCGGCGGGCGTAGAACGCGGCGACGCCGTCGGGTATCGGCCCGGTGCTGACCGGTGCGTCTGGTCCGGCCGAACACAGTGCGTCGGCGAGTGTGGTCGCGCTGTCCAACAGCCACGGTGCCAGCGCGGCCGCATCCTCGTGGGAGTATCCGGATAGTTCACGAAAGTGCTTGTCCGGCAATGGCTCAGCCGCCGCCGTTCGCACCATGTCCGCGGCCCAGCGCTGGGCGCCGCCGAGATGGCCGACCAGCTGGCCGACGTTCCAGCCCGGGCACGACGGCACCTCGACCGTCATGTCGGCGCCGTCGATCGCGGCGGTCAACAGCTTTGTCTGCGCGACGATCTCGGAGCAGTAGCGGTCGAAGTCCAAACCGGCCATCATCGCGCCCATTTGGGCACAATGAACACGCCCTCGGCCTCCACGGTGATGCCCTCGTCGTCGGCGAGATGCCCGACCGCGAACGTCTTGACCCCGTCGGTCCGTTCGATGACGGCCTCGGTGTGAAGTGCGCCGAGGCGGGTGGCCCGCAGATAGCGGCAGCTGATCGTGCCGGTGAACGCCGGCCGGGTCAGGCCGCCACTCGCGGCCTCGCCGAGCACATGATCGAGAACCATTGCGCAAACGCCCCCGTGGACGTTGCCCGGCGGCCCCTCGTATGCGGCGCCGAGGTGAAAGTCCGTCCAGACCTTGCCGGATTCGTCGTAGTTGAGGACCAGCGGCGGCGCGATCGGGTTGCGTGTCCCGATAACCGGATTGCCCCAGGCCATGCCGTTTCCCTCGTGGGTATAGCGCACGCCGAATGGTCCGGGCAGCTGTGTGCTGCGCAGCCGCGCCGTCGCAGCGTCGATCTGCGCGGTCACGTCGGCGACTGTCGCGGCGTCGACCTCTGTCCTGATGGTGGCGTCGATCAACTCGCGCACCGACTGCGTCAGCGGCTTATAGATCCGCCGCAGCCGGTCGAGGTCCGCGTCACTGAGGTCGGCTCGGGTGAACTCCAGCATCTGTGCACTAGAACATGTTCTACTCGGCGCTGTCGAGTTGGGTGCCGCCACCGCCGTCGCCCGTGCGATGGTGGAATCCGTGGGCGTGCTGAGCAGGATCTGGCGGTTCATCCGATCCGCGCCCCTGACATACCTCTGGCTGATCATCCTGGCCTACACGACCGCCGTCGCGCACGACGTGAATCCCCACCGGCTGCACCATATTCTGGTTCATCGGTCGACGAATCTGCATCACCTCGACACCAACCCGATCAAGGTGCTCATCGAGAGCCTGTTGTGGATCGATGGCCGGTACTGGCTGCCGTACCTGGTGATGTTCACCATTTTTCTTGCACCGGCCGAGCGCTGGCTGGGCTCGCTGCGGTGGCTGCTGGTCGGGCTGGCCGCTCACGTCGGTGCCACCTACCTCAGCGAGGGCTGGCTGTATTGGCAGATCGTTCGCGGCGCGGCGCCGCAGAGCATGGAGAATGTCCCCGACATCGGCGTCAGCTATTTCGCGGTGGGCCTCGTCGCCGTGCTCAGCTACCACATCGCACGGCCGTGGCGGTGGGGGTACGTGGCCGCCGTGCTGCTCACCTTCATCGTGGGGCTGGCGTGGCAACCGGGGTTCACGGCGCTCGGGCACCTGTGCGCCGTGCTGATCGGACTGTGCTGCTACCCGCTGACACGGGGTCGAGGGGCGCCGTGGAACCCCCGCCCCAGCCGGGCCAGTGTGACGGGATCCTGCTCGCCGCCGTAGAACTTGTCGAGAAGGCGGACGAACTCGGTGTTGTCGGCCGTGGCGGTCGCGAACAGCGTCATCGACGATCGGACCTTGAGGTTGTCCGGCCAGCCGAAGATCTGGTCGGCCGATCTGCCATCGATCGCGTTGACCAGGGTGGTGCATTCGCGCAACCGCGGGCCCAGGACGACGTGGTCCAGGTACGCCCGCGCCTCGGCCGGCGATGAGATTGCAAACCGTGCAGCGGTCGGGCTGCGGCCGAGGCCCTCGAGTTGCGGAAAGACGAACCAGATCCAATGGGTGCGCTTGGCGCCGGCCCGCAGCTCGGCGACGACGGTGTCGTACACCGGCGCCTGGGCGTCGACGAAGCGCTGCAGGTTGAAGTCGTCGGCCATGCTCACCCCATCAGTGACGGGATGACCGCATCGATCAGTTGGGGTCCCGGGGTGGCCAGCGCGTCGGCCAGGGCCGCGGTGAATTCCTCGGCGGTGGTGGCGCGCCGCGCCGGCACCCCCATGCCCGTGGCCAGCGCGACAAAATCCATTCGCGGCGGATCGAGGTCGAGCATGGCTTCGGCCCGCGGTCCCGTTGTGCCGCCGTCGGTCTGGGCACCAACCCGCTGCAGTTCCAGCCGCAGGATGTCGTAGGCGCCGTTGTTGTAGATCACCGTGGTCACGTTGAGCTGTTCTCGGGCCATCGTCCACAGCGCCGACGGCGTGTACATCGCCGAACCGTCGGCCTGCAGGCAGAGCACCGGTCGGTCCGGCGCGGCAATCGCGGCGCCCACCCCGTTCGGCAGGCCGTACCCGATCGCGCCGCCGGTCAGCGTGAGCCAGTCGTGCGGGGGCGCACCGGCCGTGGCGGCGGGCAGCGTCAATCCGGCGGTGTTCGACTCGTCGACCACGATCGCGCGCTCCGGAAGCAGCGCACCGACCGCCTCGGCGATGCTTTGCCCCGTCAACGCCCCGGTGGGTAGCGGCGGCCGGCTGAGCGCCGCGACGGCCGCCGTGGCGCCCGGGGCGATGTCGTCGGCGAGCGCCGTCAGAGCCGCGGTCGCCTGGCCGGGCTCGGCGAGCACATAAACGTCGCAGCCGGCCGGCACCAAGTCGCTCGGCCTGCCCGGATAGGCGAAGAACGACACCGGCGAGCGGGCGCCGGCCAGGATCAGATGCTTCACCCCGTCGAGCTGTGCCTCGGCTGCCTCGGCGAAATAACCGAGGCGATCGACCGCGGGCAGGCCGGCTCCGCGCGACAGCCTGGTCGGGAACGTCTCGCACAGCAGCCGGGCGCCGGTCGCCGCGGCGATGCGCGACGCCGCGCGCAGCCCCACCTCGCCGGTGGCGTCGTGGCCGAGGAACAGCAACGCAGGCTCGCCGCTGCGCAGCAGCTTCGCCGCCGCGTCGACGGGCTGCCCGGACGGTGGGCCCTCTGACGGCAGCGCCGATTGGACCCGTCCGGGTTCGGCGCCGTCGGTCCACGACACATCCGCCGGCAGGATCAGCGTGGCGATCTGCCCCGGTGCGGCGGTCGCGGCCCGGATCGCGTCGACCGCGTCGGCGCCGACGTCCGACGCGGTGACGCTGCGGCGAACCCAGCCCGACACGCTGTGCGCCAACGCGTCGATGTCCGACTCCAGCGGCGAGTCATATTTCTTGTGGTAGGTCGCATGATCGCCGACCACCACCACCACCGGCACTCGGGCACGCTTCGCGTTGTGCAGGTTGGCCAGCCCGTTGCCCAGCCCTGGCCCGAGGTGCAGCAGCACCGCCGCCGGCCGCCCGGCGATGCGGGCGTAGCCGTCGGCCGCGCCGGTCGCCACCCCCTCGAACAGGGTCAGCACCCCCCGCATCTTGGGCACGGCGTCCAGTGCGGCGACGAAATGCATCTCGGAGGTGCCGGGATTTGCGAAACACACGTCGACACCGCTGTCGACGAGCGTGGTGATCAGAGCGCGCGCGCCATTCACAGCCTGTCCTGCCTTTCGACGACTGGTTTTCAAGCTAGTCTGCTGCGTGATCGACAGAGAGAAGGAACCCGATGCTGCAATCGTCTGACGACGAAACTGCGGTGACGGATCCGCCGACCGAGGAAGACGCTGTCGAGCAGGCGCCCGACGAGCACGCCACCGCACCGCGGAGGTTCCAGCGCCTGCGGCGGCGCAGGCTGCTGTCCCGGTTCTCCATCCAGAGCAAACTCGTCGTGATGATGGTGCTGTGCACCGTCATTGCGGCGGCGGTGGTGGGATTCATCGCCTACCACGCCGGCCGGAGTTCGATGCGCACCCAGGTGTTCAGCCGCCTGACGGAATTGCGCGAGTCGCAGTTACGCGCACTCACGACCGAATTCAACGACCTGAAGAACTCGCTGGTCATCTATTCCCACGGAGCCGTCACCGTCCCGGCGCTTCAGGCGTTCCAGGCCGGCTTCGATCAGCTTGCCAACGCGCCGATCGATCCAGGGCAGCAGCAGTCGATCGTCGACTACTACAACAACAACTTCATCAAGCAGACCGCGCAGTACAGCAACGTCAAACCCGACCTTGCCGCGGTGTTGCCGACATCGAACGCGCAGAAGTACCTTCAGGCGAACTACACCGCGAAGCGACAGTCCGACGACGTCGCCGTCCAGATCGACGACGCGCACGACGGCAGCGCGTGGTCGGCCGCCAACGCCCGCTATCAAGACTTCTTCCGGCAGATCTGCCAGCGATTCGAGTTTCAGGATGTGCTTCTTCTCGACACCCGTGGAAACGTCGTCTACACCGCCTTCAAAGACGTCGACCTCGGCACCAACATCCTCACCGGGCCCTACAACGGGTCAAAACTACGCGGTGCCTACGAAAAAGCCATGGCGTCCAATTCCGACGACTATGTCGGAATCACCGACTTCGAGATCTATCAACCCGCGGAGGGCCAGCCCACCGCCTGGATGGTGTCGCCGGTGAGCGTCGATGGCCGCACCTATGGCGCGATGGCGCTGCAATTCCCGATCACGAAGATCAACAGGCTGATGACCTTCGACAAGCAGTGGGCTCCTTCCGGAATGGGCAATACCGGCGAGAGCTTCCTGGCGGGCCCGGACAGCCTCATGCGGTCGGACTCGCGAATGTTCCTGCAAGACCCGGCCCAATACAAGCACGACGTGGTGGAGGCCGGTACTCCGCCAAACGTCGCCGATGACGCGATTCGGCTCGGTAGCACGACCCTGATACAGCCGATCGACAGCGATGCCACCCGCGCTGCTCAAAAGGGCCAGTCCGGAACCATGATCACCACCGACTACCTCGGTCAGGAAACGCTGCAGGCCTACGCCCCGGTGGATATTTCGGGCAGCGCGCTGCACTGGTCGATCGTCGCCAAGATCGACACGGCGGAGGCCTTCGCGCGGGAGTCGGCGTTCGCAAAAATCATGGTTTTGTCCACCGTCGGAATCATTTTCGTGGTCTGCCTGCTGGCCACGGTCGCCGCGCAACTGTTCGTGCGACCTCTCCGCAAGCTGGAGGCGGGTGCGCAGAAGATCAGCGCCGGCGACTACGACGTCGCGATACCAGTGGAATCCCGCGACGAGATCGGCGATCTCACGGAGGCCTTCAACGAGATGACCCGCAACCTCGGCATCAAGGAAGATCTACTCAACGAGCAGCGCCGGGAAAACGACCGGCTGCTGTTGTTGCTGATGCCGGAACGGGTGGTGGAACGCTATCGGCAGGGCGAGGAGATCATCGCACAGGACCACCAGGACGTCAGCGTGATCTTCGCCGACATCATGGGCCTGGATCGGCTGCAAGCCCAACTCAAGTCGGAGGACTCGCTGGCGATCATCAACGAGATCGCCCGCCAAATCGACGCCGCAGCCGACGATCTGGGAGTCGAGCCGATACGCACTGTTCACAACGGCTACCTGGCCAGCTGCGGCCTCAATGTGCCGCGGCTGGACAATGTTCGCCGCACGGTTGATTTCGCGCTCGAGACTCAGCGCATCATCGAGAGGTTCAACACCGAAACCGGCCACCACCTGAGCGTGCGCGCCGGCATCGACACCGGCGGGGTCAGCAGCGGGCTGGTGGGGCGGTCGTCGATCATCTACGACATGTGGGGCGCCGCAGTCAATCTCGCCTATCAAGTTCAAAGCGGTTCGCCGCAGCCGGGAATCTACGTCAGCCAGAAGGTGTACGAGACCATCGGGGACGCGATCGCTTTCACGTCGGCCGGCACGATCACCATCGACGGGGCGGTGCAGCCGATCTGGCGGGTGTCGGAGCAGCCGGAATGAACGATGTCCTGACCTCGTCGTGGTTCTACTGGGCCGTCGGCGTCGCAGTAGGACTGCCCGTCGGACTCATTCTTCTCACCGAGTGGCAGCACTCGCTTGCCCGCCGGAAGAGCTTTTTGGCGGGGCCCATCAGCCTGCTCCGCAACTACCTGCTGCCGCTCGGGGCGCTGCTTGTGCTGCTCATCAAGGCAACCGAGATCCCAACGCGGGAAACGCCGGTCAAGGTTGTTGCCACCCTGTTTGGCTTCGTGGTGCTGGTGCTGCTGCTGTCAGGAGTCAACGCGACCCTGTTCCAGGCTGCGCCCGAGGGAACATGGCGCAAACGCATTCCGGCGATCTTCGTTGACGTCGCGCGCTTCCTGCTGATTTCCGTTGGGCTGGCGATCATCTTCTCCTACATCTGGGGGGCGCACGTCAGAGGCCTGTTCACCGCGCTGGGCATCACCTCCATCGTCATCGGCCTGACACTGCAGAACTCGGTGGGCCAGATCATCTCCGGGCTGCTCATGCTGTTCGAACAGCCCTTCCGGTTGGGCGACTGGATCCAGACATCGACAGCCCGCGGTCGCGTTATCGAAGTCAATTGGCGCGCAGTGCATATCGACACCGGCACTGGATTGCAGATCACCCCGAACTCGGTATTGGCGGTTGCGTCGTTCACGAACCTGAGCCGTCCCCCGGGGACGTACAAGATCAAGGTCCCCACGGTGTTCTCGGAAGATGATCCCCCGGATCGGGTGTGCGCGATGCTCTCCCGGGTGGCCGCCGAACTTCCGCAGCTCAAGTCGGACGGCACACCCAAGTCGGTCCCACTCGGGGGCCTCAACTACCAGACCAGCATCCCGCTACAATCACCGGCCGACGATTCCGCGGCCAAGGCCACGTTCTTGCGGTGGGTCTGGTACGCCTCCCGGCGCGACGGGCTTCACCTCGACGAGGCCGAAGACGAGTTCGGCACGCCGGAGCTGGTCGAGGACGCGGTGCGCACCGTGGTTGCACCGATGCTGCGGCTGAGCCCGACGGATCAGCAACATCTGACCCCGCACGGGTCGGTGGTGAGATTCGGTGCCGACGAGATCATCGAGCACATCGGCGATGTGCCTTCGCGAATGACCTTCATCGTGTCAGGCCGCGTCCGGGTGACCGCACCGAGCGACGACGGTTCGATGGTGCCAATCACGACGCTGGACGCGGGGTCATTCCTCGGGCAGACGGCGCTGACGCGGCAACCGGTGCTGGCCGACGCCCAGGCGCTCGGGGAAGTCACCGCCCTACAGATTCGTCGCGAACACATCGAAGATGTGCTCCAAGCGAAGCCGTTGCTGCTTCAAGAGCTCGGCCGACTCATCGAGGAACGGCGCAGCCACGTCAAGCAGGCGATGGCTGACGTCGGGGAATAGGACCAGACAGTGCGGCGGCAGGTTCCCGCCATCCGCGACCTCGTTGAGCTGATCCGGTTCAAGAGTCCCGAATTCGACGCCACCAGAAGGCGGCTGTCCGCGGCACTGACCATCGAGGATTTGCGGGCGATCGCCCGCAGGCGCACCCCGAAGGCGGCGTTCGACTACACAGAAGGTGCCGCGGAGGCCGAGATCTCGTTGGCGCGGGCGCGGCAGGCATTCCGCGACATCGAATTTCATCCCGAAATCCTGCGCGACGTTTCTCATCTGAACACCGGGTGGGACGTCCTTGGTTCGCCCGTCGCGCTGCCCTTCGGCATTGCACCCACCGGATTCACCAGGATGATGCGTACCGAAGGCGAGATCGCCGGGGCGTCCGCGGCCGGTCAGGCGGGAATTCCGTTCGCGCTGTCGACGCTCGGCACCACGTCGATCGAGGACGTTAAAGCAGTAAACCCTCATGGCCGCAACTGGTTTCAGCTTTACATGTGGCGAGACCGTGACGCATCGATGGCGCTGGTTGAACGGGCTGCCCGAGCCGGGTTCGACACACTGCTCGTCACCGTCGACGTGCCAGTCGCGGGGGCCAGGCTGCGAGACACTCGCAACGGCATGACGATTCCGCCCGCACTGACGGCCCGGACCGTTCTCGACGCGCTGTGGCGGCCACGGTGGTGGATCGACTTCTTGACGACCGAGCCGCTGTCCTTCGCGAGCTTCGATCGCTGGCCGGGCACCGTGGCCGACCTACTGGACAAGATGTTCGACCCGACGCTGAGCTTCGAGGACCTCGCCTGGATCAAGTCGCAATGGCCGGCAAAGTTCGTGGTGAAAGGCATTCAGACCGTCGACGATGCCCGCCGCGTGGTGCAGCTGGGTGTCGACGGGATCGTGCTGTCCAACCACGGTGGCCGTCAGCTGGACCGGGCCCCGGTGCCGTTTCACCTGTTGCCCCGCGTCGCAAAAGAATTCGGTTCTGATGTCGAGGTCATCGTGGACACGGGCATCATGTCCGGGGCCGATGTGGTCGCGGCTGTCGCACTGGGTGCGCGGTTCACGCTGATCGGGCGCGCCTACTTGTACGGGCTGATGGCGGGCGGTCGAGCCGGTGTCGACCGTGCGATCGACATCCTGTCGAGCCAGCTCACCCGAACCATGAAGCTGCTCGGTGTGACGTGTCTGGAGGAACTGTCCCCGCGGCACGTGACCCAACTTCACCGGTTGGTCCCGCGGTCACGGTAGCGGTGCCACCAAAGTGTGGGCGCCTATTCGGCGAGCCGGTTGACGAGCGCACTGAAAACCATCGGCAGCCGTGATGCGGCTGGCACGATGCACGAGCGCACCGGTCGAATTGCGCTGGCGTGCAATACCGCTGCGGTCAGCAGACGGTAGCGGCGCGACATGGACCGCCACTGGCGGTCATAGTCGACGGGCCGGTCGGCGACCACGCAGTCCACCAGCAGTTCGGCGGCGCTGAAGGCGATGCCGAGACCTTCCCCGGTCAGCGCATCGACGTAGCCCGCCGCGTCGCCGACCAACAGAACCCGCCCGGCTCTTCGGCTCTTCACCTTCTGCCGCAACGGGCCCGCGGCGCGATCCGGACCGTGCGGGTGCCCATTCACCCGGTCCGTGAGGGCCGGAAATGCGTTGAGGTGTTGCTCGAATCCGCCCCGGTGCGAGGTCAGGACCGCGATGCCGACACAGTCGTCGGCCACCGGCGTGACATACGCTTCGGCGTCGGCGGACCAGTACACCTCGACGTTGTCGCTCCACGGCGAGATCTGGATGTGGCGGCGGATTCCCCACCGGCGCCGGCCGCGGGACGCCACGGCGAGACCGAGCGACGCGCGGATCGGCGAGTGCAGCCCATCGGCGGCGGCCAGGTAACGGGCGCAAAGGTCGCCGCAGCGAACCGAATTCGTGTCCTGACTGACCTCGCCGACCTCGCCATGCACGATGCGCACGCCGGCCTTCGTCGCGGCGTCCAAGAATGCTGCATGCAAGGCTGTCCTGCGCACACCGCGCCCGACGCCCGATCGAAATGGCGCACTGACGCGACGGGTGCCGTCCAGGTAGCTGATGCCGTGGAACGCTTTGCCTTTCGCAGTGACGCCGAGGCGGTCCAGTTGCGCGACCGCGTGTGGCATCAACCCTTCCCCGCATGCCTTGTCGATCGGACCGACGCGCCTCTCCACGACCACCACGTCAAGTCCGGCCCTGGCGGCGTAAAGCGCGGTGGCTAGTCCGGCGGGACCCCCACCGGCAACCAGCAGGTCGATCACTGCAGCTCCGCGAGCGCAGCGTTCTCGACCTTGATCCGCGTCCTCAACAACACGGCGTTGGCCACGGTGAACACCGACGCGGTGATCCAGGCCGTGTGCACCAACGGCAGCGCGATCCCCTCGACGACCACCGCGACGTAGTTTGGGTGGGACAGAATCCGATAGGGGCCCGCGGTCACCCGGGGCGCGTCGGGGATCACCACGACGCGGGTGTTCCACTGGTGGCCCAACGTGGCGATGCACCACCAGCGCAGGCCCTGAGCCGCGAGCACGATCACAATCATCGGCCACCCGAGAGCTGGCAGAAACGGACGGTGCAGCGCAGCCGGCTCCACCAGACATCCGACAAGCAGGCCGGTGTGCAGGGCGACCATGGCCGGATAGTGGCGCGCACCGAACTCGACGCCGCCGCGGGCGCGGCTCCAGGCCAGGTTGCGGTTCGAGACCACCAGTTCGGCCACGCGCTCGACCGCCACTGCGACGATCAGCAGTACATACCAGGCCATCGGCAGCACCTGCAGATCAATGCCAGCGCAGCAGCACCAGTTCCGAACAGAAGCCCGGACCCATCGCCAGCATCAGCCCCGGGCTGCCGCTGGGCGGCCCCTTGGCGAGGGTGTCACGCAACACGTACAACACCGACGCCGACGAAAGGTTGCCGACCTCGCTCAGCGAGCGCCAGCTCAACTCGAGAGCATCGTCAGGCAGGCCGACGGCCGCGCTGATCGACTCCATGACCTTCGGGCCTCCCGGATGGCTCACCCACGCGCCGATGTCGTCTATCGCCAGGTCGTGGTCCCGCAGGAACGTGGTCACGTCGTCCGATAGGTAGCGCTCAATGAGATCCGGCAGATCCGGCGACAGCACCAGCTCAAATCCCGTGGATCTGACGTTCCAGCCCATCGTGCCCAGCGAGTCTGGGTACAGGCGGCTGCGCGATGCGATGACGTCGGGCCCCCGGGCATCGATCTGCGCGGCGCGGCGCTCGCCTACGGCGACCACCGCCGCGGCGCCGTCGGCAAACAGGCCACTGCCGACCAGAAGGGCCATCGACGGCTCGCTGGGCCGGAATACCAGCGAACACAACTCCACCGACAACAGCACCGCGACATCGTCGGGAGCACCCCGTAGATAGTCGTGAACGCGCGCCACGCCGGCCGCTCCCGCGACGCAGCCGAGCCCGAAGATCGGCACCCGTCGCACATCGGGTCGCAGCCCCAGCCGCCCGGCGATGCGGGCATCGAGCGACGGCGCCGCCACACCGGTCACCGTGGTCGTGATGATCAGATCGACGTCCTGCGGGCTAAGCCCGGCCTCCTCGAGCGCGCCGGAGATGGCCGCGCATCCGAGTTCGACGGCATTGTCGATGAAGAGATCGTTCGCCTCGCCGAAGTCGGTCAAGGATGGGTATCGCTCTATCGGTAGCGCAAAGTAGCGATCGTTGACCTTCGCGCTGGCATGCAGTTTCCGGACGATCTCCTCGAAGCCCTTAAAGGCCGGCTGCTCCAGGAACGCTTCGGTAATTTCGCTTTGCGTGTAGCGGTGCGGCGGCAGCGCACCCTGCACTCCGGCAATGACAGTGACGGCGTCCACCATTAGTACACGAGGAGCGATGCCGGTTGGTTCACGTTCTAGCCGCTGGGAGAGTGAACTTTCAGGGGTTGCTCAGTTTCAGTCCGGGCGACCGCGTGTTCGCCGTTGAATCCCAGGCGTCGGTGCAGC
>Ga0209006_10001797_pt1 | contig 19404 bp, 25 predicted proteins | sample JacPin_JW_Ref_O2_FD_188567 | JGI IMG/M metagenome (GOLD analysis project Ga0209006, IMG submission 188567) | Forest soil microbial communities from Algoma, Ontario, Canada - Jack Pine, Ontario site 1_JW_Ref_O2 (SPAdes) (version 2) | ecosystem: Environmental > Terrestrial > Soil > Boreal...
CGTCAGTTTTGTATTTGTCAAGTCGTTTCGTTTACCAAGACTGCGATGGCGTCGGATTACAGTAAGCAGCCAATTGTACGTACAAAATCAAACGCTTACCGGTGTCGGAGCGAACCAATCGGCTAAGTCTTTGTGTGTCCCGATCGATATTACATTGAAGAGAATTGCGTATGCCCAAGCAGCTGCTACAACGATGAGGGAGATCCATCCAGATTTGCCACCTTTCCTGAACCAATAAACGTAAAATGTATGTACGGTAATGGCCTATGATCGTTATTTAATGAGTGACACATAGATCAGTCAGGTAGAACGCACGATAGTCGACGTTGATATGCTGGTGGAGCCAATCGATATCAACACACCTGAAATGAACCGTAAAAGTATGGTAGGAAACATTGGGACCGACATTCACCTTGGAGTGTACAGGTGCTGCCTATATGTACATTCCCTTCGCTCACCCATTTCAGGCTGATCAAGTCTGAAAGGCCATGTAAAAAGTCCGCGAAGAATAACGATAGCTGGAGAACTCGTTGGACACATGTCATTATTTGTTACGAGGAAGAACCGCTCACGAGGTACACATCCATTGGTCTAGTTTTCAAGTCAGGCCATCTGCCAGTCCTATTGTGATACCGGTTTGCATTACGCTGTGCGTGAACCAACGTAAATTTAATCTCGCAGAAGGTAGGTGGTTGCTCACAGAAACGTAGATGAAAACACCCAACGAGGCCGTCGTAGAGATGATTCCCGCTTCGCTCGTTACCTATGTGCCTATAGTACGTCGGGCAGGTTCTCCAAAGAAGCTCACACTCACCAACAACCACATGGACTCGACGCGACCCAGGCAATGTACTACAGGATTGGGTCCATTGTACACATCTGAACATGGCGAGTCACCGTCATTCATTGGGACGAATCGTTGGTGGAGGCTTCACGATGGCGGTGGGTGCAGGCCCTGCGACGCAAAGGCGGAATTTTGGTTCTGCATATACGTCAAATAAGGTATTGCCTAGATGATGCACAGCATGCACGACATACATACTGTCTCCTGCCAAGATCGTTACCGATCAGGCCCTAATAGAAGTCATCACCGCATCGAAACAAAAAGAATCCCACGCTCCTCAAGTGCACTGAGATCTTCTCTAATCGACTCCTTTACTGCTTGCCCAGAATGTGTAGCGTTATCTTCGAGCAGAAACATCAGGTGAGTCAATTGTAAGAATTTGCTTTGCTGCAAAACATCTCCAATTCGACGCCATTGTCTGGTATGTGATGTTGGAGGAATTGGAAGGGCAAGAGAAATCTTCTTCAATGTTGAAGAAGGGATCGTGTCAAGGATGGATGCCAAAAGCTTGATATGACTAGTCAAAAAAGGCGAACGATTGATGCTGATAGACAAGCATTGCAAACCCGTAAGGCACCGCAAGTTCGCACGTTTAGAAAATGTCGCTTATAAGGAACCAAATTTGGTTAAAATACCAGAACAGAGGGTATGATTGTCCCTACCGAGGGTGTCAGGGTACCCAAATCCAAATACTATCTGTTGCAACCTGTCTCCGAACATCGAAAAATACTCCCCAACGATAGAAATATCACTACGTTCCAAGTCTTCTAGAAAGAGGTTTGTTGGGACGATCCGTCGCCTCATGAAATAATCCAGGTTGATTTTGCAACGTGAGAATTTTAGCGAACGCAGTCTAGGGGTAAGCGGAGGGTAATTGGCGGTACATGGTGCGTCCACAGGTCGGGAACATCTCCTCATATGGAGCTCGCGGACGTTTTGAAAGTTGACAAGTACGTCGTCCAAGGAATGAGGATGCTTCAAATGCACACAGTAAAGTTCCAGATACTCGATGGATGGAAATTGAGTGAAAATCGCCATTGTTTGCTGATCAACGACCGACCAACGTCCCAAACAAAGAGAACTAGGTGACAAACGTGTCGATAGGTACTGAAGTACTGCCGTTATCTCGGTTGAGGAATTGAAATCTGCCCATACTCCCATGTGGAAGCATGATCGAATGGTGCAATGGGGGTTCGTGAATATCGCCATGGCAGTATCTGCAGTACGTAGATACAGTTGAATTTGGCGGAAAAGATGAAATCTGCTTGTAGGAACCCAGGTCCTACAAACGAGTGCACAGGCCTTGAGGGCAAGTTTGTCGTCATGGAGAAAATCAAGAATGCGATCTTGGACCTCATTCGGGAGTGCGGGCATGGTTTTGACGCCTGTGGTCGCGGTCAGGATGACATACTTGTGCTGTTTGACCTCACCGTACAAGTACATGTTGCAGTTGAGATCAGGGTTGGAAGTCACAACGGGTGTTACGCCCTGTACAAACGGGCGGCCAATCTAGGGCACATCAGAGTTCGTTACTTGATGCAAGAATATCTCAGTATCTGGGGATCATGGATGATGGGAAAAGCATGACTGATCACAGTCCTGCAAATCTTCGACCAACGACCCTTGACCTCGACCCCGACTCCGACAAATCCAAGTGAAGTTCTGAAGGTTTCAAGGATTCTCTCATCAAAGTCCTACCCCCTAAATTCGTCCTATGAGCTTTCTCAATCGTCGCAATTCCCGTCCCCAACTCAGAGATACCAGCCTTCATGACACCCCATATATTACTGCCCGCGCTCGTGCAATAAGCAGTAGCATCGGCAGAGCTCGTTCATCACAACTAATCAAACGTGTCTCCATGATATTTTCATCACGGAAAAAGGACAGTCTCCCCCCTCACTTACAGCCTCTCAGCAATATCGGTCGACGACGCTCTCACTTTTCTAGTCGGACGGCATCCCTCGCCTCTTCTGATGACATACGCCCACCTAGCGGGTTGGGTTTCTGTGTAACGAGACTCCTCAGGGCCAACTCGCTTTCATCGGAGAAATCCCTTCCATCACCACCATGTGAACGCCTGGGTTTTCACCACGAACGATCAAGATGCTTGAGTTCACCTGGGGTTCTACGTTCAAACTTCAAACCATACGAACCGCCACCGTGGGTTAAAACCAATAGCAATAGCTACGTTGCACCTCCTCCTATCCCCGCCAAAACACCCCTGTTTAATCTTCCCACCGAAGTCTTGGATGTACTGCTCTCATTTTTACCACGGGGGGATGTTGTATCATTCGCTGTCGTCTCGAAGAGATTCTCTTCCGCCGTACGCAAACGGTTATACGGGACGCTTGATCTCCGTACTATCGCAACGAACCGAGTTGAGAGACTCAACTCACTTCTCGCCTTCAGACCCGATCTCGCCGAGATCGTTCACACACTCATCTGTGATCGTTGGCCTCCGTGGCAGGGTCTCTCCCTTCGCACGAGCACATACGTACCCGCCGGCCTTCCTGTCTTTTCTTCACTCCCAGCGTCATCCTCGACATTCAGCACCGCACTGTGTAACATGCGCCACCTCACCACCCTTACCCTTCCTTCCTTCTCCACGACCATCTTGCGCGATCAGCGCGCAGGCTTCCGCCTCAAAGAGCTCACTCTCCTCAACTCGACGATGTCCTTAGACGAGCAAACGCAGTTGTTTGCCTGGCTCGTCGGCCAGCCAGATATTATATCCCTTTCATTTCCAAATCTCATCGATCAGGCTGATCACAAAATTGCAAATTCAGAACCAATCGAAATCCCTTGCTTACGAGATAATACCTACGACTTCCTCGATTTCGCTCCCATAATCTCCACCCTGACGCCCACAAATTCCACACCAGTGACACCATCCACCCCTTATCCCGAGACACCCTCAAGGAGTACCCCATCGTCTCCTTTCATCAAAACCCCCCTCTCCCTCCTCCCTTTACTCACACACCTCCACGCTCCTCCGACACTCACCACTATCCTCGCACCAACACGTCCTCTACAATGTGTCACGATTTATATCCGCACGAACCTTGATACCGGCCTGCGTCCACTAGCACTTATGGCCTCCCTGCAAGGTATCCCGCGCCTAAATATGCGGTTTGGCGAAAACGTGGACAAAAGATCCGTAGAAAAGGTGATGAGAGCCGCTGCGAAGGTTCTGGGAGACGGATGTGAGAGGTTGGACCTCGACATTGGAGTCATGGTCTCAGACGAGGTGAGCCTGCTTTCTCTCTTGATCCTGAGTAATAACCGACCATTCCTAACTCTAATATCATGTCCAGTCACTCTACAAAATCATCCAAGCCGTCATCCCCCGGTTTCTCGTCCTCCACACCCTCATTCTCCATCGCTCAGAACTGTCAACCGATTGCCTATCTACCGACCATTGCGATTTCGACCTCTACAGAAACGAGGACCACAACATTCATCTCGAGTTGTGGCTGAAACACTGCCCGACCCTACATACCGTCAAGTTTCTCTCACAGCTCAAGTGGCACAGGGGATTGCCGTGAAAATACACGTAACTGGATTCTCGTACCGAGGTATTGGAATGCCTTGTTCTTTTTTGTATATGTGTAATATATACTTTCTCGATGTTTGGACCTCGGTATACCCTCTACCACGAAAGAGAATCTATAAAATGGCTATGAGTATAATAGTCGCATGTACAGTAAGTATTGTGAAGAGAATATAAAATTCGACATGTGGGTAAAAAGGCAAACCCGAATGCGTCCTGATGGCAACCGTCTATAAAAGAACGAATACTTCAAATGGATGCTCAAAAACCCACATAACCATCAAAAACTGACACAAAAGCCCACCCCTCTCACCGTGGTCAATTCACTCGTTCCAAACTCTTGCCATACCGATGATCAGGCGGACTCCAAGCATATTCTTGTTTCCCTCTACCTCTTCCGCCGCCGCCGCTGCCGATACCGCTACCAATACCACCACTACCACCACGTCCTCTTCCTCGCCCCCTGCCTCTTGCCCGATCTCCCCAATCACGGTCCCCGTCCCAATGTTTCACGGGTCGATCCCAATCCCTGTTATCCCTCCATCTGTCATCCCTGCTCGAATTCGCATTCATGCTGCCTATGCCACTACCGCCGAGCCCTCTGTCATACCTCGGTCCACCCCCACGATGATCACGATCATGATCTTGATCGTAAGACCCCACCGAGGAACGCCGCATCCTATCGGAACGAGGCGCGTATGGACTGTCGTGCGGAGGCCTTGGCAGTGTAGGTGCCGAGCTTGGAGGCGGCGGCATGCCGGAAAACGTGTTCCCACTTGGCGTTAACTGTAACCTAGACCGCGATCTGATATTCCAGCCACCGGGACGAGAAGGTGTTTGTGGTTGCGGCAGCGCGCTCGTCGACGACGTAACAGGTAAACGGCCGAGAGCGGGAGAGTTCTGTGCTTGTGACATTGCTTGGAAGGACACCCTTGGGCTTTGGCCTGAGGGTTTGGACCCTCCGGGAGGTGTGTCCGTCTGGTCCATGCTTACATCTTGGGTGTGCGAAGATCCTTGTATCCCGGAAAGTATCTGCCGATTCGACCCGAAAGCCGCAGTCGAAGCCCCAGAGGGACCAGGCCAAGACGGACGTTTATGCCGCACCTCACTCCTTAATTCAGCACCTAGATTGCCACTCACCCCTTCAGTGTTATTACCATTAGGCTGCATTTGCAGCGACTGGGCTTGCATCTGTGTCTGTGAAGACGTTGCCACATTTGGCAATGATTTCTGGAGACCAGTGCGAACCAATAACGCCTCAATACTCTCTTGTGTAATTTCTGTTCCGGGCCGGAAAGTGCCGGTGCCTGTGGACGGTCCTGGGGTATCGCCTTGCTGAATAGACGTGTGCGTAACCTCATCAACGTTCACCACGGTAGGACTACCGAACCTCAAGAATGGTACTCGCGCTTCCGTTTTGCTTACATGTACCGCTGCTTTGGCGGCGCGAAGAGGAGCAAGTCTATCACGGAATGTTTGGGTCCTTTGGCCATGTGTTGAGATCAGAGAGGCGTCTTGAGGTTCAGCTTTAACCCTAACCAAAGGCTCCACATTTGCATTGGCCGACAATTGAGGTGGGGGATCAGACGGAGACGGAGGCGACGGATGGGTCGCTGCTGCAGGAGCTACTGGATTGAAAGAAGGCGAAGGTGCAGACGGATGCACAGATGCAGGAGAACGTGCTGGTGCGAAAGCGGGAGGGGCACTTACAGTAGGTGCAATGGGAGTATGTGCGGGAATTGCAGGTGTGGGAGGCGCAGATATTGCAGGCGATGCCGCGGAAGGTGAGTCAGAAGACTTGTTTAACAGCTGAGATGCTCTCCTGGGCGGTGGTTGCACAGGCGTTGGTTCAGCACCCGTCACATCTTTTATTGACGCAGCTACCGCCGTAGATGTCATTGAAACGCGCGGTGTGGAGACTGGTTGAGACGGTCCCTGGGGTGGAGTAACTTTCTGGCCTGATGCATTTGACGTAGGTCGGCTCGGCTTCGTGGGAACTTTACCTACTTGTGTTATCGGCGGTTGCGTGATGGATACTTTGGAGGTAACGGAGTTCGGGATTGATTTATTTTCAGGTGCAGCCCTCGCTCGAGTGAATGGTTGCCGGATCGGGGGTGAGACAGTCTTATTCGGTATGGTGGTCTTATTCGGTATGGCGGTCTTATTCGGCATGGATGTAGCTGGGATCTTGGCTGTTTTCGAACTGGCGGTTGGCCTGTCTTTCACAGGACGAGGTTTGGACGCCTCTGCGTCATCGTCATCACTATCAACCACTCGCTTCCGTTTGGTCACAGGGCCTTTTGGAGGAGCTCTGGGGATAGCAGAAGCTTTTGGGGTGGCAGGAAGATCTCCTTTCCCGTCGCTCTTGACCGGCATATTTTTCACCTTTATGATGAAGTTATACATGTGCTTCATGGTCTTCGTATTCAAGCGGATGTCAATGAAATTATCGCGGACATCCGCCCTCAGCTTCTCAATAGCCGAGGACAGCTGTGTCGGTGACATGACGGTTGAGTGAAGATGGATGAGAAGGCCGATCATGACAAACTCGATGGGGGAGACCCGCGTGGGTTTTCGAAAGGGAGTGTTCAACTTTTTATCCCGGGCCAGAGAGACAAATATCCGAAAGGTGTTGAACAAGCCATCGCGAAATTTTGAAGGAACTGGCTTCGCATCTTGGAGCCATTTTTCAAGCTGAGCGACACCCGGAGTTGTCTGTTTGGGATATTTATCGATGAGGTAAGCTATCGATGTCAGACATTGAAAGTCGCGGCCGCGAGCATGCCCCCATTCAAGGTAACCTTCGAATCCGCCCTCGCCAAGAACTTGATTCTGTATCTCTCGGATGAGATTCGGCCATTCTCCCGTGATAGCTTGCATTCGTTCTACGAAGAGTTAAGCTAAACTTAGTCGTCGTATCTAAGCTGGAAATGCCAACCTGCGGGGGTTAAGGCTACACCAAGCTGGACACGCTGAAACAATGCTGTAAATGAGATGCTGCGGAAAACCGAAAAACTTGCCACTTACCTGAAAAATTTCACGCTCCTGGTCACCGTCAAGGTTATCGTATTCTACACAGACGATTTGCTTGTTTGCAAATCGCTTTTTGTACTGATCAGGAAGAATTTTACGGCTTTGGCCCGCAGAATTCTTGTACCACATCTTTGAATTAGTGAATCTGCAAAGAGTGTGACCATGCAACTATCAGACGCAACGGTGAACGTACGAATCCTTGTCTGATGGGATTGTCGACAAAGTATTTCTGTGATATAGTCATTGTACAGCAACAGACAATTTAACTCACGAGGAATCTATGGAAGCGAGTGGATTAGTATTCAATGGCCTCACGGTCATGGAGACATAGCATACCATTCCATCCATGAATCTTTCAAGGGAGACGTTAAAAAAAACAGGGACTCGAATATGACGCAAAATCTCACCGCTGAATTGATGTTAATCTCTGTTTTCCATCAATACATGTTCTCTTTTCTTCTCCATCATCCGTAGAGGACACAGCTGAACGAAGATTAGAAGCTTACCACATCTATATGGCAGCACGCACCAAATATGATAGGCGGTACGTAATAATTATGCAGAAGAGAGTCTATAAGACCGGTTTGTTTCGTTTCAGACCAGACGACCTCTACATTTATGAAATGGCAGACACAAAACATTATACCGGTGTTTGTATTGACGAGATAGACGACTGTGCTTACCCCTTTGGTATTCAGGATCAAGGTCAATTGTATTCTCCACGATTTGGTCTGACAAAAAGAGATATTGAATAAACTGCGAGGCGTTGAAGTTTAGAAAGAAAGGACCATATAGAGCTTTGGCTGAGAATTGACTCGTGCGAGGTGGGCGAAGAGATCCTTTAATCTGATAATCACGGCCTTTACCACTTCTTGTCCTCGTCCTCGTAACCTGAGCCAACGGAACGACTATCTCCTCATCCGATGAGAGTTCGGTGAGATCAGAGTCAAAATCAGAAAATGACATGATAATTTTGAGGTCGAATGCGACTTCCTCTGCGTAGCGGGTTGAAAGCGGTAAGCTGAGAAAAAAAATTCGAAAGATTATGTAAGGTGAGCGCTTATTTCCGAATTCCAGAACGTGACATAACGCGTTGTTTAAACGTTGACCGAAATGCGGATTGAGGAACTGGTGTTAGAAGGTACTTTGTGCTTGAGAATCAGTGACATTCTTGCTTCTACATTATTGCAGGCTTCAAGTCGTACCCAGTGCGCACTCAGATAACGGGCTGGGACGCTTCTTTCAACGCAATCACTGGGCTGAATGGTTCAGGCAAGTCCAACATCCTCGACGCGATATGTTTCGTTCTGGGTATCACCAACATGTCTCAGGTGGATGAGTTTCATGTTTCCTTAACCATACCACTGTTAAGACGCGTTTTGTCTTGTTTAGATGCGCGCACAGAATCAACAGGATCTCATCTATAAACGTGGCCAAGCTGGCATCACCAAAGCAAGCGTTACGATCGTTTTCGACAATTCAGACCGCGAAAAAAGCCCAGTCGGTCTCGAACACTGCAAGCAAATAACCGTGACACGCCAGGTTTGCGGTGCCTTGTTCATTTGGTTGAAATATTCATGAATGCTTGTTAGATCGCACTACCAAATATTTCGAAATATTTGCTGAATGGTCACAAGTCTCAACAACACACAATTCAGACGTTGTTCCAGAGTGTCCAGCTAAATATCAACAACCCGAACTTCCTCATCATGCAGGGTCGTATCACGAAAGTAAGTTACATTCTTTGTGGCCATGTTTGAATATGTACAATGAAAATTTGCCTCTCAGGTTCTGAATATGAGGCCCCAAGAGATCCTTGGGATGGTTGAAGAAGCGGCTGGCACACGCATGTTTGAGGAGCGCAAGGACAAGGCGAAGAAGACTATGGGAAAGAAAGACAAGCGTGTACAGGAGATCACGGTCCTCCTTGCTGAAGAAATAACGCCCAAACTCGACACATTGCGAGCAGAAAAACGGGCATTCTTGCAATGGCAAAAAGCATGTTCTGAGCTTGAACGAATAGGGCGGGTGCTGCGCGCTTGGGAGTGGACGGATGGTCATGGTCGCGTTGAGAGGAAGCAAGTGGAGATTGGTAAGAAAGAGAAGGAGATAGGGAAGACGAACAAAGAGAGAGAGCGAACTGTGAGGGAGGGAGAGGCAGCAGAGAGGGACTTGGAGGAAGTTGTTGCCAAAAGGGAGCAAGAGATGAAGAAAGGAGGGAAGTTCAAGAAGAGAGAAGAGGAAGTGACCGAGCTTGAAAAGGTGCTTGTGAAGCTCCGAACACAAGTGGAGATCAAGGACACGGTGATTACGGACGAGGAGAGTAAAATGAAGGCGTCAGAAAGAGAGCTTGAGGACGTAAGTTTATTGACGATCGTTTTGACATCCCACGCTCATTTCCTCCAGCTAAATAAATCACTCACCCAAAACCGAGCTCAAGTCGAAGTCCTCACAGGTTCTTACGCTTCTGTAAAAGAAAAGCACACTTCGACGCAAGCCGCACTGTCGAAAGCGGAGGAGCTTCTGCAAACCCTCTTGACAGGGCTCTCCTCCAGCCGTACCGGTAACGCCACTGGCGGCGGATATATGGGTCAACTAGCAGATGCCAAAGCACAACTCGCCCATGCAAGCGCCGAAGAGGAACAGATTCGTGTGAGGCTTGGGATGAGTGAGCGAGAATTGAAAACTCTTGCATCCCGGTGGAAAGAAGTAGAGAGGGAGGCGAATGACGGCAAGAAAAACCTGGCGGCACTGAAAAGTGACGTGGAGAGGTTCCGAAAAAAGGTTTCAGAATCCGGTTGGAGTGCCGAGCAGGAGCGCGAGGGTGAGATAGCACTGAGTAGGGCCAAAGGCGAACTTCGGCAGTTCACAGAAGTGAGTTATCGTCTACCGCTTGTTCTTCGTAACATGACTCATTGAGCGTAACAGGAGCGCGACACAATTAGGCAGCGTCTTTCTTCCCTCGATTTTACCTATTCGACACCCTCTCCCAATTTTGACAGATCCAAAGTCAAAGGTTTGGTTGCTTCTCTCATATCCCTCAACCAGAAGGACTTCGACAAGTCGACTGCGCTCGAGATCACTGCAGGAGCCAAGCTGTACAATGTCGTTGTGGAGGATGAGAAAGTTGGGAAGGAGCTCTTGCAGAACGGCAAGCTGAAGAAGCGGGTGACCATCATCCCGCTAAACAAAATCAAGGCGTTTCAATTGTCGGCACAGGTAACTTGGTATCGGATCTATACTGATATCAATCACCGCTAACTGTATCACACCATAGAAACTGCAAGCCGCTACGAAGCTTGCACCTGGCAAGGTTCGCTTAGCACTGTCACTCGTAGGGTACGCGGACGAGGTGGCGAATGCCATGACTTACGTGTTTGGAGAGACTCTGATTTGCGATGACGCTGCATCAGCCAAGTTGGCCACATTCTCGCCGCAAGTCGGTGGTGTGCGGTCGGTCACGCTTGATGGCGACGTGTACGATCCTTCTGGCACTCTCAGCGGAGGCTCTGCGCCAAGTTCGAGTGGAACTTTGGTGAAGGTTCAGGAATTGTTAAATGCAGATAGAAAAGTGGCCGAAGCAAGCAGACGGTTAGAGGAATTAAATAAGGTAGAGGAGCGTGGACGAGAGGGAAAGGAGAAGTGGAAGAAGTTAGCGAGAGAGTTGGAGATGAAGGAGCACGAGATGAGGTTGCTGGAGGAACAAGTGGAGGGCAGTAACGCAACTAGGGTAAGTGTTGACTGTTTCAGACTTTCGATTTGGTTGTTCATGCCGCGATCTAGGTTGAGACCCAAGTCGAGGAACTGAAAAAGACAATCGCCGACTTGAAAATCGCATCGCAGGCGGCCAAGGACAAGCAGATAGCTGCGAAGGAAGAGTGCCGGAAGCTGGAGAAGGATATGGATGAATTCAAGAATAACAAGGAAGGGAAGATCGACGAGCTTAAGGTACCTTCGAAGGAAATTACTCACAACTAGTTTGAATTGACGCATCTTTTTAGGCAGATATTTCTCGGCAGAAAGCCGCTCTTCAAAAACATGCAGTGATTGTCAAGACGCAGCAGAAGGAATTACAAACGGCTACACTTGAACTAGGTATGTGTCACCTGCCGTGGCGATCCATATGATATTGATGGACGACGAAGAACAAATCGAGAGTGACATGACGGCTTCGAGCGAGAAGCTGGAGGAAGCTAAAGCTGGTGTCGTAAAACTTCGTAAAGAACTCGCGACACTTCACGACGAGCTCGCAAAAAGCGAGGTCGGCTCCGTTTTCGGCTAGTAAATCTTCGCCCATTAAAATTTCCCTTTCGGTAGGCATTGCACACAACAGCGGAACGCAAGCTTCAAGAAGAACGAGCGACTCTGACACGTTTCGACAACGAAATGAAGGAGCTCGAACGTGTAATCAAGGACAAGAAACAAGCAGTCAAGGATGCAGATCTTGAGCTCACGAAACTAGAGCACGACATGCAAGTACTGGCCAAGGAAGCTGCCGCCGCCACAAATCTGGTTGCCAATCTTGAGAAGCAACATGAATGGATTGCAGAGGAGAAGGAGTTCGTGATTGTTTCCTTGTCTGCTATGAATTCTGACGGACGATGGATAGGTTGTTTGGTAAACCTGGATCCCCCTATGATTTCCCCGCCCTCGATGTTGGAAGCTTGAAGGAAAGGGCAAGAGAGCTGGAGGAGACGCAAAAGGGAATGAAGAAGAAGGTTAACCCGAAAGTGATTAATATGATCGATAGGTATGTTTATCCGCCGTGTTGACGTTGATCTAATTCTCCGACGATACTCTAGCGTGGAGAAGAAGGAAACTGCCTTGAAGAAGATGCTGGCTACGGTCATGAAAGACAAAGAGAAGATCGAAGAAACCATTGAGGAGCTCGACCGTTACAAACGCGATGCATTGCAGAAAACTTGGGAGAAAGTCGATGGGTAAGATTCGCGCATGCCTGGGGAGATTAAAATTGGAACTGAGGAACACTACCAATTTCCCAGAGACTTTGGTGGGATTTTCGCGGAACTCCTACCAGGAAACTTTGCGAAACTGCGGCCTCCCGAAGGACAAGATCTCACGCAAGGCCTTGAGGTCAAAGTTCAGCTTGGCAGTGTGTGGAAACAAAGTCTGACGGAATTGAGTGGAGGACAACGGTCGGTCTCAGTTTGTCAGTCCAACGGCGTTGAACTGAATCCATGCTACAGTTCACTCATCGCCCTTTCCCTGATCATGGCCCTTCTCCAATTCAAGCCTGCACCAATGTATATTCTCGACGAGATCGATGCTGCACTGGACCTCTCACACACGCAACACATCGGACAGCTATTCCGTACGCGGTTCAAGGGGTCACAGTTTATTGTGGTATCTCTGAAAGAAGGTCTGTTCACGAATGCGAATGTGTTATTCCGGGCACGATTCCGGGATGGGACGTCCATTGTAGAGCGGACGGCACAGCGTTCGAGTTCGTCGTTGTACACAGAAAGCGAGGAGGGTGGAGCGAGGCGAGGGCGACGGCCTGGGGGATAGCTACTGGGCGCATGTATGTATCGATCGATCATATTTGGTTTGAACTTTGTCTCATACGTTACTTGTTACTTGGTTCTAGCATCATCAATAGCTACAGTGGTCACTGGTATTGACGGAAAGAGAGTGTCGGTATTAGCGAGGCTCACGAGAAGGGATTCAGGGCCAGATGGTGAGGGTGGAGACAAAGATGGGATTACAGACGGAGAGAGTGGGTACAGGCCAGAAGGAGCAACAGCAAGATTCTTGCACGGCGAGGTAGGGGTAGATGGGGTACATTGGCAATCAATGGAGTAAATGTAATAAAAAATGTAATAAACATGAAGAAGCAAAAACGGATTTCAGGCATCTCTGCATTTGAGAAGTCTCGGTATGTACGTACATCGTTAGAAACACTGATCTCGTCATCCTCACTCTTGTCCAAAGAGTGCTTAAAGGTGTGTTCAAAGACTTTGGTGAGGCACGAAAGCCGGTCTTCTTCAAGGTCACAACGCATGATGCATGATGCATGGCTCGGCGGATGATTTTGTATGTTGCCTGTTGCGCAGCGTCAACACCAATACGACGGATGATGCTACGTGATGAAAGTCAATTGAATACGCATCCTGGACCAACTCCGTTTTGTGCCGTTGAATGAAGTCTTTGCGTTGTCCATTGACGGCCGGAACGAATCCTTGGACAAGTAGGAAGTAGTCGATGAGGGTCCGTAGAGGGACGAAGACGAGGGGATTGGTGAACTCCTGCAACCCTAGAATCTGGTGCTGCGTGTGGGAAAGTTGGAGTTGCATCTCCGACATCCTCTCCAGTGATCAATCGATCACCGATCATCAAAGGGCAGGCGCTGAGCGATAGGCACTTGCCGAGCACATGCTTGGGCTGTGCGTACTTGCATCTGCCCGTGCATTGGTCGAATCAATACACACTGCAGATCTACTCACCACTGCAACTTTCGACCCCACATGGATCCACCTTTCTATTCCGCCCCAGCTTCGCCAGCACCGACCTTTCCAACTGGAAGCTTTTACTCTGTCCGGAGCAACATCAGCATTAGCGGTCGTGATCAATGGAATATCATTACCAATAATAATGTCTATTCTCCCACTACCAGTGAGTTGTTGATTTATGAGGCTCGTCTCCCTTGGTCATTAACGGGCATCATGAAGTTTCGACTCAGGTTTATCGTTGGTTATCTGCTATTGTTCCAGAGGCGAACTACATGGCAGCGCTCAATGCACGATTTGAAAATACCGGGGATTGGTTCCTGGGCGGCGAGCGATTTCTAAGATGGAAGTTTGAAAGTGACTCCTTTCTCTGGGTGTGCGGAACCAGTGAGTCTCCTGGTGAATTATATTAATCTTGGTTGGCTGGCTCATGAATTGACGTTCAGCTGGGTGTGGAAAGACTGTCCTGAGGTGAGTGGGGTCAATCATGACGATGTAAATGGATGGTGACATTATCTACAGTGCATCCATCATCGATAATGTTCTTGGTCATTGCGAGGCAGATCCATCGCTCGCTTGCGCATATTTTTTTTTCGATGGCAGGGACGGACAACCCCACTCACGTCTACACGAAAGTCTCCTCCGTTCGCTCATCGTGCAGTTCTCGGCTCAGCGCGAGACCCTCCCTCAAGCTTTGAGGTCCCTTTACCACGAATATCTCGATGGCACGGTGCAACCCTCCCTTGATTCTCTCCAAACGGTGCTTCTTTTCATTCTGGACTTGTTCGCACATGCATATATTGTTGTTGATTCTCTCGATGAATGTACGGAACGTGATGGACTGTTTGACTGGATCGAGGGGATGAATTCCTGGAGACGAGGCAAATTACACTTCCTCGTGACGAGCCGCAATGAGGAGGACATTGCGAAACGTCTCCGCAACTACGAATCAGTTCGCATGGAACCTCACCTCTTGGCTCGAGATATCGATCTGTACCTGGACAACATTCTCCAAACAAAGAGTGCATTCCAGAGATGGAGTGACGATGTCAAGAGCGACATCAAAGACAGGCTGATCAGAAGGGCTGAGGGAATGTTTGTTTGTTTCGTCATCAACTGCCGCTCAATTTTCACTCACCCAGTTGTTCAGGTTTCGGCTGGTCTCTTTGCAGATAGAGGGACTAAAGAACTGCTTTAATAAAGATGAGTTGGAGGATCAGTTGAATTGTCTACCTGCGGATCTGAATGAAGTTTACGACCGAATCGTTGCTGGGATCCCCCGGAAGGATCGCACAAATGCCCTCAAGATTCTGCAGTGGCTAGCTTTCTCTTTTCGCCCTATGCAGCTGCAGGAAATTGCTCACGCTGTCGCTGTGGTACCCAACTCAGAACATGGTCTTCTTTTCCGGCCGACTCGCATCTATGATGATCCACGGTCTGCACTTCAAGTATGCTCCAGTCTCGTCACAGAGATCGAAGGTATTGAATCTTACCAAGCTATGATTGTAAGGGCTTAATGGCGTATGCTACAGGATCCATCACACTCGCTCATATGTCTGTCAAAGACTACCTTATCTCTAGGAGCCATCGTGATGGCGCTACGGATTTCAGCATCAACGAAAAACTCTCACACTCATTCATCGCCCAGACGTGTTTGGCCTATCTTTTGCGATTCAGCACGCTCGACATACCGAACCCGGTGACCATAGTGAAAGACTTCCCATTAGCTGAATATGCTGCGATATGCTGGATCTCACATGTCCACCATGCTGGCGGCGACGCCCCATATGCTCAGCAGCTACTGATCGAAGCCTTTTTCCAGCCACACCACTCACCTCCATTCGTCACTTGGGTAAGGCTCTGGAATATAGATGATATGCGACAGGATCTGGAGCAATCATCGGCAAATATGCCATCTCCCCTATATTACGCCTCTCTATCTGGTGTGCTACATGCAGTGCGCTCCCTACTGGAGAAGGGAGCAGATGTTAATGCACATGGGGGATTGTATGGAAATGCACTCCAAGCTGCAATATTCAAAGACCATGAAGGAGTTGTGGATGTACTCCTGCAGCATGCCAATGTCAATGCACAGGGAGGATTGTATGGAAATGCCCTCCAGACTGCTTTGTTTAAAGGCAATGAGCAGATTGTGCATGCTCTCCTACTGAAAGGGGCAGATATCAATGCACAAGGAGGCAACTATGGCAATGCACTCCAGGCTGCCATACACAGGGGTCATGACAAGATTGTGACACACCTCCTGGAGAGTGGTGCAGATGTCAATGTACCAGGAGGAACCTATGGTAATGCACTTCAAACTGCAATACATAGGGGTCATGTCATGATAGTGAAGCAACTCTTGCAGCATGGTGCTGATATCACTGGGCATGGAGAATACTCTGGAAATGCACTCCAGGAGGCTTTGTATGAGGGCCATGAAGCCATTGTAAAGCTTCTGTTGGACAAGGGAGCAGATGTGAATACACTAGCACCCAATGCACTTCAGGATGCTTCCAATAAAGGCTATGAAGGTGTTGTGAAGCTGCTCCTAAAATATGGTGCCAATGGCAATGATAGTGATGCACTCCTTAGAGCAATACATGGAGGCCATGACATGATTGTGCAGCTCCTTCTCACAAATGGGGCAAATGCTAATGCACAACATGGTCGTGCACTACAGGAAGCTTCACATATGGGCCATGAAGGTATTGTCAAACTTTTGCTACAGAGTGGAGCAGATGTCAATGCTCAGGGAGGTTTTTATGGAAATGCACTGCAGGCAGCCTCCACCTGTGGTAGTGATACTATTGTGAAACTCCTCTTAGAACGAGGGGCAGATATAAATGCTGAGGGAGGGCATTATCATAGTGCACTCCAAGCTGCATCATTTCAGGGCCACGAGACAATTGTCAAGTTCCTGATTGAGAAAGAGGTTAATGTAAATGCACAAGGAGGTTTTCACGGAAATGCACTGCAGGCTGCATCGCATGCAGGTTGTGAAGGAATTGTGAAGCTTCTACTAGAGAAAGGAGTTAACGTCAATGTGCAGGGAGGTGTCTACGGCCACGCACTTCAGGCAGCATCCTGTCAAGGTCATAAAAATATTCTACAGCTCCTCTTGGAAGCAGGGGCAGATGTAAATGCCGAGGGTGGAGGCTATGGCACGTCACTCCAAGCTGCAGCATCTCAAGGACACGAAGAAATCGTAATGCTCTTGCTCAAAAGTGGGGCATATGATAATGTAGAAGTGGGATTCCATGGCAGTGCGCTCCAAGCAGCCTTGAAAGAAGGTTATGAAGAAATCGCAAAGCTTCTCCGACAGCATGCTCGCCCACCGGGAAAGCGGAAGTGTCGGGCAATGGGAGGATTCAGTCTCTAGTTTTCGATAATGATCCACTCCTTCCGGGGGACGATACCTATATGTTGAGGAAAAGCGTGCTCGCGAAATGCCCTATGCTTGTACTTTTAGTATGTAATATTTTGATTTATTTTTCGATTTACCACGTTGTTGTTGAAGTGTATCCTTCCTATGCCTGTCCTTCCGTTTGGTCAGCGTTTCGGGTCGATGTAATACTAGTGTGTGTAACTTATGTGACTGAGTATTCTGGACAGTAACGTCGTGCGACATACCTGCAGCCATTCCAGGAGTAACAACCTGGGCCGGCCAATCGCTCTCTTTGGACAATGGTAGACTCTGCAGCACTCGCAAAGTTGGCCACGTTGCAGCGAAGGACTTGTCATACATCTGTCCTAAACCATCAGAGTGCCGTTCAGGGAAGCTACGATGTTCGTTCACGAAAAGGGGACCAGAAGGATAATTGACGAATGTGAAGGGAGAGATCGAGGGTAAAAATGACGGGTTTTCATCAATGAGATTGCTTGGCTGCTCGTCTGAATTCTTGGCAGCGTATATCGATGCACTTTGAGATTCCCTATGGTTGATGAGGGAGAGATTTCGACTGGGAAAGAAGAACGAATGAGCGACGTCACAAAACTAAAGGGTACTGGAGTGCGTCCACACGCACCACTACCCAGTAACTCGACCAGGATGCCGAACATCACCGAACTCCCTACCGAGCTGCTGGATGACATCTTGACTGACCGTTGAAATTCACCCAAAGTCTTCTGGAGGTTTAATGATATAGCGACCCCCAATGTTGTATCGCAAAAGAATCTCCCTGTCTCTCCGAATTCGATTCCGTGGGGGGATTGATCATGTACCGAAGCACTATCAACCGGCCTGCCCTTCGTTCAATATCGGTTGTGGAGCCAAGCGACATGAAGGGGAGGGATACATCGTACCTGCGGTCGAGGACCTCGACATTTTCACTGCAGTGGCTAAATCCTTCTCTCTCGTTGGGATACCACGGAGCCAAACAAGAACAAATACGAAATGAGATAAAGATGAGTTGTCACGTGTTTTGAACTGGTACTGCTGAGCGGTCATCCATTCAACGCCTAAAAAAATGATCAAATATCCATTGCTTGCTGTTGCTCTTTTGCCTGCTGTGAAGGCATCCACGGTCTGTTATACGAATTCGTACGTTCACTTTGAGATAAATATTCAATAGAAAGTACTGATCAATTTATTTAGACTCGGTTATTCTAACTGTGGTGCATCCTGGGGGTATGCTGGTTGGGGTATCTCTGTCGGTGTTTGTCAGTATTCTTTTTTCTATTCTATTTCATTCATCTTGAACATCGCTTTTTACAGTGTTCTTCATCTTCTTATTCATCTTTCTTTTCTGGTACCCTTGCCACACTTACGAACGAGATGAAGAATTAGCAAACATGGCTTACGTCCAGGCGGCTCAACAACGTCTTATCGTACCAGCTACGACTTACGCACCTACTTACGATCCGGAAGCTGGTCCATCAGGTCAACGTGCAAGACCAACGAGTTACTCGGCTCCATATGCATCACCGTACGATATGGAAAACCAGCCACAGTATCCAAAGACAGCTTACCCGTTCACTGGTTACACGGTGGTAAGCATACGCACAGCTTTTTTGTTTTTGATATATGTATTGATCACATCTAACGTAGCCTCCACCCCCTTCACACAAATCATCACGGGTTCATAGCACAGCAAAGACGAAAGAAACGACATGATGGAAGAGGCTGGTCCTCCCCCCCTAAATATTATAAAATGTATTTTTTGTAGTATTTTCCACATGTTTTGCAGATCAAAAAGGGCACATCACGGAATTTACCGAAGAATGATGTTATAGCGACGCACCGACCTTTTTTTTTATTATCCTTTTTTTGATTATTTTTCGCGCTTCATCGTCGTCGTCCCCGTCGCCGTCATCTCCGATGCCGAGCCTCTTCGCTCGTTCTCGTACACAGTCTTCACCCAACAAAAAACCTTCAAATGAATCCAAAATCACATCCGACGAGTTCGGCCGCGTATCTAGCAGGTCCTCAGCTCGTGGCATAGCCTCCACACCGTCTCCAAGCAAAAAAGACAAGAAACGGGACATTAACGACCTCAAACCCTGGTCTC
>Ga0209006_10001798_pt1 | contig 19398 bp, 12 predicted proteins | sample JacPin_JW_Ref_O2_FD_188567 | JGI IMG/M metagenome (GOLD analysis project Ga0209006, IMG submission 188567) | Forest soil microbial communities from Algoma, Ontario, Canada - Jack Pine, Ontario site 1_JW_Ref_O2 (SPAdes) (version 2) | ecosystem: Environmental > Terrestrial > Soil > Boreal...
GTTGGCGCCGGCGCCTACCGACACCGGTATTTCGTCGTTGCGGTAAATCGCCATGTGTTCAAAGGCGGAACTCTGGTCATGCCAATCGTGAAAATCCGGCGCCGAGACGGAGCCCATGTGTCCCGAGTTTTTCCATAGCGTCGCGACGCGAACGATTCGATCCGGTTGCGAATACGCGAGCGGGCGCAGCAACACAGCGCGCACGACGCTGAACATCGCGGTATTCGCGCCTATGCCCAACGCGAGAATCAACACAGCCGTAACCGTAAATCCGGGATTCTTCAGCAGCATCCGCACGGCAAATCGAAAATCCTGCGCAAACGATTCCATCCACGGCAGACTCCGCCGGTCGCGCACGATCTCCTCCGTTTGCGCCATACCGCCGAGCCGCATCAGAGCATTCCGCCGCGCCTCTTCCGCACCCATCCCGCGCCGCAAATTCTCTTCGATGTGCAATTGCAGATTGCTCTGCATCTCCGCCGTGAAATCCTGTTCCGCGCCGCGCGAACCACTAAAAAAATTCCGCAGCCGCAGAAACCACGCTCGCATTCCTCTCATGACCTCTCCTCACCCGCCGCCAGAAATCGCGCCAGAATCGCCGTCGCCTGCGACCACTCGCGAGCCTCTCGTGCCAACTGCTTTCGTCCCGCGCGCGTCAGCTTGTAAAACTTCGCCTTGCGGTTGTTGTCCGACACGCCCCACTCCGAATCGATGTAGCCCTCCTGCTCCAGCTTGAGCAGGGCAGGGTAGAGCGTCCCGTAGTTCACTGACAGCAAATCCCCGCTGGTCATCTCGATGCGCCGCGCGATGCCGTATCCGTGGAGGGGACCGAGCATCTCCAGCGTTTTCAGCACCATCAGCGCCAGCGTCCCCTGCCAAACGTCCGTTTTATCGCCCATCCGTGCCTCCTATGGCTTACCCATAGCAACCTGCCACCATTCCTATTGGAAAGCAATACGGAAGCTGCTCTCCAAAAGTTCCGTGAAAGTGCAGACGCTCGAAATCTCAACTCGTCTGATCGCCCCGCCGTTCAAATCTGAACTCGTCCGCTCTCGCCGCCGTGTCTTGACACTCCCGTAACTTCCCACTAGCCTCATCCGTCTACCAAACCAACGTCCGGGTCCGCGTCCTCCACGCAACCCAACTGAGGGAGTCGGAATGAACCGTGCCATGCGTCGAAGTTTGTCGTTAAGGTTTGCCTGGATTGCGGCGCTCACCGCGCTGATTGCCTTCGCCATCGTTCCAGAGCGCGCCGCAGCGCAGGGAGGCGAGCCGCAAACGTTCGCGATTCGCGGCGCCACCATCGTCCCGGTCTCCGGACCGCGCATCGAAAGCGGCACGGTCATCGTGGCTCACGGCGTGATCACCGCCGTCGGCAAAGACGTGAACTTTCCGCAGGAAACCTGGGTGATCGACGGCAAAGGCCTGACCGTCTATCCCGGTCTGATCGACTCGTTCACCGACGTCGGTCTGGTTTCGCCTCCCGCTGCCGAAGGTGCGCGCTCATCGGCTCCGCCGTCGCGGGGCCCCGAAGATCGTCCGGCGTCGACGCCGTGGCGCGACGCAGCGGGCGAAGCGACGCTCAGCGACAAACGCATCGAAACCTGGCGCGACGGCGGATTCACCACCGTCATCTCCGCACACAAAGGTGGGATCTTTCCCGGCCAGGCGGCGTTGCTCGACCTAGGAGGTGAACGCAACGGCGATCTCGTCGTGAAGTCACCGGTGGCGATTCCGGTTTCGTTGCAGGCACCCGGAAATTTCGCGAGTTTTCCAGGTTCGCTGATGGGTACGCTCGGCTACGTTCACCAGGTTTGGCTCGACACCGAATGGAGCGGCCACGCCGAATCGATCTACGACAAAAATCCGAAAGGCATGGCGCGGCCGCGCTACGATCGAACGGATTCCGCTCTCGCCGACGCTCTCGAAGATCACGCTGTCGTCTTGATTCCCGCGAACACGACGATTCAAATTCGGCGCTCATTTGAACTCGTCGATCTCTGGAAAGTTCCCGCCGTTCTTTATGGCGGCCAGATGAGCTACGACGTTGCCGGCGAAATCGCCGCCAAGAAATTGCCGGTGCTCGTGAATTTGAAATGGCCCGAAGCCGAGAAAGATGCCGACCCGGACAAGACTCCGACGCTGCGTACACTCCGCTTCCGCGACCTCGCGCCGTCTTCTCCCGCGGCGCTGGCGAAAGCAAATGTTAAATTTGCTTTCTACTCGGGCGGCGCAGCCAGTCCCAAAGACGTGTTGAAGGCCGCCAAGAAATCGATCGACGCTGGACTGAGCGCCGACGCGGCGATTCGCGCACTGACACTTTCGTCCGCTGAAATTTTCGGCGTGTCGGATCGTCTCGGCTCGATCGAGACCGGCAAGATCGCGAATCTCGTCATCACAGATGGCGACATCTTCGGCGAAAAGACAAAAATCAAATATGTCTTCGTGGATGGGCGCAAATACACAATCCACCAACCAGAGAAGCCGAAAGACCCGCCTAAGGGGGATCTGACCGGGAAGTGGAAGCTTTCGTTCACTTCGCCGGAAGGTCCGGATGAGGCAACGGCGGACATCTCGATGGCGAGCGACGGCACGCTGTCGGGCTCGGTCGCAAGCAAGCGCGGCACTTCCAGCATCATCGAAGGTTATCTCAGCGCGGATAAATTCAGCTTCAAGATCAACATTCCGATCGAAGACTCGCCGAGCGACGTTATTTTCTCCGGCACATTCGATGGCAAAACGATGAAAGGAAACATTCACGTGGCCAGCGTCGGCGTGGATATTGATTTCACCGGAGCAAAGCCAAACGAGAAGTCGATGAGCGCTGCCGACGCAGAATCACAGGCCGAGACGGAGAGCCCGCGATGAATAAGCGACTTGCTCTGATTCTGACGGTTTTCATTACCGGGATTGTCGCGGCGCCAATCTCTTCGCATCTGTTTGCAGCTGAACCGGCCGCGACGCCTGCTCCCGAAGCCGCGCCGATCATCCTGATTCAAAACGCGACGATCCTTACCGTCTCGCACGGCACGATCGAACACGGCTCCATCCTTATTAAGGATGGAAAAATCGCCGAGGTCGGCGATTCCGTGAAAGCGCCGAAAGACGCGCAAGTGATCGACGCTAACGGCCAGTTCGTGATGCCCGGCATCATCGATTGCCATTCGCACATCGCCATCGACGGGAACGTCAACGAAGGCAGCATCTCGGTTTCTTCGATTGCGAACACCGCCGACGTTCTGAATCCCGAAGACGTCGACATCTATCGCGATCTGGCCGGCGGCGTCACGGTCGCGAACATCCTGCACGGCAGCGCGAACCCGATCGGTGGGCAGACCGTTGTGATCAAGCTGCGCTGGGGCCAGCCCGCTTCCAAGCTGCCGTTTGAGGGTGCGCTACCCGGCATCAAATTCGCGCTCGGCGAAAATCCGAAGCATTCCAATTTTGGCGGCCGTGGAACCGAAGCGCGCTATCCGGCAACGCGCATGGGCGTCGAGGAAACGATTCGCGGCGCATTCTCTGAAGCGCGCGACTACAAAGCAAAATGGGACGACTACAACAAGCGCAGCGCGGCAGGTGAAAAGAATCTGATCGCGCCGCGCCGCGATCTTCGTCTCGACCCGCTCGTCGAAGTGCTCGAAGGGAAGCGCTACGTCCACTCGCACTGCTACCGAGAAGATGAAATTCTGATGCTGCTGCGCGTGGCGAAAGAGTTCGGCTTCAAAGTGCGCACCCTCCAGCACGTCCTTGAAGGCTACAAAGTGGCCGACGAACTAGCGGCTGCGGGAGTCGGTGCTTCCACGTTCTCCGATTGGTGGTCGTACAAGGAAGAGGCGTGGGACGCCGTTCCGTACAATGCCGCGTTGATGACGCGCCGCGGCGTGATCGTCTCGATCAACTCCGACGATGCCGAAGAGGCGACGCACCTGAATCAGGAAGCAGCGAAGACGATCAAGTTCGGCGGCTTGTCGCGCGATGAAGCGCTCAAACTCGTCACCATCAATCCGGCGATCCAGCTTGGAATCGACAAGCGGGTGGGCACGATCGACACCGGTAAAGACGCCGACCTGGTCATCTACAATCACGATCCGCTCAGCGCTTACGCCGTCGTGCAGAAGACGCTGATCGACGGGCGAGTTCTCTTTGACCGCCAGAAAGATCTGGCCGATCGCGCGAACCTGGAGAAAGAAAAGAAAGCGCTGATCGAGAAGGAGAAGAAAGAACAGAAGGACGAGAAGAAGTCGGACACGAAGCCAGGGGACAAGAAACCAGACGAAAAGGCTAAGCCGCAGAACGATGCGGCTGCCGTTGGAGGTGCGCTGTGAAGTTCAGCCCCCTGTCGCGTATCGGCATGACGTCGGTTGTGGCATTGGCAGTCAGCGTGGTTTCACTGGCGCAGCAAGCACCAGCGACGACGTTCGCCATCACGCACGCAAAAATATTCACGTTGGCGGGTGCACCGATCGACGACGGCGTGCTGGTCATCAAAGACGGCAAAATTGCGGCCGTCGGAACCAACGTTGACGTTCCTTCCGGTGCGCAAGTGATCGACGGCAAAGGGCTGCAGGTTTATCCCGGACTTTTCGATCCGGTCACACAGATTGGCCTGAGCGAAATCTCGTCGGTAAGCGCGACGGTTGATACCACCGAAACGGGCTCGTTCAATCCCGATGCCGTTGCCGCGGATGCGGTGCTGCCGTCGAGCGAACACATTCCGGTTACGCGCGCCGCGGGCATCACGGAAGTGCTCGCCGTTCCGGCAAGCGGCGGCTTCGATTCACGCGGCTCCGCGAATCTTCTCGGCGGGCAAGCCTCCGCGATTCATCTCGCCGGATGGACCATCAGCGACATGCTGATCAAGAAGAGCGTCGCGATGGTCATCGACTGGCCGACGATCGAGGCTGAAACTTTCGATTTCGCGACGTTCTCGCGGAAGCCGCGTGCCTACGCCGACGCGAAGCAGGAATACGACAAGCAAGTCGACGAGCTTTCCGATTGGCTCGACAACGCGCGCCACTATGCCGTGGCGTGGGGCCACGGAGGTCCGGCCGAGTATCAACGCGATTTGAAATTAGAAGCGCTTGTCCCGGTGATTCGCGGCGAGCTGCCGGTGCTGGTGTTTGCCAGCCGCGTTCGCGAAATTCGAGACGCCGTCGAATTTTGCGACAAGCAGAAAATCAAGATGATCCTCGCCGGTGGGGCTGAATCCTACAAATTGAAGGATCTGCTGCGCTCGAAGTATATCCCGGTGATTTTGCAGCCGACGCTCACCGAACCGCTCGACGAAGACGATCCGTACGACCGCTCGCTGACTACCGCGGCCGAACTTGCGGATGCCCACGTTAAATTCGCGTTCGGGAGCTTCGACAATTCGTTCGCGCGCCGCCTCGGCCAGCAAGCCGCCAATGCCGTCGCGCATGGCCTCGCGTATGATGAGGCGCTCAAAGCCGTCACGATTTACCCGGCGCAGATCTTCGGCCTCTCCGATCAGCTCGGCACGCTGGAAAACGGAAAAATCGCTAACATCATTGTGACCAACGGCGATCCGCTCGAACTGACGACCGACGTTCGCTACCTCTTCATCAAGGGACAGCTCACGTCGACCGACAATAGACACAAAGCGCTCTACGAAAAGTATCTGAACAGGCCGAAAGCGAAGTAAGTCGGTCGTCGCCGAGGCTATGTAGGGCGCAGCACTGCTGCGCCTCATGTCCGCACGTTCGATCCATTGGTCTCTGTTGCGCCTCGTCCTGATAAGTGTTGATAGGCCGAAACGTTCCGCTACCCCAACCGTCCTAATCACAATAGAATCGTCCATTCGCCCACAGCTGCGAGGCAATAAATGCAGACGCTCTTGCAAGACCTTCGCTACGCATTTCGATTGCTGCTGAAGACTCCGACTTTCACCGCAATCGCGATCCTCACACTCGCACTCGGCATCGGCGCTAACACCGCGATCTTCAGCGTCGTGAACGCTGTTCTCTTGCGCCCGCTGGCGTACAAAGATCCGTCGCGACTGATCCTCGTCGCCGAAAAGAGCAGCTTCCCGGTCATCAGCACGTCGTTTCAAAATTATGTCGATTGGCGCGCACAGAGCTCGTCGTTTGAATCGCTGGAAGGCACGCGCGGGACGACGATCACGCTGACCGGTTCGGGCGAGCCGCAGCGGCTCAACGCGCGCATGATGACCGCGCCAATTTTTTCGCTGCTCGGCGTGGATCCACGCGTTGGACGCACATTTCGCGCAGACGAAGATCGCGCCGGTGCGAGTCCCGTCGCGATACTGAGCTACGGCTTGTGGCAGCGCCAATTCGGCGGGGCAGCCGATGCGATCGGAAAAGCAATCGATCTCGACTCGCGGCCGTACACGATTGTCGGCGTGATGCCGGCAGGATTTGAGTTGCTCCAGCCTGCGGATGTTTTTCTGCCGTTCACGCCGTGGGCGGTCACGTTGCCAGACGATCGCAACTGGCATCCTGGCATCATCGTCATTGGCCGGCTGAAACCCGGCGTTACGCGCGAGCAAGCGGGAACGGAAATGCTCGGCATTACGAAGAGGTTGGAACAGCAATATCCCGACTACAACACGGGCACGAGCGCCGACGTTGTGCCGCTGCAAGCGCAGATGGTGCAGAACGTGCGGCCCGCGCTGATGCTGCTGCTTGGTGCAGTGACGTTTGTCTTGTTGATCTCCTGCGCGAATGTCGCGAACCTGTTGCTCGCGCGAGCTGCCGCGCGCGGGCGTGAAGTCGCGATTCGCACGTCGATGGGAGCGACGCGCGGCCGCGTGATTCGCCAACTGCTTACCGAAAGCGTGCTTCTATCGGTCGCTGGGGGTGTGCTCGGACTCTTGCTTGCGCAATGGTCGCTCGGGCCGCTGCTGAAAATCTCGGCTGGGTCGGTGCCGCAGGTGTTTGAGGTCACTCTCGATCGCTCCGTTCTTCTTTTCACGATCGTAGTCTCAGTGATCACCGGCTTGGTCTTCGGCATTGCGCCGGCGCTGCGCACTACGCGACTCGATCTGCGTGAAACACTCAACGAAGGCTCGCGTGGCTCGACCGCCGGACCGGGGCATCATCGTTTGCGCGGCACGCTGATCTGCACCGAAATTGCGCTGGCGATGTTGCTGCTGGTGGGCTCAGGTCTGCTCTTACGCAGTTTCGAGCGCATGCAGGACACGCCGATCGGTTTCCAGGCCGATCATCTTTTCGTAGCCGATCTTCCGGTTTCGCAAACGGCGTACGCCCGTCCTGAGCAGCGCTATGGCTTCTACGATCGACTGATCGATCGCGCGCAAACGCTGCCGGGAGTTCGCTCCGCAGCGGCCGCATCGTATCTTCCGGTCAGCGGAGGCGGCAGCATCATCCACTTCAACATTACGGGGCATCCGCCGAAGAGCCCGCACGAGTACGTTGCCGCGGGCTACTGTGCCGTCACCTCGAATTATTTCGAGACGCTTGGCGTTCCGCTGCTGCAAGGCCGCTATCTTTCGCGATCCGACAGCGAGCATTCGCCTTCGGTCGTTGTGATCAACTCGACGTTCGCGAAGACTTATTTTCCAAACGAAAATCCGCTCGGCCGGCGCATCCAGTTGGGGGCAACTGCCGAGAACGACGTCCCGACCATGGAAATCGTCGGCGTCGCCTCGAATGTGACGCAGGGTCTCGGCCTCGATCCGAAAGCTGAAATGTTTGTGCCGTACAAGCAGGGCGACCAACTGCTGCCCGTCTTTCAACTCTCGCTGGTGATGCGCACCGCCGCGGATCCGCGCCAGGAAGCATCGTCGCTGCGCAGCGCCGTCGCCGAGATCGATCCGAATCAGCCGATCGTGAAGGTGCGGACGATGGAAGACAACATGGCGGCGACCGTGGCGCAACCGCGATTCCGCACCTGGCTCATCGGAATCTTCGCAGCGCTCGCGTTGCTGCTTGCCGCGGTCGGCATCTACGGCGTGATGTCGTATTCGGTGACGCAGCGCACGAGCGAGATCGGGATTCGCGTCACGCTGGGCGCTCAACCAAACGACGTCTTTCGCACGGTGGTCGGCGAGGGATTGCGATACGCGCTGCTGGGCGTGGCGATCGGAGTAGCCGCCGGACTCGCGCTGACGCGCCTGCTCGCCAGCTTTCTTTACGGGATCAGCGCCTACGATCCAGCGACTTTTATTGTGGTGGCGGTGCTCCTGGTCTCCGTCTCCGCCGCCGCATCCTTCTTTCCGGCTCGCCGGGCGACCCAGGTGGATCCGATCGTCGCACTCCGCTACGAGTAGTTAATTCGACGGACAGCGAAACTTTTCTCGCAATTCTGCGTTTCAATAAGTGAACTCATGCGCATAACTCTGTCCATCGGCGTTCTACTCACCCTGGCGATCGCAGGTGCCATGCCCGTTCGCGCCCAGGATCCCGAAAAAATCATCGATCAATACATCAAAGCGCAGGGTAGCGCCAAAAACCTCGCCAAGGCGCAGACGATCTCGATCGAGGGCACGTTCACCAACGCCGCCGACGGCAAGACCGGCACGTACACCTTCGACACCAAGCTGCCCAATCGCTACTACTCCGAGCTTGTCATCGGCGACCAAAACATCGTCGAGGCGTACAACGGCAAATCGGCATGGCATCGCACGAGGAATGGCGATATCACCACGCTTGTCGGAGTTGACGGCACGCAGCTGGAAGCGGCTGGGCAGTATTACAATTCGCATCTCGTCAACGCGAAGAAGAATAAGCTCGGCGTGGCGTTTATTGGCCACGCGCAAGTTCGCGGCAAAGACGCGCTGCAGGTCGAAGTCACGACGCCTGCCGGACTGAAGCGCAGAGTCTTCTTCGATCCACAATCGCACTTGATTGTGAAGGAATCCGCTGCGATCGGTGGTATCGAGCAGGAAGTCTTCTACGATGACTATCGCCCGGCGGGCACCCTAAAACTTCCCTATAAGATCGAGCTGCATCGCGGCTCCGAAACATATCAGATCACTGTGACGCAGGCGACCGTGAATTCCACCGTCGGCGAGCGCGTCTTCGATTTCCCAAAGAAATCGCAAGTGCAGCTCCCCGACCTCAAAGCGCTCTTTAAAGAAGTCGACGACAATCAAAAAGCGATCGACAAAATCAAGGAAAACTACGCCGGCACGCGCAGCGAAGAAGAAACCGAGTACGACAAGACCGGCAAAGTCACCAAGCATGAGACGCACGAATTCACGTTCTTCTATCTCGACGGTGATGAAATCTCGACGCTCACCAAAAAAGACGGCCAGCCCTTAAGCGCGGAAGAGCAGGACAAGGAAAACAAGAAGACACAGAAGGCTATCGAGGACATTCAGAAAAGCCAGGCCAAGAAGGACGCGAAAGACGAAAAACAAAAAGAACAGGGGAAAGAGAAGAAAGACGATGATGACGACGTCGGCATCGAAACGTTCTTGCGCGCCGCTCAGTTCGTCAATCCGCGCCGCGAGCGGTTTCGCGGGCAAGACGTCCTCGTCTTCGATTTTGAGCCGAACCCTGAATTCAAGCCGCACAAGCTCACCGAAAAAGTCGTCCACGAGTTAGCAGGCGTGATCTGGGTTGACGAAAAGGCCCACGACGTCGCGCGTCTCGAAGCCTATTTCGTCGGCGATTTCCGCTTTGCCGGCGGCGTCGTCGCGAATCTGCAAAAGGGAACCAGCTTTGTGTTCGAGCAAGCCTACATCAATGATGAAGTCTGGCTTCCGACTTATGAAGAAGCCCACATTGGCGTGCGCGTTTTGATGGTGAAAGGATTTAAAGTCAACGCCGTCACGCGCTATTCCGACTACAAGAAATTCAACGTGGAAAGCGTCGCGGCCATCGGCAAACCAAAAGACGCGGCCGATCCTCCAGCCGATCCCCCGAAGCAGTAGGGGCACGGCATCGCCGTGCCCGTCTTGCAATCGAACCGTCAATTCCGCGCGTCTCATCCACAGCCGAGAAGTGTTAGCATCTTCCCGCCTTCAGGAGACCACGATGATTCGCGCATCCGTTCTTGTTCTCGCGCTCGCTCTCTTCACCGCAATCCCGGCGGCGACTCAAGCCCAATCGACAGTTACTCTCCGCGTCGCGATGGCCGGTCTCGCCCACGGCCACGCCGACGGTTTCCTCACGCACATCAAAGATCGCCACGACGTCGAACTCGTCGGCATCGCCGAACCCGACAAATCCATCTTCGATCGCTACGCCGCAAAATTTAATCTCGATCCCAAGCTCTATCACGCCGATCTCGACGAACTGCTCACCGCCACCAAGCCGCAAGCCGTCCTTGTCTACACCAACACGCACGATCACCTCCGCGCCGTCGAAATCTGCGCCAAACACAAAATTCCCGTGATGATGGAAAAGCCGCTCGCCATCAGCATCGCCGACGCGCACGCGATCGAGCGCGCCGCGAAAGCCGCCAACATCCCGGTTCTCGTCAACTACGAAACCACCTGGTATCGCAGCAATCGCGCCGCGTACGACCTCGTCCACGAAAATAAAATCGGCGAAGTCCGCAAGGTCGTCGTGCACGACGGCCACTCCGGCCCCGCAAAAATTAATGTCCAGCCCGAATTTTTTGCATGGCTCAACGATGCGAAACTCAACGGCGCCGGCGCGCTCTACGATTTTGGCTGCTATGGCGCCGATCTCATGACGTGGCTCATGGATGGCCGCCGTCCCGATTCTGTCACCGCCGTCACGCAACACTTCCAGCCCAACACCTATAAGGTCGACGACGAAGGCACAATCCTCGTCGCCTATCCGAAAGCCATCGCAATTCTACAAGCCTCGTGGAACTGGCCGTTCGATCGCAAAGATATGGAGGTCTACGGCGAAACCGGTTATGCCATCACCGTGAAGCGCGACGACGTCCGGGTGCGCCTGCCCGGCGAGCAGCAGGAAAATCTGGTGAACGCGAAGCCCATCTCCGCGCCGGACGACGACTCGATCAACTATCTCCGCGCCGTAGTCCTCGACAATCTGAAACCATCCGGCCTGAGCGCTCTCGACACAAACGTAGTTGTTACCGAAATCCTCGACTCCGCCCGCCAGTCCGCCGCGAGCGGAAAAACCATCCATCTTCACTAAATCGCGGCGGCGCAAGAGGGTGGCACAGGCACTCTCGCCTGTGCTCTTCAGTCCACACCAAAGTATATCGCTGTCATCCTGAGGCCTCCGCAGGAGGCCGAAGGATCTCAGCCTTAGCATCAGCAGCCACCTATCCGTGCAAAGCAAAAAAGCCCAGCCGCGTCTCCAACGCAACCGAGCCGAAAACCAACAATAGTGTTAGCTGCCTTCTACCGCCCCGAAACCACCATGTCCAAAACTTCTCTCACTTTCTCCACCAGCGCGCTCGGCGTAAACGGCTTCTGCAAAAATGCCACGCCCCGCTCCAACGTTCCATTCTCCGCAATCACGTTGTACGTATATCCCGACATGTAAAGCACGCGCACCGATGGTTGCCGCGCCACAACGCGCTTCGCCAATTCGCGTCCGCTGACTCCCGGCATAATCACGTCCGTCAGCAATAAATGAATCTTTCCGCTGCCGCTTGCGTCCGACGCCAAACGCTCCGCACCTTCCGCGCTCATCGCTTCGATGACGTTGTATCCGCGCTCGGCCAATACAGTGCGCGTCAGTTCGCGTAACTCCGGCTCATCCTCAACCAGCAAAATGGTCTCCCGTCCCGACAGTTCCTTTACCGGCGCCGCAGGTTTCGCTGCTCCAGCAGCAGCCGCCGACTCAACCGCCTCATCCACGCGCGGCAAATACACCTTGAACGTCGTTCCGTGATTCAGCTCGCTATAAACCCAAATATATCCGCCGCTCTGTTTCACAATGCCGTAAACGGTGGACAAGCCAAGCCCCGTCCCGCGTCCATTCTCTTTCGTCGTGTAAAACGGCTCGAAAATGTGCGCCACGGTCTCTGCGCTCATCCCAATCCCGTTGTCACTCACCGCCAGCATCACGTACTTCCCCGGTTTTACCGACGCGTGATCACGTGCGTAGCTTGCGTCCAACTCGACGCTAGCCGTCTCAACCACCAGCCGGCCGCCATTCGGCATTGCGTCCCGCGCATTCACCACTAGATTCATGATGACCTGCTCGATCTGCCCCGGATCGGCCTTGATTGCTCCGATCCCATCGTTCGCGACAGTCATCATCTCAATGTCTTCGTCCATCAATCGCCGCAGCAATTTATCGAGTCCGACGACAATCCCGTTCAAATCCAAAACCTTCGGCTGCATCACCTGTCGCCGGCTGAACGCCAGCAATTGCCGCACAAGCCCCGCCGCGCGCTCCGACGCATCCTCGATCCGCTCGACATCCGATCGCAGCTCCGGCATCCCCTTCGCGCGAATCAGCGCCAGTTCCGTGTAGCCCTTGATGATCGTCAGCAAATTGTTGAAGTCGTGCGCGATTCCGCCCGCCAGCCGCCCAACCGCTTCCATGCGCCGCGACTGCTGCAACTGCCCCTCGAGCTGCTTCTTATCCGTGATATCGACGATGATGCCTTCCATCAACGGATGCGCATCGCTGCCCGGCACGACCGCTGCGGTATCGCTTACCCAGATGACGCGTCCATCTTTTCGAACAATCCGATACTCCGCCTGGAAGCGCTCACCGCGTTTGCTCGCTTCTTCCGCAATCTCGACAAGCTTGTGATCTTCCGGATGAATGTGCTTTGTCCACTGCCGCGATTCCGCCAGCCATTCGTCCGCCGCAAAGCCAAACATCGTTTCGACCTGCGGGCTCACATACAGCCACTGCCCATCCATGCCGAGTTCCGCGATGTAGCTGATGGCGGCCACCTGCTCGATCAGCGTTTGATACTTTGTTTCCGCGTCTTGCCGGAATCTTTCCGCACGATGGCGCTCCGAGACGTCGCGTCCAATGGTCACCACGCCGCCGTCGGGCAACTTCGTAATGCTGATCTCGGTGGGCACCGGCGTGCCGTTGCGCCGGATCGTCACCGGTCCAAACCATCTTCCTTCTCGCTGCAATGTGTCTCGGATCTCGCGCTCCGCCGTCTTCACGTCGGCGGGCGAATGCACTTCCACCCAATATTGCCCGATCATCGCTTTCGGGTTCGCATGCCCAATCAGTTGCGCGTACGCCTCATTCACGTAGGTGTATTTGCCTTCGGCCGATACGATCGCCATTCCGTCCATGGCCGAATCCATCGCGAGCGTGTCGCGCCGCACCACGTCCGCGCTACGTGCCTCTCGAAACTGGCTGACCGCCAATCGCGCCGCGTAGCACAAGACCGAAATTCCAAGCAACACCAAGCCCGCGCGTCGCCACTCGGTTCCGAGTTGCGCAACCACCGACAACACAATCAGCGGCGCAATGCCAAGCATCACGTTGCGAAACGCAAGCGCGCCCAGCGATTTCCGCTTTGCAATCGCGATCTCTTGCGTCGATTGTGCCGGCTCTTGCCACCATGCCGCCCAGGTCGCGCACGCCAGGAAGGGAATGCTCCATCCAAGGTCGTACCACGTTCCCGTTTGTACCTTGTGCACGCTCTGTACGTAGTCGGCGATTCCAGCGAGCACCGCATTGAATGTCAGGAATGCCGCCAAACCGCCATAAAGCGCGCGCAAGCGCTTCGTCGGCACCATCAGGGTGACGATTGCAGCGAGCACAACAAGGCTCACGTTGATGACCTGATAGCTCCACACCATGAACGCATCGGTTGTCGCGGTTGGGCCGCCGTTCAACACCTGCACGTAGTAGAGGCCGAAAAATCCAGAGAAGAAGACGATTGCGATCTGAACGCAATCCAGCAGCGTCTCTACGTCGAATCGAGGCGAGTCTTTTTCTTTATCGAGGAAGAGCGCGATTGCGAAGAACACGCCTTGCGTGTCAAAGAGGATGCGGACGATCGAGAGCGGAGGAACCGGCTGATGCAGGAAATTTTCGTAATACATCCAGCCGAGATTCGCGACGCCCCAGGTTGCGAGGCCGAGTGAGACGACGCTCCAAAAGGGCCGAGCCAGTCCGCGCCCGCGAAGCGAGGCCCTGCAAGCCATCGCCGCGGCCAGTCCGCAGGCGAACAGTTGCAGCGTGTTCGCGATCAGGGAGCCGGTTGGTGACGTCCCGAATAGTAAGATCTCGCCGACCTGAAGTCCGGCGACAATTGCCCCGATGATTGCGAACTTGCGATACATCCAGCTCTTGCTCTCCCCAGAGTAGAGTGAAGCTGTCGTTGGTTCCGTAGGGCGCGCTTCAGCGCCACCACGATCCATCAATTAGATAGTTCCGTTTTGGGCCGACCGAACAACGTTCTAGTACCAACATCGTTAAGTCGCAAGGATATAAAGGAATCCAATGCGATTCGAACGATCTGGCCTTTATCGATGCTTGGGCTATTAAAGTTTAATATGGAAGGGAAGCGCGTAAAGCGCGATCAACGTTCGACTTACCGCAAGTCTAACCCGTGCCAATTCTTCAATTTGAACCATGATTCAGGTCAACGATTGGTTCTTGAAGGGAGTCGATCGTCAGCCCTACTTCGAAACCACAGAGCACACCACCCTGTAGCCGCGATCGTTTCCCAGATCGCGGGATTTAGATGCAAACTCACCCAGACCGAAGACAATCGGCTGCGTAGTTTCCCAGCGCCAGTTACTCTTGGACACTTTCGGGTTAGGCGTCCGCGCCACCCCGTCCAACTTGCTGCAAGATGGACTCGTGGCTCACTTGGACCAACCCGTTCGAAAAACCGCTTCAGATCCTGCGGTGCGGCAGAGCGTCTCTCTACCCTCGCGCATCGCGAAGCGAGTCCGAGCCTTGGCCGAAACCCGCCACACGACCGCCAGTCGCGTCCTGGTCGACCTGATCGAAACCGGCCTGCAAACCAAGCAAGCCCAGCACGACCGCTTCTTCGAACTGACCGACCGCCTGGCAGAAACCAGCGATCCAACCGAACGCAAGCGCCTCCAGGAAGAACTCGCCCGCATCTCCTGCTGCAAGTAACTCCCTGTCCATCACGTCTTTATATGGAGTGCGGCGGTTCAGCGCCGCTTTTCAGACGTAGCCCCGTTCCGATCAACGAGCTGACGACTCGAATCGCTCGGTCTACTTGCCTTCGAAAGGGTAGCGGTCTTGGGCTTGGACGGCAGCGGCGACTTTGCGGCGCAGGCCAATGGTGTCGACGGCACTGCGCTTGCCGAAGCGCTTGAGCACGGCGACCTGCGTCGTCAGCATGTCGCCTTCGTGGACGGCGGCGAGAGCGCGGCGCGCTTCGTGATCGAGGCGTTCGGCGGCGTCGGCGATGAATACGCGAGCGGCATCGATCATCACCGACGCGACGGATTCGCCTTTTGCGGCGGCAGCTTTCTGCGCTCGCAGCAAGCACGATTCCATCGCGTAGGTTTCCATCACGATGTTCGCGAGAGCTCCGATCAGTTCCTGCTCCTCGGCCAGTTTTTCGCGGAATTTCTGCACGGCACCGCCTGCGGCTTGCAGGAAGATTTTCTTCGCGTTGGCGACGACGCGCGCCTCGTCGGCGAGCACTCCTTCTGGCGCTTCTTCAAACGAAGGGCCGGCAAGGATTTCGTCGGCGAGTTTCATCGCAGCCGGAATTAGCGGCAGCGAGCCGGCCATCGCACGCTTCAACAACATCTGGATGATGAGCATGCGGTTGATTTCGTTAGTACCTTCAAAGATGCGATTCACGCGCGAATCGCGATAAGCGCGGCAAACGGGATAGTCTTCGTGGAATCCGTAGCCGCCGAAGATCTGCACGGCCTCGTCCACGACAAAATCGAGCATTTCGCTGCCGTAGACCTTCGCGATCGAACTTTCGATCGCGTACTCTTCGAGCACTTTCATCGTATTCGCGACCTTGTCCGCGCTGCCTGCGGATTCGGCTGACGACATCGCTGCCTCGATGTTTCCGGCGCTGCGATAGACCATCGACTCGACCGCGAAGAGCTGAATCGCCATCTCGGCCAGCTTTTCTTTCATCAATCCGAATTCGCCGATCTGCTTGCCGAATGCTTTGCGCTCTTTGGTGTACTTCGACGCGCTCGTTAGGACATGCTTCGAGCCGCCAATCGCCGATGCGCCGAGCGTGAATCGCCCGGCATTTAGAACGTTGAATGCGACGATGTGACCGCGACCGATTTCGTGCAGCACGTTTTCTTTCGGCACTTTGCAGTTCTCGAGAAAGATCGGCGTCGTCGAGCTGCCGTGAATCCCCATCTTGTGTTCTTCGTTGCCGGGCTTGCAGCCGGGAAAGGCGCGCTCCACGATGAACGCGGTGAATTTCTCGCCGTCAACTTTGGCGAAGATCACGTAGAGATCTGCGAAGCCGCCGTTCGTGATCCACATCTTCTGGCCGTTGAGTACGTAGTGCGTGCCTTCTTTGTTGAGTTCGGCGCGCGTGAGGGAATTCTGCGCGTCTGATCCTGCCTGCGGTTCCGAAAGGCAATACGCGCCGATCAGTTCGGCCGATGCCAGCTTCGGCAAATATTTTTTCTTCTGCTCTTCCGTTCCGAAATAGACGATGGGCAACGTGCCGATGCCAGCGTGCGCGCCGTGCGTCACCGCGAATCCGCCGTAAATCGAAAGCTTTTCCGTCAGCACGGTCGTGGCGATTTTGTCGAGTCCCGCGCCGCCGAATTCTTCAGGAATGCCGCCGCTCACGAGACCGACTTCCGCGGCTTTGCGGACGAGTTCCGCCATCAAGCCGGGCTTCTTGTTTTCGAGATCTTTGACGTGCGGAAGAACTTCTTTCACGACGAATTCTTCCGCCGTTTGGCCGATCAATTTCTGGTCGTCGGTGAGATCGGCGGGTGTGAACACGTCCGCCGGCGCGGGCGACTCCAGCAAAAAGCTACCGCCTTTAGCCGCTGTTCGATTCAAAGTAGCCGTGGCCATTGTCTTCCTCCACTAAATCCGCTGAATCCACTAAATCCCTGGTTCGTCGATTCCATGATACGCGCTCGGAACGTTGCTTGGCAGCTTCGGTGCTCTCGGGTGCGTTGAACGAACGTACAGTTATGCCCCGGCGCTGCCGAGCAGGCTATAGAGCAAAAGTCCCAGCACAATGGCGGTGAATACAACGTATTTCCAGTCCTTTTGGTACATGAACGCGAGGAGGGAAAACACGACGCGCGCGACAGGCGTTGCGATCAACACGAGCAGTCCCAACTGGATCAAGCCGCGCGCGCGAAATGCTTTTACATCGGCAAAAATGCCTGGGATGGAGCGTAGATCAGATGGCTCGCCGCTGAAGATGTGATAGTCAGTGATGGGAGTTTTGTGCCGCACCAAGAATAGAATTCCACCGACGAGCACAATCGATGCAGCCAAGATTACGCCTGAGCGCAGAAGGATGCCCATGATGGCATCCATCTTCTGATCGGCCTTCAGATGTTGTGCTGCTGACGTGTCGCTCATCAGATCTTTCCCGTGATTCCGCTGTAGATCATTTCGAGTGCGAGCGCGCCGATCACGGTGCTGAACACGATGCGCAGAATCCGCACGTTCGCGTTTGCGAGAACTCGGGCGCCCGTGAGCGAACCCATCAAAACGCCAATCATCACGGGCATTGCCAACCCTGGATCGATGTAGCCGCGGCTGAGATAAATGCCGGCGCTTGCTGCTGCGGTTACGCCGATCATGAAGTTCGACGTTGTCGTCGAGACTTTGAACGGCAGCTTCATCGCCTTGTCCATCGCGAGAACTTTTACTGCGCCGGAACCGATGCCGAGCAAACCTGACAAAACTCCTGCGACAAACATGAGCAGAAAGCCGAGCGGAATTCCGCTGACGTGATAACTCTCGAGTCCGTTTGCGGTTGGATAAGTGCTGTCCATTTGCAGCCATGTTGCGAGGCGATCGGGTTGCTGTTTGATGGAGTCGTGAGGTTGGGGGCGGATCGAGGTATAAGCGGAATAAATCAAAACGACGCCAAATATAATTGCGATTACATTCGCTTTTAAATAGAGCGCGAGGCCTGCGCCGGAGATCGCTCCGATCGTCGTGGCGATTTCCAAAAACATTCCGACGCGAACGTTGGAGTATCCTTCCTTTACGTAGGCGGCGGCTGCGCCGCTGGATGTTGCGATGACCGAAACCAGCGCGGCGCCGATCGCGTATTTCAGATCCACATGAAAGACAAGAGTGAGCAGCGGGACGATCACGACTCCGCCGCCGAGCCCGGTCAACGCGCCGAGAAATCCTGCGAGCAGCGATCCGACCCAGACGATCGCTGTGAACTCAAGGGTGTTCACTCCGTCGCTCCTGGCGATCCTGCTCCGTGCAGGATGCCGGACGAAACCCTATCACACTCGCTCAAAAATTCCTGCGGCGCCCATGCCGCCGCCGATGCACATCGTGACCATTCCGTATTGCGCGTTTTTTCTCTGGAGGTCTCGCGCGAGGGTCGCGGTGAGTTTTGCGCCGGTGCAGCCGAGGGGGTGGCCGAGCGCAATGGCGCCGCCGTTTGGGTTTACGCGTGATGCGTCGAGGCCGGCTTGCTGAATTACGGCGAGGGATTGGGCGGCGAAGGCTTCGTTTAGTTCGATCACTGCGACGTCGCTGAGCGAGAGTTTGGCGAGCTTGAGCGCTTTCGGTATCGCGGCGACTGGGCCCATGCCGAATTCTTCGGGTGGGACGCCGCCGGTTGCGTACGAGACGAAGCGTAGCAGCGGTTTCAAACCGAGTGCTCTAGCGCGTGTATCGCTCATCACGACGCAGGCGGCTGCGCCGTCGCTCATCGGCGAGCTGTTGCCCGCGGTCACGGTGCCAGCGACGTGAAACGCCGGCTTCAGTTTCGCGAGGATTTCCAGCGAGGTGTCAGCGCGCGGCAGCTCGTCGGCGCCGAAGACGAATGTTTGCGTTGTGGCTTTTGGCGCCGACTTCGATTTGCTTGATGTGCCGTTGCCATTTGTCGGGACCGAAGTGACTCTTACTTCGACGGGGATTGTTTCGTCGGCGAATTTGCCTTCGGCGATTGCGGCGATGGCTTTGCGGTGGGATTCGGCGGCGAATTGATCGGCTTGCTCGCGGGTGATGCCGTATTTCTTGGCGATGTTTTCGGTGCCGAGGCCCATGTTGATGTAGGCGTCGGGATAGTGGTCGACGAGCCAGGGATTCGGGGAGATCTTGTTTCCACCCATGGGGACCATCGACATCGACTCTGTACCGCCGGCGATGATGACGTCGGAGGAGCCGCCGCGGATGCGTTCGGCGGCGAGAGCGATGGCTTGGAGTCCGGAAGAGCAGAAGCGGTTGATGGTCATCGCGGAGGTTTCGACGGGCAGGCCGGCGCGAAGGGCGGCGATGCGCGCGACGTTCATGCCTTGCTCGCCCTCGGGCATGGCGCAGCCGAGGATGACGTCGTCGATTTCTTTGGCGTCGAGGCCGGGGACGCGAGCGAGCGCTTCTTTGATGG
>Ga0209006_10001799_pt1 | contig 19392 bp, 20 predicted proteins | sample JacPin_JW_Ref_O2_FD_188567 | JGI IMG/M metagenome (GOLD analysis project Ga0209006, IMG submission 188567) | Forest soil microbial communities from Algoma, Ontario, Canada - Jack Pine, Ontario site 1_JW_Ref_O2 (SPAdes) (version 2) | ecosystem: Environmental > Terrestrial > Soil > Boreal...
CAGCGGTGGCCACCGCTTTGAACTCCTTTTCCGCCCAGCACTGCCAGGGCTTCTTTCGTCAGGCCCAATATGCGTCTATCTAAATAGAAAATGCTCTAAATGGACGTCATTTTTTTGCCGGCTTTGATACACAGGTTACGAAAGGCGCACTCAAAGGCATCCATGGGCCGACGCTGCCTCCAGCGCACCAAGCCCCACGTTTGACGCAATTCCGGAGGCACCCATGGCAAAACGCGCAGCCTGCCGGAGACAATCTCTTCTTTGATCATCCATTCAGGCAGGATGCCGACGCCGAAGCCAGCCTTGATGAGTTGTTTGATCATTTCCAGGCTCTCGATTTCCCCCAAAATGTTCAGAGCGGCTTTGTAACGCAAAAGGGCATGCTCGACCATTGTTCTTGTGGACGAATGACCCGGCGGCAAAAGGCATGGTTCACGGGACAATTCCTCCAATGGAATCTGCTTGCGAGGAGGCCAGCGGTGGGCGCGAGGGACGACTATTCGCAACGGGCTTCGAAAAAGCGGAGTAAATTCCAAGTCGTCGCTGTGGCGCGGCTCCTCCCCGATGTGGCAATCAATTTCTCCCACGCGGAGGCAGTCTGCGTCGCTTGGAGGGAAAATCGTCCTGACAGTGATCATCAATCTTGGGTACTGGCGGCGAAGTTCGACCAGGATGGCGGGAAGAAAATGTTGACTCATGGCGCATGCGGCGCCGAGGCGGAGACGGCGCACCCCCCATTTCCTAAAATGTTCGAGGGTTTCGCGTCCTTTGCAAAATTCTTTCAAGCCGAGGCGCGCGTGGTGCAGAAGCGCCTCGCCGGCCTCGGTCGGCACGAAGGAATTGCCCATTTTGGTCAATAATCGACAATGTGCTTCCGACTCCAGGGTGCGAATGGAATGGCTGATGGCCGACTGGGTCAGGGACAAGCGACGAGCCGTTTCGGTAAAGCTGCCCGTTTCGGCCACAGTTATAAACGCGTTCAACTGACGGGAATCGAGTGGCATTTCCTTCTTAGAAAACCTTTTCATATTTCCATTGAAAATTCCTCATAGCCGTCGAGAGCACTTCGTAAGCCAAGGCCGAGCCGAGAAGGCGCGTTTATGTTTTCTTAACGGTCCCTGGCTTTCTTTTAATTACCCCTCAAATCGTGATATGAAATACATTCATGGAAAGTATGAATGAAATAATTCAGGTTGCTTTATTCTTCGGTTTGCTGATCGCATTGACACCGCTCCTGGGCGGCTACATGTCCCGCGTCTTTCAAGGGGGCAGAACATTTCTCCATCCGTTGCTCGGTCCCATCGAAAGGCTGGTTTACAAATTGACCGGAGTGGCGCCGGATGAGGAAATGTCGTGGAAGGGGTACTTCCTGGCCGTTTTGCTCTTCAACGTATTCGGGATGCTTTCAATTTGGGTTTTGCAAATGACCCAGTTTTGGCTGCCGTTGAACCCGCAGAAACTTCCGAATGTCCCATGGGACCTGGCGCTCAACACCGCCATAAGTTTCATTACCAATACCAATTGGCAGGCTTACGCAGGCGAAACCACCATGAGTTATCTTACCCAAATGACGGGGCTGGCCGTTCATAATTTTCTCAGCGCCGCCACTGGCATCGCCATTCTTCTGGCAGTGGCGCGCGGCCTCAAGCGGGCTTCCGCAAAAACATTGGGCAGTTTTTGGGTTGACCTCACACGGAGCTCTCTTTACGTGCTTCTTCCGTTATCAATCGTGGTCGCCGTCATTCTCGTCAGCCAAGGCGTGGTCCAAACATTCAATGCCTACCCCGCGGCGAAATTGATCGAACCGTACACGGCCCAGGTGCAAAAGACCGACGAGAAAGGAAATCCAGTCAAGGGAGCCGACGGAAAACCGGTGATGCAGGATGTCACGGTCGATAGCCAGCCAATTCCGGTCGGCCCGGCAGCGTCACAGATCGCGATCAAGCAACTCGGCACCAATGGCGGCGGTTTCTATGGGCAAAACAGCGCGCATCCGTTTGAAAACCCGACGCCGCTCAGCAATTTCATTGAACTATTTACCCTGATCATCGTCGCCTCCAGCCTTGTCTATGCCTTCGGTTTGATGGTTGGCAATATTGGCCACGCCCGGGTGCTTTTCGGCGTCATGCTGGTGCTGCTGGTGGGGACTTTTGCGCTCGCGTGGTGGGCTGAGTGCCAACCCAATCCCGTCCTGCACAATATTCTTCCCAACATGGAAGGAAAGGAACAGCGCTTCGGCGTCATGAATGGTGTTCTCTTTGCTGTTGCCACCACCGGCACTTCATGCGGCGCCGTCAACTGCATGCACGACAGTTTGACCCCTCTGGCCGGTCTGGCCGTGCTCTGGAACCTGATGCTGGGATGCATCGTGTTCGGCGGCGTCGGCGCCGGGCTTTACGGAATTCTCATGCATGTGCTGCTCACCGTGTTCATTGCGGGATTGTTGGTCGGTCGCACGCCAGAATATCTCGGCAAGAAGATTCAAGCCTGGGAGGCCGGTTGGTCGGTGGTTGGAATTATGATTCCGAACTTTCTGATTTTGTTTGGCTCCGCCTTGGCTGTTCTCACCGCCACCGGCCTTTCCAGCATGAACAACGCCGGCCCGCACGGGTTGAGCGAAGTTTTTTATGCCTACGCATCTTGTGCCAACAACAACGGCAGCGCCTTCGCCGGCCTAAACGGGAACACACTTTTCTACAATCTGACTCTGGGTGCCACGATGTTCATTGGACGGTTCGGTGTTGCCTTCGCTGTCCTGGCCATTGCCGGAAATCTTGCGGCGAAAAAGTCGGTGCCAGCTTCCGGAGGGACACTGCCGGTTGGCGGACTTACCTTTGCCTGCGCGCTGCTCGGAGTCATCGTCATCGTCGCCGCCCTGACATTTTTCCCGGCGTTATGCCTTGGCCCCATCGTTGAACACGGCTTGATGCAAGTTGGCCGGATTTTCTAGACGGAAAATTGACCGGGCTTTGCATTCTCTGGAGGATTCTTTGAATCAACCCGCCCGACGCCCGGAAAATTTCGCAAATGTTGAGCGGAGGCTCGCGAGGCTGTTTTCGAAGCTCGCTCCTTGCTGCCTCGGTTTCCTTGTGTCATACTCGGAGAATGCGCGGCGCTGTCCTGATTCTTCTGGCTATTTCCCTTTGCGCCTGGGCTGGCGAAAAATCCGCGCTGCTCCGGCCGGCAGTTTATCACGGCGAGGGGGACGCCTCGGGGGGCGTCGCTGTCACTTCTAATTTGTTCGTGGTGGCGGACGATGAGGACAACATCCTGCGTGTGTATCGCAATGATCAGGGCGGGCTGCCGGTGAAGCAATTCGATTGCGATGCTTTTCTGGAGGTTCGAGGCAAGTCGCTGGAGGCTGACCTGGAAGCGGGCACGCGCGTGGGCGACCGCGCGTTTTGGATCGGCTCGCATGGCCGCAATAAGAACGGCAAGGAAAGGCCGAATCGCTGCCGCTTTTTTGCCACGGACATCAGCGTGGCGGGCGGCGAAGTGACGCTGACGCCGGTGGGCAAGCCCTACAAGGGCCTGCTGGACGATTTGATCGGCGACGCGCGCTTCGAGCAGTTTCATTTTGCCGCGGCCGCCAAGCTCACACCCAAGGCGGCCGGCGCTTTCAATATCGAGGGTCTGTCAGCCACGCCGGAGGGACATTTGCTTATCGGATTTCGCAATCCCATTCCAGACGGCAAGGCGCTGCTGATTCCGCTGCTCAATCCGAATGCGGTCATTGAAGGAAAAACGGCCCTGTTTGACGCCGCCATTCAGTTGGATTTAGGCGGGCTGGGAATTCGTGACATCGCCTATTATCAGGGAAGCTACATCATCAGTGCGGGGCCGTATCACGGGGGCGGGCCGTTCCGATTCTACCGCTGGTCGGGGACCGGAACCCAGGCGGAGCAAATATTGGTGGATGATCTTGGAGATTACCATCCGGAGGCGGTCATCATTTATCCCGACAAGGGATTGAGCGAGATACAAATCTTGAGTGATGATGGAAAACGGGAGGTCGATGATGTTTCCAACCACGATTTGCCGATGGGCCAACGGACTTTCCGCAGCTTCTGGATCGCGCCCGCTCAGAGCCATTGACAAACCGCCGGCAAGGACCAGGACGGCAAGCACCAACACTTGCCCCCACACGCATCCTTGACTTTTCCCTCGGATCGCGCAAAATTGGCTAGAATGAGATCTCTATTGGACTATGAGCAAATCGCTGATTGGGGCCGGCTTGCTGCATTGGTTTCAATCACGCGCCTACAACCATGCTGACCGGCGTGAATGACCTGAGGTTCGGGAGCTTGGGAGAAGTCTGGCTGAATCTGGTCCAGACTACTGTGCATCACGGCGTCTCCGCCGACGGCGAGTGTCTTGAGTTGCTCGAGGTGCAGGTCGCTTTTCCCGCCGAGACTGAGGGCGACGAATTGATCCGGCAGTTTGGTGACAGCCGCCTGATGGCCGAAATGGAGAAGGTTTTTTTCGCCGACGGCGCCAATGCGCTGGGCCATAATTACGCGAACCTGATGCAAGGCCCCGGTGGCCGCCACGATCTTGAAGACATCGTTTCGCTCCTGCGCGCCGAACCGGCCAGCAAGCGGGCCGTGTTAATATTGCGCGGTCGTGGCGATGGAAAAGTGCCGTGCATCAACGTCGTTCAATTCCTAGTACGGGCGGGCGCGCTACGGACCATCTATTTCGCCCGCGGCCAGGATGCCTTCAAAAAATTTTATGCCGACGCGCTTTGCATTGCGAAAATGGCGCGTCGCGTGGCCGCGGCTTTGAGCCTGCCGGCCGACAACGTGTCGGGATTCATTGGCTCGAGTCACGTTTATCAAACAGATCGTGCGGCCATCGACGACTTCCTGGCGCGCGCTAATCGTTTCTTGCGGCATGACCAACAACTGGAAGGAGTCCGCTGATGCGAGTCTTGCTGGTCGCTCCACGCTCTTACAATCCCAAGCAGATGTACCGCGAATACCCGTTGGGTATCGGGTTCCTCGGCACGCTCCTCAAGCAGAGCGGGCATGAAGTGCGCGTCTTCGACCAAAACGTCGAGGGCCTTTCGGACGAGGGCTTGTTCCAACTTGTCACCGAGTTCCAGCCAGAGATTGCCGGCTTCTCCGTCATCACACCGAATTATCCCGTGGCGCGTCAACAGATTCGCAAGTTGAAGCAATTGCACCCGGAAGTGCGAGTGCTGGCCGGGGGCATTCACGCGACCCTCTTTCCCGACGACCTCATGGCCGACGGCGTCGATGTCGTTGTCTTGGGCGAAGGTGAGCCGGTTATTCTCCAATTGGTGGCCAGCCTGGCCGAGGGGCGCGACCTAGGCGCCTTGCCCGGCCTGCTGTTCCGCGCCGCCACGGGCGAAGTCGTCAGAACGGCCGGACATTCCCAGACCAGCACGCTGGATGATCTGCCGATCGTCGATCGTAGTCTTTACAATCTCCCCAAATACACCCACCACTCGATGCTCGCCTCGCGCGGATGCCCGCACCATTGCGCGTTCTGCTGCAATTACACCGGCACCGTTCGCAACGACGGCGTGGCCATCCGCCAACATTTGCGCGTTATCGCGGAAATGAAGCATTTGCGCGACACTTACGACGCGCGCGAAATCTTTTTTGCCGACGATATTTTTCTGCTGCGCAAACACGACATCCTGGAATTTTGCAAGGCCAACGCCGAGCGCCGCGTGGGTGTCAAGTGGATTGGCCAAATGCGGGCGGATCGCGTGGACACGGCGGTGGCTGAAGCGATGCGAGCGGCGGATTGTCAGCGCATTTATTTCGGCGTCGAATCCGGTTCCGACCGCATCTTGCGCGATGCCCAAAAGGGGATGACCACGGCGCAAATCCGGCGCGGCATTCGCGCGGCGTTCGACGCCGGGCTGCGGGTGAAAACCGGCTGGATTTACGGCTTGCCCGGCACGCTGGAAGATCAATACGAGTCCATTCCCTTCATGCTGGACTTGAGGCCGCACGAAATTTCCATTCACCAGCTCATTCCTTTTCCCGGCACCATTTACTACACGGACGCGGCGCGCTTCGGTATTCGCATCGCGGACCCTAAGGCGTTCGAGAGCTTTTGTTATGGCGGACTCGACGGCGACATTCAATTCGATTACCTGAGCCACGACCAATTGCGCCAATTGCTGGAAGACACGGCCGACGCTCTGGAGGCGGCCGGTTACGTCAGCAGCGACAAGGCTGGTCCGGGCGCGGAATTCATTTACACCACGCCGCTTTCCCGCAATTCCATGAACGTTTTCCGGCCCGACGCGCCAGTGCTGGCTGCATGAAGCCGGAGAGCGATCAGGAGCGTTATCGCCTCGTTCTTGAGGCGTTAACCCTGCCTCGCTTTGCAAGTCGGGATGCTTCGCGCCCATTTGTGGTCGCTTTGGAAGGGGCCAATGGCGCTGGCAAGACGACGCTTTGCAGCTTGCTCGCGCGCAGCTTGGCGGCGCCTTTGTGCCTGGGCACCGACGAGGCTTGGTTCGCGGATTCGTTCAAAACCCGCATGATCCGTGACGCCGAATGGTTCGCCTCGGCCATGTTTTTTCTAAGCGGCTGCTTCGAACAGATGCGCGTCTTGGGGGGCCGTTCGGACCGGCTGATTATTATGGACCGCTCGCTCTGGTCCACCCTCGCGGTTCACGGCGCTGAGAGTCCTGCGCGACTCGAAGCCCTGCTCGCCATGTTGCGGCCCGTGGCCGAGCAGATTCATGCGCCCGACTTTACACTCGTGCTCGAAGCGAGCTTCGAGACTTGCCAATCGCGCATTGCCCGCAAAAGCGGCGCGGCCCGCCTTCTGGATGAATTGACGGCCACGTCAGCCTTTCATGCGCGCGAACGGGCGTTCTATCGCTGGCTGGCGGGACAACGTTCAGAGGTATTGTTTGTTGACGCAAATCACGATGGACCTGAAAAGATTGCGGAACGGGCTTCGGCATTGATTCGCGAAAAAGCCGATGTCACTGCCTGACCATGCTCACGCTGGCTACTTCCAATCCCGCCAAGTACGCCCCGTTCGCCTGCGACTTGGAGCGGTTACGCATTACCACCGAACCGCCCGCGCAGGCGCTGCCGGAAATCCAAAGCCTTAATTTTGCCGAAACCTTGACCGCCAAGGCCTGTGCCGCCGCCGCTTCGTTTGGCCGGCCGGTGCTTGTTGATGACACTGGCTTGGTGTTGGAAGCCTACGCGCCGTTCCCAGGTCCTTTGACCGCCACTGTGCTGCGCAGCCTCGGCACCACGGGACTCCGGCGGCTACTGAGCGGCGCTTCCGACCGGGCTTCAATGGAATGCCACCTCGGCTGCTGGCTCAACGGCGCATTGCGAAACTGGAAAGGCGTTGTCCAGGGGCGAGTTGATCTTTCGCGTCAGCCGCGCGACGAGCGCATGCCGCTCTCCGATTTGTTCATCCCTGATCCGTCCGAGGCCAGTCAAGGCCACGAAGATGCTTCGCCCGGACAACCGTTGCTGCTGCATCGCGCCCGCGCCCTCACCGCGTTGGAAAGCAACATCTTCGAATTGCATCTCGAAACGACTCCGCCGGATGCCGGCACTGCGACGGCCAGCGCCACTCGGACAGGGTATGATTGTCCGTTTTGCGCTGAGTTCGAGCACGACGGCCTGAGCATTTACGCCGAGCTGATGGGGGGCCGACTTCCCAGCCGGGTAGTGTACGAGGACGAACACTTTGTGGTCATGCCTCCGTTGGGGGAATTCATGGAAGGTGGACTATTATTATTGACGCGAGAACATATCCTTTCGTTGGCCCATCTGCCGCCGGCAAAGTTCGACCATCTCGAACGATTGTTGAAAGCCATCGAGCGAGCCCTTGTCAAATGCTGGGGCGTCGCGCCGTTGGTTTTCGAGCACGGTCCCGCTCCCGACTGGAGCAAGGGCGTCTGTTGTGTGGATCATGCGCATTTGAATATTTTTCCGGCGAGGGTTCAAGTCCGCCCGCACCTGACCGGGAGGATGCATTTCTCGCTAGCCTCGCTCTCCGAGATGAGCAAACTTCAGCGCGCCGAATTCGGCTATCTCTTCGTGCAGGAAAATGACGGTACGCGGCGCGCCTACGACGGCCGGGAAGTCCCCACGCAGTTGGTGCGCCGTATCGTCACCGAGCAACTGGGCTTGCCCGAACGCTGGCACTGGCGGGATTACGTCGGACGGGAAGAATTGCTTGCCACCTACAACGCTTTGAAGGATCAGATTCGGTTATGAGCGGTGAGCGGCCACGCAAGGGCGAGATTCGACCCATTTATGCGCACCGCCGACTCAAGGCCATCGCGGCTCGTTGGGATGCGCGAGCGGATTCCTGGGATCACGCGCTCAAGGACTCGGCGTGTCACCTGAACGCGGACAATGCCTACGGCCGGTTCACCTGCGTCGTCCAACGTCTCATCGCAAAGCGGGAGAAATTCTGCGCCAGCCACGGAATCATTGACGCTGGTTGCGGCACCGGCTTGGTCTTGGCCGAACTGAGTTCCGCATTCGCGTGGGCAATCGGCATCGACATCAGCCCGATGATGATTCGCGCCGCTCGCACCAAGCGTCTGGCCCGGACAAAGTTTATCGTTGGCGACTGCTTCGATCTGCCGGCGCTTTGTCCCAAGGCCGGGGCGGTCGTCTCGCGAGGCGTGCTGCTCTCGCATTATGGCCGCAAGCAAGGCGAGGCGATCTTGCACGCCGCGCGATCCTCACTCGTGCCGGGCGGGTTTTTGGTTTTCGATTTCTTGAACGAAACGGCGCGAACGAAGTACGGCCGCGCGCCCGAAAGCAAGACCTGGTTCACGAGCGAAGAAGTCGAGTCGATGGCTCGCCGCGCAGGGTTTTCCAAAGTCACAATTTTGGGCAAGCCAAACCGCCGCGCGCTCCTTCTGTTGGCTGAGAATTTATCTGGTCCCGTTGAGTGATCCTCAACTGGCGTTTGGAACCCAGGCGCATGCCCCAAGCTGTTTTAATTTGCTTGACCAATTGTTACAAGAATGTTACAATCCCGCCAACACTAAGGATTGAGCCTGAAGCGCAAATTGTATGATGAATTCCTCCACTGTGCGGCGATCGGCAAGCGTTGAACCTCGTTCAGCGCAGCGCGACCCTTCAATTTGGAAAGTGCCGGAAATCATGGCCACCCTTGGGCCGACGCTGGAAAAGCCGGACGATCTGCGCCAAGCCATCCAGGCCGGCGTGCGCTGGGTCCGGCTGCCTTGCGGCTACCGCCAGCGACCGCACGTGGAAAACGCCCGGGCCGCGCGCGCGGCTGCGACCGAGGCTGGCTTGCCCATCCAGTTGCTGCTGGACCTGCCCTCATCCCGACCGCGCACCGGGGCGATGGAAGACCTGAAACTGGCGCCCGGTGACTCCGTGCTTTTCTGGGATTCCGAGGAAGCCGCCGAGGGGCCCGCCAAGAACGGCGCCTGGCCCGTGCCGCTGCCGGGCTTGCGCGAATTAGTCGATAAACTGGCTCCGAACCACCACATCTGGTTTTGCGATGGGCGTCTCAATTTCGTCGTGGATGGATTCCATAACGGATTTGTCGCCGCCCACTTGGTCGAGGGAACCATCCCTCTCAAGTCTTCCAACGCCCTCTTTTTACCCGACAGCGCGAGCGGTTTTACCGCCATTACGCAACCAGACCGTGATCTGTTGCTAGAGTTCGCCGCCGCCAAGCTTATCCCAGACTGGGTTGCTCTGTCACTGATTGCATCGCCTGAGGACGTTCGCGACGGCCGCGCGGAGGCCCGCAAGTGCCTCGGCGCGGATGTCCGCATCATGGCCAAATTCGAAACCGTCGCCGCGGTGGAATGCGCGGAGGAGATTATCGATTTGGCCGATGGTGTCATGGTGGCGCGGGGCGACCTTGGCCTGGCCGTTGGCTACACTCGGCTGCCGGGAGTTCAGGAGCAGCTTGTCGCCGCCGCCCGTCGGGCCGGCAAACCGGTGGTGGTCGCCACGCAAATCCTGGAGACCTTCGCGGCAACCGGCATTCCCCAACGACCCGAACTCTCAGACTTATCCCTCATCGCCCGCCAGCGCGCCGATGCCATCATGCTGGGCAAGGAGACAGTCTTCAGTCCCCGGCCGTTGGACTGCATTCGCCTGGCGTCCGAGGTTCTGACCTACGAAACCCGGCGTTTCGAGCAGGTTTATGGGACATAGCGCCCGGTTCGAACTCAAATACGTCGTCGAGGATGCACGCGCAGTGGCGGTGGCGGATTTCGTTAGCAGCTATCTTCGTCCTTCCGAGCACAACGGTTCCGGCCCCATCCGCGGCCACCCGGTCATCAGCCTTTACCTCGATTCGCCCGATTTCTTTTTCTTCAAACAAGCCTACAACGGCCACAAGAACCGGATGAAGTTGCGCATCCGTTTTTATGATGACGAATGGAAGCGGCCCGCCTTCCTCGAAGTCAAACGCCGGGTCAGCGAAGTCATTTGCAAAGACCGAGCCATGATGACGCGCGAGGGTGTTCGCCAGATTCTCACTGCCGGCTGGCCCAACCATCCCTTTTTTGCCGATTGCACCAACCTCGTCCACGGCAAACGGCGCCAGGATGTGAACGAAGATTTCTGGTTGTTCGCCAATTCGATGCGCGCCAGCGGCTGCATTTATGTTTCCTATTACCGGGAAATCTACGAATCGGAAAATGATGATGAGCTGCGCGTGACCCTCGACCGTTACATCCACGGCAGCCAATACGACGGCAGTGGGCGGTTGCAGGTCCCCAAACGGGGCTGGCGTCCGTATCTGCCTCCGTATCTGGCGCCGTTCCCCAAGGACGGCGTGGTCTTGGAGTTGAAGTTCGACAATCAAGCGCCGCGCTGGATGTTTGATCTGGTCAAAATCTTCAACCTCCGGCAGGTTCCTGTTTGTAAATATGTTGCGTGCATGTATGCGCAACAGCTCTACTGGCGGCGGAAAGTGTTGCCGGAACAGGAGCATGATTTGGTGCTATGAACGATTTCGTCAACCTACTCGAACACTCAGACCTGAGCCACTCGGTCTGGCCCGGCAACCCTGACCCGCTGATCGTCCTGTTCATTATCATCCTGGCCTTTGTCGTGGGCATGTTCATGGGCTTCGTGTATATGTGGACGCACGACGCGCTCTCCTACTCGCGCACGTTCGTCAGTGCGCTGGCCGTGATGCCGCTGATCGTCGCCATGCTTATGCTCGCGATGGCTGGCAATATCTTCGTCGCCTTTGGCTTGCTCGGCGTCTTCGGCGTCGTGCGCTTCCGCAACGTGCTCAAGGATACGCGCGACACGATCTTTATCATGTGGGCGATCATGGAAGGTGTCGCGATCGGCACGACGCGGTTTTCCACCGGCGCCATGGGCGCGCTGGGCATCGGCGTCGCTTTGCTGTGCCTCCGATTTGTCTCCTTTGGCACGCGGCGACGCTATGACGCCGTGTTGAGCTTGCGCGTGACCGGTGACGTGGCGGCGCGGCTGCCGGCTTTGGACCGGATACTCAAGCGCCATGCCACTCGGCTGGACCTGGCCAGCGAGCGCCGCGCCACCGATGAAGGCACGGATATCACTTACCGGCTGCTCTTACGCGACACGACCCGCTCCAACGAATTGCAGTCGGAGCTTACCAGCGCGGAAGGCTTCGCCAACGTTTCCGTTTACATGCACGAGGACGAGGCGGAGATTTAGTCTTACATTCAAGCTCAGGCCGGGTGGTGCGCTCTGCCAACTATGTCGCCGCAACGGAAACCGCCGATTTATCTCGACCATAACGCCACGACGCCGCTGGATCCTCGTGTTCTGGAAGCGATGACTCCCTACTTCACGGAGCATTTTGGCAATGCCGCCTCCAAGAACCATATCTTCGGCCAGCAAGCGCACCGCGCCGTGGAAGCAGCGCGAGAAATTGTTGCGCGGTCGATCAACGCGAGGCCCCAGGACATCTGCTTCACTTCGGGCGCCACAGAATCGATCAACCTCGCCATCAAGGGACTGTTCCATGCCGGCGGAAAAAGGCCGCAGCATTTCATCACTGTGGCGACCGAGCATCCGGCCGTGCTCGATTCATTCCGCAGAATAGAGTCGGAAGGCGCGGAGGTGATCTACCTTCCAGTGGACGAGCAAGGAATGCTTGACACAAAGCAGATAGCCAGCGCCGTCCGGCCTCACACCAAAATGGTCTGCGTCATGGCCGCCAATAATGAAATCGGCGTCCTCCAGCCTTTAAAGGAGATCGGCGCGATTTGCAGGCAGCACAACGTCTTCTTCATGACGGATGCGACGCAGGCGCTTGGCAACATTTTGCTCGATGTTCAAGCTCAGGACATTCATCTGCTGGCTTGCTCGGCGCACAAGATATACGGGCCAAAAGGCGTCGGCGCACTTTACTGCCGCCGCAGCAAACCGAGCGTGCCGCTTGAGCCCGTCATCGACGGCGGCGGGCATGAGCGCGGACTGCGGTCGGGTACGCTCAACGTCCCTGGCGTCGTCGGCTTCGCCAAGGCGGTGGAGATTTCGGTCAATGAAATGAAAACGGAGCAGGCCCGGCTCCGTAGCCTTCGTGACGAACTCTATCAGGCGCTAAAACAGGGGATTCCTGACTTGAAATTGAACGGCCATCCCGAGAATCGTCTAGCGGGGAATTTAAACGTCTGCATTCAAGGCATCGTCAGCGAAAGCCTGCTCCTCGCTCTGGCGGATGTCGTTGCGTGCTCCACCGGTTCAGCCTGCACGACGGCGGCGGTCGAACCTTCGCACGTTTTGAAAGCGCTCGGACTTTCCAGCGCCGAAGTCCATGCGTCCGTGAGGCTCGGCCTTGGCCGTTCCACGGATGCAACAGACGTTCGGCGCGCCGCTGGTGCCTTTGTGGAACAAACCGCCAGGTTGCGAGGCACGACCTCCCACCAGCAGCCACCGCTTTAATAGGGTCAGGCGCGAGTAGTCTTCTTCGTTCGGGAAAGTTTTTTCCCAATCAACAAAACATGGGAAAACGCTCGCACGCGCAGATACCAGACAGCGATCGGGTTGGCGCCGGACCTCCAACGATGTTTGGCCGGAGAGGTATTCTCGGCTCAACCTTCAGGCGCCGTACACTTGTTTTCGCTGGTTGCGGAATTCTCCGAAACACCAACCGGCCACGCAGTTTGGTCGAGATGACAACAAAATATGATTTCGCGGCGCAATTATTCTTATGGGACGCCGGTCGTTCGAAGTGAATGCAAGCTATCGCCTGAAGGCATTAAGGACGGAGTGTTTCGGCTTTGCCAAAATCCTGTGCGAATTCAATCAATTCTTTTTCATTCAAGTCCGAAGCGGCCCAAAAAGTCATTCCCGCCTCCGACCAGTGAATCACATTGTAACCTTGAAGGGACGAAGACGATGCAGGCTTTGAGTTGTTTTCCTTTGCCGGCCATATGAAGAGGTTGATGATGTGATTGTGCCGTTGGAAGACGAGCGCGGCCACACTGCGCCCGCCAAGATAATCGAGCCTTCCTCCGACAAGTGGAAATCCTTGTTCCGTCAGATTTTTGACCGGTGGTGAGAAATCGAGTTTGCCGTTGAACCACGGCTTGACGGTATGTTGGTCGGTTGAGACAACATCCATGACATGATTGGCCATCAGTGAACGGATGTGATTAGAAACAACCTCTTGGGCGAGCGGTTGCTCTGACGAACGATGAGTCAGCGTCACTGTTAATAGCAGCGCCAGACAGGCTGCCGTGACCCCGGACATCATAGTCGTCAGCCAGTTCCAATTCCAGGACCACCGCTCCGGGATTGGTCTGGGTGACGAAGGCAATTCCGATTGAATTCGCTGCCGCAATGCATCCGGGGCGGTGAAGTAAAGCGCATCCTGCTTTAGCGTCTTCTTCAAACTTTGCAGATTGCGCCACGTGATGCCGCATGTGCTGCAACTCTGAAGATGCTGCTCCAACTCCAGAATCGCGGCGGCTTCCAATTCACCGTCGGCGTAGGGATCAATGAGAGGTTTGGCTTGCTGACAGTTCATGGTTGGCCTCCGGGATTGAATTCGCGAGTGAGGCTCTTTTGCAACAGTTTGCGCGCGCGGGCCAGTCTTGACATGACTGTGCCGATGGGCACCTCGGCCAGATCGGAAATTTCCTTGTAACTAAATCCTTCCATCTCGCGCAAAATGATGACTTCGCGAAATTCCACCGGCAATTCGGCAATGGCGCGGCGCACCGCGTCGGCATCGGCAAACGGCGGGTTAGCCGATTCGGCGCCCGCTGAACCGTCCTCAACGGCCAGTGTTTCATCATCAATTTCAACCAGTTTTTCCTTCGGACGATTTTTGCGCAGCCAAGTATAAAAGGTATTCCGCACGATGGACAAAAGCCAGGCGCGCGCGTTTTCGCCGCGAAAACTTCCAAAGAACCTGAAGGCGCGCAGGCTCGCCTCTTGCGCCACGTCTTGCGCGTCGTGGTCGTTGCCGGCGAGCCAGCGGGCCAGGTTGTAAGCCGCATCCAAGTGCGGCAGCACTTTTTGCTCATATAATTTTAATCGTTCGCTGTCGTCCACCAGGTTTATTTGTCGCCCGTATCATCATATAGCAAGACCATTGTTGGCGGAATTCTATTCCCGAAAAATTTCTTATTTTCCGGGAACAAACTCCGTTCATGAGCGGTCTGGAGAATGGAACAAGTTAAACTCTTGAAAGGAGATCACGTTATGTTTTTTGAATCCAGTGCAAGCATGGCCTCGCCGCTCCATCCGGCAAAGCGCAACCTGCATCACGTCTTTTTCTTCTGCGACGCGCCCGGGGCGCGGCAAGTTTTGCTGGCCGGGGATTTCAATCGTGGAGATCCCACGCCCATGCGCCGGATGCCGGACGGACGATGGATGGCGAGCCTGGAACTTCCCCACGGCCATCATCAATATGTTTTTCTCGTGGATGGCAAACGCGTCCTGGATCCGAATGCATCAGGCAAAACGCGCAACGAACGCAATGAATCAGTTTCCCTCATCGCAGTCAGTTGAGGATGCGGTGCGCGAATACCTCAGAGCGGGTATTAAGGACAACCGGCAGATTCTAAACTTATGAAGAGCAAACTTCCCGGAGTCACGGGGTCTGCCATTGTCGAGGAACAACGTATCGGACAATCGCGTCACCGAGCAAGCTTTTACCATGGCAATCGATCAACCGCTTGGCTGTCGGGAATAATTAATCGAGATCTCCGGTAGGTATGGATACAAGCGCAGTACTTTTCGGACTCGAGCGAAAAGAGAGTGAATTAACTTACTATGAATACAAATCATCATCCGAAATTAAACAGAATTCCGCCCCGCCCTCGCGAGGCCATCTCTAGAACCTTCGACACGCGCGTAAGGCATCCGGGCTTCCTTCCGGCCCATAGAATCATGATCTGTCTTGGGTGGCTGCGTTTGTACGACACGATCCTTTCAAAGAGATCTAGAATTCGCCACGGTAAGGCTCTTCCGAATTGAGTTCTTTTCCAGGCGTTTTGCGTAACAAAGGTTCTCGAAGCCTCCGGGAATAATCGCCACACGGTTTTGATCCGTAATTTTGTCGCATGAAAAGAGCCATCAAGTGCGCGAGTTGGATTTCACGGAGATTCGTGCCACGAATAATATTTTTATCTGTGGGAATAAATCCCATGCGAGCGCGGTCTGGAGGGTTGAACAAGTTAAAAGCTTATGAAAAACGAAAACAAATCACAAAATACAAAACTCAGAGAAGTCCAATATCTGGCGGCGGATGCCGATCACATCGACCACAACACCGAAAACGACAGCATTGACCGCCGTGGCTTTTTGAAGTGCATGGCTTGGGCCGGCACGGGAATGTTGTGGACTGTCAGCGGCGGCGTGCTTGGCTCAAGAATTCTAAGCCCGATCAACGCGCGCGCGGCGGAGGCGTCCATGAGAGACTTCAGCTTCGTGCAAATCAGCGATAGCCACATTGGGTTCAACAAGCCAGCCAACACGGATGTGGTCGGCACGCTCAAGCAGGCCATCGCCAAAATCAATGCCCTGCCCGCCGCGCCGGATTTTATCCTGCACACCGGCGACCTGTCGCATCTTTCCGAGCCGGAGGAATTCGACACATTGGATCAAATGCTCAAAACCACCAAGGCCGGGCAGATTTTTTACGTGCCCGGCGAGCACGATGTGATCAGCGATGGCGGCAAGGAATACCGCGCGCGCTACGGCAAAGGCAGCAAGGGCAACGGCTGGTTCAGCTTCGACCAAAAGGGCGTCCACTTCATCGGCCTGGTCAATGTGATGAATATCGCTGAAGGCGCATTGGGCAATTTGGGCGACGATCAACTCGCATGGCTCAAGGACGACGTGAGCGGCCTTTCTAGCAGCACGCCGATCGTGGTGTTTGCACACGTGCCGTTGTGGTCCATTTATCCCAAATGGGGTTGGGGCACCCAAGACGCCGAGCAAGCATTGGGTTATTTGAAACGCTTTGGCTCTGTCACGGTGCTCAACGGACACATCCATCAGACCTTCAAAAAGGTGGAAGGCAACATCACCTTTCACACGGCCACATCCACCGCCTTTCCACAACCTGCGCCCGGCTCAGCGCCCAAACCCGGCCCGATGAAAGTCGCCCCGGAAATTCTTCCCACCGTGTTGGGTATAACAGAGGTGAATTACATCGAGAGCAACCACAGCCTGGCGGTCGTTGACGCGAAGCTCGGTTGAAGTCCATCGAAGGCTGATTATGAACCCAACTTTCTGGGCGCGCATGCACGGTGGGGCGACGCATTTTCCCATCGCCCTGCTGATGGTGTCGGTTGTCTTCGATGCGGCTGGATTCTGGTGGCACAACGAACTTGGGCGTCGCGAGTTGCGTGCCTTCGGATTCTATTCGTTGCTGGTCGCGGCCGCCGCGGCGCCGTTTGCCGTGCTTTCCGGGATTGCCTTGAGCAAGGGAAAACTTATGGGGAGCGGTGCATTGCTGCTCCACCATTTGTTTATCTGGCCGGCGTTTGGCCTTCTGGTGGGACTGGCGGTCTGGAGGTTGGTCGTGCGGGAACGCGCCTCGCGTCTCGCGTTCAAATGCTACCTCGTCCTGGCCACGATCGCGGCCGCAGCCATGGTGGGCGCGGGCTTTTGGGGTGGAGAAATGATCATCGGCAAATGACGGACCCTATGCATGACATAATCCATAGAGCGACGTTTTGGCCCCTGGCAATCGCAACCATGATCATCGGAGCCATCGCGGCCAAAGTGCGCGCGACGGTCGATGCACAAGCGCCTGAAGGCTATGAGGATGAGTCTGGCTTTCACCTTGGCGCCCCGACTCGCAAGAATTAAGCTGATATGAAATTCTCATTCCAACTCAAGGCGGCAACGCTGGCAACTATTACAGGCGTGGCGGCCATCGGCCTCGCATTCGCCGCTGGCGAAATGTTCCAGCGCTCTTCAGCCGCTGCCGCCGGCAGTGGTGATGGCCTGGCGATTCCACCCGCAGGCACTCAGCAGCAAAAGGGTTATACGTTGTTCATGCAGAATTGCGCTCACTGCCACGGCGCCGATGCGCGCGGCGATGAAGGACCGGATTTGCACGGCGTGACGAAATCGGATGCCCGCATCGCCTCGCTTATCAAAGACGGCAAGAAGGGAGAGATGCCGAAGTTTAGCTCCAAGCTCAGCGACGCTGAAGTGCAGGCCCTCGTCGCCTTCGTTCGGTCGTTAAAGGAATAACGGCGCATCGCGATCCGCCTGAAAACGTCCATGAAACCGTCATGCCCGTTAAACTTGGATGCCTGCCGAAATGCGGATCACTGCCCGGATTTGTCGAATCGCGCTGAAATGATTTTAAGTAATTCGTTGGCAGCGCGGCCGGGCGGACGTTGCTTCGGCCAAACGGCGACGATCTTGCGCTTCGGCTTCGGCGACGGCAATGAGCGATAAACAGGCAGGTACGCGCCCTTTCTTTGCAACGCCATGGCTGGAATCAATGAAATGCCCAGGCCGGAACATATCAAAGCTTGGATGGTCTCCAGTTGAGCGCTCTTAAAGCTGATGTTCGGGCGGACATTGCGCCGATCGCAAAAACCTAATACCTGATCACCAAGGCAATGCCCTTCCTTCATCACGATCAGCCGCTCGCCTTCCAAATCGCTCGCATTGACATTACGTTTGCGCGTGAGCGGATGGCTGGGGGGCAATGCCAGCAGCAATTCCTCTGCGAACAGTTCGCGCACTTCGAATCGCTCATCCTGAATCGGCTCACTAGCCACGGCAAAGTCAATTTCACATCGATGCGCCAGCTTGAGAAGTCGCGCCGTCGTGTCCTCCTGCACGAGGATTTGCACACCCGGAAATTTTTCGACAAACTCCGCCAGCGCGTCCGGCAACAGATACGGCGCGATGGTCGGCAGCGCGCCCAGCGACAGTGCGCCGCGCAACAAATGCCTGGCGTCGGTCGCTTCGCGTTTGGCCGCATCCGCCTCTTCGAGAATGCGGATCGCGTGGGGCAAGAATGCTTCACCTGCAGGCGTCAGTTTGACCGCGCGCTTCATGCGATCAAAGAGACGTTGATCAAGTTCCTCTTCGAGTTTTTGAATCTGCTGGCTCAACGAGGGCTGCGAGACATGGCATTGCTCAGCGGCGCGCGAGAAATTTCCCGCGCGAGCCACAGCCACGACGTATCGGAGTTGATGCATTTCCATAGGCAGCACTTATGATAATGAAAAGAACTGGGTATTTCAACAATAACCATTCCTCTGCTTTAATGACGGAGGATTGGAAGATGTTCACGGCTTGGAAACCTTGAATCTCGTCCCGCTATGTTGAGGACAGCGCGAAGTCGGTGAAAATTTTCGTGGGACCATTTTGAAGGTTCGTGACTCTTAATTGCATCCTATTCTAGTGTATGACAAACTCGGATTTTGAAGCAGTGGTGGCCGATTATTATGAGCTGCTTTACCAGTTCGCCATCAGTTTGACTCGCTCGGAAGCAGATGCCTGCGACCTGACGCAACAAACCTTTTATATCTGGGCGACCAAGGGCCACCAGTTGCGTGACGCCTCAAAAATCAAATCATGGCTGTTCACGACGCTTCACCGCGGCTTTTTGGAGTCGTGCCGAAGGCGGACGCGCTTTCCACATTCCACATTGGAGGAGACGGATACGAATCTGCCCGTCATCCTACCGGAGGCGACCCACCGATTAGACGCCCTGCAGGCAGTGGAGGCGCTGGGCCAAGTAGATGTGGGGTACCGCGCCGCGGTGGCGCTTTTCTACCTGGAGGATTGTTCTTACAAGGAAATCGCCGATATTCTGGAAGTGCCCATTGGAACAGTCAAATCCCGTATTTCGCGCGGGCTGGCGCAACTCAAAGAAATCTTCACCCAGAGCTGTCGGGTTCGGCATCAACCGGAAAGCCAACCCAGACAACTACGA
>Ga0209006_10001800_pt1 | contig 19389 bp, 12 predicted proteins | sample JacPin_JW_Ref_O2_FD_188567 | JGI IMG/M metagenome (GOLD analysis project Ga0209006, IMG submission 188567) | Forest soil microbial communities from Algoma, Ontario, Canada - Jack Pine, Ontario site 1_JW_Ref_O2 (SPAdes) (version 2) | ecosystem: Environmental > Terrestrial > Soil > Boreal...
GATCCACGATACGGTTTCGCAGATTGTGTTTGTGGCGACCAATTATTTGCGCGTGATTCCGAATCCGGGTGATCCGCGGACATTTTCCATCATTGTGGAGCCGCTGGTCGGACGGATCACGAACGTGCGGAATTATCAGGATCACTACGCGATTATTTTGAGCGGGTCGGCGGATGTGCCGGTGGATACCGTGCGACACGCCTATCTGCACTTTTTGCTCGATCCGTTGCCACTGCAATATACCCACGTGATTGCGGTGAAACGGCCGCTGTATGAGGTGGCGCTGCATGCGCCGCGACTGCCTTCGGATTTGCGCGACGACTATCCGTCGTATTTCGCGGAGTGCATGGTGCGGGCGGTCGAGCTCAAACTGAGGCGAATGTCGCCGGGCGAGCGGGACGCGGCGCTGGATACGGACGATTCCGATGGGTACATCCTGGTGCGGCCGTTGTTCAAGGCGCTCGATAACTTTGAAGGCGCCGAGCCGGCGATGAGGTATTACTTTCCGGACATGGTGCGGACAATCGACGCGAGCGCGGAGATGAAGCGCGACACTGCATTGAAATTTGCGCCGGCGGTGGGCGCGCCGAGGTCGGCGGAGCCTTCTCAAGAGCAGGTGGCGCGGACGCGAGCGGTGCCGCGTCCGAGTACGGTTCCGAACGATCAGGACGCGATCAACGATTTGACGGAAGGCGAGCGGCGCATCGCGGAGAAAAATCCGCGCGCGGCCGAAGTATCGTTTCAGCGAGTATTGGCGAAGTATCCGGATCAGCCGAAGGCGTTGTATGGGATCGGGCTTGTTGCCCTGCTGGATCACGATGCGGTGCGAGCGAAAGAGGTTTTTGGGCGGCTGACGGCGGGAGATCATGCGGCGACGCAGGATCCGATGGTCATGGCGTGGTCCCATATTTACCTGGCGCGCATCTATGATGACGAGGGGCAAACCGATCAGGCGAAGACGGAGTATCAGGCGGCGCTTGCCGTGAATGGCGGACCGGAGCAAGCGAAGCAAGCCGCGCAGAAGGGGTTGGCGACTGCGGGCAAATCGTCCGAGCGTCCCTGAATACTGCGAGCCGCGAAAACGATCTCAGCTACAAGCGAGAAACGCCATACCTGAAGTCTTGCGTGGGAACGTCGGGAACGTGATACGCGAGTGGACGGCGGAGAGTTAGTTCAAGGGGAAGACGGAAGTTCAAGAGGAGAAAAATGATGACACGGAACGTAATTCACTGGGCAAGCGCGGTGGCGTTTGCGGGCACTTTGTTCTGCGCATACGGGTTTACGCCGGTCGCATCGGCGCGGCAAGGGGCGCAGGCTGCTCCGGCGCAGCAACAGCAATCGCAACAACAAAAGCCAGCGGCGGCGGACAAGAAGCCGGACGCGGCTCCATTGCAGTTGGATACGCCGCAAGGCACGGCGCAGCAAGCGGCGCCGACTGTGCCGCCGACGCCGCAGGAAGAGACGGACTACAAGGCGTTTCAGGCGATCCCGCCGAATGACCTCGATAAGCGGATTCTGGCAGCTGAAGGCTTTTTGCAGAAGTATCCGCAGAGCCAGTATCGGCCGATGATGTATCAGACGCTGGTGTCGGGTTATCTGGCGAAGCAGGACGTACCGAAGATGATCGACGCGGGTGAGAAAGAGATCGCGCTCAATCCGAACGATACGCCGATCCTGGGATTGATGGGGCAGACGCTGGCGCGGACATTGAATCCGAAGTCGCCGGATGCGATGTCGCAACTGACCCGGGCGGAGCTGTATTCGAAGCGGGCGATCGAAGTGACGCCGACGCTGACTAAGCCTGCGGAATTGACGGACGAGCAGTTCAACAATGCAAAGAACAATGCGCTGGAGATGGCGTACAGCGGACTTGGGCTGGTTTATTTGCAGAAGGGGCAGTACGACCAGGCGATTCCGACGCTGGAGCAGTCGGTGAAGACGGACACGCACTCGGAACCCGATCCGGTGAATTTGTATTTGCTAGGATTGGCGAACGAGAAGGCGTCGCACTTTGACGCAGCGGTGGCTGCGTTTACGAAGTGCGCGGCGATTCAGAGCTCATTGCAGGCAAACTGCAAGAGCGGAATCGACACCGCGAAGAAGGCGAACTCGACGCAACTGAGCGCGCCGAAGTGAGCGACTGCGCCCTTGCGCTCGCGCTGAAGTAAGCATGGACGCGCCGGCCGGATTGACTGTCGCGATGAATGGCGCCGCAAATGGCAAACAGGGACAGCTTGAGGAGCGCCTCGGCTATCGGTTTGCCAAAGCGGAATTGCTGGAGCGTGCATTGACGCACAGTTCGGCGATTCCGGATTTGCGCGCGGCGCATCCGGCCGACTCGGACCCTTCCACGATTCCACACGACAATGAGCAGCTGGAGTTTTTGGGCGATGCTGTGCTGGACATGCTCGCGAGCGAGCATTTGTTGACGGCGTTTCCCGACTACAGCGAAGGGCAACTTTCGAAGAGCCGCGCGCGGATTGTGAATGCGCGAGCGCTGGAGCTGGCGGCGCGGCGGCTGCATTTAGGGGAATTTTTGCGGCTAGGGCGCGGGGAAGAGAAGACTGGCGGGCGGGATAAGCCTGCGCTGCTGGCGGATGCGTTCGAAGCGGTCATTGCGGCGATTTACCTGGATAGCGGGCTGGAAGCTGCGCGAGAAGTGTTGAAGCGAGCTCTATTTGAGTGGGCGCTGGAAGAACGCGGTGCGCGGATCGCGGATTCTGACCGAAAGTCGGCGCTACAGGAATTTTTGCAGGGGCGCGGGCAGCCGCCTGCGGAGTATCGCGTTGTGGGAGAGAGCGGGCCGGATCACCAGAAGAAATTTCGGATTGAAGTGTGGGTCGCAGGCGCGTGCATGGCGAGCGGCGAGGGCAGCACGAAGAAAGAGGCTGAACAACGCGCGGCACGGACTGCACTTGAGCGTTTGGAAGTGGCGGCGAAGGATTAAACTAATCTGGTGGACATGCCGGAATCTGTAAGCACTCCTGCCGAGACGAGCGAAGTTGTTGCCGCCGAGCCTGCTGCGACGGCTGGCGTTCCGGCGTCTACGCCGGCTGTAGACGTGGCACAGACGCAGCGCTACAACGACGACACCACGTTATCGGAATATCTCGAATCGCTGCTCGTAACGGTTCTGCTCGCCCTATTCGCTACCACGTTTATTTTGCAGGCATTCAAGATTCCGTCGCCGTCAATGGAGACGACGCTGCTGGTTGGCGACCATCTGTTGGTGAACAAGTTCATCTTTGGCGGGCACGGAGCGTGGTACGAGAAGCTTTTGCCGTACCGGCCCCTGGAACGTGGCGACATTATTGTTTTCAAGTATCCGTATCAGGACCACACGCACTATGTGAAGCGGGTGATCGGGCTGCCGGGCGACCATCTGAAGATTGTCGATCAGCGTGTTTTTATCAACGGCAAGGCGTTGAACGAGCCGTATGTGACGCATGACCCGAACGTCGGCTATGATCCGCTGAACTACAATTTTCCGCCGAAAGGCGTGCAGTTGTATTCGTCGCCGATGGTTCCGGAGTGGGCTACCACGTTTAAGAAATATGTGCAGGATGAGGAGATTGTGGTGCCGCCGGGGAAGTATTTTGCGATGGGGGACAACCGCGATCACAGCGCGGACAGCCGCTATTGGGGATTTGTCGATCGCGACGCGATCATGGGGCGGCCATTTTTGATTTATTGGTCGGTGGATGCGAGCAGCGCGGACTACACGCCGAACACGTTCTTCCAGCGGCTGACGGGGATATTCGAGACGATTGCGCATCTGCCGACGCGGACCCGCTGGAGTCGGATGCTGCGAACTGTCCATTGATTTTCGAATGCGGGCGTTTGTCGACGTGTCGCCGTCGAGATGCAGCTTCATTTCAATTTGCCAGAAGAAGCAGAGTGGATTGGTTCAGACTGCATTTCACGCTGTGTTTATTTGTTGCTGGTCGATCGTGAAAGCGGCGCGGGAGCGCCGCAGTCCAAACGGGTGCGCGCTCCTTTCTATTCCTTCCGGCCCATGCGAAAATTTCGGCAGCGTGCCCTTTAGACTATGACTCGACTTCGCAAATGGTGGCGCCCGGCGGCGTTGGTCGCCGCGATCGTCATCGTTTCGCAAGTCGGCGTGTCACTCCTCGTTCGGACAAACCGAGTTCATGCGTATTTGGTACGTCATTTAGAGCGGGCCTTCGGCCGTCCGGTCGAAGTTGCGCGATTTGGCGTGTTGTTACTACCAAGCCCGAGCCTTAGCGCGGAAGAAATCACGGTGGGCGAGGACCCGGCGTTCGGCAACGAGTATTTCCTTCGGGCGGAGCATTTGTCGGCGGGTTTGCGATGGACCGGTTTTTTGAGGGGCCGATTCGAGTTCGGAACGTTGTCGATGAGCCGGCCGAGTTTGAATCTTGTGCGGAATTATGAAGGGCGCTGGAACCTGGAACGCTGGCTGCCACCGGCGAAAATCAGTGTGCCGGGCGGGTTGCCGGCGGTTTACAACGTTGCGCGCGCGCTTGGTACGCCGGCGAATCATCTGACGCGGATCGACATTGACGATGGACGCGTCAATTTCAAGATCATCGATGAGAAGCTTCCGTTTGCGTTGACGAATGTTGTAGGGGTCGTGGAGCAGGACGCGCCAGGTCGATGGCAGTTGCAGCTGGAAGCGGCACCGTGGCGCAGCGGTGTCGCGTTGCAATCCGCCGGAACGGTGATCGTGCGGGGTGACGTGGCCGGGACATCGGCGCGGTTGCAACCGGCGGAATTTCACCTGCACTGGTCGGATGGGTCGCTGGCCGATTTGCTGCGCTTGTTTCGTGGGCGCGACTATGGCATTCGTGGCGAGTTCGCACTCGACGCGACGGCAAAAAGCGGCACCAGTGCGACGGCGTCCGCATCCGCGCCTTACGGAGATTGGTCCTTCGAGATGCAGGCTCGCGCGGCGGAGATTCATCGGTGGGATCTGACGGAGCGGTCCGACAATCCGAGCGTGAATGTGAACCTCGAAGGGCTGTTGAATATCGCGACGGGGAAAGCAACTGCGCATCGCATCGTGGTTGAAACGACGAAGTCGAATCTGCGCGGGACTGCTTCGGCGACGATCAGCTCGAACCCATCTTGGGAAGTTCATCTCGATTCGGCGGGAGTGCAGGCGGCCGATTTGTTGAATTGGTATCGCGCGTTCCAGCCGGACGTCGATGACGCGGTGACCTTGAATCAATATTTCACCGGCGCGATGACGTTGCGCGGGTGGCCGCTGCAACTGACGGACGCTGCGTTTTCCAGCGAGGGCGGGGAAGCAAAGATTCCTGGCATCAATTCACCGGTGAGGATCGGAGCGATTGCGGGCGGGCGGCGTCGAGATACGCTGACCATCGAGCCGTTTCGGGTGGCGTATGCGTCGAGTGTAGCGGCGACCGGTACGGCTGGGAAGAAGCGTGCGGCGAGCGAGGCGCGCGGCGTAGTGAACGTTGGCTTCACGCATGACTTTGCTCAAAAGGCAGGGCGCATCAGCGTGGACGGGCACCTGGATCGCGTCGAAGATGCGATTCGAATCGCGCAGGCATTTGGTCGGACTCTCAATCACGGGTGGGAATTGACGGGTGGTGCAAACGCGTCGTTGCACTGGGACTGGAATGGCGTGACCCCGCGGCATTGGAATGGACGCGTGGACGTTTCGAACGCTGAGCTGCAAGCTGTGGGACTCAATCAGCCGCTGAATCTCACCAAAACGAGTTTGACGTGGAAAGACGGGCTGCGCACGGCGACGATTGCCGACGTCGATGGATTCGGGGCGAATTGGTCCGGATCGATCTCGGAAGATCCGGTAGCGGACTTGGACGGAAGCGCGAAATGGCGATTCCAGCTGCACGCCGATCATCTCGATGCGACTGAGCTTGATCGCTGGATCGGTCCGCGTGCGCGTCCGGGGTGGTTGCAGCGGCTGTTGCCGTCGCTTCTCGGGGGGACCCCGCAGGCGCCGAACGAGCATGCGAGTGAACTCGTGCGACGAATTGACGCTGATGGCGAGTTGCGCGTGGACGAATTCACGATGGAGAAATTGAAGTTTCAGCAGGTTCGCGCTCAGGCCGCGCTCGACGATTTGCATTTGGATGTGCGCGATGCCGATGCACAGTGGGCGGGCGGAAAAGTTCACGCACGGCTGTCGGCAAAGTTTCATCCGCGTCCGGCGTACGAGGTGACGGCAGACCTCGATCAAGTCAATCTGGCGCAGTTGCCCGCACCGGCGCGCGGGACAGAGCGTTTCGCGGGTACGGCGAGTGGGACGGTGCACTTCACTACGCAAGGCGTTGGGCGCGAGGAACTGCTGGTGCGGCTGAGCGGGCGCGGCGATGTGCGGATGCGCAACGTCGAGTTTCGCGGGTGGGATGTGAATGCCAGTGTCGCAGAAGGCGCACCGCGCACGGGCGAGTCGCGCTGGGCGTCGGGGGAAGGAACGTTTACGCTGCGCGATCGCGGCATCGTTCTGGCGGGGTTGCGGCTTGAATCGGGGCGTGAGGCCACTCTTGTGAAAGGAACGGTCAGCTTTGGACGAGACGCCGATCTCACAATCCAATCGACCAGCGACGGCCGGCGTGAAATCCGCACTGTCGAGCCAGGGCACGTTCTGAAGATATTGGGGCCGCTCGACATCCCGCGGGTCTCCGTAGAGAATACGGCGGCGCATCAGCCAGCGGATTGAATCGAGGTTTTTACATTCGAATGGAAAAATATCGGAGTTCTTTTTCTGCGGGCTTCTTTTTCGCTGTTATCTCGGTTCAAGCGATCGGCACCACTCCTGTTTACGCCCAAGCCCAATCGCAGCCCGCCAAACCTGTGACGCTCGAGCAGTTGCTTTCGGCGCCGTTCGCGGCTGATCTCGTCGCGGCGAAAAAGGCGAGTCGGATCGCCTGGACGCTCGACGACAACGGCAAGCGCAACATCTGGGTTGCGGAGGCGCCGAAGTTCGAAGCGCGACGGCTGACTTCGTACCTGCAGGACGATGGGCAGGAACTGAGCCAGCTGAGCTTTTCGGAAGATGGAAATACGATTGTCTATACGCGCGGGGGCGAGAAGAATTCGGCCGGGCAATCGCCGAATCCGACGAGTAATCCGGCGGGGGCGACGCAAGCAGTCTGGGCGATCGCGTTCAGCGGCGGGGAACCGCGCAAGATCGATGATGGACATTCGCCAAAGATTTCGTCGCAGGGGGTGGTTGGGTACATCCGTGATGGAGAGATTTATCTTGCGTCACTGAGCGGGACCGGTAAGCCTTCGCAACTTGTTGTGCGTGGGCAGAATCATTCGGAGGAGTGGTCGCCGGATGGGTCACGTCTCGCGTTCGTTTCGTCGCGGGGCGATCACAGTTTCATCGCGATTTATAACGTGGAGGCGAAATCGATTAGCTATTTGTCGCCGAACGTGGATAGCGATTCGAATCCGACGTGGTCGCTCGATGGGAAGCGCATAGCGTTTGTCCGGCGGCCTGCAGAGCCGCGCGACACGCCGCTAGGATATTTCATCGAGCCGGATCGCCCGCATCCGTGGGCGGTTTGGGTTGCTGCGGACGCGATGAAGGATGCGCCTGTGATTCCAGCGCACGAAATCTGGCACAGCTCGACGGAAGCGACTGGCTCGTTTCCGTATATGGCTGATGATACGGGTGGCGGTGTACTCAACTGGGCCGCGGATGATCGTCTGGTGATTGCGAGCGAGGAAGATAGCTGGCAGCATTTGTATTCGCTCTCGGCGAAAGGCGGCGCTACCACGGTGCTCACGCCCGGCGATTGCGAAGCGGAGCAGTGGTCGCTCTCACCCGATCGAAAGAGAGTTCTCTTCAGTTCGAATTGCCAGGATATCGACAGGCGTCATATCTGGATTGTTGACTTAAACAGCGGGCAGCGGAGCGCGATGACAAATCCTCGCCTTGGTGGAATTCAATGGAGCCCGATCATGACCGCCAACGGGAAAGATGTCGTCTATCTAGCCTCTGACGAAACTCATCCCGTCCGCGTCACTCACGCGACCATGGCGCCCGATCGCTTGACGAGCGCGATCTCTCCTTCGCCACAAAACTTTCCTGCCGATGATCTTGTTACGCCGCAGCAAGTGATTTTTAAAGCGGCTGACGGTGTTGAGTTGCACGGGCAGCTTTTTGTGCCTCGCGACGGCAAACCTGCGGAAAAGCATCCGGCGCTCGTGTTCATGCACGGCGGGTCGATGAGGCAGATGCTGCTGGGCTGGCATTACATGTACTACTACTCGAATTCCTATGCGATGAATCAGTATCTCGCGAACCGCGGTTACGTCGTTTTGAGCGTGAATTATCGCAGCGGCATCGGGTATGGGCGCGCGTTTCGAGAAGCGCCGGGGCGTGCGGGACGTGGGGCGACGGAATATCGCGACGTCGTTGCGGCAGGGAAGTTCTTGCAGGCTCGAGCCGATGTCGACGCGTCACGAGTTGGGCTCTGGGGCGGAAGTTACGGCGGATTCCTCACGGCAATGGGCCTCGCGCACAATTCGGACATTTTTGCTGCGGGCGTCGACTTTCACGGCGTGCACGATTGGCCGACCGACAATTGGGACGGCAAGAACATTGCGCCGGACTTGACCAAGCTGGCGCACGAATCTTCGCCGGTGAGTGCGGTCGAGACGTGGAAGTCACCAGTGTTGTTTATTCACGGCGATGACGATCGGAATGTCTACTTTACGCAAACGGTCGATCTGATCGCGCGGTTACGCGCGAAAGGTGGCGTCACGATCGAGCAGCTCATCTTTCCTGACGAGATTCACGACTTGTTGCTGCATAGAGATTGGCTGGGAGCTTACGAGGCCGAAGCCGACTTTTTTGATCGTTATCTGAAGCACGATACGGCACATCCGAAAACGGCGCAGGCAACCCGTACGGCGGCGAGCCCCAACTAAACCTGTCAGCATGATATTGCTACGCAATTTCGCCGGGTCCGTAGTTGCAGTCGTCTTATTTACGCTTATGAGCGCGAATGTTGCGCTGCTGAGCGCCAAGGCTCCATCGAAAGATCGAGTAGCTCTGTTCCCGAAGCTTGTGGCGGGCCAGGTTCTGACTTATCAGATCGCCTATCACGCTGACAAAAGCGCCACAACGAAAAGTACAGTCGCGACTTCGACGCCGCGATCGCCGTCGGGGACAGAGACCAACGTGCGTGCGCTGTTGCGGCTGGAAGTTGTGGGCGTGGAAGCGCAGGGGCAGCACGCTACGGTACGCGCGCGTACATTTCTTCAGGTCATGAATTCGGCGACACAGCCGACGGTTCCCAGGGACCTGCCGACGACGCCGGACCAAGTGCAGAAACAGGGGCCACAGGGAGTTTCAATCGAGTTCATCATCAAGCCCGATGGAAGGATCGACCAGATCAAAGGTCTGGACATTCTTCTTCCGGAGCAGCAACAAGCCTGGATGGAATGGGCGGCGCGGTTTGCGGCGTCGGCAGCGCTTCCTGAGGGCGGAATTCGAATCGGCCAAAAGTGGAAGACCGAGGAGCTTGAGCGTTCGCCGGCCCCGATCTCTAAGCTGACGTGGATACGCGAGTCCACTTATCGGCGCGACGAACCCTGTCACATCTCGGAACTCACGGCGGAAGGAGATGTCGCACCGGTAGATCCACAGCAGATGCCCGAGACTTGCGCCGTGATTGAAACTAGCGCGACATTGAAACAGCACTCGTCGCCGAACGATTCCACGCCAGCGGATTACAAATTGCACCAATTGCAAACGACTGGGACCGCGTCGGGAAACAACAAGACGCTGCTGTTTGTTTCGACGCAAACGGGGCTTTTGGTTCGCTCTTCCGACCACGCGGACCAGAAAATGTCGGTCACGATCGCGAAGGCTGACGATTCGAATCGCGTCCACTACGACATTCATGCTAAGAGCGATGCCGAGATATTTCGCATCGCGAACTCACCGCTCAGTACGTCGGCGGTGTCTCCGTCGAACTAACCCGCGTCTGATCGCCTGAGGCCCGCCAAACGGCCACTTGCCATCAGGCGTATAATATAGGTTTCACTTGTGCCCAGCGGGCCAGCAGGAGACGTATCCCTTGAAATTCAAGCTCCGCAGCAACTACCAGCCGCGCGGCGACCAGCCGGCGGCGATCGACCAACTTGTCCGCGGTATCGAGGCGGGAGACAAGCATCAAGTTCTGCTCGGCGTGACCGGGTCGGGCAAAACGTTTACGATGGCGAAGGTCATCGAGGCGCTCGATCGGCCGGCGCTAGTGCTGGCTCACAACAAGACGCTGGCGGCGCAGCTCTATCATGAGTTCAAGTCGTTCTTTCCTGAGAACGCGGTCGAATATTTCGTCAGCTACTACGATTATTACCAGCCGGAGGCGTATGTTCCGTCGGCCGACCTTTATATCGACAAAGAATCGACGATCAATGACGAGCTCGACAAGCTGCGTATGAGCGCGACGCGCGCGCTGTTCGAGCGGCGCGATTCCATCATTGTCTCCAGCGTTTCATGCATTTACGGCATCGGTTCGCCGGAAGCGTATTTCGGGATGCTGGTGCTGGTTGAAAAGGGAATGGAGACTTCACGGGAGAAATTGCTGCATCGCTTTGTCGACGTGCAGTACGAGCGATCGGAAGATCTGCGGCGCGGCACGTTTCGTGTGCGCGGTGACATCATCGAGATTTATCCGGCTTACGAAGACAACGCATATCGTTTCGAGATGTGGGGCAATCAGATCGACAAGATTCGCCAGATCGATCCCCTGACCGGCGAGATTCGGCCGGGGCAGGAGGACCTTTCACGCGTTTCGATTTATCCAAAGACGCACTACGTGATGCCGGCTGAACAGCGCGAGCGCGCGATTCAAAGCATTTACGCGGAGCTCGACTGGTGGAAGAAAGAGCTCGAGCACCAGGGCAAGATCGTCGAGGCGCAGCGCGTGATGCAGCGCACGATGTTTGACATCGAGATGATGCGGACGGTTGGCTATTGCCACGGTGTCGAAAACTATTCGCGGCACCTCAGTGGGCGTTTGCCGGGCGAAGCGCCGCCGACGTTGCTGGATTATTTTCCGCAGGATTATTTGATGTTCATCGATGAGTCGCATCAGACGGTTCCTCAGACGCGCGGGATGCACGGAGGCGACCGGTCGCGGAAGCAAGTTCTCGTTGACTATGGATTTCGAATGCCGTCGGCGCTGGATAATCGACCGCTGACGTTTGAGGAATTTGAGCATCGGTTGAATCAGATCGTTTATGTGTCGGCGACTCCGGGACCGTATGAGCTGACGAAGTCGGGCGGGGCGTACGTTGAACAAGTGATTCGTCCGACGGGGCTGGTCGATCCGGAGATCGAGATTCGGCCGGTGAAGGGGCAGGTCGATGACCTGCTGGAAGAAATTCGTATTCGGGCGGAGCGGAACGAACGCGTTCTTGTCACGACACTGACCAAGCGGATGGCGGAGGATTTGTCGGAATATTTCGCTGAAATTGGCGTGCGGGCTCGCTACTTGCACGCTGAGGTCGAGACGCTCGATCGGATTAAGATTTTGCGCGATCTGCGGCGCGGTGAGTTCGATGTGTTGATCGGCATCAACTTGTTGCGCGAAGGCCTCGATCTGCCCGAGGTGTCGTTGGTGGCGATTTTGGATGCAGACAAAGAAGGGTATCTGCGCAGCGCGACTTCGCTGATTCAGACGATTGGCCGCTGCGCGCGGCATATTTCGGGTCGGGCGATTCTTTATGCCGATACGCGCACCGGGTCGATGAATCAAGCGATCACCGAAACCGGCCGCCGCCGCGACAAACAGGTCGCCTATAACAAAGAGAACAACATCACACCGGAATCGATCGTGAAGTCAGTTGATATGGAGCTGGCTCGTATCGTTGAAGCGGACTACGTGAGCATTCCAATTGATGACAGCTCGCTCGATGCTGCTGCGGCAAACGTCAAGAACGAAGCGCAGCTTGCTCAACTCTTGCAGACGCTCGAAACGCAGATGCGTGAGGCGGCTAAGAAATTCGAATTCGAAAAAGCTGCTCAGCTCCGCGACCGGATCCGCGCTCTGAAGCAGCGCGACATCGCGGGGCTCTACTCCAAAGACGTTCCATCTACGCCACCAGAAAGCACCGCGACCGCCTGAGGCGTTCAGCGCTGGCTGCGGCGTCCGTCCGGAAATTTCTCCGATGCATTTGTGCACCCAATCGCCTATCCTGCGCTAACCAACCCGTGCACCTCGTCGTCTGAATGACAAAAGGAGGTCCCATGACTCCGTTCCGCCTATCCGTCGCGATAATCGCTACAGCAGTTCTGGTCGCTTCGCTCGTTTCGCGCGCGCATACCGTTGGTGCGATTGCGCCGACAATGAGTCCTGGTTCAGTCCGGCCGGCCACGCCGATGCTTAATCCTCGCTCCGACCAAAGCGCAACGCTACTTCCCGATGGAACCGTTCTCATCGCTGGCGGCATGCGACGGAACCAGGAGTTTTACCGCTCTGCTGAGATTTTTGACCCTGCAACGAATCAATTCAGTCGCACTGGGGATATGTCGATTGCACGCGTGGGGCACGAGGCCGTGTTGCTCTCGTCGGGGAAGGTTCTGATTCTCGGCGGTTGGATCGGGCACGCTGTCACCGACTCGGTCGAGGAATACGACCCTGCGACAAAGAAGTTTGTGGTGATCGGAAAGATGACGATGAAGCGGGCTCATCCGAGCGCGACGTTGCTCGGCAATGGCGACGTGCTCATCGCCGGTGGAATCGAAACTGACGGACGCGATGGGATGGCGACTGCGGAGCTGTATCATGCCGCAACGCGAACATTCGAGACTTTGCCATCCATGCACGAAGCTCACTTGGCGCACACGGCGACGCTGCTTAGCGATGGTCGTGTTCTCATTGCCGGTGGTCGCGGTACGACGGTGACTGCTGCGACAGAAATCTACGATCCGCGAACGAAGCAATTTATCCTGACTGGCAGTCTCAACTTCGCGCGTTATAAGCACACCGCGGCGCTTCTTCCCGATGGGCGCGTCCTTGTCGCCGGTGGTTCTGATGACCGCGATTGGAACGGCACGACCAACTCCGCTGAGGTATACGACCTCCGCACGCAGAAATTCACGACGACCTCGCCGCTTACCGAGGTGCGTTTCAAGCTGCCCGACGAGGCTGCTGTGCTTGCCTCTGGTCTGATCTTGGTGGCTGGTGGCGGGAAACACGCCGAGTTATACGATGGAAAGACAGGGAAGTTTTCGCTCGCAGGTGGCGAGCTCAGCGATGCGTGGCATTACATGAGCGAGACGCGATTGCGTGACGGACGCGTACTTCTTGCGGGTGGCTATGCGAATAACGATCAGGCGACGGCGCAGACCTGGATGTATGTTCCGTGAAGTAGTCCGGCGCTCGACTATTTTAGATATTTTGCGAGCCAATCCAGAAACGTCTTGTACCAGAACTCGGCGTTTTGCGGCTTCATGATCCAATGACCTTCGTCGGGGAAAACGACGAGCTTTGACGGTACGCCCTGTCTTTGCAACGCACTGAAAAACTCCAGCGACTGCGTGTACGGCACGCGATAGTCACGCTCACCAGCGACGATCAGAGTCGGCGTCTTATACTTGCCCAAATCGGCGGCGTAGGTTGAGGGTGACCACTTTTTGTAGTTTTCGGCCGCGGACCACGGCGTACCCTCCATGTCGTGCTCTTCGAACCAGAGTTCTTCAGTCGCGTACATCGCGGCTTTGTCATAAATTCCAGCGTGGCTGATGATGGCCTTGAAGCGATTGGTGTGCGTCGCAATCCAGTCGGCCATGTAGCCGCCGTACGAACCGCCTGCTGCCGCCACTTTGGCGCCGTCGATGTAGGTGTATTTCACTACGGCCGCGTCGATGCCTTTCATCACATCGACGTAGGCTTTGCCGCCCCAGTCATTCGTGATTTCGTCGGTGAATTTCTGGCCGTAGCCGGTTGAGCCGCGGCGATTGATCATCAATGAGACGTATCCGGGACTCGAAAATACCTGCGCGTTCCAGCGGTAGCCCCAGGCATTCGAAAACATCGTTTGCGGCCCGCCATGGAGCAGCACTAGCAGCGGGTATTTCTTGCCAGCTTCGAATTTCGGCGGCTTGATCACCATCGCTTGGACTTTGACGCCGTCGCCGCTGACGAACCAGAAGGTTTCGGGCGCGTTCATCTCAAGGTTCGCCAGAATTGATTCATTGTGGTGGGTAAGCTGACGCACGTTCGTTCCATCGCTGTTCGCCGCAAAAACTTCTGCCGGCATCGTCAGGCTTGTGCGTTCGAACGTAATCGTCGAACCCTTGGTATTGATCGACAGTCCCGTGTTGTAAGAGTCCGCAATGATTTTCTTAGGCTCAGCGCCTACGGTCGCCGCCATCGCGTAGACCGGTTGGAGCGTTTCGTTCTCTGCCACGAAGAGGATTGTCTTGCTGTCGGCCGACCACGCGAGTTCGTTCGCGCTGCGATCAAACTTCTCCGATAGATTCTGGCTTTGACCGGACGCGCGGTCGTACAGCATCACGCGCCAGCGATCCGACTCGTATTCCGGCGTCAACTGGGCGTGATACGCGATGTACTTTCCGTTCGGTGAATAGACTGGATTCCCGTCGAATCCGGGATTCGTCGTGATTTTCTTCGGCTCCGAGCCACCAGCCGTCGGCACAAGAAACAAATCGCCGTTGGTGCTGATCGCCTCGATGGGATCAGTCACAGCGGTAAAGCAAAGCTCTTTCCCATCCGGCGAAAAATCGATGTCGCCCGCCCCGCCGCGTTGGTCGGGAGGTACATCGTAGTTAGCGCCCGGCGTCAGATCGACGGGCTTGCTGCTCGCTTCAGCTTGCTCCAGCGAAGTTGGCGCCGGAACCACAAACAAATGGCCGCGCTTGCCGTCGTTCCAGTGCGTCCAGTGGCGATACAACAGATGCTCAGCGACGTGCGCCTGCACTTTGCTCTTTTCTTTTTCTTCGTCACGCTTCTTGTTGCACTCGTCGTCTTTGCAGTCCGGATACACGCCTGACGTAAAAGCGAGCGTCTTTCCATCTGGCGACCACTTCACAAGATCAACGCCGGTCGAAATGCTGGTCCACGGATGCGCCTCACCACCATCCATCGAGAGCAGATACACCTGCGACTCGCCTGCGCGCGACGACAAAAACGCAATCGTCTTTCCATCTGGCGACCACACCGGAGAAGAATCCTTCCCGCTCTGCGTCAATTGAATCGGCGCGCCGCTCTCCGTAGACACCAGCCAGATGTTGCTCACGTTGCGATTTGCGTCCATGTCAGGAGTTGCGACCGTGTATACGACCCACTTGCCGTCCGGCGACACCGCCGGTTCCGCCACGCGATGCATCTTCATCATGTCGGCAAACGCAATTGCGTGCTTGCCACTATCCTGCGCCCTGACCGTTGGAGAAAATCCGCTCCCGCATGCCGCGAAACCAATCACGCCGCACGCGATTACGGCAAATTTGCGCAGACTCGTCCTGCTCTTCATCGTGTTGGCCTCATTTTGTGCATGAACCAAATTAGAAAGTTGAAACTCAACGCTCGCCGGGCGACCACCACCGATTCGCGCTACCCACGCAAATCGACCGAGAAAAATATGTCACGAATTGACGCCGAATCCAATAGGAGCCCGATGTTCCCGCCCGGCCGACCTTCTCGCTAACTCGCCCACAACCGAATTTACTTCGCGACACCCACTGCCCAAACATACCCATCCCGGTCCGCAACCATCACATCGCGCCACCCATGGGGATAATCCGCGGCCGGCTGCACAATCGTCGCTCCCGCGGCCTTCGCGCGCGTTTCCACCGCATCCGGGTCGACTCCCATCACGCGCAACTCCGCTCCTAACCCTCGTCGACCCTCCGCAATTCCGCCAACATACTGGTGCAAAGGATGATGATCGTAGGCATGATCCCCGTGCAGCATGAACTCTGCTCCAGCAAGGTTCATCGCTGCAAAATCCTCGTCTGCATAGCGCACCTCGGCTCCTAACACGTCGCGATAGAAGGGAAGCGACGACTTCACATCACTCACGAGTAAGTTCACTGAGAATTTCGGCAGGCCTCGTCCATACTCGTCCGCCGGCATCCAGGCCGCCCCACTGCGCTTCATCGTCATTGTTAATTCCTTAGGCCGGAGCCGTTCGGTTTCGCACCAGCGCCCAGTTCAGCGCTGCAGCGGCCGCCGTCGCCACGACGACGGTCGTGTTGCTCAACGGCGCCTGCACCAGCAGCACGACGCAGAACAAAATCGCCGCAACCGCTAGCGCAGCCCCGCCAGGCAATCGAAACGCGTCCGCGCCAGGGTTTCGCTTCCGCAAAATCAGCAGCGCGATCGCAATCGAACCATATGTAAACAGACGCACGATTGCCGAAAGCGTGATGTTCCACCGAAAATTGCCCGCCAGCGTGAAGGCCAGCAGAAACACGGTGTACAGCGCGATCGACACGTACGGGGTTCGAAACCGCGGATGAATCCGCGCGAAAACAGCTGGAATGTCTCCGCGTTCAGCGAGCGCGAATGTCAGCCGCGGCGTATGCAACATGTTCGCGCTCAAGTATCCGTAAATCGAAAACAGCGCTCCAATGGCGATCGCTGCCGCCGCACCCGACCCCAATACTGCCGCAGCCGAGTCGGCCAACGGTCGTTGTGTCGCGCCCGGATTGCTCAGCGTGCCGCTGACCACGATTTGAACCAGCATATAAATCACCGCCACGCTCGCGACTCCGATCATCAGGGCAATCGGCACATCGTGTCTCGTGTCGCGCATTTCGCCGCTCGCTAGGAGCACTGCTTCGAACCCGCCGTACGCATAGACCAGCACCAGAATCGCTTCCAGCCAGTCTCGAGGTTCGATCGCATGAGCTAGTGGCACCGGCGTAACCGAGCCGTGCACAGCCATCCACCAGAGCCCGGCACCGATAAACGCCCCGAGCAGCACCAACTTCAGCGCCGTGAAAAAATCGCTCGCTCGCGCGCCCGACTTCACGCCGAGATAGTTCACGACAGCCAGCACACCCACAAGCGCGCTCAAAATCGTGAATCGGTAAATCGGGATCGCCGCCTGCGGATAAACCTGTCCGAGATACGTCGTGAAGAGATTCGCCGTTCCCGATCCCGCTGCGATGCGCGAGAGCCACGTCATCCACGCGATTTGTATGCCCCAAAATCTACCGAGCGTTTCGCGCGCGTACAAATAGGGGCCACCCGTGTCGCGAAACTGCGACGCCACTTCGGCGAGGCACCCTGCGACTATTGCCATTCCGACGCCCGCAAAGAGATAGGCAGTGGGTGCCATTCGCCCTACGCGGCCCGACACCACGGACGGCAATCCAAATATCCCGCTGCCGATGATGGAGTTGATCACCAGCGCGGTCAGGCTCCAGCGTCCAATTGTTCGAATCAGCGCGGCAGAATTCGCGCGCCCGCTACCGTTCTCCGTCATCACTCTCCAAACGCGCGCGTAAAAATCGCGCAAGCGTAGCACATTCGTATCGCGCGAAGGCGCTCGCCGGAATCGCCGGCGCCGCTCGCGCTACAATTTCTGCAGCTCATGAAGAAATCATCAGCTCTCTTTCCGAGGAATTTTCGCAAGGACTTGCCGATCGCTGTCCGCGGCGAAGGCTCCTGGATTTTCACCGCCGATGGACGCCGGCTTCTCGACGCATCCGGCCAAGCCGCCGTCGTCAGCATTGGTCATGGAGTCGCTGAAATCGGACGCGCCATGGCCGAGCAGGCGTCGCAGATTGCGTTCGCCCACACGACCCAATTCCATTCCGCACCCGCCGAAAGACTTGCGGAGCGGCTGCTCGCGCTGGCTCCGCCCAATTTCCGCGATGGCGGTCGCGTTTATTTCACCTCGGGCGGATCGGAAGCCACTGAAACAGCAATCAAACTCGCGCGTCAATACTGGCTCGAACGCGGCGACTCCAACCGTTTTCGCGTCGTCTCGCGACGCCAGAGCTACCACGGCAGCACGCTCGGTGCGATGTCGATCAGCGGCAATGTGGGGCGTCGAGCGCCGTATCAACCACTGCTAGCGGAATGGGGACATATCGCTCCGTGTTTTTGTTACCACTGTCCGTTCGAATTGAAATATCCGGAGTGTTCTCTCGCGTGTGCCAACGACCTTGAAACTCTGCTCAAGTCATCTGCGACGAACATTGCCGCGTTCATCTTCGAGCCGGTGGTAGGCGCCACTCTCGGTGCTGCTGCGCCGCCCGACGGCTACGTGGCGCGCATCGCGGAGATCTGCCGCCGACACAACATTCTGCTCATCGCCGATGAAATCATGAGCGGCATGGGCCGCACCGGCAAAACTTTCGCCGCCCAGCATTGGAACGTCGAGCCCGACTTGATTCTTGTAGGGAAGGGAATCGCTAGCGGCTATGCCCCGCTCGGAGCAGTTCTCGTCTCGCGCCAAATCGCCGAAGCATTCGAAAGTGGTACGGGAGCATTTCAGCACGGTTTCACCTATCAGGCGCACCCTGTCGCGACCGCCGCGGGCAACGCCGTATTCGATTTCATCGAGGCCCAAGAATTATTCGAACGAGTTTCGCCGGCGGGAAAACGATTACGCTCGAGCCTCACGCAACTCGAAGCGCACCCCAACGTCGGTGAAATTCGCGGTCTCGGCCTGTTCCTCGGCATCGAATTCGTAAAAGACAAGTCGACGCGCGAGCCATTCCCGCGCGAGGAAAACATCGCCGAGAAGATCCGCCAAGCCGCACTCGCCGAAAATGTTCTCACGTATCCATCACAAGGTTGCGTCGACGGTAGCCGCGGGGATCACGTATTGCTCGCGCCACCCTTTGTACTCACCCCTGCCGAATCTGAGATAATCGCGCGGGCTCTGGGGGCCGCACTGGCTCGAGTGTTCTCGACCTGATCGCCACGCGCGCCTCCGCGACAATAGGCAAAGTCTCGCGTCTGAATTCATAGTCATCATTCTGGATTGGGAGAGAAGAATGCGTTTCATACGTGTGTGCCTCACCCTGCTGGCACTCTTCGCCCTCGCGGCGGCCTCGCTGCAAGCTCAAAACAACGCACCAACCGGTACAAAAGCTAAGCCTCGCGCACGTGATTTGGGCATTCCATTCGACGGCACTCCTGGTCCTCTCAACGCAATTACGGATGTGGCGGGCGTAACCGTCGGTCATACCACGCTGATTTCCGGGGAAGGCAAACTTCAGGTCGGCAAAGGCCCTATTCGCACGGGTGTTACCGCGATTCTTCCGCGCGGAAAAGATTCGATGAACAATTCCACCTTCGCCGGTTGGTGGTCGTTGAACGGTAACGGCGAAATGACTGGCACGACGTGGGTTGAAGAATCCGGATTTCTTGAAGGTCCCGTGCTGATTACGAATACCCATAGTGTTGGCGT